>ERZ1740058.335-NODE-335-length-39296-cov-7.164726_pt1 | contig 39296 bp, 29 predicted proteins | sample MGYA00581745_ERZ1740058 | MGnify/ENA primary metagenome ERZ1740058 (study PRJEB43018, sample SAMN04849742) | marine metagenome | isolation source: floating plastic debris | place: Pacific Ocean | collected 2008-08-30 | study: EMG produced TPA metagenomics assembly... | reverse complement strand
GAATTGGTAGACGCGTTGGTCTCAAACACCAATGGCTTCGGCCGTGCCGGTTCGAGCCCGGCCCTGGGTACAAATTAGGCCTCAAGTATTCACACTTGGGGCTTTCTTTGTTTTAGAGGACCCGAAATCTAAAGACTGAGGCTATTCTCTAGCTTTTTCCAAAGTTTTTGTGAATCCTATTTGTATCTGAGATAATAATTTATACATTTATAGTGTACTACTAAACTAATACACTATAACATGATTCATCTGGATCAATTATCTTTTAGTTATCAACCTGGTCGGCCGCTATTCAACCAGCTAAATTTGCGGTTAGAGAAGGGGCATATTTATGGTTTGCTGGGAAAGAATGGAGCCGGCAAATCTAGTCTGCTTCGCATTATGGCGGGGTTGCTATATCCCAATAAGGGTAGGGTGGAGGTTATGGGCTATGAATCCCGACAAAGAAAGCCTGTTTTCTTACAACAACTCTATTTTATCTCGGAAGAGGTTTACCTACCCTCAATAGCTATTGATAAATATATAAAAGTGCAATCACCATTTTATCCTAAGTTTGACTTAGCACAATTCCGTTACTACCTCTCCGAATTAGACGTAGCCTATGAAAATCGTATTTCCGACTTATCGTTTGGGCAGCGCAAAAAAGTACTTATTGCCTTTGCGTTAGCCTGCAACACCGATGTCCTTATTATGGACGAACCGACCAACGGACTGGATATTCCTTCCAAAAAGCAGTTTCGTAAGCTACTGGCTTCCGCCTTGCGGGAGAATCAACTAATGCTGATCTCTACTCATCAGGTGCGGGATTTGGATAATCTGATTGACTCGGTGATTGTGCTGGAAGACCGCGAGATATTATTGCATCAGTCGTTGAGTCGGGTGAGTGAGCAGCTGCGTTTTGCTACGCTCACTGAGGCCGAAAACGACCAGCGAGTACTCTATGCCGAACCATCACTGCAAGGCTACACCGTAGTAATGGAAAATCAGGAACAAAAAGAGAGTAAAGTAGACCTGGAGCGGCTGTTCAATGCCGCTACTCAGAACCCAGATCGTATTCGGCAACTATTTACAAGAAACTGAATCGTTATGAACCAACATTTCAATCTAACTCGTTTTGGCCTTTTTCTAAAGTATTACTGGGCCGAGAACAGTAGAAGCTATCTAATTTCTCTTGGACTGGTTCTCGGTATTATGCTACTTTTAATGCTGCCTATTGTCCGATCTACCCATTACAATGAAATGCTGTTTTTTTTGCATGCCTTAGGATGGTTTGGAGGGGTTTTGCTTGGGGGGAGCCTGTACACCAGCACGGCATTCAACGCTTATGCATCACCCGAAAGAGGTGTTTCAACCATCATGTTGCCAGCTTCCCGTTTAGAGAAGTTTGCCGCTATTCTACTGGCTCATTTGTTCTTTGTAGTGCTGATATACCTAGTTGGTTACTGGCTTCACGATAGTCTGGTGGCTTTGGCTAACCAGGCTATACCAAACGACATGAGGTTGTACTCTGCGGCTCCGTATGAAGTACTACTCACGTTAGGATTTTCTTACGCTATTCTGCAAGGAGCGGTTTTCCTAGGGTCTCTTTATTTTCCTAAGAATTCCTTGATTAAAACGCTAGGAATACTCCTGGTGGTAGTTGTTTTAACCTTTGTGTTCAATTTGTCTTTAGCCTATCATTTTACCGGGTATCCCCAAAATGTGATGGCATTTCCCTTTTCACCCTGGAACCTATTCGATGGACAGCGTTACCTGATTAGTTATCCATCGCCTATTAGTGACGTAGTAAAAGCATTTCTGGGACTAGTAGTAGTGGCTCTGGTTGGTATTACCTACGTGAGATTGAAAGAAAAAGAAATTTGAGCCAGATGGAATTCAACGATACGCAAGCCATATACTTACAAATTGCTGATTATATCTGCGAGCAGGTGCTGCTGGAGCACTGGTCTGTAGAGGAGCGCATTCCTTCAGTACGTGATTTAGCCGCACTCGTAGAGGTAAACCCCAACACTGTAGTGCGGAGCTACGACTTTCTCCAGCAGCGGGATATTATTTACAACAAGCGGGGGTTAGGTTATTTCGTGGGTAGTAATGCCCCCCAGAAGATAAAAGTCTACCGCAAGGAACGCTTTCTGGAAGCCGAGTTACCTGAGTTTTTCCGAACGCTTTATCTGCTAGATATCAGCTTAGAAGAAATCCAGGAGCGCTATCAGACTTTCATCGCTGAAACCTTCCCCACCTCCTAACTGAAAACAAGAATGAAAACTAGTAACCAACTTCTAATTGGGCTTATCATTATTATCTTCGCGGCCATTTTCGGAACAGCTACTATACTGAAGAATGAATACGAAAAGATTGATAAAGATGATCCATTCTACGGCTACACTCATGAACCATTAGAAACATTCAGTGCAGTACGTGTAGAAGGAAAATATCCGGGATTAGTACAGATTCAGTACGCCGAGAAATACGAAATCAGACAGCGTGGCCCATCAGCTGAGGATTTCAAATGGAATATCCGGAATGATACGTTGATACTTGTACACTCAGCCACTGAATATCCCCCACGTTTTGTTACAGAGAGGATATTATCAAATAAGTCAAACTTCTATATCCTAGCCCCCAGTCTCACTTCGGTTCAGTCAGAGGCTATTTGTAGACTTAAAGATTGGCAACTTCCTACACTGGAGTTAGCACAAAAAGGAGAGGGTAGCGGTATGGCACTGACGGAAAGTAGCATCGGAAAGTTATCGGCATCGGTCTCTGAGGGTGGAATGATTCGGATTGAACAAGCTAATCAGATACAGCAAGCCACCGTAGAAGTACGGGATGTCAGCACCTTTACCGTGCGCCCGTTGGCGATTGATTCTCTTGAGATTGATATTGACCTGGAGGCTCAGGTTAGCATACCCGGAGCATTACTAGAGCAACTACTTCCGTAGTATTACCTGACTAAGAAAACACTGACGGTGATTGTATCTTTGACATTAGATAAAGTCAGTCTAAATATTATTTTGTAACAGACTTCTGTATGTTTAAGAACTTCGTCCTCACCGCCCTCCGCAACCTGAAAAGGGATAAAGTTTATACTCTGATTAATGTAGCCGGGCTTACCTTAGGCACTGCTTGCTGCATCACCATCTTCGTATTAGTACGGTTTGAGACCTCCTTCGACGATTTTCATGCTAAGGCTGACCGTATCTACCGGGTTAACTTCAATCAGCAAACAGCAAATGGTAGACAACAAAGTGGATACAATTATTACCCATTAGGTGAAGCAATCCGAAACGAGGTAAGCGGGTTGGAAGCGGTTACCAGTATGCACCACAACTGGAGTTTCCAGTTTACCGTAGGCGAAAATATTTACGAAGGCGAACACATCTTTTTCGTAGATACTGCTTACTTCAGTGTATTTGACGGCGAGTGGCTGCTGGGTAACCCTGAAACTGCCTTTAGTGAACCCAATACGGTAGTAGTAACTGATCAGTTTGCCGAAAAGTACTTGGGCGGAATAGAACAAGCGATGGATTCTACTTTTATCTTCGATCAAACACTAACCCTCCAGGTTAATGGTGTATTAAAAGCTCCTCCGCATAATACCGATATGCCCTATTCTATGCTTATCTCCTATCCGTCCCTTCCTGCTTATGTGCCCCAAAGTACTGATAACTGGAAGTGGGTAGGTGGCGGAGCTACGTTCATTGCTTTACAGGAAGGCATTGACCCAGAGCAAATTTCTGTTCAAATAGATAAAGTAAAGCAAAAATACCTTTCTAAAGAGGATGCTAAGCGTACGTCTTTCGTACTGATGGCGTTAGATGATAATCACGATAGAAATTATGATTACAATAGCTTCACCTACGACTTCCCGTTACCACTAATGATTATTCTGTCAGTAGTAGCGGGTATGATCGCCTTTATTGCCTGTATTAACTTTATCAATCTGGCTACCGCTCAGTCGCTGAACCGGGCGCGGGAAGTGGGTATTCGGAAAACATTGGGTAGCAGTCGCAGTCAGTTAATCACGCAGTATACCTGTGAAGCCTTGGCGATTACGCTAATTGCGGTAGCTTTAGGACTAGCATTGGCGCGTATTCCGATGCAGATTATCAATGCCCGGGCGGGATATACCTACCTGAACTTTGACTTCTTCCAAAGCCCCTCTATGGTATTATTCCTGGTGGGTATCACCCTGCTAATTACCCTACTAGCGGGCTTTTACCCCGCCTTTGTCTTGTCAGGCTTTAAACCCGTGAAGGCACTACAGGGCAAAATCAGCAGCGGAAAGCCTAAAGGACTTAACCTGCGCCGAGGGTTAATCATCGCCCAATTTCTAGGAGCTCAGGTGCTGATTCTAGTTACCGTTATTGTCATGAACCAAATTAACCACTTTCGGGAACGACCCATCGGGTTTGATACGGAAGCCGTGGTATTCACGGTGTTACCTGATTCTACCCAAGATATAGCGACCTTTAAGCAGCAGTTGACCCAAAATCCGAATATTCAAGATATTGCCTTCGGCTGGGGTGGTCCGTTATTTAATGCCGGAAGTATTCAGTTTTACGGCGAGGCTGGGGCAGACTTTGCTAATCAGGGAGTAATTCACTACGGTGATGAGCAGTATATTTCCATGTTCGAGCGAACATTATTAACGGGAACCAATTTCTCAGCTGATCGGGCAAATCCGATCAACGAGGTGATTGTGAATCAGGCACTTATTAAGGCATTAGAGATTGATAACCCGGAAGAAGCCATTGGTGAGATATTTACGCTGGGAGAATCAGAAGTAACGATTAAAGGTGTTATTAATGATACCTACACTAGTGCATTCAGCAGTAAAGTTTCCCCATTGGTGCTTCAGTACGACCCCGATCGATTTGCCGGAGTAGCCATTAAGGTAGCCCCCAATCAGGTAGCTGAAACCCTTCAGTTTATTAAAACAACATGGAAGGAAACATACCCCGACTACTTAATCAACATTCGCTTTCTAGATGAAGCCTTAGATGAGCAGTATGGTTTCTTTGATATGACGCTGAACGTAATGGAACTGGCGGCCTTCCTAGCCATATTCATCGGTTGCATAGGGCTATACGGCTTAATTTCTTTTATGACTATACGGCGGACCAAAGAAGTAGGTATCCGCAAAGTATTAGGTGCTAGTGTTTCCAATATCATCGTCATGTTTACCCGAGAGTCTTTGCAGCTCGTTGCCATAGCCTTTGTGATCGCGGCTCCGGCAGGTTACTTCTTAGGACAAGCTTTCTTAATGGAATTGCCCGAGCGCATCCCGCCGGGAATTGAATTATTCATCATCACGTTAATAGCTTCGCTCGCAATCGCGCTGCTTACGATCTACTATCGTTCATTTAAAGTCGCTGCCACCAATCCCACCGACTCCTTACGAGTAGAATAGAATCCAGCCAATGCTATGCTTTTTTCGACGGGTATAGGCCAAAGCATCGGATTTTCCTTACTGTTTCCTCTGGATCAAGTGGTTTCCGGCGATAACTAGTAGTTCCGTTTTATCCTAATATAATTCATGGTTACGTGCTACGCTCATAGGGAACATTATCAGCAGTAGGTCTATTTCCATTTCAGAGTAATTCGAGTACAGTCTTAGTTTATCGAGGAATCACTCCTTTTCTAGGGTCATCAGGTCTTTCATTCGCCCCTGGTCATCAAAAACCTGAAATCTCAAATTGTTGCCATGTACGGTAACCGTGGCATAGTGATGACCCCGGTACGTTTTCGCACTGAACCAGGCCCGGGCCGGGGCGAAATCTTCCAGGTTTCCACCTCCGCCGCCGCATTGTACATACATGACCCCTTCATCTTCTCTTACTAGTTCTTCCACCATAGGCAAGCTGCGTTGGTACGTATGCAGGTGTCCGAAGAAAACCATATCCACTCCGTACTTTTCGTACAAGGGTACAATCGGTCGCATACTCAAATCGCCGTAGGCTGTGGAGTCCTGCCAACTATTTCCGTAGTCATCTTCATCCGATGAGTAAGGAGCATGATGGTGGGCTACAAACTTCCAGGTAGCCGTAGATTTTTGTAGAGCCTTTTCCAGCCATTCGTATTGCTTGCCTCCGGGTACAAACTCTTTCGCTCGTTCATTGCTATTGAGCATAAAAAACTCCGCATTACCATAGCTAAAGGAATAATATGACTCATCGCCGGGTAGCTTATGATAATTCCGGTACCAGTACAGGTCACCCTCACCGTTACCGGCTACTGGAAATACCGGTATCCGGCTGTGTAGGGGGCGGGTACCCGCAAAGTATTCATAATTCCATTGGAATTTGTGTTCCTCAAAGCCTCCATCGGTCAGGTCACCGAGGTTGACGATAAAATTAGGGCGTTCATCCCATATCAACTTACCGATATGGTCATTGATATGAGGTCGGGCTTCAGTGTCTCCCATCAGGGCGAATGAATAGGAATCATCCTTATTGACGGCCGTTTGAAACGTCAAGATACCAGATTCAATTTTTTCTCCGGATGGATGTAAAGCCGTCACTTCGTAAAAGTAAGGTGTAGCCGGAGAAAGCCCATCCAGGCTGAGCTCTTGGATTTTTTTTACTTCATTCAACTCAACTGTATGCTGCAAAGGCAGGCGCTTACCGTATTTAACCACTCCGCGGGCAGCCTCATCAGTTTCCCAGACCAGATTAATACTGCTAGGTGTGGCGTAGTGGAGGTAGGGTCCCGCATTGAAATGAAAACGGTTGGGATACAATTTCCCGCCCTCTACTTGCTGCTGTAAATAGCTATATCGTTCAGAAACCTCACTGTGACTCAGTGCACAAGCATAAATTCTGAGCTCCCGGAGGAGGTTTCCAGTACGCATATGAGGCTCATGCTTCAGGTAGGAAGCCACTTCAAGTTCAGGATTTGGTAAGCTGTTTGGTAGTCGGGCCGCAACTTTAGTGCTGGCAACAAGTTCCGCATTGAGGTACAGTCGCATCTCTTCACCATCATAGCAGGCCAGCAGGTGGTGCCAGTACCGCTTCCAGGGTTTGTCGGAGCGAGTATGTAGTATAGTGCCCAGGGGAGAATCTTCCGTACGCAGGCTAAAAATCACATCCTGCTCATAGTAGCCTAGCAGCCAATTAGGTTCTTGTTTTTCCAGTCGGTCCTTGAGGGTGGCCAGCACCCCGACGGGCTGGTTGACATGATCTAGAAGCCACATCTCAATACTGAAGGCTGTGTTTGGCAAACTATCTGCCGAGATAAAGTTTCTTATTCTCTCGCTGGGTTCTTCACCGTGAAATATTAAGGGATAAGCATCAGTATCCACGGTTTTAAATTTTGTACGAGGAGGTTTAGTAAATGGACCGGGGATATTGGATGCATTTCCCGGTAATGCATAATGGGGTGTAAAGTGCCAGGTGCCAACTAGCTGATTTTCAGCTATCTGTGCCTTCAAGTGGTAGGGGGCTATTACAAGAAAGGCTGAAAAAAACAGCAAAAGGGTAAGGTGAATGATTTGCGTCATGCTTAAGGTTTTTAGATCGGCAGCTCAACGTTTTAGAAATGCTAAGTCTGTGGTAGGTAAGGGAAAGAAGTTGCTATTAGCTGAAGCTATTGGGTTTAAAGCTAAGGATGTTATTAAGATAGAAAAGAAAGAGTTCTGTTGCAAAGGATAATAATACTGATCATTCCTTGATTTTTTTTAGGGTTTTGGTTGCACAAGAGTCGCCATACAATGGCTACGTTACCCCCAACAGAATCGCTTTTAGATGATTCTTGAGTCTTTTTGGTATTCGACCATTTCGTTACATCCCCTCTAGAGGGCAGCGGTGATTTTGGATATCATTCTGTGGTTTTAGGGTGGCCTGGAAGCGAAGAGGGTAAAGTTTAGAGAAGTTGAAAAGAGGAAGCTGTTTTCAGAAGCACTCCAACTAAGCTAAATTAGTATTAATCAGGAGCTGACAGCAATAATTTGTAGTCTCCCAGAATCTTACGCAGGTAGTAAAACTTCGGGGCTAGATTAGAGAAAGTGTCTGATAGCCAGCATCTTTGTCAACATTCTCAAAAGTACTGGAAGTATTAGGAGTTGTGGCACCAGCTTAGTCAGTATTGTAAGGAAAGCATTTGTTTGGTGGGCATACTGTGAAAATATTTAAAAATTAAGAGGAAAATAGTACAGCGTCTTTTTTGGGCAAATATTCAACGGGTTATTGTACCTAAACAAACAATCTTGCTCATTAGAAACAATCACACAATTTATGCTAAACAGAATCATCAATATTGGTTATTCAGATGAGTTACCTACTTATTTGAAGAATCGGGTACAGCCCACTAATACCGTCGCTTTACTATTGCTTTTTGCGGTAGGAATTCCGTTTCTGGTGCTAACTCCTATGTACTTTCCGTTGCAGATGGCACTAGTGCCGCTGAGCGGTTCGCTTTCCTGTATTGGAGTATTGCTGGGAAATTACTTTGGCGGTATTCGTTATACGCGCCCTATGATTTCTCTAGTAGGAGTTACCACCGGAATTTTATATAATCTGTTTTTATGCGGACCGGGCGATGACCCTATTCCTAGCGTATACGTAGTCACCATTGCTTTCTCGCTGGTTCCATTTGTAACGATGGATGCTCGGGAGAAGGGGTTTTTAATCTTTATCTCAATCTTTTCTTTTGCCGGAATTGTGGGTTTTCCTCTCACCAGGAGCTGGTTTACTATTGAGGCCGACACTACCATTATTCGGGAAGGATGGATGGCCTACGTGACTACGGCCTTAAGTGTAATTACCGCTATTGGTTGTATGGTAGGTTTGATTGAGATTAACAAAAAGGCCGAACTGAAAATGATAAAGGCCAACCAAGATGCTGAAGATCGCCATCAGAAATTACTTTTGGAGCAAGAGGAAAATAACCTGAAAACCCAAGAACTGGAATTAGCCCAGGCTGAAGAACGAAAACGGCAGTGGGCAGCCGAAGGTATTGCCCAGATTTCGGAAATCGTACGCCATACCGGCAGCGAGGATAACCTGTTCGATCAACTAGTAAGCACTACGGTGAAATACCTAAACGCAAATCAGGGTGGACTGTTCGTAGTAGACCGCAGTAAAGAAGCAGTGAGTATTCAACTAGCAGCCTGCTACGCCTACGAGCGTAAAAAGTACATTAATAAATCCATTTTTCCCGGTGAAGTGCTAATTGGGCAGACCTATCTGGAAGCCGAGTACCTTCACTTTACCGAAATTCCGGAAGACTACGTGAAAATCACTTCCGGTCTAGGGAAAGCGACCCCTACTGCTTTAGTCATTATGCCGCTAAAAGTGAACGAGGAAGTAGAGGGAGTGCTAGAGCTGGCTAGCTTTAAGCCGTTTGAAGACCATGAAATTACATTTCTGGAACGCTTAGGCGAAGTGATGGCCGCCTATATTCAGAACCAGCGAGTCATGCAACAGACACATTATCTACTGGAGCAGGCTCAGGAACAGGGAGAAGAGATGCGGGCTCAGGAAGAAGAGATGCGGCAAAATATGGAGGAGCTCCAGGCTACTCAGGAAGAGATGCACCGCAAAGAACGGGAGTACCAGATCAAAATTAAGCAACTAGAGCAAAAGCTCCCGGAAAACAGCTGATTAGTCTGCTAAACCGCCTATCAGGCATCGCCAAATATTTCTGCCAGTTTTGCCTCTAATTCCTGGCCACGCAGATTTTTGGCGATGATCTTTCCTTCAGGATCCAACAACACCGTGGCCGGGATAGCATTGATATTATACAGGCGGGCCGCTTGGGAATCAAAGTATTGTAGATCGGAAACATGTTTCCAGGTTAACTGATCCTGCTGTATAGCTTGTACCCAGTCGGCTTTAGTACGATCAAGGGAAACACCGTAAATCTCAAATCCATCATCCTTGTACTTATTGTACAGCCGTACTACGTTGGGATTTTCCATGCGGCAAGGTTTACACCAGGCCGCCCAGAAATCAATCATCACGTAGTTACCTTGCAGGGATGAAAGTGAGATAGTATCACCTTCAGGGTTGGGTAACTCAATATCCGGCGCAGGCATGCCTACCGCTAATGAACGTAAACCTTCCACTTGGTTTACAAACTGCTGGGTGTATGATGACTCCGGTAACTCTTCTTTAAACTTCTCGGCAAGCTGATCCAAAAACGGAAAATCCTTTTCCGCATCCAGAAAGTTAACCGCATACAGAGCCGCAATGGAAGTACCCATCTCCTGAATCTTGCTCTTAATCTTTTCGTTATTCTGTTGCTCTATGTTGAGGTACTGCTCTTCAATTTGCTTCATTTTCTCGGCTTCACCTTCCGAGCGGGCTTTCATGTAATCAGCATTGAGACCATTAATCTCTTCCTGCATCCCCCGCATTATATCATTGATTGCGTAGAGGTAGTCGGTATCGGAAGAACCGGTAACCTCTGCCGTACCATCGGGACGGTCGCCATCGGCTACAACCTTGACGTCCTCGTCATCTAGAATCAGATTTACGTACTGACGATCAAAGAAGTTGAGTCGATAGAAACCTGGTTTAGAGTCGGTGAGGCTATAACGAAAAGTGCTATCACTGGTTACAATTAAGGTATCTACCACTTCAATATCGCTCTCTCCAATGCGTTCCAGCACTAAATAGCCTGACTTCAGCGGATGCAGTACTTTACCTTCAATCCATATCTGGTCGGCATTCGTTACTTCCGGACTACTGTTTGGCTGCCCCTGGGTGCAGGCTACCAAGGATGCTAAGAAAATAGCCGTAATAAGAGAAAAGAAGAGCGATTTCATGGGTTTGTGGCTTTTTGGTTTGGTACAGTCTGAGAACCGCACTCGTCAGGTAATTAACTTAAAGCTTGGCGTAATAATTCATTAGCAATTTTCGGATTGGCTTTGCCTTTACTTCGTTTCATCACTTCGCCCATAAACATACCCAATAGGCCTTTCTTCCCTTTCTGGTAGGCCACCACTTTATCGGGGTACTCAGCAATTACTTCCTCTACCAACGTCCCTAAGCTGTCGGTATTGCTCTCCTGAAACAGGTTTAGCGATTCAGCTAATTGGGTCGGAGAAGAATGAGGGTTTTCCAACAGCGCGGGAAAAATTTTTTGCGATGCTGCAGCGAAGCTGACCTTATCGGATTCAACTAACGTAAGCAACTCAGTTAGTTGTTCAAAACTCAATGGGAATTCCGTGATTATGGTACCGGATTGATTTAGATAGGATTTCACTGGTCCCATAATCCAATTAGCCGCCGCTTTATGGTGTTTGGTTTTTTGGCAGAATTGATCAAAATACAGGGCAAGCTCTCTGCTATCAGTAAGCACGTCTACATCGTGTTCGGGTAAGCCATATTGCTCGAAAAACTTCTCTTCCATCTGATAGGGAAGAAGCGGCATAGAACCTCGAATCTCAGTCAGCCACTTGTCAGATACCTCTAACGGGCTTAGATCGGGTTCAGGAAAATACCGGTAGTCGTTCAGTTCTTCTTTGAACCGCATACCAGCGGTGGTTCCGGTATTGGCATCAAAGGTACGGGTTTCTGAAATGATTTCTTGATCTTGTTCCAGTAAGCGAATTTGCCGATCCCATTCATGTTCAATGGCCCGTTGCACATTGCGAATGGAGTTCATGTTTTTTACTTCTACTTTACGTCCTAGTCGCTGGGCTTCCAGAGGTTTTACCGATACGTTAGCATCACAACGCATAGAACCTTCTTCCATGTTACCATCGCAAATTTCTAGATAACGCACCAGTTTGCGAATTTCAGTCAGTGCAGCGTAGGCTTCTTCCGGAAAGTGCATACATGGTTCGGTCACAATTTCAATGAGAGGTGTCCCTGCCCGATTGTAGTCCACTTGGGATTCGGGTTCACCTGCCAATTGCATTAGCTTACCGGCATCTTCATCTAAATGAATATGATGAATCAGCACTTCGGTAGCACGGGGTTCGTCCATAATACTGGGCTGATCTAGGCGTATGGGAATCGTTCCTCCCTGGCAGATAGGGGTTTTATCCTGCGTGACCTGGTAGCCCTTGGGTAGATCGGGGTAAAAATAATTCTTTCGGTCGAAGTAGGTTTGTTGCCGGATACTACAGCCACAGGCTAATCCCATTTTGATAGCATATTCCACCACGGATCGATTTAGTTTCGGCAGGGTGCCGGGGTGAGCTAAGGTAATGGGGCTGATATTCGTATTTGGGGGCGCACCGTATCGGTTATCGTCAGCGGCAAAAATTTTGCTTTGGCTCTGCAACTGTACGTGCACCTCCAGACCAATTACTAACTGATATTTGCTTCGGGTCTTTTTATCTATTTTCATATTGCCAAAAAAAATACCCAACAAACTTAGCAGTTTTTCCTGATACTCACTACCTCTTGAACAGCAACAATAGATTCTATTTACCGGAAAGAAGAACGAATGGATGATTGAGCTCGGTCAGACTTGGCTTGGCTAGCTTTGGGGGACTTTAACTTACCGGCGGGCACATAACCAGCATGGTATAGACGCCCCATCTGTAGCCCGAAGGCCGGTCCAATATCAGCAAAATTAGTTAAGTGTTTTTCTTCGCAAGCTCTGAGCAGAATGTGAGCACAGGCAATTGCATCGGACTCAGCTGCGTGATGGTTAAGGGCAATACTGAATCGTTGAGAAAGGGCACTTAATCCGTAGGAGCGATAGCCAAACCAGGCTCGCCGTGCTACCTGCAGGCTACAGGCGTAAGAAAGGCTAGGAAAAGCTAGCTCGTACTGAGCCAGAACATGACGAAGACAACTCATATCGAAACTAGCGTTATGAGCCACCACGTTGGCATGCTCAAAGTAGGCTTTTGCCTCCGACCAAATCGAATCGAATTCTGGCTCCTCAGCTACATCATCCGCTGTAATTCCGTGTACGCGAATGTTTCCATAGTGAAACCAGTTGTGTCTAGGACGAATACGCCAAGAGCGTGTTTCGGTAATCTGACCATCTTCTACTACGGCAATACCCATCTCGCAAATGCTTTCGCGATGGTGGTTGGCCGTTTCAAAATCGAGGGCGACAAAGTTTATCATAATTCTTCGGCTAGAACAGGCACCGATGATACGAAAGTTTGTTAACTTTCCGAAAAAACCTATGCGATTCTTCCTCTTTTCTTTACTCGTAATTTTTGTTGCTTGCCAACCGGGCAGTCAAACCGAGAGTCAACAGGCTTCTATAGTACAGGCTGACTCAGATATTGAACAAAAGCTGGCTGATATGGGAGTGGAACTATATGACCTTCCTGAGCCCACGGCCAACTTTGTGCGAGCGGTAAAAACCGGCAACCTAGTATTTCTAGCCGGTCACGGGCCCTGGACTACTGAAGGCAAATACATCACCGGTAAATTAGGTCAGGACTTAACCATTGAAGAGGGACAAGAAGCCGCTCGACTAGTAGGTATCACTTTGCTTTCAGCCTTAAAAGCTGAGATCGGTGATCTGGATAAAGTAAGCCGCATTGTGAAAGTACATGGTATGGTTAATGGTACTACCGACTTTACCCAACAACCTCAGGTGATGAATGGCTTCTCCGATTTTATTGTGGAGGTTTTCGGAGAGAAGGGCAAGCACGCTCGTGCTGCCGTAGGAATGGGTTCTTTACCCAGTAATATTGCCGTAGAAATAGAAATGGTAGTAGAAGTAACAGATTAGTCGCTAGAAAGGAGATTGTCTTTTTGTGAATAGACGTCGCAGATTTCCACTCCTTACTCATAAGTGAAACCAATGTATCGCCGTCTTTGGGAAAAAACTTCTAGGCTAGGTAGCTCAATTTAAATACAGTTCTAGAAAATGTCTTAATAATATTAGTGAAGGCATAATTAAATTTTTACTGAAAAAAGATCACGACAATTCCTTAAACCTCGATTGTTACAGAGTCTTTATTGGCGGTTACTTAAAATTGTGAACACTTAAGCGTCAGTGATATTTCTCAATTGCTAAGTTTAATTGGCGATGGAAGTTTAATTCTACTATTATGACTCTTCAGTTGTAAATCAAATGAGCTTGTTTTAAAAGTATCTAGATTAAATCATCCTTGAGACTATTAAGAGATTGGTTAGAAGAAAATTAGAAAAAATACATTAAGTCGGCTTATTGTTATAAATCCACTAAAATTACTAACACTTATTCGCATTTCTTTGCATTTTTTGTACAATTTTAAGTGAAAAAAGTGCCTTGACTATGGATAAATGTTCTGTTAAAAATAAAATTGTTGCAATTTTTTCATCTTTTTTATCAATTAATCCTAATTTTTGTTACATTTGTTAGGTGAATGTATAAAATATATTTATTTGTACAGAATTATTGTACTTTACATATAGAAATCTTGATTTTGCTTTAGAATTGTCGCTTTACGTTAAAGACTACTCAATGCTCATTAAAGAAAAATATTTGTCTTGGCTGCCAAAAAAGAGTCCGAAAGTAGGCAGCATCTTGGCTGTAGATGATGACTTTGCGATAAGGGTTATACTTCATAATGTATTAAAGAATAGCTTCAATGTATCCGTTTTCGGTAATGGTATAGAAGTTCTTTTGTGGCTAAAGGAAGGTAATATTCCCGACGTCATTGTTTCCGATATTTCTATGCCAGAATTAAATGGTTTTGATCTGCTTGAATCACTTAGTCAAAGTGGCTTATACAACTCAATACCGATTATTATTTTGTCTGGACATGAAGAAAGTGAAGTTAAATCACAGATGTTGAAATATCAGAACCCAGTTACTTTTATTAGAAAACCTTTCGATCCGATTAATGTACAGCAGCACCTATTAGATATACTACAAGCAAAAAGGCTTGCAGTAAGGTAAGATACTACCTAAATAAGAATGAGCCTAAAACTATTCGCCAATGAACTACTATTCTAATTCACAGCCCAATGAAGTAAAGTTGATGCCATCAGGTAAAGAAGTCTTAAATACTAGAATTAAATCACTTTTTCTTGGTAAGCAATCAGCTAATTTAAGAGAAAAAATAGTTGTTGCGTTCCCCCATCTCAACCCTGATAACTTTATTGTAATAGATGAAAGAGGTGATTCAGTAGAGCTATTATTGAAAACTGCTAACTTGAGTGCTGATGTAAAACTAATAGTATGTGATGCGTCAATTGCTCAAGGTGTAATATCTGGGTTTCGTTCCTCACTTCATCAATGTTCTCTTGTTGTTTACTCAGATTCTTTCAACGAAGAATATAAGTCTCACGCTCTCAGTACTAATATAATTGACGATTACTTATACCAAGATCTTGGCTTAAAGACTATCCTATCACGATTATCTTTTTTAGCCAGTTTTAAACAAGATACAAAGAATTACCAGCTTCAAAAGCCTTCATTTTTTAAGTATAATAGAATTAGTCTTGCCAAAAGAACCTTAGACATTTTATCTGCTTCAGTACTACTACTTTTACTTTCTCCGATCTTATTACTTATTGCTCTAATCATCAGATTTGAATCTTCGGGACCAGCTTTTTTTATTTCCAAAAGAGTGGGTACAGATTACAAGATATTTGACTTCTATAAGTTTAGAACGATGAAGATAGGGGCTGATAAGTTGAGAAATGAACTGAAGTATATGAACGAATATGAGTCGTTAGAAAAAGACAAAACAGCACCGTTCTTTTTTAAGATTAAGGATGATCCACGAGTAACGAGATTTGGTAAACTTTTGAGAAAAACAAGTTTAGATGAACTTCCTCAATTGTTTAATGTACTTAAAGGGGATATGTCTTTGGTAGGTAATCGCCCATTACCCTTAGATGAAGCCGCAACCCTTACTAGAGATGAATGGGCTCAGAGATTTTTGGCGCCATCTGGAATGACAGGCCTATGGCAAATATCAAAAAGTAAAGATGAAATTAGTGTGCCGGAACGAATTGAGTTAGACATAAGATATGCCAAGGATATTTCATTTAGAAACGATTTAAGAATTTTGTGGAAGACTGTTCCTGCTATGTTGCAGAAATAACAGTTGTAGTTTCTTATGCAAGTGATTGAATACATATTGTTGCTTTACTTCGGGCTTTCTGCCATATATATCAGTCTATTCTCTATTGCAGCGCTCTGGTATAAAAAAAGTACATTTAATAAATATCAGGACATTAATAAACGGGTTGCGATTTTAGTGCCTGCTTACAAAGAGGATGATGTAATTTTATCTGTAGCAGAAAACCTATTAGCCCAACAGTATCCTGTCAATTACTATGATATTTTTATCATTGCTGACTCTTTTAAAAGGTCTACAATAAAAGCTTTAAAAGATTATCCTATACAAGTATTCGACATCAAATTTCAGGAAAGCACCAAGGTGAAATCTTTGAATTACGCTCTTCAGAGAATTCCAGTTGAATCATATGATATAGCGGTGATCAGCGACGCTGACAACTTTATGAAACCTGACTTCTTGTCAATAATCAATGATGAATTCTCCAAAGGAAATCACTTTTTACAAGGACGAAGAGTTGCAAAAAATATAAATACCTCTATCGGTGTGTTAGATACTGCTAATGAGATCATTAATAACCATATTTTCCGGAAGGGTTTTAACTCGTTGAATCTTTCGTCATCGCTTATCGGTTCAGGAATGGCTTTTCCATTTACTGTGCTAAAGAGCTACTTATCAAGGATGAATGCAGTTGGAGGATTTGACAAAGAACTACAATTAAAAATTATAGAGGAGGGAAACCAGATAAAGTATCTTGAAAATGCAATTGTTTATGACGAGAAAATAGAGTCAACCGAAGCCTTCAAACATCAACGAAGAAGGTGGGTATCCAGCCATTATAGTTATCTAGCGAAACATTTTTTCAAAGGAATTGAAATGCTATTCAAAGGAAATATTAGCTATTTCAATATTGCAGTATTGTATAACCTCCTGTTACCAAGAATGATTACAATTGGGTTTCTGTCAATAATAGCACTTACCTACCTGCTATGGCAGGACTTTCTACATTTGCCTGCTGTTATCTGGATGATTCTCATCTTAGTATATGTTGGGAGCTTGCTATTACCTATACCAATATCTCTATATGGAAGACTATTCCGCTCGATAAAGGTATTGCCGCGTGTGATTTTAATCATGATGAGGTCGCTGCTAAACATGAAAAGCGCGAATAAAAAATTTCTACATACTACTCATTCCAAAACGGTAGTTGATAATGACTTAGTTTAAAAATATGAGGCCGCTTGTATCCCTTATTGCACTGAATTATAATCAAACAGACATCACGTGTGAGTTTCTAGAATCAACTAGAAATCTTACGTACCCCAATTATGAGATAATTGTTATTGATAATGGATCTACTATAAATCCTAAAGAGCAGATTGAAGCGGGAAATTATCCAAAAACAAGGTTAATCGTCAGTGAGAAAAACTTAGGATTTACTGGGGGAAATTATTTGGGGATGCGTGAAGCAAATGGAGACTTCATTTTCATTGTTAATAACGATACCGAAGTTACTGAAGATCTGCTTGATGAATTGTTAGCGCCATTTTCAATGGATGAGAATGTAGGGGTGGTGAGTCCGAAGATTAAATTTTTTCATCATCCAGATATTATTCAATATGCAGGTTTTAAACCCATTAATCCCTACACTGGTCGTACAGGAGCAGTCGGTAGTAGGGAAAAGGATGAGGGGCAACATAATCAGTTAAGAGAGACTTTCGGTGCACACGGTGCGGCAATGATGGTGAAAAGGAGTGTAATTGAGGATGTGGGTATGTTCGCCGATAACTTTTTTATTTACTACGAAGAATGGGACTGGTCTGCCAGAATACGTAGAGCAGGTTATAAGATCTATTACCAACCTAATGCGGTTATATACCATAAAGAATCTATTACAATGGGTAAGGAGAGTGCCATCAAGGCCTATTACCACACCCGCAATCGAATTCTATTTATGAGAAGAAACAGCAAAAAGATTCCACTAATCATTTTTACCGTATTTTTTACCATGGCCGTAGTGCCCAAATCATTGCTGAGATATTTAAGAAATTCACAATTTGAGCATATAAAGGCTTTTGCAAAAGGGGTAACGTGGAATTTAACTTCCTCAAGTGTATCAAATTAAAATATAAAATGTTATGATAAAATCGTTGGTTACTGGTGGAGCAGGATTTATTGGTTCTCATGTAGCTAAGCATTGCCTGGCTATGGGGCATGAAGTGGTGGTTTTGGATGATCTTAGTGGAGGTTTTGAAGACCAAGTACCTGAGGGTGCACTCTTTGTCCAAGGCTCAATTACCGACCAGAAGCTCATTTCAGCTCTCTTTGAAGAGTACAAATTTGACTATGTATATCATTTGGCTGCATACGCTGCTGAAGGACTCTCTCACTTCATTAGAAGGTTCAATTATAATAACAATTTAATCGGGAGTGTGAACCTGATTAATGAGGCAGTGAAGCATAAAGTGAAATGTTTTGTATTCACTTCTTCTATTGCAGTATATGGTCAAGGCCAATTACCTATGCGAGAAGATATGGTTCCTCAACCAGAGGATCCTTATGGTGTGGCGAAATACGCTGTGGAACTTGATCTCAAGGCTGCTCATGAGATGTTTGGATTAAATTATGTGATATTCCGTCCTCACAATGTTTATGGTGAAAACCAGAATATTGGCGACAAATATAGAAACGTCATTGGTATATTTATGAACCAAATTATGCAAAGAAAACCACTGACTATATTTGGAGATGGTACCCAGACCCGAGCTTTTAGCTACATAGACGACGTGGCCCTGCCAATTAGTATGTCGGTGAATAAAGAAAAGGCTTACAATGAAATTTTTAATATTGGAGCTGACCAGCCTTATTCGGTAAATGAGCTAGCTCAAGTGATTGGTGATAACTTTGGCGTTCAGCCAGAGATAAACCATTTACGTGCTAGAAACGAAGTACAACATGCATACTCTGATCACCAAAAGGCTCATACAATCTTCGGACTAGAAGACTCTGTCCTACTTTCGGAGGGAATTCGCAAAATGGCTGTGTGGGCTAAGCAGGTAGGCGCTCGTGCTAGTAGCGAGTTTAGTAATATAGAGATTACTGAGAAATTGCCACAAGGTTGGGAAGTAAAACAAAAGGAAGTAGTAAAATAGCCCAAGCTTAACACTTAGAAATATGGAAACAATGCCAGTTAAATCGGTTGATTACGAAGAGAATTATCATGCAACTCGTCATAATAATCATAGTGACGATGATTATTATCAAGCCAGGGCACAGATTGCCCTCAGAAAATTCTTCTTCAATATTGATAAGCAAGAGCGAGTATTAGATTATGGCTGTGGGTTAGGTCAGAATATTCTGTATCTCCCTAACGCTGTGGGGTTTGATATCTCTGAATACGGTGCTAAGTTTTGTCGCTCGAAAGGAATTCAAGCTACCAATTCATTGGAAGATTTAGAAGATGAGAGTTTTGATATAGTATTCTCAGCTCATGTACTGGAGCACCACCCGTATCCGAAAACAATGTTGGAAGACATTCATAAAAAATTAAAAACTGGAAAAAAGCTGATCCTAGTCATTCCATTTGAGAGGCATATGAAGCGTGGTAAGTTTGAATTAGACCTCAATCAACACTTATACTGCTGGAACTTCCAGGCTATCAATAACTTGCTACTAACCTCGGGTTTTAAGATAGAAGAAAACCGCTATATTCGAGGTGCCGGATATAATAAGCTACTTAGCATCAATAAAATTAGCCCTAAACTATATTGGCACGCTACGAATATGCTTTCTCGAGTTGCTGGAATAAAAGAAATGATGATAGTAGCTACTAAACTATAGTAGGATGAACGGTTGTAATCGTAGAGTTAGAATATTAGAAACTATACGTCAAGGGAAAGTAGGGGGAGGGGAAAGCCACTTACTTAGCTTGGTAAAAAATATTGATAAATCAATCTACGAACCGATTGTACTGAGCTTTACTGATGGGCCAATGATTGATTCTCTACGGGAATGGGGAATTAAAGTACACATAATTCCTACTGAAAGACCGTTTAACCCTACTGTTTGGAAAAAAGTAAAACATCTATTGAATGATGAAGGAATTGACATAGTTCATGTTCATGGTACGCGTGCATATTCCAATGTAGTGTGGGCCGCTAAAGCGTTAAGCATTCCTATAATATATACTGTCCATGGTTGGTCTTTTCACGATAGCTTACCCAAAATAGCAAGAAAACTAAGGATTATTACAGAAAAATGGTTGGTAAGCCAAGCTGATACAGTGATTTCAGTTTCTCCAAGTGATCAAGTTACTGGCAGAAATCATTTCGGACAGTTGGAATCTACCGTAATCACGAATGGTGTTGACTTAAGTAAATTCAATCCGTCCGCAGATTATAAAGATATAAGAGCGGAATATGGTATTTCTAAAAAAGTAACTCTTTTAGGATATATACAAAGAGTAACCAAACAGAAAGATCCTATAAGTATGATTGAGGCCTTTAGTCTTATCTTAAAGCAGGAGCCAACTGTTAGACTATTAATGATCGGAGAAGGTGAGCTTAAAAAGGCCGCGGTAGACAAAGCTAAAGAACTAAATGTCGATTCTTTCATATATTTTGATGATTTTAGACAAGATGTTCCCGATATATTAAATGCCATAGATATTTACTGTCTTCCATCTTTATGGGAGGGGTTACCAATTGGTCTTTTAGAGGCTATGGCGATGGAAAAACCTGTCATTGCTACGCAGGTAGATGGAACGAAAGAGGTGATTGAAAGCGGAAAGAACGGCTTGATGATCAAACCAAAAGACCGTGAGGGGCTAGCTAATGCTACTTTATTGCTAATAAAAGATATTGGTTTAAGAAAAGAACTAGCAAGAAATGCCTTAAGAACTGTGAAACAAAAATACGATGTTGCATTCATGACCCATCAGACAGAAAAGGTATATCAGAAATATTGATAGAAAAGGCTGTTATGAAAACGGAAAATATAAAAGTATATCGGAGAGTTGCTGATCAAAAAAGACTAGAGTTTATTATCAATAACATCGAGAAGTATATTCCTGAAGATGGAACAATTCTGGATGTAGGCTGTGGCAACGGAGTTATTAGTAGTGCTTTAGGAGAAGTTGGTTTTCAGGTTAGAGGTATTGATGTTAGCGAAAAGACTATTGAAACCGCACGCCTTCAGTGTGAACTTCCTAATGTACAATTTGATTGCGTGAGTGCAGAGGCCTTAAAATTGGAACAAAAAAAGTATGATGCTATAGTTTGTAGTGAAGTACTTGAGCATCTCGATGACCCTTCACCTCTTTTGGCTTCACTATATGAAGCTTTAAGCGAAGATGGAATTTTGATAGTTACTGTACCAAACGGTAATGGACCAAGAGAGGCTTTCGTTACTCGTCCTGTATTACGGTTGAGAAACAACGGCGGGTGGTTGTGGAAGCAAATATTAAGAGTTAAACAGAAGCTTGGTTATTCAGGTACTACTGTTCAATCCGATGCAGATAATCTAGATCATGTTCAGTTCTTTTCAAAGAATGATCTAGAACAACTGTCAAAAACTCATCAGTTTGAAATTACAGACTTCAAGAATTCTAACTTCTTAGAAGAGGTTTTTCCAATATCTATAGTATCCAGAAAATTGATGATAGTACAAAAGATCGATTGTTTCGTAGCTGACTTGCTTCCTCATTTTTGCACCAGTGGTTTTCTAACTGTCTGGAAAAAGGGTCATTAAACAAGTTAAGAACATGAAGTTAGTTGTGTTGTTAGTGAGTATGTTTTTCAGTGGTATTGTCTATTCTCAGAATGTTGATTACAATAAAATTATTCTTCCAGAAGACGCATCTGAAATAGGAATAGCCGAAAGGCTAGTTCAGTTGGCTTGGGAAAATAATCCAGCGAATCAAGCGCTAATTCATCAGGCTGAAATTGCCGAATATGATTATGATTTAGCTAAATGGTCATGGCTAGAGAATTTTACTGCCTCTGGAAATCTTAACGAATTTACAATTAACCCTGAGAAAGTTCAAGAACAGAATCCTACCTTTACACCATTCTTTCCCAGGTATAATTTTGGGGTTACCATTTCTTTAGGAACAATATTTCTTACCCCAGCTAAATCTAAAAAGGCTAATTTAGGCCATGAGATTGCCCTAGAACAAATAAATCAGCAGAAGTTAATGTTAAGAGCCATGGTACTAACCAGGTACCAGGATTACCTCATGAATCAAAGATTATTTGATGTTCAAAATGAAGTTACTGAAGATGAATATTCAGAATATTTGCTGACAGAACAAAGTTTTAAACGGGGAGATGCATCACTATCGACATTTAAGGAAGCTACTTTACGATATAACACGGAGCTTACGAAAAGAATCACGCTAGAGCGTGACTTGAATGTTGCTAAAATTGCTTTAGAAGAATTGATTGGTGTGAGTTTAGAAGATGTTCAGTAGCAAAACAATAAATAAGAGATAGTCACCGGTGAGTAATCGAATTCATGGAATGGACGCGCTTCGCGGGATTGCTATGCTGCTAGGCATAGTACTACACGCGGCTATTCCCTATCGTATACATACGAATGTGAATTGGCCAACTGATCCTGATTTTCAATCTGTTACGTTTGATTTATTATATCTTTGGATACATTCATTTCGTATGCAGTTATTCTTTTTAGTAGCTGGTTTTTTTGCAAGATTACTCTATTTAAAAATTGGCTTCCGAAATTTTATCCAACATCGTCTTAAGCGAATTTTACTTCCCTTCATTGTTAGTATCATCATTATTGTTCCACTTTCTATAGCCCCCTTGCTTTATTACAAATATGCGTTTTTCCAAGGTTTAAGCGTAGATGAGGCACTTAACAATACTTTAAAAGGTATCTTACACTGGAACGGGTTGGTTCATCTCTGGTTTTTATACTATCTGATGATGTTTTACATCAGCATGCTAGCTATACTTGTTCTTACTCCTATAAAAATCAAATCTTTGATTCAAAGTAAGCTGAATATATTTGCAAACTTCACTAGACCCATAATATTTATATTTTTTGCAATTTTTCTTTTTTCTGTCTTGTATTATCAAAACAAAATAATTATCGAACCATATACTGGACTAAAACCTAACGTTGGTCAATTTGTCTACTATGGTATATTCTTTTTTATTGGTTATTTGCTACACGCTAATGTTTCTTGCATTGAAAGCATTAAACGTGTTTCCCTTAGATATTTTTCTTTAGGTAGCTTGCTAGCTATACCCTTTACCTATTGTTATTTCTTATTAGCAGATAACCCTGAGAGTTCGCCTCTACTTTACAACCTAGCTAGAATTCTCGGAGTTTGTTTGACGCTACTTCTCGTGGGTGGAGCTTTAGGTGGATTCATCCAGTTCTTTTCAAAAGAAAATAGAATTCTTAGATATATTTCGGATTCAGCTTACTGGCTCTACCTTGTCCATTTTCCTATTGTTGTTTTTACTGAAATATTGTTGCTATATAGCAATGTCTATGGGTGGGCTCGCTTTTGGATCGTCTTATCAATTGCTAGTATAGTTACGTTAATTACGTATCAGCACTTTGCTCGATATACAATTATCGGTAATATTTTACACGGAAAACGGTTGAGAGGTGAAACAGCAAAAACAAGGGTAAAAAGCGTATTAAACTAAGAATGGAAAGATTCAAAATTGATTTGTTTTAAAGAGCTGACTGTGTTTTCGTTCAATTTAAATAATCTTGTTAGTGTTTTACAACTCTTTGTTGTAATAGTCGAGTTGATTGAAAATGGACTTCGTTAATTAGAAGCTCTCAGGAAAATTAGGACTCACTTTTTATTGGTTACAAATAGAGTTAAAACTATGCACTCTGAGCGACCCACGCCGGGTACATTTCGCTTTAGCTTCTAAAAATCTACCTTTGCTGTATGTCATATCAGCGTGCCAATGGACATACAGTATCAAGATTGACGGTGCATATCGTGTGGGCAACCAAAGATCGCGTTCATATGCACATAGAATATCGTCCATCTCAGCCTATCAGTGAATTGGTACGACGGCTCGCGAGGTTCCTGAACTGGGAAAGCGATACTGGGGCAGGCATTTCTGGACGATCGGTTTTGGGTGTTGGAGTATGGGAAATATAACTGATGAGATGGTTAATGAATATCTAGAACATCATCGTAAACCAGGTGGAGATGATCAATCAAATTTCATCCTACAATGAGAGACTTTCAGTCTAAGCAAAAACTATGGTGCTTTCGGCCCATAGTGGTTTATTGAAATTTGACTACTTTCACTTGCGAAGATAATAGTAATTTACTATGAGTTTTCAGTAAATATCAATATATTTGAAAAATATTACACCAAACTAACAATTAATCTCTTTATTCTATCGGAAAAACTTCTAAAATGAGAAATTTTATACTACTAGTCAGCACCCTCTTTTTACTCAGTGCCAGCTTATTTCCGGCTAGCGGTCAAGTCCTTGATCCTAATGACCCTATTGTAGTTTATAACTCAAGCAACCCTCCAAGTAGACCTGCCTGGAATAATATAGGGAAGTGGGTAGTAACGCCTAGATTAAACTGGGATGCTTCCTCATATAAGGCTTACTATTATAATGCGATGGCTTTTAGGTTAAAGTTTCCAAAAACGTATCAACATAACGTTCAAGATGGAAAGGAATATCCACTAATCATCATGTTGCATGGCGTAGGTGAGAGAGGAGGGATTTATGATAATGAGTGGTCAATGAAGCATGGTGGCAAAAAGCATCGCGATGCTGTGGATAATGGTACGTTCGATGGTTTTGTAATGTACCCTCAGAGTCAGAATGGTTTCTGGGGAAATAGCCAATTTGCAGCCCTAAGTCAGCTTATCGATTATTTTGCTGCCAATGTGAAAGTAGATTTAGATCGAGTGGTAGTACATGGGTTATCTTCGGGTGGACAAGGTGTATGGGAATGGATATCTCGATCTCAGTATGCCAAAAAGTTTGCGGCTGCCATTCCAATGAGTGCTGCATCACCGATATACGGTGAAACATCTGATATAAATAGCTACAAGTATCTTCCGCTTTGGCTATCTCAAGGTGATAAAGATACAAATCCGACCCCGTTTACAGCCGAAAACTTAATTGACAAAATAAGGAATAATGGTGGAAATATTCGTTACACCCTTTATCCTAATACTGGACACGGTACATGGAACAAGATGTACAACGAGCCTGATTTTTTCCCCTTTATCAACCGGGCTCATAAGACAAACCCTCATGTATTTTTCGGTAAAACAGACTTCTGTCCTGGTGAGAACATTAACGTCAAATTAGGGCTATCATCAGGTTTCAACGGATATGAGTGGCGAAAAGATGGTGCTCTAATCTCTGGTGCAAACTCTAATGAAATTACAGTTACTGAACCTGGAACCTACGAAGGAAGATTTAGAAGAGGTAGTGTTTGGTCTCAATGGTCAGAAAATCCTGTAGATATTGTGATCCGACAAGGTACTACACCAGTTACAATCAGTGCTGATGGAAGCACAGCTCTTCCGTCTTTAGACGGGAAAAATTCAGTAACGCTCAGTGCACCGGCAGGTTACGAGGCTTATGAGTGGTCTAACGGGGCTACTTCTCAATCAATTACTGTGAACAGTGCTGGTTCTTACAGTGTGTCTGTAACAGAGCAGGGAGGATGCCCAGGAGATTTCTCCGAGCCAGTGGTAGTTACAGTTAATAGCAATAATACTTTCCCCGCACCTACAGGCTTTGTAGCATCTTCTTCTTCACCGATAGATATTAATCTTTCATGGAATGATGTTGCTAGTGAGACAACTTATGAACTATATCGCTCGACTCAGCAAAATAGCGGATTTAGCCTTATCGCAACATTGTCAGCAGATACTGAAAGTTTTAGTGACAATGGCCTTTCTGCCGATAGTCAGTACTATTATAAGCTGCGTGGTATTAATGATACTGGGGCTTCCAATGTTGCTAATACTTCTGCCTCTACGCAAGCTGACACCGAGGCACCAACTGCTCCTCAGAACCTAGTTGTGACGGGTTCAACCAGTACTAGTATTTCCTTGAAGTGGGATGCCTCAACTGATTTTGTTGGAGTCACTGAATACGAAATATTTCAGAATGATACTTACTTAACAAGCACGCCTAACACCAGCTTTGTAGCAGAAAACTTGGTTCCTATCTCTACCTATACTTATAAAGTAAGAGCGAAAGACTTAGCCGAAAATACCTCGAGTTTCAGTAATACGGTGACTGCCGAAAGTATAGATACCGGACTAACGTATGAATATTTTCACGGAAGGTGGAGTGTTCTTCCCGATTTCAACGCACTGACTCCGGTGGCTACTGGTAGTGTACCAAATGTTGACATTGGGGTGCGTACCAGAAATAATGAGTTTGGGTTCCTTTTTGAGGGTTTTATTGATATTCCTGTAACCGGTAATTATACCTTTGAAACTCGTTCAGACGATGGAAGCAAACTCTACGTAAATCCTAATAGTGGTATAAGTGCCTATGATGAAAGTTACTTGGTAGTCAACAATGATGGACTGCATGGGTCAAGATACCGAGAAGGGACGATTTACTTAACTGAAGGGAGTCATCCGATTGCAATAACATTTTTTGAAAGAAGCGGAGGTGAGAGATTAGAAGTATTTTGGAAGAATACAGCTCATGGTGTAGGTGGAAGACAAAGGATTCCGAATTCAGCGTTTAAGAACACCACACCTAATACTGCACCTACTATCACGGCAGCTGATAGTGTATCTCTTAAGGACAATGAAGTAGCTACTCTTCCAATTGCTGCTCAAGATTCTGATCAAGGAGATATAATTAGCTTGTCAATAAACGGCTTGCCTGGCTTTGCAACGTTTACTGACCAAGGGAATGGTAATGGTTTATTATCTTTAGATCCTAGTATAGGAGATATTGGAGTTCACGAAAATATAGAGATTGTTGCTGCTGATAATCAAGGGGGAACAACAAGTAAATCCCTCAAAATCATCGTCACAAATGGTAGCATTACATCGGTATACGTAAACTTCAATGATCAATTAAATGAAGGAGCACCTTGGAATAATATGAACTCACGGGCCAATGTAGGTACTACTTTGAGTAATTTGGTAAATGACGCTGATGTAAATACCGGGATGGCTGTAAAGCTATTGGACAAATGGGGAGATGCTAATGCGAATGAGTTAGGTATGAATACCGGTAACAACTCTGGGGTTGTACCTGATAATGTAATGAGAACTGCTTATTGGGAGGGTAGCACTGCGACTCGTAGAATTGAAGTAAGTGGTTTAACCTCCGACAATAAATACAACTTCATCTTCTTTGCTAGCAGAAATGGCGGAGGAAATCGGACGACTAATTACACTATCAATGGTGAAACAGTTTCACTTAACGCTTCCTATAATTCTCAAAATACCGTTCAGATAAATGGTATTTCACCGGATTCTGGTGGGAAAGTTATTATACAAGCTAAGAAAGCTAGTGGTGCAAGTTATGGATACATTAATGCATTAATTATTCAGGCATACGAAGACGACGGCTTGCCGCTTGCTCCAAGCAATTTATTTGCGAATCCAGACTCTAAGACTCAAGTCAGTCTTAACTGGGCTGATAATAGTAGTGATGAGACAGGTTTTGAGTTATGGCGATCTGTTTCTTCCAACAGTAACTATCAACTATTATCCAATTTGGGTCCTAACGTAACTTCATATACAGATAACGGATTGACCTCTAATACTACATATTACTATAAGTTGCGGGCGGTTAATGCGAATGGTGAATCAGAGTATAGTAATGTTTCAAAAGCATCAACATTTCAGTATACTGTTTCCTTAAATTTCAACTGGGTAAATTCTCAAGCATCTCCTTGGAATAACACGAATGTTAACCCTCAAGAGGGAGATAGTTTCAATAACTTAAGAGATGATTCAGGGACTAGGCGAGGAATTAATGTCTCAATTACTGACAACTTCGACGGTGAGAATCCATATGGAATGAATACCGGTAACAACTCTGGGGTTGTACCTGATAATGTAATGAGAAGTAGTTATTGGCTGGATGTTGGTAATTCCGCGCAACTTAGAGTAAGCGGACTAAATACTTCCAAAGGATATAATTTTGTGTTCTTTGCTAGTAGGAACGGTGGAGGTAATCGGACAACTGTATATACTATTGAAGATCAGTCAGCTTCACTAAACGCCTCGTACAATACCTCACAAACTGTTCAGATCAATAATGTTGTTCCTAATGGATCAGGAGAAGTATTTATAGATATTACTTTGGATGATAATGCTATCTTCGGGTATCTGGGTGCTCTAATAATCCAGGCTTATGATATAGATCAGGGTAATGCACGTACTGCCCAGATAAAAAAGACTCCAAGAATTGTTGATGAATCTTTAGAGAGTGATTTTTCTGGAGATCGAGAATTTGTTGTTTATCCAAACCCATTTAAAGAAGAACTGACAATTAGAGGGGTAAGTGATGTTATTAGTATTTCTGTACATAGCATTACAGGTGCTTTAATATATGAGAGCGTACACCCTGAGCTAGATGCAGGTGGTTTGGATTTAGACTTTTCTTCTGATGAGTTACTGCCAGGAACGTATCTACTCAAAGTAAAGACTAAGTATAATTATAAAGTCTTGAGATTACTAAAACAGTAATACACTTTATCAATAAATTTTTGTATTTTAGTGTTGTTTTCGGAAAGTTCTGAATTAGTGAAACATGTGATTTGTTAGACTAAACTGACAAGAAGAATGAGAGCGTGAAAATGATGGGTAACTGCAACTCCTTCATTTTTGCGCTTTCTTATATTTAGCTGATAGCATATTATTGAATAACAATTGATATGGATATAGTTTATTTTATTAAAGCGTTGGTAAAAAGGAAATGGATACTCATCGGTATTCCCACAATAGCTATTGTCTGTGCATTAGTTTTTACTAAAGACTTTAAACGGTTGTATAAATCTACAGCTCAGCTTTCTACCGGATTTACTGTAAATGAGCAAGTCAAATTAACTGATGAGCGATTTAACGTTTATGAAGCAGATATAAAATTCAGCAACGTAATTGAAACTTTAATATCAACCAAAGTTATAGGGTTGCTTTCGTATAAATTGATGATTCATGACTTAGAACAAGGTGTTTTGCCATTTAGGCAAATTGAAGATCAAGATAAAAAAACAGAGATATACAATAAAATAGACTTAGACGAAACTCGGGTGATACTTCAAAATCACCTTGATTCAATGAGGTTGCTAACATCCTTTAATACTGAGGAAAAGGAAATCTTAGAACTATTAAAGCTTTATCGGTACAATCATGCTTCAATAAGTGAGATGCTTTTTGTTAACCGAGTTAAGAGAACAGATTACATCGAGATCCAGTTTTTCTCCGAAAATCCTGAGCTTTCGGCATTTGTGGTAAACAATCTTTGTTATGAGTTTTTGCGTTATTATAAATCTCTATGGTCTGAAAGATCAAATGAGACTGTACAGACATTTGCCAACCTGGTTGAACAAAAACGGCGGGAGTTGAATGAAAAGGAAGAAGCATTAAGAGCCTTCAAGTCATCACAAGGAGTACTCAATGTCGAAGCTGAAAGCACAAGCCAGATTGAGCAAATCGCTAACTATGAAAGCTCACTTTCTGAGGCTAGGAGGAATTCACAGGCTCTCTTACTCTCGATAGAGGACATAAACAATAGGCTAGGTAATCTTTCATCTGGCAATCGGGGATTATTAGCAAGTAGTAGCACTAATTCTGATATTTTGACACTCAGGGAGCAAATTAACGCACTAAATAAAGAATATATTAGTGAAGGCGCTGAAGATCAGCAACTATTGGAAAGGATAAATAATTTACGAAATCAATTGTACGCTAAACTAGAAGAAGCAAATGGTTATACGACCTTTGATGGTGAAGAGCAATTAAGCAAAGCGGATTTGATTAATAAGAAGCGGAACCTTGAAACTGAGCTTGCAATTTCCCGAGATAATGTTCGTGCATTAGAAAGTAAATTGCTGGATCTGAGAAGTAGTGTTGGAAGTTATGCATCAAAAGAAGCTAGGGTGGCGACTTTAGAACGTGATCTAGCACTTGCTAGTCAAGAATACTTAGGTGCACAAGAAAAATATAATACTGCGCTAAATGTTAATTTGGCTTCAAATCATAATATTAGACAAACACTTGAGGGGCAACCTGCTGTAGAGCCCGAATCCTCAAAAAGACTAATTACCACGGCTCTTTCAGGAGTAACAAGTTTTATACTGTGCGTAATGATAGTCATCTTTTTGGAGTATATAGACGTTTCGGTTAAAACTCCAGCTAACTTTAAGAAGTTTCTTAAATCAGATGTTATTGGGGTAACGAATAAGCTTAATCAAAAAGATCTAAATCTCGAAAATTTGTTCAATGACAAATCAAGAAAAAATGAGAATAAAGATCTTTTTAGGGACTTGATCCGAAAAGTTAGGTTTGAAATAGAGAACAGTGGGAAGAAGGTCATTTTGTTTACGAGTACCTCACCTGGGGCAGGAAAAACTACAATTATCAAAACATTAGCTCAGACTCTAAGCATTGGAAAAAAGCGAGTGTTAATTATAGATACGAATTTTAGCAATAACTCGCTGACACGAGATATGGAGGGAAGACCGGTTTTGGGTACTCGTAGCTCTGAAGTTGATTTGGTCAAACTGATTGAACTTATTCGCCCCTCACATCTACAAAATATAGATATTTTAGGGTGTGACCAAGGTGATTTTTCACCTTCAGAGATATTTCCAGAGCTAAACTTCTTTTCCAGATTAAAAGATATCAGTAGTCAGTACGATTATATTTTTCTAGAAGGAGCTGCAATGAATCAGTTTACGGACTCAAAGGAATTAGCACAGTATGTTGAAGGAATAGTACTGATATTTTCAGCTGATAAGGTAATCAAAGCTTGGGATAAAGAGTCAATATCTTTTCTAGAAAAACAAGGCTCCCGATTTATTGGCTCGATATTGAATAAAATTAATATTGAAAATATCAACTAGAGTGAAACCTGTTTTTGCTCTTTAGGGTTCTTCTTAATTTCTTTTCTCAGGGGCTCGAATAAAATAATGAATTCTGTTTTTCTGACCAAATTATAGAAAACTATAGGGATAAAAGTGCCTAGGAAAATATTAAACACTAACAGAGTTGGTACGTTCACAAAGCCAACCTTTATTGCTAAGATTCTGACAGCCGATGTAATTAATACATGCAATAAGTATATATACAGCGAATGATAACCTACAATCCTGATGAATTTTAGCGTATCATACTTTTGTAGAACAAAGGAAAGGCACAAAATAAAAAAACATCCAATTAAAGCGATAACTGTAAAAAGTATAAAGCTTATATCAGGTGTAGTAAGCCAATACCATTGAGTACCTACGAATATGGGAGTTAAGAAAAGCAGTAATTTGTTGGAATGCAAAATTCGATGGTTACTCTTATTAAGAAAAAATTGAGTAGAAACCACCCCTACGACTAAGAAAATATAGTAATAAAGAAGGTCGTGCAATAAGTCATATTCTTGAACATAGTTTGACAAAAAATGCATGGTGATAGCAATAACTACGTGCCATAATATTGAGATTTTTATCCGGTTTCTGATTAATCCATAGACGATACTTACGTTAAAAAGAGCATAAAGAAACCAAAATTGGTCTATAGCTCGGGGATGCACTAGTACATATATGTAGTCTATGAATCCACGGTTTGCATTTGTGTAAGAAGACAACATAACTTGTAATGATACCTGAATAACTGCCCAAACTAGATAGGGATAGAGAATAGTATCGAACTTATACTTCACGAACTGGTTTGAAGCTCTTTTCCCCAGACTTTTTTCAATGAATATACCAGAAATAACAAAAAATAGGGGCATTCTGAAACTGAAAACCATTTCATTAGCAAGCATTAAATATTCACTTACCTCTAACCCAGACCTTTTAAAGCCTATTAGCACGTGTCGGTATACCACAAGAATAATAGCTATTCCTTTGGCATAGTCTACCCAGGGTAAGCGTTTACCATGAAGAATGGGGTGACTATTAAATAATTGATTTAATGTCATCTACTAGTTACTACAGTTAAATAATATTAAATATAGTTTATTTATACTAGTTTAGTAAATTATATACATTTAAAATGTAAATATATTTATATAGTCTAGCTAATTGCGTATATTTAATCTAGTATTTCTACCTTAAAATTCTGCTGTTTTCTTTTGAGAATTAATAAATCTTCATACTACTTCCGTTCTAGTATAATATCACTGCTACAGAAGTTTAGTTTAGTGGTATTTGGATTTGGTAGCTTCTTTATATTAGTAAGAGTTCTAACCAAAGAGCAAATGGGAGTATGGTCACTTTTTTTTACAGTGACTACTATTCTCGAAACAAGCAAAGCTGGACTGGTAAAAAACGCAGTAATTAAGTTTCTTAACTCAGAGGAGCAAAGTGAGCACAAAAAAATAAGAACCGCTTCACTTATAATCAATATTCTATTCACTTTATTTGTTGGCGGGATAATTTTATTATTTTCAGATACTCTAAGTATTTTTTGGGATGTGCCTCCCTTAGCTACTCTTCTCCGCTACTACCTTTTATCATTAATTGCTCTAGTTCCTTTTTCACATTTTGAGTATATCCAGCAAGCTTATCTTTCCTTTTCAGGAATACTAACTAGTTATCTGGTTCGGCAAGGTATTTTCTTTGTGGCAGTGATATCTCTAAGTTTAAGATTCGATGGCTATACTCTACTTTACTACTTAGTCTTTCTTCAGGCACTATCAATAAGCATTGGTTCGGCTATTGGATATTTTTATTCTAAGAAGTTTATTTCTCAACATTTGTCTTATTCAAAATTTTGGATAATCAAATTGATAGAATATGGAAGGTATGTATTAGCTACTAACATCAGTAGTCTCGTATTTAGAAGCACGGATCAAATTATGGTTGCCTCATTTGTTTCAGCATCTGCAGTTGCACTATACAATGTATGTATTAGAATTACTAATCTACTCGATATACCATCTACTGTTGCAGCCGAGGTCTTGTTTCCAAAAAGTGTAAAGTTAATTAATCAAGATAGTAGTTCTGGAAAATACCTATACGAAAAGTCAGTAGGTATTATTTTAGCATTACTTATACCTGCAAGTATTTTCATATTTATCTTTCCAGAGTATATCCTATACGTAATAGCCGGTCCGGAATATGAAGAGGCTTCTTCAATTTTACAGATCACTGTCTTATACGGACTTTTCTTGCCATTTCTAAAGCAGTTTGGGACTATGATGGATGCGACTGGTCATCCGAACGTCAACTTCAGAGTTATATTAATTCTGGCTGTTATAAATATTATAGCAAATTATTTGTTTATTCAGGAATTTGGCCTGTTGGGTGCCGCATATGGAACGTTACTAACATATTTAATCGGTTATACGATTAGTCAATTTGTGTTATCTAATAGGTTAGGAGTAAGTCCTATTAGAGTTGTCTCGGAAATTATGTATTCGTATAAAAACATCTATGACTTACTTAGAAGTAGAACAGTAAAATAATGACGAGTAGCTTTTCAACGATAGAATTTGTAATAATTGGCTTACAACCATGGGACATTGAAATTGGCAGTAATTGTAAGAATATTGCTTTAGAACTGTCTCAGGATTTTAGAGTGCTATATGTTAACCGAGCGTTAGATCGTTCTTCTCGTATTAAATATTATCGAGATCAAAAAGTAAAAAATAGGTTGAAGGCGATTAGAGGAAAGAAGAGTGCGCTTGAGTTAATAAAGAAGAATTTATGGGTATACGATCCACCAGTCATTCTGGAGTCTACGGGCTGGATCAGATCGAAAAGGCTATTCGATTTTATGAGTAGATTGAATAGTAAGCGACTAGCTAAATCAGTTATGGAAGCCACAAGTCGTCTTTCGTTCAAAAATATTGTAATATTAATTGATAACGATTTTTATCGCGGAAGATATTTTAAAGATTATATGCCAAATGTAAAGACTGTATATTATATCAGGGACTACCTGACAGAACAGCCTTATTTTAAGAAACACGGACAACGATACGAGAAATATCTAATTCAAGAATCAGATATGGTATTGGCTAACTCTACATACTTAACTGGTTATGCTTCTAGCTATAACAAAAAGTCTTTTTACATTGGGCAGGGATGTGACCTCAGCTCATTTAGAGGGCAGGTAAGGAATATACCGGAAGATTTGAAGGTAATTAACAATCCAATTATCGGATATATAGGTGCACTGTTGTCTTCAAGACTAGATATCTCAGTTATAGAGTATACTGCGAAAGAAAATTTGGACTGGAACATAGTTCTTGTAGGTCCAGAAGATGAAGGATTTGTTAAGAGTAATTTACACAATATACCTAACATATATTTCTTAGGTATAAAATCCAAAGATGAAGTGCCTAACTACATTGCAAATTTTGATGTTTGTATTAACCCTCAAGCAATTAACCCATCGACTATTGGTAATTATCCGAGAAAAATTGATGAATACCTAGCTATGGGAAAGCCAGTTGTTGCGACTGCCACTGAAGCGATGAGTACCTTCAAAAAGTATGTGTATTTGTGTGATAGCAAAGAGGAATACCTTATTAACATAAAAAGAGCATTGAACGAATCAAAAAAGAGTGCTATGGTAGATAGTAGAATAGAGCTTGCATTTTCTCATACTTGGGAAGATAGTGTAGAAAAGCTCAAAAAATATATTTTTGAAGAATAATTATAATTCAGGAAGGAATGAACGAGAATAATAAATTTTCAAATGAAGCAATCTTAGAGATTATAGTTACAGTATTTGTAGCTTTTACAATGTTTTTTTTATTTATAAAGATATTATTTTTCTAGCCAATTGCTATGCATGATTATTGGAAAAGATGTCAAGAGTAAAGGAAAAACAAGGATATATTGATCGTATTGCTTACTGGCTTTATCAACGAGTGCTGCTAGAAAAGCTTAATAATCCTATTGGATATATTTTTTTATCTTTTTGCTCAATAGTGTTAGCTTTTCTCCTCTCAAAACTAAGTGCCACATTGACAATTGTACTTTTATTTGTGATTGTGGGAAGCGGAGTAGCCGTAGTTTGTTTGTTTAATGCTGAATTTGGATTTTTATTAACACTTACATCATCCTTTTTTGTGTTTATCATTAAGCGCTACTTTGGTGAGGAGATTCCCCTAGGTGCAATTGTTGAAGTATTATTATTCGTTACTTTTCTCGGGATTTTTTTTAAAAAATCTACCCAAAATGTGATTAAATGGCAGTACGCAAGTAACCCAATTACTATTATATACCTCATATATATTGCTTACATGATTATCCAAGCTTTCAATCCTGATATGCACTATGTAGACGGATGGTTGCATATTATGAGAAAGCTTATCGGGTTTATCATGGCATATTTTGTGGTGTTGTATATCTTCAATATTCAATTTTTAAAGCGATTTACTATCGTATGGCTATCTCTAGCTTTACTTGCAGGCCTGTATGGTTGTTACCAAGAGTGGTTTGGACTACTACCTTTTGAAGAAAACTGGGTGCGGCAAGACGATCTTAGATTTGGACTTTATTTTATTGATGGGCGTTTTCGGAAGTTTTCGTTTCTTTCTGATCCAACAGCCTTTGGAATATTAATGGCAATTAGCGGGTTATATTCATTGGTATTAGCTACAGGTGCAGTTTCAACAAAGAAAAAAATTGTTTTACTGGTTGCGAGTGTTATTATGTTCTTAGGCATGGCTTATTCAGGGACACGTACTGCATACGCTATGTTGCCAGCTGGTTTAGCTATTTTCGTTATCATGACTATCACCAATCGAAACACCATGATTCTTACTACTGCTGTTTTAGCAGTCTTCATTGTGATTATCTTTGGTCCAATTTATGGGAATACAACGGTTAATAGAATCCGATCGACTTTCGAGTTTTCTTCCGATGCTTCACTTAGTGTTAGAGATATAAATCGGGCTAGTATTCAACCCTATATTTATACACACCCCATAGGTGGTGGATTGGCTACTAGTGGAGTAATGGGGCTGAAGTATAACCCCGACCATCCACTAGCAGGGTTCCCACCAGACAGTGGTTATTTAAGAACTGCATTAGAGACGGGCTGGATAGGTTTAGCGCTAACTTGCATCCTTTATTTTATTATCATACGAACAAGTATAGCCGGATATTACCGAAGTAATAATAAATTAGCCAAGACTTACTATTTGGGCTTTATTGCTGTCTTTTACTCTATCATCATTGCTCAATATGCACAAGTAGCAATAGGGCAGTTGCCCGGATCTTTAATCTTTTATCCTGCGTTAGCAATTGTTGTTTGCTTGCAAAAATTCGATTAACATAATAATATCACTTCTGAAATGATTTTTCATTATGATATTAAGCCTATCAATAAGATAGAAGTACTCTGAAGCCAATAATGTCTATTGCAAGAAAAAGAAATTGAAACGCATTTTTGGTGGGTATGACAACGTAGATAGTTTTTTCGTATAGTTAAATTAGATCCGACTATTTTTATATGCACCTGTTTAATATAATAAAATTAATAAATTCATACTTGCTAAAGTACAATTTTAGTCTGAAACCATTTATTAGTAAAAATATTTATGGATTTCTAATCCAGAAAAGTACTTGTTCAGGTATGCTTCGATGGCAAGAAATTGGTCTATGTTGGTCTCATAACCATAATATACCACATGAGACGCATTTTACAACTATTATCTTTACAAGCAAAAGTATTACTTCTATCCTCTCTTTTTTTAGTTTTTTTCTTGATCCAATCGTTTGCTCAGCAGAAAAGCAAAACAATTAAAACGCCGAACTACACTGACATAGGATACCTCGAGTATCTTCCTAGCGGCTATAATCAAAACAATGACAAGTACCCAGTGATGATTTTTCTACACGGGGTAGGAGAACGAGGTAATGGAACAAGCGACCTAAGTAAAGTTAAAAAGAATGGCCCTCCTAAATTAATCGACCAAGGACATAAGATGCAATTTACTGTCCAAGGTAAAAAGCAGTCTTTAATTGTAATCTCCCCTCAACTTCGGAAAGATTATAATTCATGGCCAGCATTTTATGTAGATTTAGTGATCGAGCATGTGAAGAAAAACTATCGAGTGGATCCTGACCGATTATATTTATCTGGCCTGAGTTTAGGAGGGGGAGGCTGCTGGACCTATGTTAGTTATAAGTCTGAGTATGCGAATAAAGTGGCAGCAATAATTCCAGTTGTAGGTCACCAAGCATACAATTCATCAAAAGTATCTAATATTTGCAAGAATAAAGTTGCCACTTGGGCATTTCATGGAGATGTCGACAAGAGCACACCTATCAAGTACTCAAAGGATTGGGTTAACGGAATAAATAATTGTTCTTCTGGTTTGGCAAAACTTACTGTCTACAGTAATGTGGGGCACAGCGGGTCTTGGGAAAGAGCGTATAAAACCGATCATAGTCTACACAACCCTAATCTATACGAATGGATGCTTCAGCAAAAGAAAGGAGGTATAGTATCATCAGTACCTTCCCCTGAAACCAGTCCTTCGGAGGTTCCGGAAGTGAAATCCTCGAGCAGCTGCGGATGTGACCATGTTATTACATCTTCAAATCCTTATGTAAACGGGCAAACCTTGGGGGTAAAGCCAGGAGACATAGTTTGTGTACAAGCAGGGCAATATGGGTATCTGAATTTATTCAATTTTAAAGGAACGGCAAGTGCGCCAATCACTATCAAAAATTGTGGCGGACAAGTAAGAATAGGTAATTCCAGTAAGAATTACGGAATTGTAATGAATAATAACCATCATATTCGTTTTACTGGTTCCGGACATACCGGGACTAAGTATGGTTTTAGAGTAGATGGAGGAAGCAAATTCTTAGCTTCTGGCTTCGCTATTGCTGGAAAGAGTAGCGACTTCGAGATAGATCACTTAGAAATTACTAAAGTTGAAGCCGGAGTATTAGCTAAGACTAATCCTTCTTGTGATGCTTCTACTTGGAAAGGGAACTACACCATGCGCAATACCAAATTCCACGATTTTTATATTCATGATATTAAAGGGGAGGGCTTTTATATTGGACATACTAGTTTGAAAGTTACTATTAATTGTAATGGATCCACAAAACAGGTAGAACCCCATCGGATTGAGGGTATTAGGGTGTATAATAATCGTATAGAAAATGCTGGTTGGGATGGTATCCAGGTAGCACAAGCATCCAAAGATTGCCGTATATATGATAATACAGTGTATAACTACGGAACTGCCAATAAGTCTTCTCAGAAAGCAGGGATTATTGTTGGAGGCAATACGACGGGAAGAGTCTACAACAACTGGGTTAAAAAAGGTACTGGTTCCGGAATACAAATATTTGGTACTGGTACAATTACCGTCTATAATAATATCATCAAAAATGCAGGCGAGGACGCCATTTTTTGCGACGATCGGTCCCCTGTAGCAATGAAAGTACGGTTTGTTAACAATACCATCATTAATGCGAAAGATGCTGGTATTAGAATGTACAGTGATATTACCTCAGGTAATGTTGCAAGAAATAACTTGATAGTAAGTAGTAACGGTAAATACATCGTTAAGCTCAATGGAAATGTTAAAATGAGTGAGTCTAATAATTATAACTCAAGTGATATCAACAAGATCAAGTTCAGTAACCCCAACGGTGAGGTATATAAATTAGCAAGTAGTTCTCCAGTTATTAATATTGGAGGGGATGCAAGTACATATGGGGTTACAGATGGATTCTATGGTACTAGTCGTCCCAAAGGAGGTAAGTATGACGTAGGTGCGAGTGAGTATGCTGGTTCAACTACCAACAAGGCACCTACTGTGAATGCTGGCTCCGATAAATCAATTACGTTACCTACCAATAGCATTAAATTAATCGCTAATGCTTCCGATTCGGATGGTAATATAGTATCGTATCAATGGAGTAAGAAAAGTGGACCTTCAGCTTTATTAAAAAATGCTAACACAAAAGAATTAGCAGCCTCTAGTCTTGTAGAAGGTATTTATGTCTTTTCAGTTACCGTGAAAGACGACGATGGAGCTTCAAAATCAGATGAAGTTAAGGTAACAGTGAATAAATCATCCACAACGTCCGGCAATGGCTTGACATATAAGTATTATGAAGGGGACTGGTCATCAGTGCCAGATTTTAGCAAGCAAAGTGTGAAAAAGAGTGGTACCATAGCCAACTTTAAACTAAGTCCCCGATTGA
>ERZ1740058.334-NODE-334-length-39371-cov-6.573939_pt1 | contig 39371 bp, 34 predicted proteins | sample MGYA00581745_ERZ1740058 | MGnify/ENA primary metagenome ERZ1740058 (study PRJEB43018, sample SAMN04849742) | marine metagenome | isolation source: floating plastic debris | place: Pacific Ocean | collected 2008-08-30 | study: EMG produced TPA metagenomics assembly... | reverse complement strand
ATTTGAAGAGAAGAAACCGGAAGTGGTTTTTGAATGGAATGACCCCGAAACCGAGGCGGAAGGCTGGGTAGTTATTAACTCCTTACGGGGTGGAGCTGCTGGCGGAGGAACCCGAATGCGAAAAGGTCTAGATCGGCACGAGGTAGAATCACTCGCGAAGACCATGGAAATCAAGTTCACCGTGTCAGGTCCAGCCATTGGCGGAGCCAAATCAGGAATTAACTTTGACCCGAACGACCCTCGTAAGCGAGGAGTACTAGAACGTTGGTACAAAGCCGTTACGCCATTACTCAGAAACTACTACGGCACCGGAGGCGACCTGAATGTAGATGAGATTCATGATGTAATTCCGATCACGGAAAGCTATGGTTTGTGGCATCCGCAGGAAGGCATTGTGACTGGACACTATCAATCACCTGAGCCTCAGAAAATCAAACAATTGGGACAACTCCGGCAGGGAGTGATCAAGAAACTAGAAGACCCACACTACATACCATCTATTGAACGAAAGTACACGGTAGCTGATATGGTGACGGGTTACGGAGTAGCTCAGTCGGTGCTGCACTACTATAATTTGTGGAATGGAAGTGCAGAAGGCAAACGTGCCATCATTCAAGGATGGGGTAACGTAGGCGGAGCTGCTGGCTACTACTTAGCGAAGAGCGGAGTGAAGATTGTCGGAATTATTGACCGAGCAGGCGGACTAATTAACCCAGAAGGATTTATCTACGAAGAAGTGAAGCAGCTCTTTCTGAATCGGGTACAGAATACGCTATACGCAGATAACCTACTTTCATTTGAGGAAATGAATGAGCGCGTTTGGAGCACCGGAGCAGAAATATTTATTCCGGCTGCCGCTTCTCGTCTTGTCACTCAAAACCAAGTGGAACAAATGATTAGCAACGGACTTGAAGTAATCGCGAGTGGAGCGAATGTGCCTTTTCAAGATCCTCAGATATTCTTTGGACCAATTGCCGCCTACACTGATGAGCGGGTGGCATTAATTCCAGATTTTATCGCCAATTGCGGTATGGCGCGGGTCTTCGCATACCTTATGGAGACCAAGAATGAGCTTACTGACGAAGCTATTCTTCAGGATGTATCAGATACTATTCGTCAAGCCCTAGAGAAAGTATACACGAAAAACCCTAGCTCTAAGAATTTAGCAAAAACTGCCTTTGAAATTGCATTACAAGAATTATTAGGAAAAGAGGAAACACTGGAATCTCCCCTTGGTCACCTGACTTCTCAGGGTGCTAATGTTGGAGCGTATTAGCAAAGAAGATAACTTCGTCTCTACTGTAGAAATAAACATCAGAAAAATGGACAGCAACAAACTTGAGGAATTCCGTCAAAAAATCGAAAAACGGATGACGGTAATGGATGCTAAGTTATCATTCATTAACAAGGGTTTTAACGAATTTCAAACTGAGTTTAAAGACTTTCAGCAAGAAATGACTGACTTCATGGGGTTCGCTGCTGAGCAGTTTCTTGATCATGATAAACAACTTTGAAGAATTGAGAAGCACCTTGATCTGTAATTGATATTTGAACACCTGGTTAGATATATCGCCTGAAAGTGACTTTAGCATTCACAATTTGCCCTACGGTATCTTTTCTACACCGTCGCGCCGACCAAGAGTGGGAGTAGCTATTGGCGACCAGATTATTGACTTGGCGGCAGTGGCGATGCGAGGCTATTTTCAGAGCCTTTCTATTGAACCAGATGTACTGGAGCAACCCTCACTAAATGCCTTCATCCGGTTAGGAAAACCCACTTGGCAGGCGGTTCGTAAACGACTCACTCAATGGCTTACGGAAGATGATTCACCACTTCAGCATTTGCGGCAGGAATGTTTTGTAGCCCAATCCGAAGCGAAAATGCATTTGCCACTGGAGATTGGTGACTACACCGATTTCTACGCTAGTGAAGCTCATGCGACTAACGTCGGTACCATGTTTCGGGGCAAAGAAAACGCGCTGATGCCCAACTGGAAGCATATGCCTATCGCCTACCACGGGCGGGCATCGTCTATCGTAGTTTCTGGCACTGATATTCATCGTCCGAAGGGGCAAATCATGCCTCAGAATGCTGCTCAGCCAGTATTCAGTCCCACTCAGGCGTTAGATTTTGAGTTGGAAATGGCCGCCGTGGTTGGCAAGGACACTAAACTAGGAACTTCCCTTCGGCCCGAGGAAGCGGATGATTATATCTTCGGATTTGTTTTGTTTAACGACTGGTCAGCTCGGGATATTCAGCGCTGGGAGTATGTGCCGTTGGGGCCATTTCTGGGGAAGAACTTTGCTTCATCCATTTCGCCCTGGGTAGTACCGCTCAAGGCTTTACAGCTATTTCGAGTTGAGGGATCGAAACAGCAACCGGAACCGTTACCGTATCTGCAAACTTCCAGTAAGCGTAATTTTAACATTGATCTGGAAATAGCTATTGAGCCTGAGGGGGAACGTGAAACGGTTGTTAGCCGAACGAATTTCAAAAATATGTACTGGAGTGTAGGTCAGATGCTGGCTCACCATACCGTTAACGGTTGTAATCTGCGGGTAGGCGATTTACTAGCATCAGGAACTATCAGCGGCGATGAACCCAACAGCTACGGCAGCCTACTCGAGCTAAGTTGGAACGGCGAACGTCCATTAACAATAAATTCAAACCAAGCGCGCACTTATCTGGAAGATGGAGATACTGTTACCTTACGAGGCTATGCCGAACAAGAAGGTATCCGAGTAGGGTTCGGAGAAGTGCAAACTAAAATTTTACCAAGCCTATGAAAGTAATTCGCCCGAGCGAAGTAAGTACCCAGGATTTTTATCGTTACATGATTAGTGCGGTGGTGCCCCGGCCTATTGCCTTTGTCAGTTCTATAAGTGCTGAAGGAAAGGTAAACCTGAGCCCTTACAGCTTCTTTAATGCGGTAAGTTCCAAGCCGCCTATTTTAATCTTCTCACCCGTAAATAGTGTGCGGGACGGAAGCACCAAGAATACGCTGGACAATGTTCGCGAGCATTCGGAAGTAACGATTAACATCGTGAATCATGCACTGGTAGAACAAATGTCGCTCACCAGTACGGCTTACGAAAAGGGAATTAACGAATTTGCCAAAGCCGGCCTGACTGAAGTACCATCGGAGCAGGTAAAGCCGCCTCGGGTGGCCGAATCTCCGGTAGCATTTGAATGCAAGGTGAAGCAGGTTTTACCCCTGGGCGAGGGAGGCGGTGCCGGAAATATTGTGGTTTGCGAAGTACTATTGGTGCACGTTAACGAAGAAATTCTGGGAGAGGATGGGACTATTGATCCGTTTAGACTGGATGCAGTAGGCAGGATGGGCGGTAGCCTGTACTGCCGGGCCAGCGGCGACGCTATCTTTGAGACGTTACGACCAGTACGGGAGAAAGGTATTGGCGTAGATCAACTACCCGAAACTATCCGCACCAGCACGGTACTTTCTGGTAGCGATCTGGCCCAGCTAGCTAACGTACCAAAAATTCCGAACGGTGAGTTGGTACAACTTTATCGTGATGAAAGCACCATCCAGGCTGCGTTAGCGCGCTATAAACAGGATGTCTCTCGATCCCCTGAAATTATGCATTGGGCCGCTAAGAATTATCTGGCCCGAGGCGAAACCGAGAAAGCCTGGGCAGCCTTGCTAATTAATAATGAATCAGAGAGCTAGGGGCAGGGTGCTTGGAGCTTGGAGAAGTTTACGCCCAGCTCCTTGCTCCACGCCCCTAGCAACCAAAAATTGAACCGGGCGCCGGGCGCAATCGAACAACTAACATTACACCCATGATGCGACAAGAATATGATAAGTACACTGCCGAAGATTTTAAAGTATGGAAATTGCTTTACGAGCGGCAAATCGTAAACCTGCCCAATGCGGCTTCTCAAGCGTATCTGGATGGTTTAAAGAAGATCAACTTTACGGCGGATAGAATTCCGAATTTTGAAGAAACCAATGCAGAACTGAAAAAGCTAACCGGATGGAGCATCCACGTAGTACCCGGACTGATTGATGACGATATTTTCTTTCAGTTACTTTCTAACCGTAAATTTCCTTCTTCCACCTGGTTGCGCAAGTTAAGCCAACTGGATTATCTGGAAGAGCCGGATATGTTTCACGATGTTTTCGGGCACGTACCGGTGCTGACCAATCAACCATTCGTGGATTACTTGCAAGAGTTGAGTAAAATAGCCTTGCGTTACATTGACAATCCCTGGGCGATACACCTGATCTCGCGCATCTACTGGTTTACGGTAGAGTTTGGTTTGATCAAAGAAAACGGAAACGTTCGTATTTACGGGGCGGGTATACTTTCTTCCGCGGGAGAAACTAAATACAGTTTGAGTGAGGAAGCCACGCATTACCCCTACGATGTAGCGCATATTATGGGAATGGCTTATCGCAAGGATGTCTTCCAAAAGCAGTACTGGGTGATTGACTCCTACGAGCAATTATTCCACTCTACCGATCAGATAGAGGAATATTTGAAAAAGCATGCCGATCAGCCCGAAGCTAATTTTGCTACGAGTGTATAAGCCAGAGTTATTCTGTAGGATTCCAATCCGGATGTTTCTTTAACTCTCGCACTAAGTGAGTATGAATTTCTCTTTCTGCTTTGGTGAGCGAGGCTTCATCGAGAGGCTTTTCCTCTAGTGGATCGTTAGTGTTATTGAAATACTTTCCGTCTTGGTAAAGCTTATTATCTACCGTTTGCACAAACTGGTCGCGGTACTGATTAACAAATTTGCCCCATCGAGGATCGTAGTGGACAAAAGCAGTTTCTCGGGGTTGATAGTCAGCATCGGTCAGCAAGGGATAAAAGCTCTCACCATCCGACTTCACTTGCTTACCCACAATATCGGCCAGGGTTGGGAAGAAGTCGCTGAATTCAATCAGTTCAGTGTGCGGCTCTCTTCCGTAGAGCATTTGCGGCCAATAGGCCACCAGCGGAACGTGGGTTCCAAATTCAATGGTATTGCCCTTGGCACCTATTATCATTCTTTGATCGGTATAAGAGGTAATGGTCGGATGAGTGCCGTTATCTCCGGTAAATAGTAGTAGCGTATTTTCATCCAGGTCTAGCTCCCGAAGCTTGTCCGCAATTCTGCCCACAATTTTGTCGGTGTAGGCCACCATGTCTTTAAAGTAAGCCGTATCCTTCTCGTACCGCCGACTAGGATCGGCCCAGGCTTCGGAATCAGGAGTGGGAACGAAAGGTTCGTGAACCAGCACCATCGGGTAATACACAAAAAACGGCTGGTCTTTTTTCCGCTCGATGAAATCAAGGATATAGTTGGCAAAGATATCCGGACCGTAAGCGTCTTCATTTCGTTCCAGCACCTCTCCATTTTGCTCAATCAGCGGATTCGCAAAACGCTCACCTTCCGACCGGCCTTTGGTTAACTGCCACAGACAGTACTCATCAAAACCAAACTGCTTAGGGCGACTATCATCATTCCAACTGGAAATTTCATCCTTATACGCTAAGCCATTGAGTTGCCACTTTCCGGCAATACAGGTCTGGTAACCGGCCTCTTTCATCAGACTTCCGAAGGTAAACTGATTCTCGTTGAGGTAGCCAAAGTATTCGTAGTTTCGGTAGTTATATAAACCAGTCATAATCTTCACGCGCGATGGGGTACACAATGGTTGAGAAATGCACTGATCGAACCGAATGCCGTTCATTGCCAGCGAATCTAATACTGGCGTTTGGTAGGAGGTACTGCCGTAGGTTCCTAGACATTCGTAGCCCATATCATCGGCCATAATCAGTATGACATTGGACTTTTGACTATAACTAGCGATTGAAAAAAGGATTAAGAAGCCAGAGAAAGTAGCTTTAGACCAAGAATACACTTTGAACATATCTAGGGAGTTGGTAGCAGATTTTATAAAGATAATGAATAAATGATACGGCAGACAAAGCACTCTTTTCACTTTTCATTATCTCAAGATACGGCTTCACCAAGATTAATAAGGCTAGGCCCAATGAGCAGAGTAAGCTTTAGCTAGTTGTAAGCAAATTTGCTTAGTACAGTGGGGGTTTAGTGCGAAGAATTGTATCTTCAGAGCCGATAGCAAACACCAACTATGAAAAAAACACCCCGCCGGAATTTTCTACAGGCTATGACTCTCACGGGCGGTGCTGCCGTCTATAATCCTCGTCTACCCCAAAACCTGCAAGCCCCTAGTAGCAAGTACGACAAGTTGGACGAAGTACTGAAGCAGCCAGTTCTAAGAAAAGATTTACTACCATACCCGGTGATTATTGAAACCCTAGAGCTACTGCAAGATCGAAATAATTTTATCTGCCGAGTACGCTCTAGGGAAGGGGCCGAGGGAATATCCATTGGGCACCCCTTTGTTTCTAAGTCAAGCTACCCAATGTTTACGCACAATCTGTACCAGCACTTTATTAACCAGGATGCGCGGGAGCTAGACCGAATGGTATTTAACGCTGTGGAGCAGAATGTTAAGCGACAAGGCATCCCATTGTGCGTGCAGATTGCCACTGTTGAGTTTGCCATTCTAGATTTATTGGGAAACACCGTTAAGAAACCAGCCGGAGAACTATTGGGGCCGCGGATTAACGATGAAGTAAAAATTTACCTGGGAACACGTCTTAGTGAACTACGCAATAAGCCCCCTAAAGAGTCCTTAGAACTAGGGAAGCAGGATCTGGAAAGGACGGATGCTAAAGCCATTAAGCTACGCGCCGGGCGGGGTGATAACTTAGGTTTAGACAACGAAAACGCTCCGGGACGAACCGAGAAACTGATCAAAATGAGCCGAGAGATATTCGGGGATGACATGAACCTGATGATCGATGGCAATGGTTCGTACTCGGTAAAAGGGGCGATACGCTTGGGAAAAATGCTGCAAGATTATAATTTTTACTTCTACGAAGAACCCATACCCTGGGACTGGTACGAAGAGCAGAAGGAAGTAGAGCAAGCCCTAACTATACAAATGGCCGGGGGAGAGGTAGAGTTTGGTATGCATGCTTTTTGTTATCTGATCGGCAATGAAGTTTTTCAAATTGTGCAACCGGACCTGTTCTACTTCGGCGGCATGATTCGCTCAATGAAGGTAGCCCGAATGGCAGAGGTTGCCGGCCTTGAAATTTCTCCGCACATCTCTAGTGGTGGGTTAGGCTATGTTTATCTATTGCAAATGCTCTCGGCTTGCCCCAGCGCCGGAGAGTTTCACGAATTCAAGATGTTTGATACCTACGATGCTAATGGCACCATTATCCCAGTAGAGAGTAAGACGGCACCTTTCAAAAGCATAGATGGAGTAATTAACGTTCCAACCGGAGACGGGATGGGTATAACGATTGACCCGGGCTACATAAAAACGCACAAACCCATTGTAGTATAGCCTCTACCCATTATCTCGTACTTGGAATAGCGGAACGATTTTCTCAATCATTTCTTATTTATTGATGATTCTTACCTACTTTGCGATTTGATTTTATAAGACATGAGTGTTGCCGTTATTAAATACAATGCTGGGAATATTTATTCGGTCATCTATGCCCTTCAGCGGTTAGGTATTGAACCGTTACTAACTGATGTTCCCGAAGAAATTCAGCGGGCAGATAAGGTCATTTTTCCTGGTCAGGGCGAGGCTAGCTCAGCCATGCATTTCTTACGGAAGAAAGGGTTGGATCAAGTGATTAAAAACTTAACGCAACCTGTACTGGGCATCTGCGTCGGTTTACAACTGCTCTGTCGTCATTCGGAAGAAGGTGATGCTGAATGTTTGGGTGTTTTTGATGTGGACGTAAAACGGTTTCCGCCTAACCAAAAAGTACCCCACATGGGCTGGAACGATGTACAAGTGGCGGGCGGAACGCTTTGTCAGGGTTTACGACCCGATGCCTATCTATACTATGTCCACAGCTACTACGCTGAGCTGAGTGATCTCACTACCGCTACTAATGAATATATTCTACCTTACAGCGTAGCACTGGAAAAGGATAACTTCTACGCCATTCAACCCCACTTGGAAAAGAGCGGTAAAGATGGTGAATTTATTTTGAGGAATTTCTTAGCTCTTTAAGTGTATCTTGAATTTTTAAAAAGTATGTATTAACTTTTTAATTTCAATACTTTTTGAAACTTCAGAATTATTAGTATATTTGAGTTATGGAATTTGAAAAAGCTAAGGAAGAGTTTATCAGTGCTTGGGGTAACTTGGGTTCTAACTGGGGTATAAATCGAACAATGGCTCAAATTCACGCTCTTTTGCTCATCTCACCTGTAGCGTTAACTACCGAAGATATGATGGAGGAGTTAAAGATTTCCCGGGGAAATACCAGCATGAACACTCGGGCACTAATTGATTGGGGAGTTGTAAAAAAGGAAAATAAACTAGGCGATCGTAAAGAATATTTTGTAGCTACGAAAGATGTCTGGGAATTGGCTCGTCGTATTGCCCAGGAACGAAAGAAACGGGAACTAGATCCTCTTTTAGCTACGCTTGAGAATTTACAAAATATTGAGGGTGAAGGGAAACAAGTAGATGAGCTTAAAACGATAACTCAGCAAATCGGAACATTTGCTAAAAAAGCAGATAAGTTGCTTACCTTTTTCTCAAAGGCAAAATACTCTTGGTTCACTAGTTTACTGAGATAAATTTTTTCAAACTATATTTCAATTATTTCTGAAAATTTAAAAATATATATATTATGAAGAAGATTATAATTGCTGGTGGAAGCGGATTCTTAGGTTCTTGTTTAACTCAATATTATCGCGATAGAGGGTGGCAGGTTCATATTCTTAGTCGGCAATATCAAGAAGATAGAGATAGCATATATCATATCTACTGGGATGGCAAGTATCTTGGTGATTGGGCGAAAGTAATAGAAGGTGCTGACGTGCTGGTTAACCTTGCAGGAAAGTCGGTCGATTGCCGTTATACAAAAAGAAATCAGCAGCTAATCTACTCTTCTCGCTTAGATAGCACTCACGTACTAGGTAAGGCAGTTCAGCAAAGTCAAAATCCTCCTAAAGTTTGGATCAATGCGGCTTCTGCTACCATCTACCGTCACGCCTTAGATCGTCCTATGGACGAGGTTAGTGGGGAGTATGGAACAGGCTTTTCAGTAGATGTATGCCGTAAATGGGAGCGTGTATTTTCAGAAATAGAAACTCCAGCTACTCGTAAAATAGTTCTGCGTACTGGCATTGTATTGGGCAAAAATGGCGGAGCACTGCAACCATTACTAAACTTGGTCAGAGTTGGGTTAGGCGGAAAGCAAGGAAAAGGGAACCAGTATTTTAGCTGGCTACATGAGTTGGACTTTGCACGGATTATAGACTTTCTAATTAACCGAGAAGATACATCAGGAGTTTTTAATGCAGTAGCTCCTCATCCTGTTTCTAATCAGCAATTCATGAAAACGCTGAGAATGACCTGCGGTATACCTTTTGGGTTACCCTTACCAACATGGATACTAAAAATAGGAGCTTTTCTAATTCGTACCGAAACAGAACTTATTCTAAAAAGCCGTAGAGTTGTCCCTACCAGATTATTGGATCACGGATTTAGTTTTACCTTTCCAAATAGTGAGAATGCTTTAGCAGAGATACTTACCCGTAGAGAACATAAAGCTGAAAGGCGAATTGAGCCGATTTGGGGCTAGCCTTTTGACCAATTTTCATGCGGAATCAACCATTTGTTCTATCTTTACCGCATGGAAATTATTCCGGCTATTGATATTATTGGAGGTAAGTGTGTACGGCTTACTCAAGGTGATTATGATCAGAAAAAAGAGTATAATCAGTCTCCACTGGAAGTCGCGCAGCAGTTAGAAGATCACGGAATTTGTCGGCTACACCTAGTGGATTTGGACGGAGCCAAACAGAAGCACGTGGTTAATCTGAACGTGTTAGAAAGTATCGCTACACAAACCCAACTGCACATTGATTTTGGCGGCGGGGTACAGTCCGACAAAGATTTGCAGCGAGTGTTTGATGCTGGGGCACAACAGGTGACCGGAGGAACTATTGCAGTGAGGCAACCTGATACATTCCTTAATTGGTTAGAGCAGCACGGGAACGACAAGATTATCCTGGGTGCTGATGCTAAAGACCGGAAAATTGCTGTACACGGCTGGCAGGAACAAACCGAATGGGAAGTACTGGGTTTCATCAACCATTACCACACTAAGGGTATCAAGTACATTATTTGTACCGATGTAGCTAAGGATGGATTACTACAAGGGCCCTCACTGAAGTTATACCAAGATATTCTGCAAGAACTACCCGAAATCAAGCTAATTGCCAGTGGTGGAGTAACCACCGTAGATGATTTATATCAATTGAAAGAAGCAGGTTTATACGGAGTCATTATCGGCAAAGCTCTCCTGGAAGGGCGGATTAAGTTGACTGAACTCAAGGCATTCTTGTAATATCAATTTAGCACTTTGTTCTCAACAAGTCTTCCTGGCAATTGAGCGTATGAAAAAGACCTTGAAAGATTTAACTAAAGAAGACTGGGACACTCTTTTTCCTATCGAATTAGTTGATTACGATCCGTATTGGAAAAAGCTATATGAAGCTGAAAAAGGACAAATCATCAATCAAATTGGAGATAAAATAATCAGGATTGAACACGTAGGAAGTACTTCAATTCCAGCCATCAAAGCAAAATCATATATAGACATTTCAATTGAACTTAGTGAAGAATCTCTATTTAGTGAGGACATTATTGATGGTTTGACCAACTTGGGTTATTCCTTTTTTAGACAGGCTGACAAGAAAGCTGATTACATGATTTTCGTGAAGGGGTATAACCCGGCTGGAAAAAAGGAACAGATATATCACATTCATGCTTGTCCGCCTGGGCATGAAATGCTACATCAAATTACCTTTCGTGATTTTTTGATCGCAAATCGCGAAAGAGCCAAAGAGTATGAACTGCTAAAAACTGAACTGGCTTCTAGATATAAAAATGATAGAACAGGATATAGAAAAGCGAAGAGCCACTTTATCGCAGAAACTATAATGATGGCGGAAGAAAATATCTGAACACAATATTAAAATGTTAACTAAGAGAATCATACCCTGTCTGGATGTGAAAGACGGACGTACCGTAAAGGGCATCAACTTTGTCCAACTACGTGATGCGGGTGACCCGGTAGAACTGGCAAAGATTTACGCGGATGAGGGTGCCGACGAACTGGTATTTCTAGATATTACTGCTACGGTGGAGAAGCGAAAAACGTTGATCGAGTTAGTTACGCACGTAGCGCAACAGGTGAATATCCCGTTTACGGTAGGTGGAGGTATCAGTACCAAAGAAGATGTAGAAGCACTGCTCTACGCCGGAGCTGATAAAGTATCGATTAACTCAGCTGCAGTACGCCAACCCGAACTAATCAACGAGCTTTCGGCTAACTACGGTAACCAAAGCAATGTGGTCGCCATTGACAACCGCTATGTGGCCGGTAACAACATAGTACACAACCACGGAGGAAGCACACCTACAGAGTTAGAAACCTTTGCTTGGGCAAGAGAAGTACAAGAACGAGGAGCGGGTGAGATTCTACTTACTTCAATGGATCACGATGGCACGAAGCAGGGCTTCGCCAATGAGCTTATCGCCCGCATGTCTCAGGAACTATCTATTCCAATAATCGCTTCGGGTGGAGCGGGTGCGAAAGAGCACTTCTACGATACGTTTACTGAGGGTAACGCCGACGCTGCCTTAGCCGCTAGCATCTTCCACTTTCGCGAAATTCCCATTCCCGAACTCAAACAATATCTGCAAGACAGAGATATTCCGATGCGATTGAATTGAAGGTGCCTTACTGTAAGATAGCAAGACACCTTCAATTGTAACATTCTATTTTTACTGACTAACTAGTGGGCCGATCTGATTCTCCTGTAGGATGGTAATCAGTTCATTGAGTGAGCCTTCCTGGTAGGCATTCCATCTTCCTTCTACATCTTCCCAGCGGGCATGCAGATCCTCATACACTTCCTGGTGCTGATTTGGCGGACGGAAATCGGCAGTTGCTACAGCGGAAGATAAGTAAGCTAGTTTCTTCATCAGCTTGCCCGGAAAACGGACACCATCCTGCCCAAACCCAGTAGTCTTGAGCTGAATAATCTCATTTTCCAGCTCCAGAATGGTACTGTCTACCGTAGCAAACATCTCTTTAACTTCGCTTGTCGCTCCCTTTAGCATAGGTTTCATATCCAGCAACTGACGGCGAATCAGCTCAATCTCGTTTACTGTTACCGATATGTCCTCAAAATCGGTTTTGATCTTGGCTAACAGTTCCATTTGCTGTTGAATATCTTCTTCCGTGCCTTCTGAGTTAGGGTCTTTCAGTACCTTGAGCGTCTGGGTTTGTACCTCATCCCCAATGACCAGATGTACCTGGTAGGTTCCGGGAGGCACCATGTACGATATAGGGGAAAGCGGAGGCTCTCGGGTTTGATCATCGTTCATCGGGAACCATTCAGCATAGCGAGGCCTGGTACGCATCACTAATTGGGTAGTAGGATCATCGTGGAAATCCCACCAAACACGGTTAAAACCTGCTTTGCCTTCGTGCTGCATTGTTCGTACCGTATCCCCAGCTTCGGTGGTGAAGACTAGCGAAATACTATCTTTCATAGTTTCTGCCTTGTCTTCGGATAACCAGTAGTGCAGAGAAGCTCCGAAAGGTGGATCAGTGCCCGCCGAGGCACTGGGGTAGAACTGCATGTTGGTAGAAACCGGATGAAAGCGATAAGCATCCTTGGGGGCAAAGAGGTGCATATCCGATGCGGCTATCGCCTCGGTGTACTGTTGCAAAGGAGTAAGGTCGTCCAATATCCAGATACCCCGTCCGTAGGTGCCTACCACCAAATCATTAAAATGCTCGGGAATATCCATCCAATACATCGGGCTGGCCGGAAGGTTGGTCATCAACGATTGCCAGGTATCACCGTTGTCATACGATAGGTACAAGGCGTTTTCAGTACCTAGGTAGAGCATACCGGGGCGGGTGGGGTCCTCCTTGATCATACGGCAGTAACTAAGTTTAGAGTCTGAGATACCAGTCGTAATTTTCTGCCAACTCTTACCATAATTACTGGTTCGGTAAACGTAAGGAGCAAAATTACCCATTTCGTGAGCATCCACCGTCATGTAGGCAGTTCCCTCTTCATGAACTGAAGCTTCAATATTACGTACCGCTCCGTACTCAGGCATATCCGGAACGTTTCTGGTAAGATTTTCCCAATTTTGCCCTTCATCCTGACTTATGTGTACTAATCCATCGTTGGTACCTGCCCAGAATAAGCCTTCTTTCAGTGGCGATTCATCAAAAGCGTAGATCACATTGGCGTATTCCACCCCGATGTTATCGCCAGTCAGTCCTCCGGAAAATTGCTGCTTGCTAGGATCATTCAGGGTGAGGTCTGGGCTTAGAACTTCCCAAGACTGTCCGCCGTTCTGGGTGCGGTGTACGTGCTGACTGGTTACATAAACTTTGTCAGGGTCATGGGAAGATATATGCAAGGGGAATGTCCACTGAAAGCGGTACTTCACCTCTTCAGCGGGACTGCCAGCCGGAGTGTCTGGCCAGACTTCTACCTGCCGAAACTGCTTACTTTCCTCGTTGTAGCGAACCACCACTCCACCTAAAGCACCCGAACCTGAAGCACTCGACCATACAATATCAGGGTTCCTAGGATCGGCAGTAGCGAAGCCACTCTCTCCGCCACCAACAGTGTGCCATAGCCCCGTGGGGATAAACCCACCTCGGAAACCTCCTGTTAGAGTCCGGCTGGGTCCTTTCATTGAAGGACCATCCTGCCGATTGGTGAGTACATTGTAGGGAATAGCGTTATCGGTAGTAACATGATATAGTTGAGCCACAGGTACCTGCGCTCGGAACCAGGATTTACCCCGATTTTGACTAATGGCTAGCCCTCCGTCAGCGGCTACAATCTGTCGGTCACCATTGGTGGGGTCAATCCACATTTCGTGATGATCCCAGTTGGGCGCATCTGGCCGCGCCATAGCGGTTGCGTTGGCTCCACCGTCAATACTGTAGTAGAAGTTATTTGACATGAAGTAAACTTCATTAGGGTTATCGGTTGATGCTTTTACGCGGGTGTAGTAGGCACCTCTTCCTCCCAGATTTCGGTTAGAGTTAATCAAAGCAAATGAGTCACCACGGTTCTCGGAACGCCACAGTTCACCAGTGTTAGTAGGTTCGCCATTGAGGGGTACTCCGTCCCCTGTCTCGATAAGAGCGTATAGTCGTCCCGGCTGAGCGGCGGTCATGCTAAGCGCTATCTTACCTACATCACCCTCAGGCAGTCCGTTGCCCTCTAGTTTCTCCCAGGTTTCCCCAGCATCTAGCGAACGATAAATACCTCCGTCCGGTCCGCCACTGGTGCGTGTCCAGGGACGGATTGACAATTGCCACATCCCAGCGAAGAGGATACGGGGATTGTGTGGGTCCATAACCAGGTCAGAAGCACCCACACTATCGCTCACGTGTAGTACATGGCTCCAGGTGGCTCCCCCGTCAGTACTTTTGAAAATACCTCGATCTCGCTGAGGAGTATAAGAGTGCCCCAAAGCCGCCGCATAGACAATATCCGGATTCGTAGGATGTACTATTACCCGGCTGATCCGTCCGGTTTCTTCCAGACCAATATGCTCCCAATGGTCTCCCCCGTCGGTGGTTTTCCACATACCGTTCCCGATAGACACATTAGATCGGATGAAGGACTCACCAGTACCCGCGTAGACCACTTCCGGGTCAGAGTCTGCCAAAGCTAATGCTCCGATAGAGTGTACCGGTTGGTCATCAAAAATTGGGTTCCAGTGCAAACCTCCGTCGGTGGTTTTCCAGATACCACCCGAAGCAGCTCCCACGTAGTACACCATCGGGTCGCCGGGAATGCCCGCTACGGAAATAACGCGGTTACCTATTGGCCCAATATGGCGAAACTCGAGTTGCTCCATATCTTCAAGGCTTACTTGCTGGGCAAACGAGTTTAGGGAAAATATGGTGCTTATGAACACTGTTAGTAAGAAATGGAAGGAAAGGTTTTTCATAGTAGTTGTGTTATTTTAATGAAGGTAGAGACAAGGTTCTGTTTTCACAGTTTTTCTAGCGATATCCAACCTACTGATATACAGAATAATCACTCAGCCAGTGAATCTAAGTGAGATCAATTATTAAGATGACTGATTGAGCCACATAAGCTGGAGCAACCCGAAGCAGGAAGATAAAGGAAAGCAGATTTTCTAAATAGAATAAATTAGGTTATAAATAGCTATTATAAAATATACTTCTATAAAGTAAGCATATTAAGAAATTAAATTTCAATTTCTTGGAAGAAATATTTACTTCTTTTCAACTAATTCTGTCTGCAAAACCTGATGGGCTAAGTGAACGCTCGCTTATATCTCAGTAAAAACGTCGTTAGAAAAATTATTAACCAAGCCAATTTGCGAACAATACCAACCTGCCTTTTTCAGAATACTGTCGCCCCATTGCTTAATTTTTACTATTTCTGCCCTCACTTAGTAGTACAATATCTGGCAAGTTGAATAACTTTGAATGCTTCTACCCAAAACACTATCATGATTTCTAATTTAGAATTTCTTCAGCATCTTACGAAGGTAATCAAAGATCGTCGTCGGCAGGCCGACTCTTCTCAAGAAAATCTTGATTCATACATTGCTCGGCTATTCCGCAAGGGTATTAATAAAGTAGCCCAGAAGGTAGGCGAGGAAGCTGTAGAACTGGTGATTGAGGCGAAGGATGATGACGATAAGCTGTTTAAAAACGAAGCAGCAGATTTACTATTTCACTTGATGGTTTTGCTGGAAGCAAAGGGAATGAGTTTGGAGGAAGTTATTGAGGTACTGGAAGAACGGCACCGCTGAAGAGAAAAATACGAAGCCCTCGAACAAATAAGCCCCAGAACCAGGGGCTTAATATACAGTAGCTAAACTGAGTTTACTGTATCCACTTCTCAGCATCCTCCATATTATCAAAAGTAGCCATTTCTAACGTACCTATACGCTGAGTTTCAATCTTTTGGCTAACTGCATTTGATCCCATCTGGCCAAAGACATCTTCGGGCATTATTGAGGCAATTTTAGTGACGCCACTCTGAACCACCTCTATAATCCACTTTTCAGTAATATAATCCTGGTGTTCCTTGGTAATCGCTTTCATCTTTCGACCATCTGAAATAATCTTTTTAGTCCGATGTTTCTTTATTTCTTCTAGGATACGCTCACTATTCTCTATGAACTTGTCAACTGTTGCAAATCCTTTGTTGGTAACTTTCATGATGTTACTTTCTTCTACAACAGCAATTTGGTAATACTTGTCGTCAACTAATACTTTCTCATCAAGAACCATAATTACTTTAGCTTTGGATTAAACATGATGGAAAGGTACGCAAGACAAAATATTACTACTGGTTAATAGGCCGATAGATAACACAATGTACTGATAACATATAACTTGGCTATTTTTAGGAGTCGCACAGTAGCTATACGTTGCTGAATTATGTTGAACAGCCAGAAGTTTGGGCAAAGTAAATCATTGCTATGTTTAGTATAAAATGTAGTGCATCAGGAAGAATTACGCACTTTTAATATAATTATTTAATGAAAATCAATACCCTTACTTCTTCACAGATTTGATACAGGTTGTCAAGATGTGAGAGCTGTTGCCGAAATAGAAAAGTATGGTCTACTCAACATTAAGACCCATGCTATCTACTACCCTAATTGGGTGTTGAAACCTTTATTACAATAAGCCAATCTTTAGCTATGGCTGAAAAAGAGAATTCACTCGAAAAAAGACTGAGCGGCGGTCACCCTAACTCATTGGGAAATACAGTGGAAGTCGTTGATGAAGTGTTGACAAAGCCTGAACGGTTAGAGGAATTGTACCAGTGCTACTTCAGCGATGATGAAGTAGTTCGACTTCGTACCTCCAATGCTATGAAGCGCATTTGCCAGCAATACCCCAACTGGTTAGTGCCTTACATCGATCGCCTTCTAACCGAAGTGGCTAGTATTGAGCAAGCCTCAGCTCAGTGGACATTAGCACAATTAATGCAGCAACTTCACTCCTATTTAACCCCAGAACAGCAACGGAAGGCTACTGATGTACTTCAATATAATCTGACGCATTACGATGATTGGATTGTGCTTAACCATACGATGCAAAGCTTAGCCAACTGGGCGAAAGAAAATATTGCTTTAAGAGAGTGGCTGATACCTCAGTTAGCGCGATTGATGGATGATGATCGGAAGTCGGTTGCTAACCGGGCTAGCAAACTATATAGTTTTTTTAGCACTTAATTGGAATGCTTCTTTCATGATACACTCTGAGGGTGATCAGGAATCAATAGAGTGGGTAAAAGGCGAGTAATCTACGTGTTGATTGCCATGTTGGTATTGTATTTAACCTACCCAATATTGCTCTGCAGTACCACTCACAACGTGGTTATTTTTCGTTGTATTGCGGTTTGCTAGCCAGTGGTGTGTATATGGCGAGTGTAAGCCGAAAACGGATGATAGGGCCATTATATTGGCAGACTAGTTAGCGTCTGTCGTAGGGTTTAGCCAAATGAGAGAATAGTCACTCTTTTATTTAGCTAAACACACTCCAAGAAAATAATATCCACCGGAACAGATAATACTAATAGGCTATTAGTTTCATATCTAGTTGAGTATCTTCAATAAAGTCTTGAGCCTCTTCCAGAATATCTACGTCTTTTTCCTGATAGTACCAGCTTACCTGTACTTCAGCTCCTTGCTCTTGATAATCTTTAAGAAGTATCAACATTTCCAAGATACCTTTAGAAGAACTGGTATTAAAATACGACATCCTGAAATCGAAAACGATAGGGCGGTTTGTTTCCATGTAGCTACGTAGCCAGTTCAGTAGCTGCTCATAAAATTCCCAGGTGTTTTCCAGAAATGCCTCACCTTCCATTATACATTTGCCAGTACTTGCATCGAAGTACACCTTAGGAATGAAGAATACACCTTCTTCACCTTGAATTTCTAGATTTTCTAAGTTTACTGCTTCCATGTTATTTATCTGTCAACTAATACTGATAGTGTAAAGAATGAATAATTAGAACATAATTTATGCTTATGAATTTGTAGGGGGTTGCTAGATAAGATAGCAGCTTGGATGATGCCAATTCCTGCCCCCTTGCTTTTTTCATTTGGGGCTCGGCGGCGCTGTATACGTTTTAGTCTACGCAACTTCTCAGCATCCAGTAAGTTGAGCATTCTGCACCCCTTGGTGAGTGCATCCATATCTTCATCTTTAACCGTATTGCTACAAATCACTGCATATTGCTTTTCAGTTTCTACCACATACATAGTTCCTACCCGATCTTTGCAATCGGCATACTGCACTTGTTCTTCAGAGTAAAATTGGATATTTTGGGCTAATTCAAGAAATATGGAGAATACCTTGCGACTTGCTTCGTAATTTTCAGAAAGTTTTGTTCGGATGTCACGACTAATATCTGTTACCACAACTGGGGTAACCGGCCCAGTATAAGAAACGAGGACGCGCCCTTGAGGCATTAAATTGTGATGTTCTAAAGTAGTCAATCTTGAAAACATAGCTTTCCCGTATAAATATCTATACCCTAATACCAATTAAATTAATATCGTCACGTTGTTCAGTTTCCTGCTGATGTTCCTGTAGTGCTTGTTCCAGAATATGCCGTTGCTGTTGCATCTCCAGAATATGAATTTCTTCTAATAATTTGGTGAAGCGTATTGAACCAAAACGCTCTCGATCAGCATTCGCCTGATCTATATATCCGTCGGTGGTTAAGTAAATTACATCCCCTTTCTGAAGCAGTAGCTCTTTTTTTGAGTAATTAAATCCCTTACGTGAGAATCCTATAGACTTTCGGTCACCCTTAAGTGTAATCAATTTTCCTTTTGAAATGACGTATAACGTATTTTTAGCTCCCCCGTATATGAGTTTAGTTTTAGATTTTGTCACCGGTTCAAGAACACAGATACCAAGATCCATTCCATCGCGTATGGTTCCCTCTTCGTGCTTTAGTTTCTGACTAAGCCCCTTGTCTATATAGCGTAGTATCTTAGCTGGATCGGTTAGCTTGTTTTCAATAATAGCTTCATTTAGAACATTGTTTCCAATTAAAGAAACCAGGGCACCTGGTACACCGTGCCCAGTACAATCTACCGCAGCAATAATTGTTTTTTTAGCATGCTGAGATAACCAGTAAAAGTCGCCGGAAACTATATCTTTAGGCTTGTATAAAATAAAACTTTCGGGTATCACCTGAGCTAAATAGTCATCATCTGGTAAGATGGAGAACTGAATCCTTTTGGCGTAGTTAAGGCCTTCTTGAGTTTTTACATATTCTATTTCTAGGGCCTTGTTCTGTTTAGCGAGAGTATCCTGTGTGGACTGTAATACTCTCATGCTCTGCTTTAACTCTTTTTGACTATTAGTAAGTTGGTCGTTTTTCTGCTGAATAACCTGTTGCTGCTCTTGCAGTTCTTTACTGTGCTCTTCAGAGCGGTGAAGTAATTGTTCAGCTCTGGTTTCAGAATTAAGATTTTGCGAGGCTAATACTAGAATACTTCCTACACAACTTAGTATAGATACAAGCGTGACACTGAGGCTCAGATACCCTTTTTTCATCAGACTGGTATCTAGCTCTATTTCAAACAATGGATTAAGATAATCACCCATCATAATGATGATGAGTAGTAATAAAAATGATAGGATGAGATATTTTTTTTCTCTAAGATCAAAAACTAAGAATGGTACTAATGTAAAGCTCAGCGATAGTAGCGAAGTGCTGGCTATAAGCATTTCGCCAGCAGTAGACATATAAGCGTTGTACAGAACAGCAGCTATAAAAGGCGAGAAGCTAGCAAAGAATCTTCCGATATTAATGAACCCAATCCGGTTCAGTAAAATAGAAATAATACCAAAAGTTACAGATACTGAGGGTACCCAAAGAGCAGGGGGGTAAAAAATCACAGAAATGGTAATAAACGGAATACCTGCCGCAGTTATCAGTAATAGGATAACTGAGTTAGATATCGTTATTTTTCGCTGTAAGTACTCAGGGTACTCTGGCCTTACTCCGGCACTGGCTATTTTGTTGTAAAGAGATACTAAAGTATCCCGTAGCGATAATCTCTCTTCTTGCTTAGAAATTTGTTGAATAGTCAACGAGCTAGCCGAAATTATTACTAGCCAAATAATGCTGTATTCTACTTCTATCCTATAATTTTCCTGAGCCGCGAAAGAGCGGAGCCAAGGGGTTACTACGGCATTTGTAGCCCATAAACCGTCTAATGACTTCAGGAGATAATTCATTATGTGGTGATTGTCAGTAGGGAGTATGTGGTATATGAATTAATTTGGCTAGCAAATTCTGTTTCTTAAAGACTAAGCTAATGGTGCTTTATTGCCTCTAAGGCTGCATAAACAAATGTAGCGATGTAGGTAGGTACCTAAAATAGGATACTACTAATAATTGTACATGCGTAATGTTTGGGGAGATATGAACGAAATGGAGGTATAGCTTCAATCGTCTATTATGCAGTCAAGATCGAGTAAAAAAGAAGAGAAAAATGGAGAATATCGGATTCGAACCGATGACCTCTACGCTGCCAGCGTAGCGCTCTAGCCAACTGAGCTAATTCCCCGTTTGGAATGGAAGGGCAAAGTTAGCTAAAAAAGAGAAATCTCAAAAAGGACGACGCGCTTTTACAAAGGCCCGGCGGTAATAATCAGAAAATATATTGCTTTCCACTACTCCAAGTTTGGTTGAAGCATGGATAAACTGTACATTTTTTTTTCCTCGGATTTCGGTAACCAACCCGGCGTGAGTTACCTTCTTGCTATGTTTACTCTTAGTGGCAAAAAATACCAGATCCCCTGGTCGTAGTTCGTGTATACTTACTAATCGCCCTACTTTACTTTGCTCCGCCGAAGTTCGGGGTAGGTTAATGCCCGCCTGCTGGAAGGAAGTCATTAACAGACCCGAGCAATCCATACCGCTTCGGGTAGTTCCGCCCCAGCGATAGGGAGTACCCGTAAATGAACGAGCGGTCTGAATGATCTGTTGCTGTTGGCTATCCACACGATTTACTCTACGGGTGGCTCGGGAAGGCTCTGCTGGTGTTGGAGGGGACGGGCGGGATAATTTAGAAGTAGAAGGACGAGAACGAGTTGCCGTCTTTTTCTGAGTGGCGCAGCTAGCCATCAGCATTAGTAGTACGAAAATCGTAAATAGATGCGATATTTTTCTAAACATAAGCGCAAACGGGGATTTACACCGACAATATAACGTATCTTGATACGCTAACGGGGTACCTGTGTGCTATATTTTATGAAATTTGCTTAAAATCATTTACACCATGTCTCAGAATAAAGATCGCTACAGCTTTTTCGAGGATGTATACGCTGTAGTAAAACTCATTCCTAAAGGAAGGGTTACCAGCTACGGATCAATTGCCCACTATTTAGGTACTAGAGGAAGTGCCCGCATGGTAGGTTGGGCTATGAACCAGGCTCATACTGATCCGGATGTTCCAGCTCACCGAGTAGTAAATCGTAATGGGGTGTTGACTGGTAAACATCACTTTGCTACTCCCACCACTATGCAATCCCTCCTGCAACAGGAAGGTGTAGTAGTTACTGAGGATCAGATACAGAACTTTGACCAACATTTCTGGGATCCGTCAGTAGAGTTAACGTAGTATTTAGTTTAACATAAGTACATCCATATAAGAATATCATGGAACCTATTTTCAGATACGTTTTTCTGCTTGGTTGGGCTGTACTGTTAACCAACGCCTGCGCCCAGCAATCAACCAGCCAAACCAAGCAGGAAACAAATACCGCTGAGGGTGTGTATACCTATGGTTCTCCAACTAGTGCCGATGGTATTGGTAAGTTCTACCAAGGACGGGAGATAGCCCAGGTGATGGGACACCAAGGGGCCGGATGGCTTGAGCGGTTAAGGAGAGAGGAAGAAGAGCGTACTGATCTATTGATTAAAGCGATGGAGCTAAAGCCTACCGATGTAGTGGCTGATATTGGTGCGGGTTCGGGTTATTTTACGTTTCGTATGAGCCCACTAGTGCCGCAGGGCGAGGTGCTGGCGGTAGATATTCAACCAGAAATGTTAGCGATGATAAAAAGAAAGATGAAAGATGAAGGTGTAGAAAATATTCAAACAGTACTGGGCACGGTAGAAGATCCCAAATTACCAAAGGACTCGGTAGATTGGGTGTTGTTAGTAGATTCTTACCATGAATTTTCCCATCCCTACGAAATGATGTCTCAGATTGTAGCGTCGCTATCGCCTTCGGGCAAAGTAGCTTTGGTGGAGTATAGAGCCGAAGATCCTTTGGTAATGATAAAGCCCAAGCACAAAATGACCGAAGCCCAGGCCGTGAAAGAAATGCAGGCGATTGGGTTGGAACTAGTAGAAAACAAAGACATACTCCCCCAACAGCATCTAATGATCTTTCAGAAAAAGTAAATGTTCATGTGTTTATGTATTCAAATAATAAATAGTATAATTACTACATTACCTGAGCACATAAACACACGAACACATTTTTAGGCTTTCTGTGGCTTCCGGGCAGGAGCAGGTGACTTGCGTTGGGTCAAGTCTACCACTACCGGAGACGCAATGTAGATGGAAGAGTACGTACCTACCAGAATACCAATAAACAACGCAAACGAGAAGCCTCGTAATACTTCACCTCCAAATACCAACAGAATAAATACCACTAATAATGTAGTAAGCGACGTAATCAGCGTACGACTCATCACGTTGTTTACCGACTCATTTACGGCTTCCTCTAGCGGTAAACGAGGTTTTAGCCCAAGCGTTTCCCGAATACGGTCGAACACAATTACGGTATCGTTGATGGAGTAACCTACAATCGTAAGCATTGCAGCAATAAATACCTGATCAACTTCGTAGCGTAGCCCCAGTAATCCAGCAATAGCGTAAGCACCCAATACGAATAATACATCGTGGAACAGGGCGATGATGGCCCCGGTACTGTATTGCCACTTTCGGAAGCGAATCAGAATATACAAGAAGATGACGACCAATGAGAAAGCGATTGCTTCTAAGGACGCATTGAGAATGTCGTCAGCAATAGTGGCTCCTACTTTAGACGAGCTAGAAATAGTAAACTGCCCATCGCCCAACGTCGCGGTATTTTCCACAAAGCTACTACCGGTAAATTCTTCAATACCGCCTAATAACCGTTGGCGTACGTCAGCATCTGCCTCGTCTGACTCATCTCCTACTAAGTAACTAGTAGTGATTTTTAAAATATTGGTAGCCCCAAACCATTTAGCCTCAACGGCTGTACCTTCAAAATCATCCGACAGTGAGGTCATCAGATCAGATGGAGTAACCTCTTCATCAAAAGTAACTACGTAAGAACGGCCACCTTTGAAGTCAACTCCCAAGTTGAGACCTTGTGAAATCAACAATATAATTCCTAGCCCGATGAAAACGCTACTGAACATGTAGGCGATCCTACGGCGACTCATAAAGTTGAAATTAAGATTATTCAGCAGATTAGCTGAGAACGGCATCGCAAACGATACTTTGCTATCGTCGCCTTTGCGGGTCATCCACTCAATAATCACTCGGGTAATGAATACCGCTGAGAAGAACGAGCAAATGATACCAATCATCAATGTAACGGCAAATCCACGTACGGGGCCCTGGCCAAAGATAAAAAGGATGAGTGCTGTCAGGAATGTGGTAGCATTAGAGTCAATAATGGAACTGTAAGCTTTGCTGTAACCGGTCTTGATTGCTGCTTTCAGTCGCATACCGTTTCGTAATTCTTCCCGGATACGCTCAAAGATCAGTACGTTGGCATCAATCGCCATACCGATGGTCAGTACGATACCCGCGATGCCGGGCAGTGTTAAAGCTGCGCTGATAGTTGGCTGCGCCAGAATTCCCAGCACAAAGAAGATATTGAACAGCAGAGCTACATTAGCGACCAATCCGCCTTTAGCGTAGTAAGCAATCATAAATAGCACAACGATGCCCAAACCAACCAGGATAGAAGTGACTCCCTGCCTCTGCGCTTCTCTACCTAAGGTAGGTCCCACAATAGCTTCCTCTACAATACGGGTAGGGGCGGGTAAAGCTCCCGCTTCCAGAATATTCGCCAAATCTTGCGCTTCTTGAATCTCGAAGTTTCCGGAAATGATGGAGCTACCACTCGGAATTTCTTCGTTCACTACCGGCGCCGAATATACTCGGTTATCCAGTACGATAGCAATCTGTTGTCCCACGCTATTAGCGGTCAGTCGTTTCCACAGCCGGGTTCCCTCGGCATTCATCTGCATACTTACTGCCGGCCGGGCGTTCGGATCATAATCCTGGCGAGCATTGGTAATTACCTCACCGGTGAGGGGGGCTTTGCCACCACGCTCTCGTCTTAGGGTATAAAGTTGCAACATCGGATTTTGCTCGTCGTCCGGCTTCACTTGCCAAGCCAAATCCACATCAGAAGGAAGCATTGCCTGCACATCCTCTCGCTGAAAAATATCATTAATTTTGGAAGTATCTTCTACTCCGTAGACTAGCCCCCCGTATCCAGCCCCACTTTTCAGTAGGCTGAACAAAGGCGACATCTGAGCGTTCAGCATAGAATCCAAAGCAGTAGAATCGGCGTTAGCCCCCGATAGCTGAGCTTCCAGATCATTTTCGTCTTCGTTTTCAGCAATCTCCGGAATATCATCCTGATCGAGGGCACCTTCTAACGTTTCTGGGTCTTCAGTTTCAGTCAGTCCAGTGAGGTCGTCTTCTCCTGCATCAGCCAATACGTCGGCCAGAGACTCACCTCCGGCTGATTGCATTTCGGCTACTAGCAGGTTATTAATTTCCTGGAAAGAACTTCCTAGTTCGGGTGAATTATATACTTGCAAAAACTCTAGTTTGGCCACCCCCTGCAACAGCTTACGTACCCGCTCGGGATTGTCTACTCCGGGAAGTTCTACCTGAATTCGTCCCGTTCCCTGCAACCTTTGGATGTTTGGCTGAGAGGTTCCGAACCGGTCAATCCGCGTGCGCAGAATGTTAAACGAGCGGTCAATGGCGTTTTCTACTTCTTCGTCGATAATAGCCATTACCTCGTCGTTGGTAGAACTGCGGCTGATACGTCCGCGGTTAGCAGCATTGGCAAAAATCTGGCTCAACTGCTTATCCGGCGCTACTTCCTGAAAGGCATCAGCGAACAGTTCGGTAAATCGCTGCTGGCTGGTAGCCCGTCGCTCGCGAGCCAACTCTAAGGCTTGCTGAAAATCAGCATCTTTGCTGTTTCCGGACAGTGCTCGGATAATTTCAGTAGGTGATACTTCCAGCACTACGTGCATACCGCCCCGTAAATCGAGACCTAGGTTAAGCTCGGTCTCTTTTACTTCTTCGTAGGTGTACTCAATACCTAGTAAGTTGTAGACCGGTTCAGTCCATACTGAGTCTAAGTAATCTTGCTTTTTAGAGAAATCAATGTTGCCCTCCATATCGGTGGCGTACTCCTCTGCCTCTTTTTGTACCCCGTTGGAAACCAGCGTAAACGACAGATAATAAATACAGAGCAGAGAAACGAGGACAGTAAGAATAACGATACCACTTCGGTTCCGCATAATAATAAAGGTTTAAAGTGAAATTTTGTGATATATAAATGAGAGTAAGCAATCGGTAACTATCTGAATGACAGATAGAAAAGTTGCTTAGTGAATATGAAAAGCGTTGACTAGGGTGCGTTGGGGGATATTATTTGCCGGAAAAGGGTAAGGAAGAACCGGCTCGTTGGGGGCGGAGTATCCTGGGTAATGGCAAAATCGTCAGCCTCTACCAGTGTCCACTCCCTAAAGAAATTGCAAACAAATAGTATATGTATTTTGCTGACAGGTATAACCGCTTCCTGAAAGCTGGATAGCGTAGCAGCAGCTGAGGAAGAATCTTCGTTACCATCAGCCGGGATTGGTTGTTCCTGAGAATCAAAGTTAGAGAGAAATGCCCAAGAGTAAGAGTACTGCATGGCGGTATTTCCGGCAACCCATAGTAGTAGAATTCCCGTTAATATAGATAGAGCCCTAGATTGCCTAGCTAATATATTTCTAATACACCTCATAAAATGAATGGTAAAATTAGAGATTCTTCATCTAAACGCAAAGGGAGATAAAAATATCCATCAAGGGTATATAAACTTTAGAAGGATTACTGTTGTATTACCAATAGCATGTAATAAAGTAGCTGAGAAAGACACTGATGCGTCGCCAAAGCTCATTTGAGAAAGCTTGCCTTTTTCTTATTTTTGGTGGCGATTTCTACCGCAGGTTTCGCAAAGAACATTGACTTAACAAAATTCCTATGGGCGTGGAATCAAAAGCAACACAAGACAACATTACCCTCGACTTATCTATTGATGAAATACTAAACGACTACCGCATTGCGTGGGAAAGCCGCCACGTGAGCTTACTAGGCCGTAAAGAAGTTTTTATGGGCAAAGCTAAATTTGGCGTGTTCGGCGATGGGAAAGAAGTAGCCCAAATTGCTATGGCTAAGGCCTTTCGGAAAGGGGATTTTCGCTCGGGCTACTACCGCGATCAGACCTTCATGTTTGCCACTGAGCAAATTACTTATCAGCAATTTTTTGCTCAAATTTATGCTCATGCCAATCCAGAGCACGAACCTTCTTCGGGCGGACGTTCCATGAACTCTCACTTCGGTACCCGCCTTATTGATCCTCAGACTGGCGAATTTCATAATCAGCGCGAGCAATACAATACTGGGGCTGATCTTTCGCCCACAGCAGGGCAGATTCCGCGGTCGCTGGGGTTAGCCTACGCTTCTAAGTTATACCGGCACAATCCGGATTTAAAGGAAATGAAGAAGTTTTCGGTTCATGGTAATGAAGTTGCGTTTGCTACCATCGGTGATGCTTCTACCTCAGAAGGAATGTTCTTAGAAACACTGAATGCTGCCGGAGTACTACAAGTTCCTTTAGTTATCTCAGTATGGGACGATGGCTACGGTATATCAGTGCCAACTGAATATCACACTACCAAACATAGCATATCCGAAGCCTTGGAAGGATTTCAGCGTACTGAAGAACAGGATGGATTAGAAATTATCCGGGTGAAGGGCTGGGACTACGAAGCTTTATGTGAGACCTATCAAGCCGCGGTACAGTTAGCCCGAAGATTACATGTCCCAGTACTTATTCATGTAGATGAGTTAACTCAGCCTCAGGGCCACTCTACTTCCGGTTCGCACGAGCGATACAAATCGAAAGAGCGATTAGCTTGGGAGCACGAGCACGACTGTAATTTGATGATGCGCGACTGGATTGTTAAGAATGGTTTTGCCACTGAAGAGCGACTGGATGAGATTGAAGAGGAAGCCAAGAAAACAGCCAAGCAGGCCCGTGATGCCGCCTGGAAAGCGTCTCGCGCCGAACTAAACGAAGAGCTTAAGCAAATAAAGCAATTGACTGCGCTAGTGGCTAAGGCGAGTAAGCAGCAGTCAGCCATTCAACAACTAATTCGTCAGGTTGAGAAGGCACCCAATGCCATTCGGCTGGATGCCGTTCGCTTGGCCAAGAAAACCTTACGGCTAACTCGGGGCGAAGAGATTGAAGCCCGCGATCGATTGGTGAATTGGTTACGGAATTATTCCAAGGATAATGAAGAACGCTTCAACAGCCATTTGTACAGTAATACCGAGCGTTCAGCGCTGAATGTGAAGAAGGTTGCGCCCAAATTTAGCGAAGATAGCAAAGTGGTGGACGGACGAGAAGTGCTAAATGCCTGCTTTGACGAAGCACTGAACCGTGACCCTCGTATTTTTGCTATTGGTGAAGACGTAGGTGCGATTGGTGATGTAAACCAGGGTTTTGCTGGTTTGCAAGCTAAGCACGGTATTCTTCGCGTGACGGATACTGGTATTAGAGAACCGTCTATTGTTGGTCAGGGAATAGGCACTGCTTTGCGAGGACTACGGCCTATTATAGAGATTCAATACTTAGATTATATCTATTACGCTCTGGCCACCCTTACTGATGATCTCGCATCACTGCGGTACCGTACCATGAATGGACAGAGTGCGCCGCTAATTATCCGTACCCGAGGCCACCGACTAGAAGGAATCTGGCATTCCGGATCGCCAGTGGGAGCAGTGCTGCATAGTTTGCGGGGTATTTACGTACTAGTTCCCCGTAACATGGTGCAAGCAGCCGGTTTCTACAATACCATGTTGCAATCGGATGATCCAGCGCTGATTATTGAAAGCCTGAATGGCTACCGATTAAAAGAGAAGTTACCCGATAACGTAGGTGAATTTACCATTCCTCTAGGACAGCCCGAGGTTCTTCGGGAAGGCACCGACGTAACGGTAGTAACCTATGGCTCTATGTGTCGAGTAGTGATGAAGGCAGCCGAAGAGCTAGCCGAAATTGGTATTTCCTGTGAAGTGATCGATGTACAGACTTTATCGCCTTTTGATCTGAATCACAGCATTGTTAAATCGGTACAGAAAACCAACCGGGTTATATTTGCCGACGAAGATGTGCCCGGTGGGGCTTCTGCGTATATAATGCAACAAGTGCTAGAAGGGCAGGGGGGGTATCGGTTCTTAGATTCGCAACCGGTAACCATTACTAGTCAGGCACACCGTCCCGCTTACGGTTCGGATGGTGACTATTTCTCTAAACCCAATCCAGAAACTGTGTTTGATGAGGTGTACCGATTGATGTCTGAGTTTGATCCGATCCGTTTTCCTGATATTTATCAGTAAAATTTGTGTCTCTATTTTTCGTGGAATTAAGCCGACTGCATTTACCTATACTTGCCTTTCGGACAAGCAATTATTTCTTGAGTTATATAACTCATCCTGGTTTAATAATATTTTAAAACCTGATGTAAGTTTTGGGGCTTTTACTAACACGGAATATTGTTGGTTAACCCTATAGATATTGTATATTGCGGCCAACTATCAGCCAGTTACTAACCAAACAAATATTTTACGGTAGTAATCGGGCTTATAATCATTTTTATATTCCTTTGGATGAGGATAGCGATTGTTACCAATACTGCCTGGAACATTTTTAATTTTAGACTTGGGCTAGTTCAGGCATTACAAAATCAGGGACACGAAGTAGTGCTTATTGCTCCGGATGATAAGTATACCGATCGGTTGCGAGAGTCAGGTTTTGAACTGTATTCTATAAATATGGATAGCCGGGGGGTAAATCCGGTTAAAGATGCAACTCTAACCTTGGAGTTTTACCGGCTTTACAAGAAGCTGCGACTAGATTTGATCTTGCACTTTACAGTAAAACCTAACATCTACGGTACACTAGCCGCTAGCCGACTGAAAATTCCGGTCATTAATAATGTTTGTGGTTTAGGCACAGTTTTTCTGCAACAAGGGGTCGTTTCAGTTGTGGCCAAAAGCTTGTACCGGGTTTCTTTTCGGTTTGCCCAGAAGGTATTCTTTCATAATCCTGATGATTATCATCTGTTTATAAAAGAGAGGCTGCTAGAAGAAGAAAGAGCCGATGTAGTGCCCGGTTCGGGCATTGACATTCAGCGGTTTCAACCGGTGGATAATGGCAATGATGAATCTGAAACATTTACTTTTCTGGTAATTTCCCGGCTTATCTACGATAAAGGTATTGTAGAATACATAGAGGCAGCCAGGCGTCTTAGGGAGGAAGGGGTGTCGGTTCGATTTCAATTGCTGGGAGCTAAAGATCCGGTTCATAAGCGAGGTATTCCGGTACATCTTATTGATCAGTGGATACAGAGCGGAGTGGTTGATTATTTAGGAACTACGGACGACGTACGCTCAGTTATTCAACAAGCCGATTGCGTAGTGCTTCCTTCGTACCGCGAAGGGTTGCCCCGCACCCTACTAGAAGCAGCCAGTTTACATAAGCCCATTGTAGCTACTGATACTCCGGGCTGCCGGCATGTGGTGGAGCACGGAGTGAATGGCTTGTTGTGTAAGGTGCAAGATGCCGATGATCTCGCGGATAAAATGCTTTCCGTTACGCAGTTTTCTCGTGAAGAGATGCGGGAAATGGGAGCTCGGGGGCGGAAGATAGTTGAGACTAAATTTAGCCAGGAAGTAGTTGTCAATAAGTACATTCAGGTAATTGAGCAGATGAGTTTAAATAGATAATTCAAACTACAAACCTAAGTTTCACCTTTCGGTATTAAAGCATATACATCTCTTTAAGCTACTTGTTCAAAAGTGAGCAATCATGGAAGTAAGAAGAACAACAATTGATGGGTTGATTGAAATTTTTCCGGATGTTTTTAAAGACAGCCGGGGTTATTTTTTGGAAACGTTTCATATTAAAAAGTATCAGGATATTGGTATCAATGAGCAATTTGTTCAGGCCAACCAGTCTTTTTCTACCAAAGGAGTACTTCGGGGATTACACTTGCAACTACCGCCTTATCAGCAAGGAAAACTAGTAAGCGTTAGCCGAGGAAAAGTGTTGGATGTAGCCGTAGATTTGCGTAAAGATTCTTCTACTTTTGGCCAATACGAAGCAGTGGTGCTGGATAGCGAAAGAAACAATCAGTTTTATGTACCGGCGGGTTTTGCTCACGGATTTATTGCCTTAGAAGAAAGCGTGTTTAGCTACCAGTGTACCAACGTATATAGCAAAGTTTCGGAAACCGGTATATTGTGGAATGATTCTCAACTGGCTATCGACTGGCAACTAGAGAAGCACTATATTGAAGGTCCTATTATCTCTGATAAAGATTTAGCATTATTAAGTTTTGCTGAATATCAGCAGCGACACCTATAAGTTATTGTATTGAGTCAACTTTTTCGCTCCACTCTCACCAGATTATCCATCAGCATTTATATTCTGCTATTAGTTAGCTCCTGTGGGGCTTATCGTAACCGTATTCTCTTCGCTACCGAGGAGGAGATTATTAAGGAAGAACTGCAAATAGCTATAGCTGATGCCACCAAAAACTACGTTATTCAGCCTAATGACTTTCTGGAGTTAGAAGTGTATACTAACGATGGTGAATTGCTGATTGATCCTAACCGGGAAATTATGCGGGAAATAGGAGGGGGAGTGATGAATCAGAATATTCAGAACGTACAAAACCCTCAGTCCCTGGTGCAGCGCAGAGGTATAGTAGCACTACCTTTAGTAGGCGAGATAGGAATAGCCGGATGCACGCTCGAAGAGGCTACAGTTCTGCTAAAACAGCGCTATAATGAGTTTTACGAAGATACTTACGTACTGCTCAACTATATTAATAAACGGGTAATTGTTTTAGGCTCTACCGGGGGACAGGTAATTCCACTGTTCAACGAAAATACCAACCTGATTGAAGTTTTAGCCTTAGCGGGAGGCGTAGGGACAGGCTCAAGAACCGACATTATCAGACTCATACGGGGTGACCTAGATGATCCGGAAGTAAGAATTATTAACCTTTCTACTATTGAGGGCATGAAACAGGCATCGTTAAAAGTATTGCCTGGTGATATTGTTTACGTACAACCGGTGCAGAGAATAACCTCAGAAGTTCTTCGTGATATATCTCCCATTCTTTCCTTGATAACCAGTACATTAACATTAATTTTGTTAGTAAATCAACTATCACAGTAAGCGACTATGGCTACTGAGAATAAGTTATCGTCCTATTACACTAGTACTGCTACTAATCAGATTGATCAGCGGAAAATATTTTTCCTACTGAAAAAGAACGTATGGTGGGTTCTGCTCATTGTACTGGTCACCAACCTGGCAGCCTATCTGTACGTGCGGTGGACCCGCCCGGTTTTCGAGTCGGAGTCGGTGATTAAACTGGATATTGAGGACAAGGCCAATATTTTAGGGTTTGGCTCAATGGCTCAGAATATAGATAATATGGCGGGCGAGATTGAGTTACTCCGATCCGACTTATTTTTTAACCGGGTAGTAGAGGCTACCCGCATGGATATAAGCTACTATGTTTACGGAAGGGTTCTCTTTCAAGAACGTTACCTAAACTCGCCGTTTCGGGTAGAGTGTGTGGTTAAGAATTCGGTAATACATGACCGTCCTTTTGATGTTGAGATCCTCAACGACGAACAATTTGTTTTGTCCTACTCGGTAGGCGACGAAGTCATATCCCGAGCGTATCTGTTTGGGGAAAAAATTATTAGCTCTGACTTCCAATTTATTATTACACTTACTGATTATTACCAGTCGCCCCGCGATGACATAAAGCACTATTTTACGATCAATAGCAAGCAAGCACAAGTCGGCTACCTTTCTCGGAACATGAAAGTTGAACCAGTCAACCTGAATGCTAATACCCTTCGTATCGGTTTTCAGGGATATGACCGGCAAAAAGTACGCGATTTAGTGGCAGTTATTGATTCGGTATACTTGAAATACACTACTGAGAAAAAAAATCAGGCCACCGAGCAAAAATTAGAATTCTTAGACACTCAGTTGGCGGCGATTGAGGATCGCCTAGGCCAATACGAAGATTACTTTGAAAACTTCACTATCCAGAACCGTACGAACGACCTGAGATCGGAAATAGGCGAAGCTATATTGAAGCTGGAAACACTTGAAAATCAGCGATTTGAATTAGTGCAGATGCAAGAGGCAGTTAATAAGCTAAGCCAACTAGTGCGAGACGAGGAAGTAATTCCTGAAGAGCCTAGTTTATTCAACGAGTATCCACCTGACATACTGACCTATATTCAGGAGTTGAACAAACTTATTAATGACCGTGAGTTATCATCCGGATCATATAAAGAAAAATCGCTTGCTTTTCAAATTAAGGACCGGCGCATTGCCCAAATTAAGAGTAATGTGCTGGAACTGCTCGCTAGCTACAACATACGACTGAAGGAAGAAATTGACTTACTGGCCGAAAAAAGAGAGATGATTGAAGAGGAGTTCGTTCGTCTGCCTTCACGAGGTACAACCTATAACCGGAACCAGCGGTATCATGCCTTGTATGAAGAAATTTTTCTTTCATTGATTCAGAAAAAGAACGAGTTGGAAATTGCTAAAGCAGGCACCGTTACTGACTTCGTCGTATTGTTGCCTGCTACATTGCCCAGCGCCCCGGTTGCGCCCGAAAAATTCTTGATCCGGGTGGCTGGTGGAGTGCTAGGATTAGTACTAAGTGTGGCATTTTTGCTGGTTTCCTACGTGGTTCACGATAAGATTAGCAGTCAATCGGAATTGGAACGTCATACACAGACTCCCATTGTAGGGAGTGTTCCCAAATACCGGCAGGCTAAGTCAATGCCCGCCACTATTGTAGTAAATGATTCTCCCAAATCAGCTATTAGCGAGGCATTCAGGGCCATTCGTACTAATCTTCAGTTTATGGGGTTGGATAAAGAGAAAAAGGTTATTTCCGTAACCTCTACCGTTAGCACTGAAGGTAAAACGTTTGTGGCTGCTAACCTGGCTAATATTTTGGCTATGTCTGGGCAGCGAGTGGTTTTGATTGATCTTGATTTGCGGAAGCCCAAGGTTCATAAAGCTTTTGAAACCAGTAATTTTGAGCAGGGTGCCAGTACCATTCTGATTGGTAGGCATACGATAGATGACTGCCTGCAAACCTCCAAAATTGATAACCTGGACTTCATTCCTGCTGGTCCAACCCCACCCAATCCAGCTGAGTTAATCGGTAGTAAGCATTTTACTAAACTGCTTGAAGAAGTAAAAAAACGATATGATCTGGTAGTGATTGATACCCCACCGGTAGGGCTGGTAACTGACGGAATACTGGTGATGGAGAAAGTTGATGTTCCGCTATATGTAGTTCGGGCTAATTTCTCTCGTAAGGTCTTCCTGAAAACCTTAGATCGTATCCAGTTCACCCGAAATTATGAGCACCTAGGACTGATCCTTAACAGTGTAGATGCCATTAACGAATACGGCTACACCTACGAGAAATACGGGTACGGCTACTACTCTACTCCCGAAAAGCCCCACGGTTTACTTGCTAAAGTTAGAGACATGGTGAGAAAAAGGTAGAGTACTGACTAGTATAGCAAACGGGCCTTTAGAAAATAATCTACCCGATCTCGAAAGATCATCTTTTGGCTGCCGCTGCTTTGGTAGCTCACCAAACGAGAGCCAGTTTCTACCGGTTCTAGCTGCATAGTCAATTGCCGAGAGGTACGATAAAGAGGGTTTTTCTCCCGAAATTCAGTTTCAATCCGCTGTACCTTCTCCAAGGTGCCTTGGTAATAAACAATTAGGTAAGGGACTTCTACCTTATCTGGTTGTTTGGCCCGGTACACTTTCGCTTGCCAGCCATGCTGCTGGTCGCTGCTATCCTTCACTGAGTAGCTCCCTTGCAATACCGGACGGTTAATATTTACATCACTGAAGAGTTTAAGGGTTTCCGCCCAGTCAGCACTATCTTTTTTTACAGTTTGCGATTCCTGCTGATCACCGATTCGGGCTACAATTTCTACCGAAGGCTGAAGTGAGTTTATTTGAGCCAGTTGCTGCTGAACCAGGTTGGGGAGGTCAAAATAAGGTTCTTCGTTCAGTTCACCGGATACTTCCGCGGTATAATTACAGGCAGTGAGTATTACGAAAAGGGAAATAGCACCAACAAGTGTATTTTTCATACCTCGAGAACGGTTTATTGTGCTTAAGGTTAAGCTTTGTAACGCCCTTTTGGTAAAAATAGATTGACTTGTCTCTAAAATAAGCTATAAGGCTATTTTTTCTTGCTGATTTAAACCTCGCAGTACGGTATGACAATTCGTATTCTTTCTGAATTGATGATTTATTCTGGCTGATGGACACTACTTAATAAAGGATGTTCCTGCAATCAAACTGACCGTAACTATGAAAAAGTCTCTTTCAGTATCTCTGTTTCTTCTGTTCGGTTTACTTTCGTTTAGTGCCTGTGAAGAGGAAGATGTTATGGCTGGTCGTTCGTACTCTACTATTAAGCAACCGCCCAAGTACTGCTACTCTTGCCCGAAAGATCAGAAGAATATCGATCTACCCGTTGATTCATTATACGTGTGGATTGAGTATCATTATTAAGAACTATTTTGAGCCATGCTGCTGGTTAGTATTATCTTTTAATATCAGATGTGCTGGGTAGTTCCAGTCAGGTAGGAAATACCTCGCCCAGTCCCTCTACAATAAGCTGGCTACCAATAGCGACCACATGGTAATGCCGCTGGTTGGCAGTAGTATGTCACCACCAACAGTCAATAGGTGTTTCTTATATTTTGGGTCAGGAATTCGTAATCCGTACAGGTTCATAGGTTTAGGGAGTAGAGTATACCATTTATGAGATCCAATACCCCAAATTATTTGTCTCCATTCGTCATAAATTTGACAATCTAAGATACACCTGAGAGTTTATCGTAACTCTTTAGCATGAATCAGGTTGGAATAGAAAGGCAATATTGCCGCACTAGCTCGGTGGCCGCCCAAGCACTTTAGCACTGTAATACCGCGCGGCGGCTACCATAACATTGAAACGATTATGAAGGCTATTTTTAATGATCAGGTCATTGCCGAAAGCGACCAAACTGAAGTGGTAGAAGGAAATCATTACTTCCCCCCGGAATCAATTAATAAGAATTATTTCAAGAGTAGCGACACGCACACTACCTGCCCCTGGAAAGGCAAAGCTTCCTACTACAGCTTAGAAGTAGACGGAGAGACGGCCAACGATGTTGCCTGGTACTATCCTGAACCTAAGGATGCTGCCCGGCAGATTAAAGACCACGTAGCTTTTTATACCAACAAAGTGCAGGTTACGGAGTAAATGAATGACCGAATGAAAGAATGGAAGAATATCTTTACATTCACTCATTCAATCATTTTGTTTTCTGTCCATGAAGATACTTGGTATTATTCCGGCCCGTTGGGCTTCTTCCCGTTTTCCGCAGAAAGTGCTGGCCGATATTGGCGGAAAAAGTATGGTGCAGCGCGTATATGAACAATCTACCCAAGCCCAGAAACTTAGCAAAGTAGTAGTAGCTACCGACCACCCAACGATAGAAGAACACGTCGTTGGCTTTGGCGGCGAAGTCTGTATGACCAGCCCGGATCACCCATCGGGCACCGACCGCTGCCGGGAGGCTCTCGATCAGCAGGCAGAAGTATACGATTATGTAGTCAACATTCAGGGAGAAGAACCTTTTGTGCAGCCCGAGGCTATTAATGAACTGGCTAGTTTGCTGGATGGACAAACGCAGCTAGGTACGTTAGTATCCGAAATTCGTGATGCTACGGTGCTGACGAACCCGAATATGATGAAGGTGATTTTTAATACTCAGCAGGAGGCAATATACTTCAGCCGCACGGCGGTTCCTTATCTCAGAGATGTACCGCTTGAGCAGTGGCTTAACTATCATACCTTCTACAAACACGTACACCTGTACGCCTACCGAGCTGATATTTTGCGGGAGATTACCCAACTGCCAGTTTCATCTTTGGAGAAAGCCGAATCGCTGGAGCAGTTGCGCTGGATTGAGAACGGCTACACTATCAAAGTAGGGCTTACCCAACATGAGAGTTTGAGTGTAGATACTCCAGCTGACTTAGAACGGGCCAAGCAGCAAATGGGGATTGACTAAAAGAAAGTTAGTTACTCCGCAGCCACTTCATCAATCACTGCTTGGTTAGGTAAGTGTACTGTGAATAGTGTGCCTTTATTTACTTCAGACTCAATTTTTACGCTTCCTCCTATCTTCTCAATAGTTTCTTTAACCAAAAACAGCCCTAACCCGGAACCTTCGCTGTTGGTATTAGCCCGGTAAAACATCTCAAAAATTCGTTCCTGATGCTCAAGTGCAATGCCCAAACCATTGTCCTGTATCCTGATTACTGCCTGGGATTCGTCAATATCCACTTTGGTATCTATAAAGGGATTTTCCTCGTAAGGATTATAGTAGCGCAGTGCATTAGATAACAGATTATTAAATATTACTTCCAGCCGTTTTTTATCCCCCCCAAACGGAACCATCTGAGTAATTGTAGTTTGCTTATCAATTTTTTCGAACTGAGGAAGGTGAGTATATAGCGCATATGTATCCTCAATTAGTGTCTGAAAATCAACAATCTGGGGCTCAGCATCGAGCCGGGAATTTCGTGAATAGTCTAAAATCTCCTTAATAAAGCTATCTAGTTTGTTAATTGATCGTTCCTGAAGATCTAGGTAAGAGATTATCTCGGTAGAGATGGATTCATTGCGCATTAGGGCAATGATGCCCAGCAAAGAAGTGAGCGGGGCGCGTAAGTCGTGAGAAGTGCGGTAGACGAAAACATCCATCTCCTGATTAAGCTTGTTTAAAGCATCGTTTCTCTCCTGAACTTGATGATTACGCTGCTCTAACTGAGCGTTGGTGTACTCCAAATCATTAGCTGCTCGTGAAAACCTTCGGGATAGTAAGGCTGACTGGAAAAACAGAAAAAGAAATAGGCCAAATGGGGCTATAAAGAACGTATCTATCAGATAATTGGCGTACAGTAAATCATTGAGTAGAGCGATAAATAAACATAGAAAACCCAGCGAAAATATGGCTATTCCATCAAGCCGATGCCATTGGGCAGTGCCTATTAGCCTGTAGAACACGTATATACTAGCAACTACTGTGAATATCTCGTAGGGAATCACAGTATAAGTGCTCCATAGTGTGGATAGCGTAAAGACGGCAGCGCTGAAGGCGGCGGCAATGTAGAAGCTATACCTGACTATATCACAGGGTAATATGGTAGGGTAAACAGCGTACAGAAAAGCTCCAAATACCGGTATACAGAAGTAAAAACTAAAAAACTCGGTTCGTACTGCCCATTCGTAAGGTAGAATATCCGCAATTAGATATAAATCAGTGCTAAGGGTGCGTAATACGATCAACAGGCAGAAAATACTGAAGTAGAGAGAAGACTTATCACTGCGTCGGTGTAGATACAGGATAATATGGTACAGGGTCATGATGATAAAGCTACCAACAAGAAAAAATGTAGTGGCATGCTCTCTAATCCAGCTTCTTAAAATTGTTTCTGAAGTACTTATTGTGAAAGGTTCCCATATTCCTCCTTTACGGTAGTGATAATTAGATATGTGAGCGACAATATCTAATACTGGAGAGTAAGGAATACTAACCACATCGGGATTAATGCCAGAGATAGCCTGTTGGGCTGAGGTAGATACCTTTCCTACTTGGTACACAGGGTCTTCGTTAACCCAGATATTCATAGCCGTGGCTACGGTATTAATACGTAGTGAAAGAGGAACTGAATCGGGAGGTAGGTGAATTTTGAGATGATAAGTAGCATATCCGGTATCAGGCGAAAAAAAGTGTTGTGAAGGTGCATGAAACCAAGGGCTTGGAACATGTGTGTAGATGGAATCGGAAGACAATCCTTTAGAAAATGATTGGGGAGGGATTAATTCTTGCCAGTAAAAATCCCATTCTCCATTGAGGGCTATTTCGCCTTTCTCCCAAGACCAGTCTCTTAAATCAAGGAAGCCTTTCTCTGCCCGCGGAACATCCGGTGATGAATGGCAACTACTAAGTCCGGCTAAAAATAGTATGGTAACAAAGAAAGTAAATCTTTGATGCATAGAAGAGGATTGTAAATTGCGTAATTTCACCTATTAACTATGCAACAATGTTTATTAAGTATACTCTTTTTCACCTTATTGGCGAAATAATATTCGTAAATCTAAAAGAATAATTAATCAATCCACACGGTTTTCTGATTAGTAAATTCGCGAATACCCAGATACGAAAGTTCACGACCGTAGCCGGAAAGTTTGATCCCTCCAAAAGGAACAGCTGGGTGCGAGGCCATCATTTTGTTAATATACACCGCTCCCGACTCAATTCGGCGGACAAACTGTTTACCACGATCAATATCCTGTGTCCAAACTGAGCCACCCAATCCGTAGGGAGAATCATTCGCCAGGCGAACCGCCTCATCTTCGTCTTTCACCACAAAAATAGTAGCTACCGGACCGAATAGTTCCTGGTCGTAGGCTGGCATGCCGGGAGTGATGTTGGTCAGTACAGTGGCATCTAAGAAAGCTCCTTCCGTATCGGGACGCTTGCCACCTAATAATACTTCTGCTCCTCCTTCTACTGATTTAGTAACTTGCCCCAGCAATTCAATAGCCAAATCTTCCCGAGCCATGGGGCCGTAGTCAATACCACCCTCGTTAGGGTCGCCCTGCTTTAATTGCTGCATCTTCTGCATAAAAACCGTGATAAAATCATCGTATACCGATTGGTGTACGATAAACCGCTTGGCCGCAAT
>ERZ1740058.332-NODE-332-length-39389-cov-7.206234_pt1 | contig 39389 bp, 28 predicted proteins | sample MGYA00581745_ERZ1740058 | MGnify/ENA primary metagenome ERZ1740058 (study PRJEB43018, sample SAMN04849742) | marine metagenome | isolation source: floating plastic debris | place: Pacific Ocean | collected 2008-08-30 | study: EMG produced TPA metagenomics assembly... | reverse complement strand
CAGACCGGTGAGCCCATTGGGCAGCCACTGCAGGGACATACGGATGGGGTCTGGTCCGTGGCGGTGAGCCCCGATGGTCAGCGCATCGTCAGTGGCAGTGCGGACCAAACGGTACGCATTTGGAATGCCCAGACCGGTGAACCCATTGGACAGCCGCTGCAGGGACATACGGGTCCGGTCTGGTCCGTGGCGATCAGCCCCGATGGACAGCGTATCGTCAGTGGCAGTGATGACCAAACGGTGCGCATTTGGGAAGGCAACTGGCCTGGGTGGATGCGCCTTGCCTGCGATCGCCTAAAGTACCACCCCCTCCTAACCGCACCAGAAACCCTCCCCTTCTTGGACGAAGAAGCCATCAACATTGGCAGAGACGCCAAGGCCGCCTGCGATGCTCAGCCCTGGCTTCAACCTGACTAGCCTGTGGCCCACCCCCTCCTAGCCAGCTCACATCCTGCAAAAGCGAAAAACGCTATAGAAGAACGGCATTCCTAATTGCCCTATCGCGATCGCCCGTTAATCCATATCAATCAAATTTTCAGATCGCCGATCCACTCTTCGCACTCTTTAATTCACTACATCAGATCGACGATTGACTCCTCGCAATCATCGATCTAATGCCGCGATCGCCAATCGATTCCTTACGATCGCCAATTCACCTTTCAGAATCGCTGATCAACTTCCAAAATCGTCGATCAACTCCTCGCGATCGCCAATCCACTTCCAAGATCGTTGATCAACTCCTCACGATCGCCAAACCACTTCCAAAATCGCTGATCAACTCCTCACGATCGTCAATTCGTTCTTTAAATCGTCGATCCACGATCAAAATCGCCAATCCACTTCTGCAAAGTTACAAATATTACTCGTTAACTCGCAAACTCTACGGATATTTTTGTTCTTACTTTTCCGGATGGACAATAATCTCTGTAGTCACCCTGACAAAATCTTGTTCTTTCTATCACAGCTCTCGGGCATATTTACGTCAGCGAGAGGACTACTGCCAGTAGCACCATCAACTCAAAAATAAAACCGCTTAGCCGCTGATGGTGCCAACTGGCTCAGCGTTCCTTTGTTCGCATCTTGACCACATCTTATTAAATCTAATACGCTCCAACTATGGGACATCGTAAAAAGCAGTCTCCAATTTTGACCAAGTCTGAATATCGGCTCTCCGGGCTCAAATCCATCGGACCCAAGGTTGACTTGGGTCATGGCCTCACCACAGCATCGTTTGAAAAGCGGGTCAATGAGTTTCGACAAAAACAGGAAGCTCACAACACCATGCTCTCAAAAATTGACGAGTCGGCCAACCAACTAAAACAGTTGGAGAGAGAATTGTCTGTTGCAGCTGAAAATGTTTTGCTTGGCGTAAAAATGAAATACGGAAAAGACAGCAACCAGTACGAAATGGTGGGCGGTACTCGCCAGAGCGAGCGCCGTCGCCGCAAGACTCAGACAGCCTCAGGCAATACCGTCATGGCATAGGTATTGCCAAAATTGCACTGACATTATTCTTATGACGCACCTTGGTGGGAGATGACAATTGTCATCTCCTTTTTTTGTGTGGCAAATGTCCCTATGCACTAGAACATTTATTATTAGTTGAATTGCTTCACCAGCAATAGCTCTAACTGTTAGAAGTATCTTAGGCAGCCAGCCAAATGCTACAAAGCTGCACAAAGGTCCACTAAAAATAGAAATGACGAAAGGTTAAGTATTCGAGCTATTGCGAAATAGTACCAGTAATAAGGAAGAGCAATCGTTCGGGTTTCTCTCGTTCTCTTTGTCTCTTGTGCCGCTTGCAAGTAGAAGCTCCATAATCTAGCTGAGGTCAACATCAGACAGGCATCAAAGTCTTGCTTACAGTTGCGACAGATACCTGCCGCTGCTTCGTAGCATTTGATGCCGCTAAACGTCTATTCAATCAAAACCCGCTCACCGTTGAATGCCTTATTCTCCTCTTTCTGTTCACCGTCGAGACTGCTCACATACGTTTTCTGGTGAGACAGTCCAGCAGGCGTTTGTCATTTGGGTAGAAGCCGAATGAGTTGTTGGGTAAGCTGCACTGAGATTAGGCAACAACTCATTGAAAGCAACCAGATTCAAGCCATGACTGGCTTGAATCAAACGGTCATTCTTTTAGACACGGTTGATATCCAGCATCAGGACAATTGGGAGGCAACGAAAATTTATTCTAGTAACTTATCTTGCAACAGCTCTATTACTTGTCTAGAGTAACTCTACTCTCGTGAATATAACCGTGCTTGTCACTTTGCGTTCTTACGGGCCACCACTCTCCATTCTGAGGAATCGTATAGACGATCGCACCCGCATTGACTCTGGATATAATCTGAGACTCTATGTCTTTCTTAGCTCTGATATTTGTATACCCATCTGGGTCAACGACGGTTGCAGCAACTTCCAGCGGAGCGAGTGTTTCTATCTTTGATTGTGGTTGAGTAACTGATGACCGCGTAGTCTCTTCGGGAGGCTGGTTCGTATCGCCTTGTGTTCGGTCTAGCAATCCAGCTTGTGAAACCGTGACAACAAGAGTTGCAGTTGCGGTGAGAACTGCTGCTATACCGCCCAAAATACCGGGAACCGTCTGCCACCAGTTTTTGAGTTGCCCTTGATCTTCTAACTCAACTTTTTGCTGTGTTTTCAATGACATACTTGGACTTTAAAGTAGATAGCTATCCGAGTGCTTTTATTATAGAATTTATTCCGACATTGTTTGACATTGATCTACATCCTCATCCATGATCTATATCCTCATTTAATAGCAGAGTGCGCCTTTATAGATAGATATGATTAACAAGCTTTTATCAATAAATTCTAATTGTACAAAAGGTTACGCTACATTCGCGAAAGTAAAAGAATAAATAGATTAAAAAAATCTTACAACTAAAGAAAAAAATAAAAGAGTGTATAAAAAGTCACTATCAATTTAGAATAAGGAGCTGTTTTTTAGTTAATAAGCTGACAATCTTGAGTTTTTTTACAACTTGATATCAGTGACTGTAAGAACTAAACAATGAAATCACCTTCTACTATCCCTTTAAGACTTAACTCACATCAATCGCGTTGCGCTTGTTGCGCCTAGCCTATAGATTCTAGCGTAATCATACTTTACAACAATTTTTATTTTTTAAATGAATCGGCTCAACAAAAAATGCTGTGTGAGAAGTTTTGATAGATAACCATTCATAACAGAAGATTACATGTAGCCTAAATATTTTAGCTGCTCACCTGCGATCGCCTCACACATAGCCACATCCTCAGCCGACAGGCGCTCTTTCCAATCTCCTACAATTCCTTTACGCACATACTGCCCTTCGCCCTTATCTTTAACCCGGCGAATATCTGCGCTCTGTACAATCTCGCTCACCTGTTGCGGTGTCGTATCCAGGTTGGCAAAAGAGAAAATCTGTTGAAGCTGATCCTCAGCATCTGCCTTCAATGCTTCAAAACGTACGGTGTGAATTCTATCGGCGAATTCTGAATGCGATCGCCACTTTTCTCCTAGCGCTATACAGCTTTTCCACTGGTGCATAACAGCTGCGGTACCCATATCAGCCCAGGCAAACTGCTGGGCCAATGCCTGAAAAGACGCACACACGTCTCGGCCATCGCGAATCACTTCTATAATTTGCGCGTTGGGAAAGCGTTGAAGAATGCGATCGCAATAGCGAATATGCATCGGCGTTTTTTCTAGCAGCGTGCTGCCCGCCTGCCCTTTTTCCTGAAAAAATAAGTCAAACAAATCACCAATCAGCTGCTCCGCCTTTTCCAAATCAGGACCCGGCCGAAGCTGCGCTGTTTGCAACAATGATTCAAAGGTGGAATAGTCAGCCAACAGCCTTAAACCATGACTGTTTTCTGTATTGAGAATCTCGTAATTTCGTAGAATTCCTCGCCAGATGTCTGAAGACTCGAACCCCAGTAGCAGAGGCCAAAGGCCATAGCGCCGAACAATCCCTTTCCACGAGCGCAAGCGTGAAGGCAGTCTTTGAGCTGGCAGCCGCAGAAACGGCTCATAGAGAAAAGGATAGGCGTGAGTTTCTATCGGAATTTCAACAACAGTGTGGTGACTAGCAATCAGTTTAGTGACCCAGGACGTGCCCGAACGCGGGCAACCCACTACAAAAAGTTTTGGGTAGTCGGTCGATTGCATTGTTAGCACCGGTTAGAGAAAGCGTTAGGTCACCGCGTCAACTTATCGCATCAACTTATAGAAACTTGCGTACCTGCCTGGGCACTCGCCATAGCCTCAGTTGATTGCACTAGCTGCGCATACTTTTGGGCGCAGCTGTCGAGCGACCTGGTGAGATACAGCTCGTGGGCATTGGTCGCAATCGTTTGCAGCCAGTCGTCAGTCGATGATTGCGCAGAGCGAGTATGCAGCGTAAAGGTATCAACATAGTGCGTATCGGCAACTGTACCGTCTTGAGGGCGTAAAAAGCTACCGTTACAGATGGGCAGCAGGCCGTGAGCGCAGTAGGCGGCATACACCGTCGATTTACCCAAATTACGCGGAAATCTGTGATAGTCAAATACCCCAGCAAAAGATCTTGACATCAGGGCGCTGACCTCTTCATCTGACAGCATCCCAGTGCGCACCGTTTTCACCGTAGGCGCAAGGCTCTCAGAATCCCACTCTAATGAGCGCCCCACATCGTACAGCGTATGAATCTGCAGCCGTTCGCAAATTTCTTTCAGCTGTTGCAAATTGCTTTGATACACCCGGCGGCGGTCGGTACTGCCAAATACCACTAGGGCGCGATCGCGCTCAGCCAGCGGCAGTACCGTATCAGGCTCACCAATCGTCGCAAAATTTGGCAGACAGTGAACCGGCTGTGGGGCCCACTTTTCTAAAACCTCTTGAAACGCTTCATTGTTAGTCAGCGAAATGTCCGAATCTTGAGCCAGCTCACGAGAGAGCCGTCCTTGAATTGGATTCGGCATACGCAGCACACCATACTTTAAAGTCGGCAGCTCATGAAACATCACAATGGTCACAATGCCTTTTGCCTTCAGCTTTCTCATCGCCAGACCTAGCCACATAGGCGCGTCTAGCTTGCCTTGCAGATAGGGATAGTTGCTGTACTGCAAAACCACCGCAGAGACATCTGAGGGCACCAGATCTAGAAAGGCATCTACCGTATGCGATCGCAAACAGTGCACCGCAAACCCGTCTAGCGTCGGCTGATTTTTATCGCTAGGCCGCACAACTAAAAAGGCCGAATCAATTTGATGGTTCGCGCGCAGTCGTTTTGACAGCCTTAGCGAATACTCACCCACACCGTCCATTTCCGGTGAAATGCGCGGCACAATTTGAAGGATTTTAGTGGGGGTAGCCATAGCAAAGAGGGGGTCTTTCAGCAAAAAACCTAGCTTACAGTCACACCACGCTGTACGGCATACATTCCGGTCACACTTCAAGAACAGTTTATCTAAAGGCTACTTTTTAGCGTATTCAGATGCTTTTTAACCTGCGCCGTCAGTGTCGGCAGTGCCCTCTGATTGAATAAATTACCAAAAAAGCCTGGAATAACCGACGCCGAGAGCTTACCATTTACCACAGAGTTCCAGCCCAGCATCAGCCCGAAATACCATTCGAGCATCTGCACCCGAGCGCGGAACAGTTTAAGATCGCCGCTGTAGGGCTGAGCCTGGTACTGAGCCACGGCAATTTCATTCGCTGCGATCGCCCGCTCGTAGCGCATCTCATAGGACATCTCATCAGGCTGTTCAGAATTGGCTTCAGAAAAGGCTCCAGAAAAAGCTTCAGAAGACGTTTCAGAAGGCATAGAGATCTCAACAACAGCAGGCTTCTCGGCAGCCAATGTTGAGCGGCCTTTAGCAGGTCGAATTCGCTGCCACAGCCGACTAGGCAAACGGCTAATATTCTCTTTATTACCGTAGTAATAATAGTTTTTGCGCAGCCAGAAAATGCCCAAATTCAGCTGCGTTTGTAGCTGAATTCGGCGAGTCTTGGGCAGTACCTCAGGGCGATAGGCATCAATCAAAATCACACTGGCCACGGCTTGCCCTTGGGCCTGAAGCTGCTGCGCCATTTCAAAAGCAACGGCCCCCCCAAAGCAGTGCCCACCCAGGATATAAGGCCCTTCTGGCTGCACGTTTCGCAGCTCTGCTATGCAGTTTGCCGCCAGCGCTTCTACTGTAAGCGGCAGACTGTCTCGCCCGTCTAAATCAGGACGTTGAAACGCGTAAAAGGGCTGATTGGCTCCTAGCAGCTGAGAGAACCGGGCCCATGTCAGCGCATCGGCTGAGCCGCCATGAAAGAAAAAAGGACGCTCCGTGCCACTAGGCTGCACAGGGACCAGGCTAGACCATTGAATCGCAGCAGAGCCGCCGTCTACCTCAGCCTTAGACTTAGCTAATAAGGCCGCAAACTGACGAACGCTGGGCGCTTGAAATAAGGTTGCAATGGGTAACGTACAGTCTAGTTCTGTTTGCATACGATTAAACAGCTGTACGGCCTGCATAGAATTGCCGCCCCAGTCGAAAAAGCTATCTTCTACCGTCAGCTGGCTGGCAGCACGCGCCTCTGTGGCCCGCTCAGAAGCCGGGCCCAAAACAGCTGACCAAATTTTAAGTAACCTCAGCTCTAGTGAGTTACGAGGCGCGGTGAAGGAATCAGCTAGCGCCTCCCGGCTCAGATCTGGCAGATAATCTGCGTGAACATCCACGCCTGATGGTGAAGCCAGTAACGTAGCAGATCGTGAAGAGATCGCTGAAAAATCACCAGCTGCCACAGCCTCTTCGACCGAGGCCGTAGGTGTCGTAACGATAGCGGTTAAAAGCTGATGGAACTGCTGCAAAACATCTTGGATATCAGATCGCGCTGCATAGGCCGACGCTATAGAGAGCGTCAGGGCATCGCCTGGTTTCACAAGCACCGTCAGGCCGTAGGTACTCACCACACCCGAACGCATATTTTCTAGCCGGACGCTGGCAGCGTCAGCCTGCAAACTCATAGGATAGTTTTCAATCACGAGCAAGCTATCGAAAAGACGGCCGGAAGGACGGCCAGAAAGACGACCAGACAGCTCGCACCAAGCCTGAATATCAGTAAGCGAAGCATGGGCATAAGGCGTCATTTCAGCCTGCTGCTGTTGCCAGCTTTGTAGCCAATCTAAAGCAGACATCGAAGCCGAAATCTTCATTCGGATCGGCAGCACATTGATTAGCAACCCCACCGTTGACGCTACGCCAGCCAAATCGCCCTGACGGCCAGACACAGTTGCACCAAACAACACATCTGAAGATTGGCTGTAGCCGTTTAGGGTCAGTGCCCAGAGGCCCTGCATAAAAGTGTTTAGCGTAAGGCGGTGCGATCGCAAAAACGCATTCACCGCAGCCGTCTCTTCTACCGTCAGCACTACCGCAGCTTCCGCCTGCCGCTCCGTTTCAGGTAGATCAACAGAAGTATCAACAAACGGTAGCGGCGTTGGCGTCGCGAATCCTCTCAAGGTCTTTTGCCAAAAGGCTTTGGCGGCGGCTGCATCTTGCTGTTGCTGCCAGCGAATATAGGTCTGATAAGTTGGCGTAGCAGCGGGGGAAAGCACCTTGCCTTGACGCAGCGCCTCGTAGCTTTCCATCACTTGATTGAGCACCAAAGCGCCAGACCAGCCGTCTAACAACAGGTGATGACAGGTCCAAATAAATTCGTAAGTGGTCTGTGCTGTGCGAATGAGCGTTAGACGAGAGATGGGGGCTTGGGTGAGGATGAAGCTGCGATCGCTATCCTCCTGTAAAAAGTCTTCTATCTGGCGCTCAACTGACACATTATCTCGCCAGTCTAGGACAGCCACAGGCAGATTTACCTGCTGGGCCACCACCTGCAAAGGCCGCTTCACACCCTCCCAGTGCACAGAGGTTCGTAAAACTGGGTGGCCAGCGACAGCCGTATTCCAGGCCCGCTGAAAAAGCGTCGTATCGACTTCACCATGCAGCGTGCAGCGCATGTGGAGCAGTCCAGCCGCAGCAGAAGTCTGTAAGCTATGCCACAAGAAAGCCTGCTGCAAAGAGGCCAAAGGATAAATCGATGCAACCTGCTGCTTTGCGCTCACAGCTGAGCTATCTATCAGCTGAGCGATAAACGCATCTAGCTCAGCTTGCGTCAGCCCTGCATCTGGAAAATCCGACGGTGTGAATCCAGTCTCTTCAGTCCCTGTGCAGTGGGCAATCAGTGCCGTCAGCGCTTCTAGATATTGATAAGCCAAGTGCGCTATGGTTTCAGCCGAATAAAGCGTTTCATCATAGCGCCAGCTGCACTGAAGCTGACCGCGACTCACAACAGCATTAATCTCTAGCAGATAGTCACGCTTATTTAGCGGGCTGCGTAGTACACCTACGTCAACGTCAGGCAGCAGCTTCAGCGCCGCGTTTTCAGCAACGCCATCGCCTTTAGAATATTGTCCTAAAGAATATTGTCCTAAATAGTTAAACAGCACACTAGGAGAAGCCGCCTGCGCCAGTCGCTGACGCATCGCCTGAGTCTCGTCTCCAGTGGTTAAATACCGCAGCAACCCATAGCCAATGCCACGATCAGGCACCTGGCGCAGCTGTTCTTTCACAGCCTTAAGCGCCACTCCCCAATTCGGGGCTTCTTCTATGCTCAAGCGAACCGGATAAGTTGTTGTACACCATCCCACCGTACGAGAGAGATCTACACTCTCTGCGATCGCCTCACGGCCATGAGCTTCTAACGCTATCAGCACACTGCCAGCAGTCTTATTCACCCACTGCAGTAGTGTTTTTGTTAGCGCGGTCAGTAAAACATCGTTGATTTGAGTGTTGTAGGCAGCAGGAACAGACTGTAGCAGTAGCTGCGTGTGCTCCTCAGAGAGCGCTGTAACCACTTCACCCGTTGTTGATTCTGTTGGCGTAGTTTTCGCAGTAGCACCGGGGATTTCAATCGCTGACGATTCTACCTGCTCGTACCAAAAGCTAGCTTCAGCCTGTCTTGAATTAGCCTGTGCGAGGAGTGTTTCAGCCCATTGCTTGAATGAAGTTGTTTTCTCAGGAAGACTTTGCGCTTGAGGATCGGTTGCACCTAACAGTTTTTCTAAATCATTTTGGATAATCTGCCAGGAGACAGTATCGACTATCCAGTGGTGCAGGCTCAGTAGCAGCCAGTTAGACTGAGCCTTGCCACGATTGAAATAGGCGGCCTGCATGAGAGGGGTATCAGGCGATCGCAAATTTGCATGTAGCTCACTACCGTGCCGGGCGATCGCAGCGCTTTGCCCCGCCGCATCTAGCGCCGAGATATCTATTTCCAAACAGGTTGGCGCAGGTTCGATATCAGCATTCGTTTGCTGCCCCTCAGGCGTAAAGCGCAGTCGAAGTGCATCGTGATGCTGCCATAGCATTGCGATCGCGCTTTTCACCCGCTCAATATCAGCATCTGCTGACAGCTGAAACAGCCTCGCCTGATGCCAGTGATAGGGCACCGCCATCTTCTGTTCTACAAACCAACGCTGAATGGGTGTCAGTGGAACCGGACCACTCACCACAGACTGCGCCGCCCTCACCGCCGGAACAGCATTCACCGCTGCCGCCAGCTCAGCCACCGTAGGCTGCTCAAACAGTTGATTGGGTGCTAACCGCAAGCCTGCCTCTCTCGCCTTAGAAACAATTTGAATGCTGAGAATAGAATCGCCGCCCAGCTCAAAAAAATTGTCGTGAATGCCCACAGTAGGCTGACCTAGCACCGCACGCCAAATATCAGCTAGCGTTTTCTCCTCAGGGGTAGTTGGCGGTGAGACGGTCTGAGTGTTGACAGGAGAAGCGGGTGCGGGCAGTGCGTTTACATCGATTTTTCCATTCGCCGTTCGTGGAAAGTCTGCTAGCGGCACCAGCGCAGAGACCATCATGTAGGCAGGCAGCTGTTCCTTTAGGGCAGCCTTAATTTCAGAGGGATCTATCGCTACAGTGGGCTCAGCAGGCAATACATAGGCCACGAGCTGCTGAGAAGCACTCGCAGAAGATGAGCTCGCCTCTGCACGGTTCTGTAATTTTTTGGCCAGTGTCGAACGTTGCTGAACGGATAGTGCAGATAGCCTTTGTTTAAGAGCATCTGGTTCTAGAGACTTTTGCTTTTGAGTCTCTTGCGTTATGTCAGAGTGCGATTGTGTCATTAGGCTTTCTCCTGCGGCGAACTAACCGTCAAAGTGGGCTGTGACGAAGGTTTTAGCTGACGATAGAGCCAAAGAGATGCCGCGCTGAGTGGCTTGGGTAGCTGCTGGTATTGCTTAATCAGGCGTTGATTGTTGGCGTTAGCCTGTCGCTGAACGGGCATGTCTATATCATCCGGGGATGGTGTTACAGGCAGGTCTAGATACTCGACTATCTGGGAGATTTGCTGCGAAAAAGCTGAGACCAGCTGTTCATAGGTGAGTTGATACGGCGTAATACTATTTTGTTGAAAGAAGGTCTGCCAGTTCTGATGCTGCTCAGTTAGGGCGGTCTCCCACTCGTAGATTTTCCAGGGCTGAAATTTTGCGGTGGGCGCAGGTATGCTGACATTCTTTTCCCAAAGGCCGGTTTGACTGGCGATCGCAGCCGACACCGCCTGAGCTGCCCGATCCTCTCTTGAGAGATAAACAAACTTCAAATTAGGGAAAAACTGCTCTAACACTGCCAGGTCTGACAGGCTTGTGTCGCTATCGGCGGCCTGTCTAGCAAGCATCAAAAAATCACGCAGCTGCCACCAGTGAAGCTTTATACCCAAGGCGTCATCCTTTCTCACGCTGGCTTCAACAATTGCCTGACAATAATCTATAAACTTCTTTGAGCTTTGGTTGAGCTGCTTTTGTCGAATAATATGGCGGTGAAAAGACTCTTCTGGCTGACCGCAGCCGTCCAGCCCAGACAGCGTTCTGGCGAGCAGAGTACTGCCCGAGCGAACCGTAGAACAAATAATATAGCTAGGCTGAGACATGCTGACTGGCCTCCTGATGCTTGTTATCTTGCAGCCGAGCACTTTTCAGCAACTCTTCTACACATCGAACGGCTCGTTGCTCACGGTGGTATTGGTGGTAGCGATCGCGCATATTCTCCGCCGCCTGCCGATACCGTTCTTCACTCAGCAGCCGCTGCAAATGCTGTCGAATCTGCCCTGCGCTGTCCTGCTCAAAATCACCTGCTATCCCTAATCCGTGATAACTCACCCTGGCCGCGTTACCGTTCTGGTCATAGCGTTTGAGCGAGTACACCAGCATGGGCACCCCAAGGTGCAGGCATTCGTTAATACTGTTAATGCCCCCGTTGTTGATCGCACAGCTGGCCTGCTGCAAAAGCATCATTTGCGGCACCCAATCAAACACACGTACATTACCAGGCAGCTCACCTAGCTCACCCGGATCTAGCTGACCACCCAGGCCTAAAACCAGGTCCCAGTCTGGCTGCTGCTCAACAGCTTTTATCAGCTGTAGCAGAAATCTCTTATTCCCTTTAATAAAGGTACTACAGCCGCAGTAAATCAGCGGTCGGCCTGGCTGTCGTTTTTTCAGCAGCTGTTCTACTTCAGCTCGAACGATGGGTGATAGCTGAACCGCTTTTCGATTCTCTTTCACCATCGCGCCAACATATTTCATACAGGGATGAAGACTGTGAGGAAAGTCTAGTTCACTGGCGTTAAGGCAAAGGACGGGAAGATTTCGGTGAGGGTAGGGCACTAACCACTGAGAGAATCCAAACTGTTCGCAAAAGGGATGCTTCAGCTGTTTGGCGTAGCAGCGCAGCACAGAAATTCGATCGACGCCCATACGCTGCCATCGTTCGCGTTGGGCAGTTTTCCACTTTTGCCAGCTGTATTGTAGCCAGCTCAGCTCAATACCGAGCCGATGGCCTCTCCAGCCAACACCAGGAATAGTCCCTGTATGAGTCGGCGGTAGATTGGGCCGATGCCACACAGACAAAAATTGACACAGCGAAGCAACCGGTAGCCCCGCACTAACAGCCGCCATGATATGCGGATGCATTTCAATATCGATTAATATCAGGTCTGGAGAGAGCGATCGCATCGTACTTACAAAATTCTGCACGCCCAAAGCAGCAACCGCTGACTGCTGTCGCGATCGCATCTTCTTCAGCTTCTCCCAACGACTCATAGGCGGTTCTGCAAACTGAATCACCCACTCATCTAGCTGCACATATTCAATCTTTTTAGTCTCAAAGCTTTCGGCTTCTACCGCAGCCCGCCAATCTGCCGGGCTTGCGTAGGTGACCCGGTGACCCGCTTGCACCAGCTGCTCCACCAGCGCCAGACTCGCGTTAAAAATCCCTGTTAGCCCACCCGTAATGCAAACAATATGCGCCATAGCTAACCCGTTCCCTCAACCGCACTTAAAAGCGCCTCGGCCTCGTCAGGCGGGAGGGATAGAAGAGCTTCCGCTAAACTTTCAACACGTCCACTTTCAACATTTCCACTTTCAGCACGTCCACTTTCAGCACGTCCACTTGCAACACTCTCGGCAGCAGCAGCTGTAGTGCGAGCAACGACGACGGTTTCTTTGATGCTGGGTTGCGATCGCAGCACTTCCTCAATCTCTCCTAGCTCAATCCGATACCCACGAATCTTCACCTGCCGGTCTGAGCGCCCCAACCATTCCAGCGTACCGTCTGCCCTGTAGCGCCCCAAATCTCCTGTTTTATACAGCGAGAAAGGTGTTTTAGACAAGACCTTCTCACTCAGCTGAGCAGACGCGAAAAACGACTGCTCCGTCCGCTCCGGCTGATTCAAGTACCCCTGACTCACGCCAGCACCACACACGTGAATTTCACCAATACCGCCAGCAGGCACTATCCGGCGCTGTTCATTCAACAACAAAATGCGCACACCCGGAATCGCTGAGCCAATCGCCACAGGTCCAGGCGATAACGCAGGCGGAACCCGGTAGGCCGTACACCATACGGTTGTTTCTGTGGGCCCATATTCATTCCATAGCACTACCTGCGGCAGCTTTGCATAATGCCGCACGGCTAAAGCCCTAGTGCAGGCTTCACCCGCCACGATTACCGTTTTCAAGGTCGAAAGCTGAGTCAGGGTATTCTGTGATATCAGCAAGCCGTAAAGCGTGGGTACGCAAAGCGTATGCGTAATTCTCTCTTTTTCTATCAAGTTAGACAGCTGATGTAAATCTTGCTCAATGCGCTCAGGCGCAACAACCAGCGCTCCACCCTGGCACAATGCCCAAAACAGACCAGCAACAGAACTATCGAACGCAATAGAAGACAGTAAAAGAAAGCGCTCAACGCTGTTTGGATAAACCGTAAACCGCGCTTCTGTAGAGGCTACTAGGTTCTGATGGGTCACCATTACCCCTTTGGGCTGACCGGTGGAGCCCGAGGTGTAGATTACATACGCTAGGTCGCTAGACTGCGACAGATTTGGCAGGTTTTCTATTGGATGAGTGTAGAGGGTAGGGTCATCGACAAAAAGACAAGGAATCGACTCAGAAGGCACATTAACAGAACGGTCGGTGCAGATTATTTTTGGGGCGGTGTCTTGCAGGCAATAGGCAAGTCGCTCTGCAGGATAGGTCGGATCTAGAGGTACATAGGTACCGCCCGCTTTGAGAATGGCTAAAGTGCACACCACCATGTCTACGGAGCGGTTAAGACACACTGCTACAAAGGTGCCAGGGGTAACGCCACGCGATCGCAGCTCGTAGGCCAACTGATTTGCCTGTTGATTCAATTCTTCGTAGGTCAAAGATTTGCCGTTGAAGACAACCGCTTCGGCGTTTGGTGTCTTGACGACCTGCGCTTCAATCATGTGATGAATCAGTAAACCCGACGACGTCGAATTCTGATGATGGGCGTGTAGCCAGCTGTCTATTTCTTGTTGTTCCGTAAGCGTTAGTCGAGGCAAATTGGAGAGTTTTGAGTTGGGCTGTTGTAGAAATACAGTGAGCAACAGTTCTAGATGTTCGAGTAGGCGAGCGATCGCACCACGCTCAAACCTCGTCGCATCGTGTAGCAATATCAGCTCTAAGGATTCACCCGGAACAACCAGCAGCGCCAGCGGGTAATTGCTTTGCTCCAAGTAGCGAGCATTTTCTACCGTAAACCCCAGCTCAGGGGCCTCTGCTGTCGGATAATTTTCAAATACGACAATACTTTCAAACAGTGAACTACCTGCTGGCAAATCACTCCACTGCTGTAAATCACTCAGCGCAGCCGTTCCATAGTCCCTCAGGCTAAGCTGCTGCTGTTGACAATCTTTCAGCCAATCGACAACAGATTTTTCGGTATCAATGCTGGCCAGCACGGGCAGCGTATTAATAAACAGTCCCACCATCTTCTCAACGCCCTGAAGCGCGGCAGGTCGCCCAGACACCACCGAACCGTACATCACCTGCGCTTTGCTGCTGTAGTGATGTAACAGCAGTGCCCAGGCCCCTTGCACAAGCGTATTTAGCGTTAGTCTTTGAGACCTAGCGAACTCGGTCAGTGGCTTAATTTCTATCTGTTTAGACTGTTGTTGATAGCCCTGAGAGACCTTATCTTGAAAAACCTTATGCCCAGCTGTTAGCACAGCCGGTAAAGGCGTTGGCTCAGTAAAGCCTTCGAGCTGCGATCGCCAAAACTGTTCAGAGTCTGCTTTCTTCTGGGTTTGCTGCCAGGCAATATAGTCCCGGTAGGGCCTAACGCGCTCTAGCTGTGGTGTTCTCTCTTTTAGCAAAGCCTCATAGTACGCCAGCATATCTTGCCAAATCAAAGGCAAAGACCAGCCGTCAAATAGCATATGGTGAGAAGTCCATATCAGTTGGATTATCTCTTCATTTCGCTGAATGAGGGTTAGTCGCAGCAGAGGCGCTTTAGCCAGGTTAAAACCCTTGGCGCGATCGCCGCTCAAAAAGGCTTCTATCCGCTTCTCCCAATTCTCTTCACCCGTCCAATCCAACATCTGCCAGGGCAAGTTCACCTGCTGGCGCACCACCTGCAACGGCTCGTCTAACCCTTCCCACAAAAACGCCGTTCGCAGCACCGGATGTCGCTCTATCGTTTGCTGCCAGGCCTGCTGAAACAAAGGTAGCTGTAGTACACCCTTTAGCTCGCAGGTATATTGGTTCACATACACGCCAGACGACTCGGGCTCACCTTCGGCGAGCGTATGAAACAACATACCGAGCTGTACAGGCGAAAGCGGATAAATATCAGCAACGTTTTTCATCGCTTAATCCTCCAACCCATCTAGCTGGCCGAGCAAAGTGGATAGCTTGTCCATCTTTTGACTGTCGAGATTCGCCAGCGGAAAGTCTTCTGCAATCGGCGCTTCTGTTGGGCCTGCCCCTAACAGCTGTAGCTGGGCCATCATGTCGTCAGCTAGCTTTTCAACGGTTTCAGCCTTGACGCCGCTGTAGCACCAGTCGATTTGCAGCTGACCATCAAGAATAAAAGCGCTGATGTCTATAGGGTGCGATCGCTGCTGTAAAGCGCTACGCGACACCCGCAAAGGCGCTACCAGCGAAAACATCGAACCAGCTGGCAGCAGCTGTTCCAAATCGCCCAGATAGTTAAACAGAATCTTCGACTCAGGTTGCTCTCTTAATTTAGTCTGTGTCTCCTCATCGCCAAAATATCGCAGTATGCCATAGCCAATGCCGTGCTGTGGTATGCTGCGTAGCGTCTTTTTCACCGCTCTCAACGTGCTAGCTGAATCAGGCTCAGCCGTCAGCACAACCGGAAACAGCGACGTAAACCACCCGACTGTTCTCACCAGCCGAGCCCCTGGCACTAAAGCATCTTCTCGTCCATGGCCTTCCATATCCAGGCGAATACTGGAACAATCAAACAACTGCGTAGCCGCTAACGTTAGCGCCGCTAGCAGTTTCTCTTGCGGGCGATCTCGGTTCGAGTCCTGTAAAAATGCCTGCGTTGCTGGCTTATCTAGCTGTCTGGTCACATTACCGGTCGAGTTGTCTTGCTCAAAGATAGCCCCTGAATGGTGATGCTCAGCTTCTTCTTCGGATTCTTCTAAAGAGAATAGATTCTCCCAATACGCTTTCTCCTGTGCGTCTAGATCAACCTTCGTAAGCCCCTCTGCCCAAGCCTTAAAAGAGCTCGTCTTCGGCGGCAGAGCAATGTCTTCTCCCTCATTTATCTGCCGATACAGAGTTTCCAAATCCTTTAACAGCGTCAGCCAGGACACGGCGTCTACCGCTAAATGATGAATCACAATGCCTAGCTGCTGAACATCGCCTAAATCAAATAGCGCTACTCGTAACAAATCACCGTCGGCTAGATTTAGCTGCGTTTGCAGAGAAGCGATCGCATCACCAACCGCTTCCTCCGCCACAGCAGCATCCGACAGATTTACCCAAGAAACCTGCTCCGCCTCTACCGTCTGCTGATAGCGCTGACGCCACTGACCTTTCCAGAGTTGATAGCTCAAACGCAAACTGGCGTGATAGTCCACCAGAGCCTTCACGGCCGCGCGTAAGCTATCAAAATTTAGCGACTCACTAACCGTCAAAAGCACGGTTTGTGTAAATTGCTCAGGCTCGGGAGATTCCAGCTCAAAAAATGTCTGTTGAATCGGCGTTAGCGGCACGTTGCCAGTCAAGTCTTCGGGTTCCAGACTGCTTTCACGCATCATCACCGTAACCAGCTCAGCAATTGTTGAATATTGAAAAATCTGATTGGGCGACAGTCCAAATCCTGCTTCCGACAGTCTCGCTGCAATCTGAATCGCCATAATTGAATCGCCACCCAGATCAAAAAAGTTGTCGTGAATGCCAATTCTATCGACCTTCAGCACCTGTCGCCACAGCTTTACCAGAAGCTTCTCTGTAGCGGTCTGCGGGGCAACATAGTCGGCCTGCAATTCTGAGCGACGGGTCTGCGGCGCTGGCAAGGCCGCATAGTCAACCTTGCCGTTTTTAGTCAGCGGCATCTGCTCCACAGGAACAAAGTAAGCCGGGACCAAATTGCTTGGCAGGCGCTGCGAGAGAAACGTTCTTAGCTCTGCTGCTGAAAGTTCATCTGCGGCGCAGTAGTAAGCAGCCAGCTGTGCTTCTGTCGTTCGCTGGGCGTCGTAGCCAATCTCTTTCAAAATCTGCTTAACTTCACTGACATTAATCTCGTCATTGAGTTCATCAATGCATTCGTCAACCGTTTTATGCCCCATGCGCACATCCCAGCTGTAGGGCAGCGCATAGTTGTGATAGCCGCGCTGCTGCGTATGCACATAAATACCCGCATTGTTGATCAGACAGTTGGTGGAGCGGCCCGTGTCGGCAGGGCGAATCCAGGGCAGGCGATCGCGCAAAAAAGCCATCATCTCTGCTAGCCTTACATCGCAATACCGATAAAAATCAACAATCTCAATCGCCTCAAAAATATCATCCGATTGAAACACCTCAACGTCCATCAGCTGAGAGACCGCATCATCGCTGCGATGATAGACCTTCCGCGCTTCTAGCACCGTTTCATCAATCGTATCTGGGTTAAACTCTGGCTGACCAAACAGCTCTGTAAACCATTCTTCACTCAGCCTAGTTTCAAAAAACTGCCCTCTTGAAAGCCCGGTTACAATCACCGGAATGCCCATGTCGTAGGCCATCTTCATACTCAGCGTATAGATGGTCTTGAAGCAGCCATTACACACGTTACAGTGCCGCTCTAGGCTATCCACAAAAATCTCGTTCATGGCAGGCGTCGTACCAAAAACGTGATCTACAGTCAACGCTTCTACCACTCGCCGAATGTTCTCTTTCGCACCGTCAGAGATATAGCCATTATCCAGGGTAAAGGCGAAAACCTTCAAACCCATTTGCACCAGCTGAGCCAGGGCATAAGTACTGTCTTTACCACCGCTGAGCAGCATCATACAGTCGTAGTCACCTGTCTTTTTCGCACGGGCAGTCTCCAGCCGACAACGCAGCCCATCCATCTCACGAAAATACTGTTCGGTCCTGTTCTTATAGGTTTCATACGCGCGGCACACATCACACACGCCTGCCGCATCAAAGCTCACGCCAGGATAGTTAGACGCCAATCCACAGCGCGTACAGTAGCTTAGCGATACCGGCGGCTCTACCTGTACCGGATGCACCACACTTACCGCGCTCGCACTCACCCGCGGATGCGCGGCTACCGCCGCCTCAATCTCTCCTAGCTCCACCCGGTGTCCGCGAATTTTCACTTGGCGATCGCCTCGCCCTAGGTACAGCAAAACGCTTTCTTGCCACCGATCGCTTTCTCGCCATCGGCCCAAGTCTCCCGTTCGGTACAGGCGTTTTCCTCGCCAATCAACAAACCGCTCAGCCGTTAGCTCATCCCGGTTAAAATAGCCTCGCGCTAACCCAGGCCCACCAATAAAAATCTCTCCCACCGCTCCTAGCGGCACCCGGTTTAACGCTTTATCTTACAAATAAATCTCTGAGCCCGCCGCAGGCTGACCAATCGGGACGGATGCGGCCTTATCTTCAGAGTCAAACGAATGAATCATGCAGCCCACCGTTGCTTCCGTGGGGCCGTACTCGTTATAGATTTCTAAAGGCTGTTGACTGCTTGAGGCGATCGCACTAGCCAGCGCAGACTTTAGATCTTCCCCTCCTAATATCAACGTCTTCAGCCGAGAGCCCAAACGCATACCCTGGATCAAAGCCAAATGAGAAGGCGTCAGCTTAATAACATCCACAGCATTCTCTTGAACAATTCGCTGCAAAGACAGATCGAGCGGCTCGTCGCTATCGGGGTAAACAACAACCTGCCCGCCAGATAGCAAGGGCACAAAGATAGAAGTAACCGTTAGGTCAAAGGCTAGCGGAGAAAACAGCGGGAACGAAAGCTGTCGTCCGCGGACATACTTTGAAATAGCCCACTGCACATAATTTGCTAAATTACGGTGCTCAACGGCGACTCCTTTTGGCTGACCGGTAGAACCAGATGTGTACAGTAAGTAAGCAAGGTTTTGCGGCTGCGGAGAGCTGTCTAGGTCGGTGTCAGACCAGTGGCTCAGCTCTATTGCATCTAACGCAATCAGCTGCGCCTTCCCAATCAGTCGGTCGGTTAAAGCAGAGTGTGTCAGCACCCAGCCAATCTGCATATCTTCCAAAATATAGGAGATTCTTTCAACCGGATGGCTCGGCTCAATAGGCACGTAGGCACCGCCCGCTTTAAGCACGGCCAGTACGGCAATCAGCATCTCTGTTGAGCGACGCAGGCAAATACCGACCGGAATTTCTGTACTCACACCTTGCGATCGCAAATAGCTCGCCAGTCGATTCACCTGCGCGTTCAGCTGTTCGTAGGTCAACGACTCAGCACCACAGATCACAGCCGTCACACTGGCATTCTGTTGCACCGTCTGCTCAAACGACTCAACCACCGTTACGTCGGCGTTGACGGGTTTACAAGAGCCTAGCGCTGCAAGCTGCGATCGCTCCTCATCTCCCAACAAATCCACGCTCGAAATCAGCTGCTCAGGATCTGCTAGCACCGCATCTACCAGCGCTAAAAAGTGAGTTGGCACCCGGTCTTGCAATTCTCTTTCAAATAAATCTTCGTTCAGGTCAAAGTGCAGCTGCAATCGTCCTCGCCCATCGAAATCATGCACTTGCAAGCGCAGGTGATGACGCGGATCGCCTGCGCCAGCGTGAATCCATTCAGAGCGTACCGACATCCCCGCAAAATCTGAAAGCTGAGCAGGAATAAAATTTAGCACCACGTTCACATCTCGGCTCGGCGCAAACTCACTCGCACCGGGCTCAGCATGTCGTAAAAGGGCACCGCTCGCCTCGCGCACCTTCGCTAGCAGAGAAGAAAACGTTTCCGATTCTTCTATCTCACTTAATAGCGGGAACAGCTCTATAAACACGCCCAGCGTTTCTTTCAGTGCCTTGGTGGGTCTACCATGCGCAGGGGTTGCGATCGCCAGCTGCTGACGACCCTGACCTTGGACACTAACCCGATAGAGATAGGCAAACAGCAGCCCCGCCACCAAATTAAAAAGAGAAAGCGCAGGTGTCAAAGCCGCCGCCGATGAATGCATTGACAGTTCTTTTAGCGCTGCCGTTCTCTTTTCATCTATCTCACAGTGCACGCGCCGGGTTCTAGCAGAAATAGTCTCAGCGCTTCGATGATATAGGGCCACTGGCTGCAGCTCACACGCTCGCCAGTAGTCAATACAACGAGTAGAGGGGGTAGGCAGATCGAGAGCAGCGTAAGGGGTTAGCGGATTAGCCGTTTGTAATGTGCCAGAAAGCGATCGCGCATAGAACTCTCCTACCGTTTCAACCAGCTGCTTCACCGATGAAATATCGGTAATCAGATGGTGCTGATTGAGATACCAAACGGTCCGATTTTGACCCAGATAAATCAGCGCGGTATCAAATAAACACTGAGACAGATCAAAAGGCGATCGCACCCTCACCTCAGCCCAGTCACGCGCCGCCGCCACCGGATTCTCCTGCGCGCTAAAGTCCAAAACCAGCAGCCGAAAATCAAAGGGTGGCAGCACCTGCTGCTTGGCCGTACCACTCGCTTCATCAATCACGGTCCGCAGCGTATCGCTCCGGTCTACCACCGCCTGAAAAGCGGCCTGAAAGTGCCCAGCGTCCACCTTACCGCCCAGCGTAAACAAAAACGCCATATTGTACAGCGGCGATTCTGGCACGAGCTTTTGCCCTAACCACAGCAGCCGTTGCGCCGTTGTCAGATCAAATCGCGAATTCAACGTAGTAGAAGAGCTGGTAGAGGGTGAAGCGGCCATCATAATCGTTACAGGCTCCTAGCGGCCAGATAGGTGTCAATCGCCTTAATAGTGCGAAAGTTAGTAATTGTGATGTCAGACTGAGGAACTTTGCAGGAGAACGTCTCTTCTACAAACGCCACAAGTCGCATAACCCCCATAGAATCAATAATCTCTTCACCAAGCAAATCGTCATCCGCCTCAACCCGCTGACGACTGTTGAGTAGATCTTCACTGATAAATTTTTTCAGAATTTCTTGATTATCCATGAGAAAGTTAGGAGATTAAAAAATCGATTAGAAAAAGGGAAAAGAGAGTTTTTGGCTATTTGTGGCAATCAATATATGAGTCTTAGCTACATCTTGTCATTGAACCGAGTAAGCCTCCGAGATCGCTACGCGATAGCTGTCCACTGCCCGCTTTTGCAACAGTCGCCGGTCAATCTTTCCTGTCCCTGTTCTGGGGAACACAGAGACAATCTCTAGCTGCTGAGGCATTGCATAGCTCGGCAATCTATCGGCTATAAACGCCATCAAATCTTCCTTTGCTAGCGTCACCTCTGACTTCAAAATCACCGCTGCCTCTACTCGCACGCTTCCCACCTCAGACGGCACAGAATACGCTGCGGCTTCCTCCACCTGTTCGTGCGCGACCAAGGCTGCTTCTATTTCATCTAGCTCTATTCGGTAGCCTCGTATCTTTACTTGCCGATCTTTTCGACCGACAAAATGATAGTTACCATCAATTTCCTGCACCAGATCGCCCGTCCGATAAAACACCGCTGTCTGATTCGCAATCTCCGTCCGGTAAAAGCATCGCTCATTTAGCGCTGGCTGCCGCCAATAGCCCTGCATCATCGTCGGCGTCCGCACCAACAGCTCGCCTATCTCCCCTACAGACACTGGCCGATCGTCATCATCGACAACAATCTCCTCAGCATTCGCCCAGATCTTGCCAATCGGCGCAACCTGATCAGGCATCGGTTCACCGTCAGCGAGTGGCGGCACGTGGTAATAGCTGCACTGATTGATCTCCGCTGGGCCATACACATTGCTAAATCTCGCCTGGGGCAGCTTCTCCATTAGCCCGTACATATACTTTGCGGGATAAGGCTCGCCGCCAAACAGTACCCAGCGTAAAGAAGATAAATCTCTCTTTTCTTTTTCTCCTTCACCATTTTCCTCTATAGCACCTCGCAGCAGTAGCTGAATAAGCGCGAATGGAACCGAATACCAAATGGTCATTCTCTCATCTTGCACGAGCTGTGAAAGGCTGGCGGGTAGCTTTGTATAGGCAGATGGGATGATTACTGTAGTCGCACCGACCAACGGGCCCGAAAAGTAGTCCAGCGTAGACATATCAAAGTGCAGAGGCGAGTGATTTCCCAGGCGATCTTTGTGAGTGAGCTTGTAGGTGTCTGCGGCCATCTGTGCATAGTTTAGGCCACTGCGGTGGGTGTGCATGATCCCCTTTGGCGTGCCAGTAGAACCCGAGGTATACATAATGTACGCCAGGTCTTGTTCCATCAGTCGCACATTGGGAGCCTGGTCACTTAGGGGCAGATTGGTCCAATCGCAGCGCGTGACAGAGCGTGTAACAGAGCGCGTGACAGATTGATCTAGCTCAAACGAATCTGGTAAGCCAACAATGCAAGAGAGTGTGGGTGAAGCTTGTAGAAGATCTAGAATGCGCGATCGCCGCCCCTTGTAGGTAATCAAACATCGAATCTCACAGTGATTAATCGCATAGGCCGTTCGGGCTAGCGGCGCATTTGGATCTAGTGGAACATAGGCCCCGCCAGCTTTCCAAATGCCGTAGACAGCGATCGCACTCTCCAAACTTTTGTTCAAATAAATGCCAACGCGATCGCCCCTTTCCACCCCGTGCGCTACCAGCCATTGCGCCAGCCCATTCGCTCGCTGCAACAGCTCAGCGTAGGTCAGGCCCACGCCCTCACAGCGAAAGGCATCGTGATCGGGAAAGCGCGACGCCGAACGATCCAAGATTTGAGATAGAAGATAGATCATTACCACTCGCCCCCTTACAACCCTAAAGAGCGCGCAATAATATTTCGCTGAATGTCTGAGGTACCCGCATAAATCACGCCGCCTACCGAATCGCGAAAGTCTCTTTCTACCTCATGCTCAGTCAAATATCCATTGCCGCCATGAATCCGCACCGCGTCTAATCCAGAGGCCACGTAGCACTCACTTAAATGTAGCTTCAGCATCGCGGCCTCCATCATCGCTGGCTCACCTCGCTCTTTTAGCCAGGCCACCTTGTACAGCAGCAGCCGCGCGGTCTCTAGCCGCAGCTTCATATCCGCAATCCGATTCGACACCGACTGAAACTTGCCAATCGGCTGACCGTACTGCTCTCTGGACTTCGCATACTCAATCGTGCGCTCTAGCTGTCGCTCCATAGCCCCTAGCTCACTGGCCAGGTTAAAACAGCGGTCGTACTCTAGCGAGCTATGAGAAAAGCTAAAGCCAGCCCCTTCAGGCCCTAGCCGGTTCTCTTCTGGCACAAAACAATCTTCAAAGAAAATCTCTCCAAAGGGCGCGGTGCGCAGGCCCATTTTCTCTTTTACCGGCCCGGTAGAAAAGCCAGGAGCGTCTTTTTCCACTAAAAAGACGCTCAGCCCCCACTTGCCCAAGCTCTGATCAATCGTGGCAAACACCAGTGCCAGGTTGCAAATCGGCGCACAGGTCACAAATTTCTTGCGTCCGTTGAGCAGATAGCCCCCATCGCACTTGGCTGCAGACGTTTTTAGGCTATACACATCCGATCCCGAATCCGGCTCAGAAAGGGCATGTACGCCAATCCACTCACCGTTGCACAAGCGTGGCAAATATTTTTGCTTTTGAGCATCAGACCCAAACTGCGAGAGCAAAATCTGTACCGTCCACATCTGCGCATTCAGCGCTAGAGTCAAGCCGTTGTCTTTACAGCCATAGCCGATTGCCTCCATCCCTAGCACCGCCGTCATAATGTCCAGCGCCGGAGAGCCGCTGTATTCTGCGGGCATACACATGCCTTGAATGCCAAAGTCAGCGCACTTTTTCCAATTCTCCCAAGAGAACTTGCCGTGATAGTCACGCTCAACCATATCGTCACTATCTAGCGTGTTTTTCGCAAACTCCACCACGCGCTGTTTAAAGGCAAGCTGTTCTTCTGACCAAGCAAATTCCATTCTCTCTCCGGCTCCTTCGCTGTTTTCTCTTTGGCTTCTTTGTTTTCTCTCTGGCTTCTCTTTAGGGTGCTAGTAAAATTACAACCACAAAAAGCTACAGGGACAAAAAGCTATAGGGATTTTTCACATCCGCAGCCGCGCTCTCTAAACTCATCCACGAGCCCACATCTAAGGCTTTAGCATAGTCCAGCATCATGTTCATCGCGACTTGATCCTCCAACGCAAACCCGGTCGAATCAAACACCGTCAGCTGCTGTTGTTTCTCCTGGTATTGTTCGGGCCGCTTCACCACTGCCGATAGCTCCGGGCCAATCTCTCCTCTTTCTGTCAGCTGCTGACATTCGCCTTCTAAGATCGCCTGCGCCCTAAAATCAGGACAAACAAAACCACGCTGCAACAGGCTAAGTGGCAGCTCAAACTTACCCGGAAAATCAGCCCCCACCGCGTTCACATGTAGCCAGGGCTGTAAACTATGGTCATCGAAAACAGGCCCAGCACCAACCTCTACCGAAGTAGCCGTACACACAATATCTGCCGCCGCGACTATCTCAGAAACAGTGGCCTGCTGAAAGACTAAAGTCTCTAATCCCAAACCTGCTATCCGCTCAGAAAACGAACCGCTTACCTTTGAATCACTGTCAAAAATCAGCACCCGCTCTAGCTCAAAACAGCGAGAAAGGGCATGGAGTTGCGTTACGGCCTGCGCGCCCGCACCGATTAATCCCAGTGTTTTGCTATGGGGCAGCGCCAGATGTTGACTAGCGATCGCACTCGCGGCCCCAGTTCTTAGCGCCGTCAAAAAAGTGCCATCCATTACCGCGCTCAAATGGCCAGAGCTTGGGTCATAGGCTGAGAGCGTAGAGAGCACTGTCGGCAAATGATGCACATCAGGGTTGTGCGGATGGTAGCCTACAGCCTTCACCACAATCTGCTGATACTTTTGAAACAGGGGCATCCACTCCACTAGCCCCACCTGTGGCTGTTCGTAGCTAAAGCCAGTGCGCACGGGGACAACAGTCTCCGACGGGTCAAACTGAGCAAACGCCTCTGTAAGCCGGGCGATCATCTCATCCATCAAGACGTCTAACCCCACATGCACCACAATCTGTCGAATATCTTCGACAGAGAGGACCTTTGTGCGAAGGCGCGGACGAGTAACACCGGCTTGAGGAACGCTCTCTTGAGGAACACTATCTTGGGAAAGAGACGATTCTTGGAATAAAGCAACCATGGTCTAAAACAGGCCCTGTAGCAAAGGCAAAAATCGAATATTGATGTCAAACGCTCGCTCAATGAACCAGTATAAAGATATCGCCCCTAGCAGCAGTCCTCCCGTCTTCAGCACAAAAGAAGAATAGAATCGCTGAGTGCGCACCAGATACAGTATCGGAAACACGACCGCGATTATCGCTATCTGACCAAGCTCTACGCCCAAGTTGAAACCAAATAAGGAGAGCGCCGTATGCTGACTGGTAACGCCTAGTTCACCGAGTACATCGGCAAAACCAAAGCCGTGAAACAGACCAAACAAAAAGATAATTAGCCAGGCTCTTCCCTTGAAAATAGGATAAAAGATTTCCAGCGCAGCCAGGCCAATAGAAGCCGCAATAATTGATTCCACCACCCGAGACGGCACCGACACAATCTGCAAAGTCGCCAGGCAAAGGGTAATGCTGTGAGCGACCGTAAAGGCCGTTACAATCTTGAGAATATAAATAAACGCGGTAGAGAAGCTATCCACAGGTTGCCAAGCGCTGCTTTCTTTACGGCGTAGCACTGAGGGGAGGAGTAAAGCAACCAAAAATAAAACGTGATCGATGCCTTCTACAATGTGCTTCACACCGAGCTTAACAACCCCCCAAAAGCCTTGAAGCAAGCTGCCGGAAGCAAGGTCTAGCGATCGCACATCGCCGGCATTATCGAATATCAACAGCGCGCTGGATGCATTGCCTAAGGTTTCTGGCATCCAGTTCTCCTCATTCAGCTGCATATTGGTGGTCTGCGGCAGTTCGGCCTACATCACATCATAGGTTGCTTCTAGTGATTCAGGCAGCTGCTCAAAGCCGTCCAAATCATAGTTCAGCAGTAAATACTGTGACTGATAGGTGTTGAGATAATCAACTTCAGTAAACGACAGTGAGCAGGTTTGGGGGGCACAGTCGAGCGCCGTATGCGCTGCAACGTAGGCTTTTATATCCTCCAAGTGCGGCGCTATTTGCTCGGGGCTTATTCTTTTGTCTGGGTCAAAGCCCAGCTCTAGCACCTTGTTTAAATCTTGAATCGGTAGCTCAGCTCTCGCGGTAATAGACGACTCACCGATTTGCAAATAGAGATAGCTTTGGTTGAGCTGATGAGCGATCGCACTCAAACCAAACGTTGTGCTAAATAAACACAGACCGCAGGCCAGCACAGCAAGCACCGTGTGAGCCAGTCTGAAACGAACGGGCGGACGCGCTAATGAGCGAGATAAAAAAATAGACATTGGTTTGGGGCGATGAACAAAAGAGACGAGAGCAACAGCTAGCATCCAGCACCTACTACTTGCTACCTTGCCGCTGCTAAAAGAGCATAAGCATCAATCGAGAAAAACTAGAGAAGACTACAGCCTGTGCGAACGACCCATCTCGACAGAAACTATACAGCAGACACCACATAGAGGACATCACACGGGAAACATCACAAGGTAGAGAAAATATCACTCAGCGTGAGCATACTGTAGTAAACGCTATTTCAGCAGTCTACGGGCTGTCGATCGTCTGGCAAAGTTGTATGCATAACGTTTCATAGAATGCTCACATAAAAGAATTTGAACAAAGAGACACGGGTAAGCGCTCACCGCTCATCTTTCAAATCCCTTTGCGCACACTGCTCACACCGCGCATAGCGATCACAGGACAAAATTCCTATAGCGCAAGCTTCTATGATGCAAATTTCTTATCGCACAGCTTTATCCAACCGCCCCTCATATTGGCCAATATTGGCTAAATTTCTTACGGCATAACGTACACAACAAGCGCTAACCGAGCTAAAGCCGCTTGTCGAGCCGAAGCCCACAGCCAGCTTTCAGCCTTAACAGAAATTCACGCTTAGTGAACGCCACCGCAGCGTTTCACGCTTTTTTAAAAGCTGACACGTCACTGAAATTTTAGGCAAAGGCTAAACCGAACATTGCCTGCTAGGCTCACGGTTGCGATCTGTGGGTGAGCGCATTTTCACTTTATGCACACAAAAACCTACCACGAAGGAAAACTGTCCTACAGCAGGGCAGTCAAACACGCGATGCGTCATAATGTTCACTCAAGGTTAAGTAATGTCAAAATTTCGTAACGTAGCGACAGTTTGAAGGCTTTAAAAAGAAGAAGACACACTCCTAATGGTTCAATCTAAAGTTCAAGCAAAAAGGGACAGTCAGCCTACTGAGCGCCCCTACACAGAGGCCGACACACCTGAGTTTCGAAAGGAAGTTGCGATTGAAACCTTAATCCTTCACCTGTTAGCTCTGCTAGGACTTTTCCCTCGTTTCTTTAGCTGGCAGGCCGTTGGGGTTGCGGCAATCCTATATGCCGTCACTATCGGGCTGGGCATTTCTCTTGGCTTTCACCGCTTGGCTAGCCATCGCAGTCTCAAGGTGCCAAAGCTTTTAGAATACTTCTTCATCCTGTGTGGGACTTTAGCAGCGCAAGGCTCAGTCAAAGGCTGGGTTGGCTACCATCGTATGCACCATCGCTATACCGACCAAGCCAAAGATCCTCACGATTCTAAAAAAGGCTTCTGGTGGAGCCATCTCACCTGGGTGATGCACCGTATTCCAAATGAGCCAGAGCGGCTGCGCCTTACCCGAGACATTGCAGACGATCCCTTCTATACCTTCTGTCACAAGTATCACACGCTTTTACAGGTTGCCTTGGGCTTCATTTTGTATGCAATGGGCGGCATGCCCTTTGTGGTCTGGGGGATTTTTGTTCGCGTCATTGTTGGGTTTCATAGCACCTTCTTTGTAAACAGCGCCTGCCATATGGTTGGCTATCGTAATCACGATACGCCAGATACCTCTACTAACTGCTGGTGGGTCGCCCTACTGACCTTCGGCGAAGGCTGGCACAACAATCATCACGCCTCCCAGTTTTCAGCTCAATTCGGCACGCGCTGGTGGGAAATCGATCCGGTTTGGTGGGTTGTCAGTGGCTTAGAATCTTTAGGCTTAGCGACGCAAGTAAAAAGAGCGCGGTAGTTCACCGCGACAGCAGAGAAAGCCGCTACCGCTTGCATAAGGGCGCTGGTAGGATCTACTTATAAAGAAAGAAGTGAGTACGCTCTCTGGTGTGCTCACTTCTTTTATGCAGTCTATGCAGAGAACTGACGATATTTCCCCTATGGCGATCGCACACACAGTCTTAGAAATCCCCACAGATGCAAGCATTGGCGTCTATAACGTTACCGAAAGAATTCAAGATTTTGTAACAGAACATAAGATCGCGTCAGGGCAGGTACTGGTTTTCTCTCGCCACACGACAACCGCTCTTGCCATCAATGAGTACGAAACAAGACTACTCACTGATATTAAAACTTACTTACAAAAGCTCGCATCGCCCAACGATAAGTACCTTCACAACGACTTACATCTACGTGTTGTGCCCCCAGATGAACCCATCAACGCGCACTCTCATCTGATGGCCATGACACTGAGCACCAGCGAAGTTGTTCCTATCGTAAAAGGAAAGCTGGCCTTGGGTACCTACCAGTCCATCCTGTTTTTAGAACTTGACGGGCCCAGAGAAAGAACACTTTTTGTACAGGTCAGTGGAGAGCCCATCTCCACCGAGGTGTAGCCAACGCTCTTGCGTTGTCAATAGTAAGCATACTCGTTACCCTATAGTTAGGTTTTCCGAGGTGACTCTCTATGTTTTTTCCATTCTGTTGTAGTCCTCATCACACGTCTCCCCAAGACTACAAAAAATTCAAGCTCAAAAATCTCAAATCCATACGCGACTTTCTAGAAGCACGCCTAGCGGCTACCAACGCCGAAATCGAAACGGTAGAACGTCAAATGGCGACAGCTGAGAGTAGTGCTGAAGCATCTTAAAAAAACTTCTCTTCACGCCTTGCTTTGCGCCTCGGTTTATCCATGACGAGGCGCAGGTTCGAGAGCATTAGGTAGTACCCAGTATCATGCCAGCACGAGCTGGAATTTCTAGCATAGCGGTGCGATCGCCTAACCACTCTACTTTTCCATCACCATAGAGCACTTCTCCATTTTTCATCGCCATATCAGCCAGTCGCACCTGCACAGCAGCATCGCCTGCGTTGACAGCGACCACCACCATCTCTTTATCCAGCATTCTAGAAAATACATAGCAGTTACCCTCAGCTGCTAGCGTTTGGTACTTGCCTATCCGCAGCGCCTCATGGCTAGAGCGCAGCGCAATCAAGTCTTTGTGCACCTTATATATCTGTTGATTCCACTTCTCTTCTTTCGGAAATCCCTTACGGCAGTCAGGATCTCGCTTGCCATTTATGCCCACTTCATCACCGTAATAAATGCTGGGCGCCCCAGGAAATGTCATCAACAGAAGGGTCGCCAGTGACATGCTTGCCACGTCATCACCCACCATACTCAGCGCTCTCACCACATCGTGACTGCTGATCAGATTTAGCTGAGTCTGTTGAATCTCCCAGTCATACAAACTCAACAGCTTATCCACTTTCTCTGCATAGCTTTTCGCATCCAAAGCCGGATAGGTCGCATAGGCAACGGTGTCCGCCAGCATCTGATCAGCGGTCTCTTGTGCGGCAAAGGCAATCGCCGGACCGGTAAACAAGTAGTTCATCACCCCGTCAAACTGATCGCCTTGGAGCCATTCACTGGCATCTACCCAAATCTCTCCAACAATGTAGGCCTCTGGATTAATGGCTTTGATGCGATCGCGAAACTCAACCCAAAAGCCTTCTGTTTTCACCTCTTCAGGCACATCTAGCCGCCAGCCATCAATGCCTTGCTCTACCCAGTATTCGCCCACACGCATAATGTACTCACGGGTCTGCGCATTGTCGTGGTTAAACTGGGGCAGTGCTGGCAAGTTCCACCAGCAGTCGTAGTTTGTTGGCTTGCTATCATCATAGGCATTCAGAGGCCAGTCTTTCACGCGAAACCAGTCGAGCCAAGGAGATTTATCGCCGTTTTCTAAAAGGTCATTAAAGAAGAAGAATCCTCGACTAGAATGATTAAACACGCCATCTAGAACAACTTTAAGGCCGCGATCGTGAGCAGCTTTTAGCATGTGAGCAAACGCTTCGTTACCGCCGAGTAGCGGATCTACCTTGTAATAGTCGTGGGTATGGTAGCGATGGTTACTAGCAGACTGAAAGATAGGAGTGAAGTAGATAGCCGTAATACCTAAATCTTTTAGATAATCTAAGTTTTCTGCAACACCCCATAAGTCACCGCCTTTATAGCCATGAACCGTCGGCGCACTCTCCCAAGATTCAAATGGGACCTTCATTTCTGGTAGGAGGTCAGTGCGGGTGGTGCGGGCAAATCTATCCGGAAAGATCTGGTAGAAAACAGCGTGCTTCACCCAGTCTGGTGTTTTGATGGCCATGTAAAAGTTATAAGATTTAACTGTGCTCCCGTTAGCTTAAAGGATTGAGTCAGATTTTTCAGGACAATTGTTACTGAGCAAATCTAGAATTTTGGCTTAAGATGACTTGATCAAAGGCTATAAAAAAGAGGTGTAAACACCGCCCTGCGTCACCAGTAGGTAAAGTTGAATAAAGGTAAATTAGACTAATTAGAGATAACTTAGACTTTGGGAATTAGGTTTTGATCGGCTAACCATTGATGAATATCTGTATTCATTTTCTCTGGAATTTCCCAGGGAAATAGATGAGCTGTCTGCGGGTAGCAGTGAGCGTTGCAGTTTGGCAGAGCTTTTGCGGTTTCTAAACTAGAGTCTGCTGTAATGTGGCGATCGCACTCCCCACACAGCATCAAGCTCGGCATAGTCAGCGACCTCAGGTCGGGCACTCGGTTGTACCCGGCGCGAATCGCTCGGCTCAGCGCAGCATCCGCATAGCGGCTCATTTTAATCACCGCTGGCGCCCCCTCTGAGGCCAAGTATCGGTAAGCTACCGGGGTGTGATTGCAGACGAGGTAGCGAAAGAGAGAATGTTTACCTAGTGCGATCGCGCCCCAACTGCCGGGACTCATCCAATTCACAAAGCCCGCTAACCCCGTCATCACGTTATCTGACAACGAAATAGGTGGATGCGATCCCCGAGGCCGCGCCGCCGTACCAATCAAGACCAGCCCCTGCACCGCTGCAGGTCGCCGCAGCGCTAGCTCCATCGACAAAATACCGCCCAACGACCAGCCCAACACCAAACATTGATCAATCGAAAACCGGGCCAGCAGTTCCTCCAAGTCGTCTAAATGACGAGTCATTTCAAACGCTACCTTGGTTTTACTGCGCCCGTAGCCTCGTAAGTCCGGCGCATAGGTCCGAAACCCCATTGCGGCTAATGGCCCCGTAAACACTGACATAGCCCTGCCACTGCCCGGATGCCCATGCAGACAAAGCACCGGATACCCACTATCTGGCCCCGAAATCTCAGTATGTAGCCGCATTAATTAACCCGCGCCATAAATAATCTAGTTCCTCATGCCATTTATCTAAGGCATCAGTATTTCGGTACCAGTATACGGGGTTCCAAAGGAGGGAATAGATCGCTAATAACTGGCAGAAAAGTGCCAGCAATGCAGCCGTTTTCGGCCTGCCTTCTTGTGGTTTTCGCTATTTTTTTCTCGTCTTGGCCCGACAAAATAGCAGCAACAGCTGAGTTTCATCCTTACAGAGTTCAGCTGTTGTCCTCATCAGTGGCGAGTCACTACGAAACAAGCCAATACAATGATCAACTTCAAACTCACGTTTGCCACCAATGCCGACGGCTTTAAGCCTAGCAAAGCTCAGCAAGAGGCTGTGAGGCTAGCCGCTAGGCAGTGGGGCAGCCAGTTTGCAGAAGATGCCACCATTAATCTGACCGTAGAATCTACTTCTAATGCGTCTAGCAGGGTACTGATGGAAGCGGGCAGCGAACTGAAGCCGACACCATCACCCGGATTTGGCAATATAGAAGTTGTCCGCAACAAAGTGCTGACCGGGACTGACCTCAATGGCGCTGAGCAAGATGGTCTCGTTCGGATCAATTGGGGAAAAAATTGGGAGCTCGACTTTAACGAGACGCCAAATGCAGCAGAGGAAGAATATGATTTTTACGCCGTTCTTTATCACGAGCTAAGTCATGCTTTGGGCTTTTTGAGCCAAATTAATCCGTTTGGACGTAGTCCTTATCTCGGCAATAATCGTACCTGGGGCGCTTTTGATCAATACATCACTGATAGCAAAGGCGAATCCGTTTTCAGCCCAGATGGCTCGCTAGACGTTGCCAGGTACCAGAGCCTACAAAAAGAGGGGAGCAGTAAAGACAACAAAGGACTCTTTTTCTCAGGGCCAAAGGCTAAGGCAGCCAACGGCGGTCGTGGCGTCGGACTGTACACCCCAACCGTCACGTTTCCCGAGCAGCCAGGTCATCTAGATGATGAAAATCCTGCCCTAGATGGCTCACTGATGGAAGCTAAATCAATCGTTTACCGAGCAAAGTCTGAGTGAAGAGTTAGGAGACACGCCTTACACCGTGCTACATATGGCGACCCATGCCCAGTTTGGCATCGATCCTGAAGACACTTTCTTGGTCACCGGGCAAGGTGAAAAGCTGACGTTCGGTGAGATGGACAGACTGATTCGGCGGGGGTCGTCAAACAGTGAACCGCTAACGGCCTGTGAAACGGCCGTAGGTGATGACCGAGCAGCGTTGGGCATTGGCGGGGTGGTGATTCGAGCAGGCGCGAAAAGTGCGATCGCTTCTCTTTGGGCTGTCAATGACGCCGTCACTGCCCGAATCTCCGGCCAGTTTTACGAGAACCTGGTCAACCATCAAATGGGCAAAGCCAAAGCTCTGCAAGCAGCCCAGATCAATATGATTCAAGCAGGCGTCCGTCCCAGCGGCTGGTCGCCATTGATTCTCGTCGGTAGCTGGCAGTAGCGCTTCATAGCTCTTTTTGCAACACTCTTTTTGCAACACTCTTCTTTCAACACCAAGTATTTAATGCTACTTCAGAGTCTCTACCCACTGCTCAATCTACGCTTAGTCGATCTCCCTCAATCAAAAAACAGTGATGAACTCTAGACGTCGTACTCTTGCCTTTGCCCTAGTTTTAGGAAGCTTAGGCGCTCTGTGTCCAACCTCTGCCATCATCGCTCAAAACAACATCATACCTGACGATACGCTAGGTGCAGAGTCCTCACAGGTGAACGGACTTGACGCTACAACTGATCTGATTGAGGGGGGTGCACTTCGAGATACTACTTTGTTTCATAGCTTTCAGGAACTTAACGTTGCAGAAGGGCTAGCTGTTTACTTCAACAATCCTACTAATGTCGACAATATCTTTAGTCGAGTGACGGGCGTCAATTCTTCAAACATTCTTGGCACACTAGGCGTTCGAGGCGCTGCGAATCTGTTCCTAATCAATCCTAACGGCATATTGTTCGGGCCCGAGGCTGACCTGGATATACAGGGTTCTTTTTTAGCCACAACCGCAAGTACCATTAATAGAAACGGCAACAACATATTTCCACCTTCCTCACAAGACGATTCGCCGCTGCTGGTTAGCGTACCGATGGGTCTGCAATATGGCCCATCATCTTCCACCGCAACCATCGACAATTCTGGACTACTTTCGGCAGGCCAGGATCTCACTTTCATAGCAGGCCAGATCAACTCGTCTGGACTACTATTAGCCAACAACAATATTCGGTTATCTGCTAACAATATTGACCTTAGTAACAGCATAGATTCCTCAGCACCCTCAGATGAGGGTACCGCTTTCGATTTGCTCGAAAGTGGTGTAGCTTCTGGAAGAGCGGGAAACGATGGCACGATTGAAATCTCTGCAACAAACCTATCGGTGAAAGACGGGGCACAGCTGCTTACTCAATCGGGCGGTGGTGACATCGTTTTAGATATTGTCGAGACCGCACGCTTTGATGGTGTTGGCCGCTCTTCCGATATTTTGAGTGGGGCTTTTAGCGAACTTCCATCAGGAGAGACAGGAACAGCTGGCAATATCAGTGTGAATGCAGCCACTGTAGAAGTTTTAAATGGTGCTCAGCTAGCCTCTATCAGCGCAGGGACCGGAGACTCGGGCAATGTCTTGATTAATTAATGCGACCGGAGCAGTTACCTTCGATGGCACTGATATAGATAACAGAGAAGCGATTAGCGGAGCCTTCAGCAATATAGAAACAGGCGGCGTAGGTGATGGAGGCGACGTACGGGTTCAGGCGGCTAACTTAACTGTTCTCAACGGTGCAAGGCTAAACGTTGAGACAGTAGGACAGGGAAATGCGGGCAGCATTGCTGTCGATGTGTCAGAGAATGTTCGACTTGATGGGTTCGATAGAAATACATCGCTCCCGAGTGCCAGTGGGATTACCAGTAGCGTTGGCACAGGGGGACAAGGAGATGCTGGAAACGTGACAGTCACGGCAAACTCTTTAGAAATAGTCAATGGTGCAACCCCAGAAGCCTCTGGGTTTGGTCGCGGCAATGCCGGTAATATCATTCTCAATATCAACGAAGCGATCTCTGTAGAGGGGTTCAATACTCAAGATGGGAGATCGAGTAGCCTCGGCAGTACGATTGCCCCTACAGGTGAAGGCAATAGTGGAAGTTTAGAGATTACCGCTAATCGTATGGACGTTCTAGGGGGTGCTCAAGTTAGCGCTGTAACCTTTGGCAGAGGTAACTCGGGCGATGTCATGATCGATGTGAATGATGCTTTGCTTGTCGAAGGACGTAATCCGCTGATCAACTTTCCCAGTCTGATTTTTGTTGGACTACAGCTCGGTAGCGTAGGTAATAGCGGAGATTTAACAGTCACAGCCAATACACTCACGATTGACGGAACACAAATCGGTTCTGGCACCTTTGGACAAGGTACAGCCGGAAATATCAGCCTTGATGTTGTAGATACTGTTCAACTATCTAATGGCGGCCTTCTATTTACAAGTGTAGAGTCTGCAGCCCAGGGTTCGGCTGGAGAGCTTACCATTGAAACCAATACCTTAGATGTCACAGCAGGCTCTCAAATACTAGCTGTGAGTTTTGGGACAGGCGATTCAGGCAATATTGACATAGAGGCCGAGAACGTTACGCTAGAGGGATCCAACCCACTCAACAATGATCCCAGCGCTATTTCTACTAGCCTTCAGGCCAATAGCACTGGAATCGGCGGAAATGTTGAAATTTCGGCAGATGAGCTGAGGGTACTCAATGACGCTCAGATCGGCTCAGCCACCTTAGGAACGGGCGATTCAGGCGACGTTATTCTGGATATTACCGGGACAGTAATCGTTGACGGCTTTGATAGTTTGGACAACAGCCCTAGTCTTATTACCAGCAGTGTTCAACCAGAAGGCGAGGGAGATGGGGGAGATATCCTGCTCAACGCTAATAGCTTGGCAGTTACCAACGGTGGGCAAATCAGCTCAGGGACGAATGGAGAGGGTAATGCAGGGAATGTCGTTGTTAATGTGCAAGAAACGGTGAGATTAGCAGGAGAGAACCCCTCCAGTGAATTTCAAGGAGGTATCTCTAGCAATGCGAGAGCTGGCGCGGTGGGTGATGGCGGTCTAATCCAACTTACTACTAACAATTTAGAAATTTTAGAAGGTTCTGTAATCTCGGCGTTTAGTGAGAGCACAGGTATTGCAGGTAGTCTGCTTTTATCAGTGCGCGAACAGCTATTGGTGAGTAATGGCGGCATAAACACCTTTGCTCAACAGAATTCAGGCGGCGATATTACGATCAATGCTGGAGCTGTTGTTTTACAACTTGATAGCGATATTGAAACTGCTGTAAGACAAGGAGAAGGCCAAGGTGGTGATATTTCTGTCGTCGCTCGCTCAGTGGCTGCTTTTGACGATAGTGATATTCTGGCAGATGCGTCACAGGGACAAGGCGGTGACATTGTGTTCGATACGCCTGCATTTTTTGGAGAGGGTTATCGGCCTTCATCTGAACAGGTGTCTCCTGACGAGCTAGATGGGAATAACCGTGTGGATATTAGTGCCAGCGGTGCGATCGCCGGCAGCATAACCCTTCCCGATGTCAGCTTTATCCAAGATGAACTGACTGAACTGCCAGACAATATTGTTAACACCAATCAGCTCATTGCCAGTAGCTGTATTGCTCGTAGAGGCGACTCTGGGAGCTTTGTTGTAGCGGGCGGTGGGGGACTGCCCGATCGACCTGGCGATAGTGCGATCGCCACCTACCCCCTCGGAGAAATCCATCGACTTCATGAGAACACCACAGGTCAAGCAGACCCTAACAGACGACAAACAAGTGAACCCATAACCGAACCTCAAGGCGTTTTTCAGCTCGCTGACGGCAGACTCATCATGAGCCGCAGTTGCGACGAATAAAGCGGAAATATGTGTGGGTTCTAATGCGCCTAAATTTCACCAAGCGCTAGAACTTGCGCAGCGTTTTTGAGCAAAATTTTGGTAACCCGCACAATCTCCATCACAACCGCAGCCTGATTCGTGTAGTATCGAAGAAGCTTTGACTCGTAGGAGTACAGTGCAATGACGACAGAAAATGCCATATTAGAAACCGTCAAGGATTTGCCTGAATCTATAAAGCTATCTGTGCTTCTGTACACAAAGTTCTTAGCAAGCCAATATGCCGACCAAAAAACCGACGAGATAGAAGAGCCTACACACAAGAAGCACACTCTGGCTGGCTCCATGAAAGGACTGTTTGTTTTACCATTACCTGACGACTTTGACGAGCCATTAGCAGCATTCGAAGAATATCTGTAAATGAGTGCTCTCTTGTTAGATACCCATGCTTTCATTTGGCTATCAGACGATAGCCCGGAATTACCCACATCCCTTCGTGTCAAAATCGAAGCAACTGATAGCGTGTTTGTCAGCATCGCCAGCTTTTGGGAAATATCGATTAAAGCTGCAATTGGCAAACTTTCCCTGAAGGATGATTTCAGCACTATCGAAGAGAGATTTAGAGCCACACGATTCATTCTGCTGCCCATCAGCATAAAAGATACCGTGAGGCTTCAGACCCTGCCAAATCATCATAAAGATCCCTTCGATCGGATCATCATTGCTCAAGCTCTAACCAATTCGCTATCCGTAGTCAGCCGGGATAACACTTTCAATGCGTATCCCATTCAGTGCGTATGGGATATTAACCGCTAGGCCCTATCCTTTCAAAAAGTAGGGACAGCAAAGTAAGAATGCATCCTTGCTTTGCTATGTATTTTGCCTCTCTGTTTCGGCTATCTCGTTGGCTCATACACCATAGAAAACGTCAGTCCGCTCGACTGCAACGAATCGCCGCGCCCGTCCACGCTAACGAGCGGCACGCCATAGTCCGCACGCAGCTGCAAATTCGGCAACGCCGCCCATCGCACACCCATCCCAAAACTCGCCAACGTAGATTCTTCCAACGCCGCCCCAGCGGAATTCCAAGCCGTTCCGGCCTCTACAAAAGGCGTCAACAGCAGCTCATTCGGCGTATCTGTCAAAGCAATTAACGCCTCTACAGAAGCCGTCACACCGTTATCAGCCACAATCTGGTTCGCTTCGTAGCCGCGCACCGACCCCACACCGCCCATGCTGAATCGCTCAATTGGCAAGAGCGAATCTGGCGTTAGCTGAGCATTCACCTGATTGACCAGCAAAACTTTGGGCGCAACCTGCTGCACCCACTGAAACTGACCTAGCCAGGAGAAAAACTCACCGTCGGTGCCAGTGTCATTCACCGTGGCATCAAACGCATTTACCCCCAGGCTAAATTGCGATCGCGCTGACAAAACCCGCTGTGCATCTCGCTTTACCCAATCCTGAGAAAATCTCACTGCTGTCACGTTCGACGCGCCCTCTTCTGGCCCTTCTGAAAAAGAGAAAGGCCGACCCAATAAAGACGTCCGATTACGGCGCAGATCTACCGCTAGCCTTAGCCCCACCTCACTGCGCGCCGAGCGAACAATCGGCTGCCGCACCCCTACCGACACGGTTTCAGTCGCGCTGCGAATGTCCAACTCTCGAAAGTCCGATTCAATAATCTGGCTATTACTGTTGTCGTAACCAAAACTCACCGTGCCGCCCTGAGGCGTTATCGGTACTACATAGTCAAGGTTGTACAGCGTTAAACCATCACTCAAACTAAAAGCAGCTTCAGCGCGATCGCCCCCTCTTAATACATTATTGTGCGCCACGCGTACCACCCCCTGAGTGGTACCCACGCTCGGCGGCCGATAGTTATCTACTGAGACCGTCGTCGAAAAAACAGGTGCTTCCACTAGCGATAGCAGCAAAATATTTTGTCCTGCCCCGGTCCCTGCGACCAGCTCCGCATTTACAGTTTCTAGCAACGGATTTAACTGCAACAGTCTTATCGAGTCTTCCAGGCTTTGCTGATTGAGCGGCGCGGTCGCCCCTAGCCTCACCCGGCTGCGCACGTAGTTCTCTCGCAATCGCTGTAGTCCAACAATTGCAATAGCTTCTAGCGTCCCTTCTAGCACCTGAACTTGAACAACCCCATCTGTCAGGTCTTGGTTGTTTGGCAAAAAAGCCCCTGAGGTAATGAAGCCATTGTCAATGTAGAGCTGGGTAATATCAGCGCGCAGCTGCAAGAGATCGGCAAAGGTAACGTCGCGATTTTCTAACTGACGGGCGATCGCATCGATCTCACGCTGCAAAACCGTACTCCCTAGCACCTCTACCCGGCGCACTCGAAATCGCTGTTCTGTAGAGGGTGTGCTTGGCACAACATTCTCAGAATCGGGCGGATCTAACTCTACCGCTGGCGGCGCAGGTTCGGGCACAGGTACAGTCGGTGGCGGCAGTTCAGGAATCGTTTGTTCTACCGTTTCAGGCGTGCGCGGTGGCAGGGTCACATCGCCCGGCGGCGTAGTTTGTGCGTGGGCTGTCAGGCTCTCTGAAACAATAAGCCCCGTTGCTAGTCCTAGCTTTAGCCCAACAGATAAGCCAGAACGTAAGCCGACATTTGCACTTAATCGCGCGGCTAAACATCGCCAAAGTAGAGTCATGGGTGAGTTTGTTCGATATAGATTTGTTTGATATGGATTTTTGATAGCAAGCGCTGAAATAAATAGCGCTGAAATAAACAGTGCCGAAATAAATATTTCACACACTGAGTCACCCGGTGACTGATTATACCGTTACGACCCGCTGAGTCCCTGGCACTTTTCTGCCAGAGAACTGGCTGCAACCTGCCTGACCGCAAAAAGGGAAGAGAAGTATCTGAGATCTTGCACCATTTTCATTAAGGGTTGCATAACGGAGCAAAAACTGG
>ERZ1740058.330-NODE-330-length-39427-cov-12.833257_pt1 | contig 39427 bp, 36 predicted proteins | sample MGYA00581745_ERZ1740058 | MGnify/ENA primary metagenome ERZ1740058 (study PRJEB43018, sample SAMN04849742) | marine metagenome | isolation source: floating plastic debris | place: Pacific Ocean | collected 2008-08-30 | study: EMG produced TPA metagenomics... | reverse complement strand
AGAACTTTGCCTCAGGATAGACCTAGGGTAAGCTCTTTCCAAGAAATCTCCTAAATAATTCTAAAAAAAGCCCCAACCCTATGCGAGTTGGGACTCTGGTGCGTTAAAGATGATTGACTCTCGCGGAGTTCGGGCACCAAGTCTCAATAAAGCCCCCTCAACGTGAGTAACATCGAGGGGGCAGGGAGTGGAATGTATTTAGGACGTCGTTGGCAGAACGTTCAGGCAGTGGTGACAGAAGCGCTCTCGTCTTTATCTAGTTCTCACGATATCCAAGTTCTCACGACGCAGTTGGTGATCAGTGAAATTAGATTGTAAAAACGGAGCGATGCCACACTCGAACTAACCAAAGCGCCCCGACACGTAATCACGAGTGTAATCACTTTGAGGGTTATTGAAAATATTTTTGGTGGTGTCGTATTCTACGAGATAGCCTACTTTGCTGCCAGACTCCATCGCTTCAGCGTTAAAAAAGGCTGTTTTATCCGATACCCGTGTCGCCTGCTGCATATTGTGGGTCACGATGATGATGGTGTAATTCTCTTTCAGCTGATGCATTAGCTCCTCAATCTTGAGGGTAGAGATCGGGTCCAGGGCTGAGCAAGGTTCATCCATCAAAATAACTTCAGGCGCGATCGCGATCGCTCGGGCAATACAAAGACGCTGCTGTTGTCCCCCCGAGAGGGAAAGTCCACTGTCTTTCAACTTATCTTTGACCTCATCCCAAAGGGCAGCTTGCCGCAGTGACTTTTCGACTAGCTCATCCATATCACCTTGATAGCCGTTAATGCGAGCCCCATAGGCAACGTTGTCATAAATCGGCTTGGGAAAAGGATTGGGCTTTTGGAACACCATCCCAATGCGGCGGCGGAGTTCCGTCGGGTCTACACCCTTGTTATAAATGTCTACCCCTCGGTAAGCAATGCGACCTTCGATATGCGCCCCTGGAATTAAATCATTGAGACGATTGAAGCATCGTAGAACGGTGCTCTTGCCACAACCCGACGGGCCAATCAAGGCCGTAATCTCGTGGCTAGCAATCTCTAGAGTGACACCGCGCACCGCCTTAAACGAGCCATAGTAATAGCTCGTATCCTCGACCGTAAAGATAGAATCAGTTTTAGCGTTCACTGTTGGAGCAGATGTTTTGGGCTGCATAGACCTAGGCTTTCATAGGACGACTGTAGACAAAGGGAAAAACTAGCGAGAATTCTGAAAACGGTTCCGCAGGAGAATAGCCGTCGCGTTCATGGCTAGCAGCACAATCATCAGAATAATAATGGCCGATGCCGCGATCGTGTGAAATTCTTCTTGGGGACGACTCACCCAGTTAAAGATTTGGATAGGCATCGCGGTAAAAGCGGGTTCCTGCAGCCCCTCAATCGAGAACTCAGGAGCAAAAGGGACAAACGCCGCTGCACCAACCGCAATAATCGGTGCCGTCTCACCAATCGCCCGAGACAGCGCCAAAATAGTCCCAGTCATAATACCAGGAATGGCCTGGGGTAACACATGGGTCCGCACGGTCTGCCACTCAGTCGCACCGAGTGCCATGCCCGCTTGCCGGATGCTGTCGGGGACAGCTTTTAGAGCTTCGCGGGTAGCAACAATAATCACTGGCAAGATCAGCAGCGCTAAAGTAAGCCCACCAGACAAAACGCTGCGTCCACCCGTGATGGCACTCATCAAGCGGGCAAATACAAACAGCCCTAATAGGCCATAGATAATGGATGGCACTGCCGCGAGGTTGCTGATGTTGATCTCAATGACTTTGGCCAATTTGTTTTCGCGGGCAAACTCTTGCAAAAAGATCCCCGAGCCTACACCGATGGGAAAAGATACTGCCCCAGTAATGATGACCAGAAAAATAGATCCCAAAAATGCTGGCCAGACTCCGGCGCGATCAGGTTGCCGAGATGGCGGAGACGTCAAAAAATCAAAGCTGAGCGTTGACAGCCCCTGAGACAGGATGCCAATAATCAGAATGGTTAGAACCACAATTCCAGAGAACGTCGCTATCCAGCTAATTGCCTGGAAAATTCTGTCGATGTTGTAGCGCTTATCCAGCTGAGATTTGAATTGGTCGTCACTCGACGGTGGCAAGGTTTGAACTGAAGACTTCATTCGTACTTCTCCTGATACTTGCGCACAAACCAAAAGCTAAAAATATTCAAAATCAAAGTGATCACAAATAGCGTCATGCCCACGGCAAAGAGCGTTTTAAACTCGATGGTGCCATAAGGAGCATCCCCTTTCGTCACCTGCACGATAAAAGACGTCATGGTCTGCACAGAGACCCGCGGGTCTAAGGTTAGAGTAGGGCTCTGTCCGGCTGCCAGCGTGACAATCATCGTCTCGCCCACGGCTCGCGCCACCCCTAAAATGATTGAGGCCACAATGCCTGACAGGGCAGCGGGTAAAACAACGCCGGTAATCGTCTCGCGCTTAGTCGACCCCAATGCGTAAGAACCCTGCCGCAGGCTACTTGGTACGGCAAAAATGGCGTCTTCACTCAGGGAGGCGATCGTCGGCAAAATGGCAAATCCCAGCACAATGCCGGCACTGAGGGCATTAAAAATGGACATATCGGGGATGAATGACCGCAGGAATGGCGTTACCAATAGCAACGCAAAATAGCCAAACACCACGGTCGGCACCCCGGCTAGCAGTTCTAGCGCTGGCTTCAGGACCTTTCTCAACTGTCTTGGCGCATACTCGCTTAAGCAAATGGCTGAGAGTAGCCCTAGCGGAATGGCAATTATCAACCCAATAACAGACGTCAGAAAGGTGCCGCACATTAACACCATGACGCCAAACTCAGGATTGGCAAACAATGCCGTCCAGCGAGTTGCAGTAAAAAACTCAATGATAGAAACTTCGCGAAAAAACTCGATAGTCTCGAACAGCAGCGTAAAAATTATGCCAAAGGTGGTGAACACCGACACCATGGCAAACGCTCCAAATAGGATAACTACCGCTTTCTGCGAAAGTTTACTCGCCGAGCGATTGGGTTGCCAAAGGCCACTTTGGTCAGCGCCTTCAGACGCTGAATCTTTAAAGACACTTTCAGTCATAGCAACAGGTTTTGCAGTGGGTTGGGAGAAACGTCAGGCGTATCATTTCGATGGGCCGCAGGCTCAATTAAATAGTACAGAGCCGTTTCTGTTAAAGGATCTCAGACATTCGAGTCTTGAAGCAACACGCGATCGCTCAAACCGTACGTCGCACAGAGAACTTCGAGTCTTCTCAGCGTTTCTAGAAGGCTCATGTTGCGAAGTGGGGCTTTGCCTAAAGGCATCAGCCCCACAACCATACTAAGCCTCAGTCAACCAGCCTATTCGGCAGATTTGACTTCGCCACCCTTGACCGCAGCCAAAGACTCGTCATACTTTTCGCTCGATAGAGGCACGTAGCCAGTAGCCGCTACGAAATCCTCATTGGCCGGATCTAAGTAGAAGTCAACGAAAGCCTGCACAGCAGGATCTTCTTCGTAAGCAGATGCACTGACATAGATGAAGAGCGGACGCGAGAAGGGCGTATATTCTCCGGCCAAGACGGCTTCTTGGGTGGGAGCGACACAGTTGCCTGAGCCGTCATCGATCTCGAGGGATTGCATCCGGTCTTGGTTCTCGAAGTAGTAGGCATAGCCAAAGTAGCCCATGGAATTGGCATCGCCCTCAACCCCTTGCACCAGCACGTTGTCATCTTCGCTGGCGGTGTAGTCACCTCGACTAGCCCCTTCCTCGCCATTGACCACCTCGGTAAAGTAGTCAAACGTACCGGAGTCAGTACCCGGACCGTAGAGCACCAATTCCGCATCAGGAAAACTCGGATCGACTTGATTCCAGTTCGATACAGTCCCTTCAGCCTCGGGGCTCCAGATGGTGCTGAGTTGGTCGGTGGTCATGCAGGCCGCCCAGTCATTTTCGTTGTTGACGACAACCGTCAAGGCATCGGTAGCAACGGGCACTTCAATCATTTCGATGCCGTTTGCAGCACAGTTGTCGATTTCTTCCTGCTTCACACCACGGGAAGCATTGGAAACCTGAGATTCCCCATTGCAAAACTTCTCAAAGCCACCGCCCGTACCGGAAGCACCGACGGTGATGCGGACACCGGGGTTGGCGATTTGGAATTCCTCAGCCATCGCTTCGGAAATTGGGAACACAGTACTGGAGCCATCGACGGTGATGGTTCCTTCCAGTTCAGAGCCAGATTCGGTGTCAGTTGCCGTTTCCTCCCCACCTTCGGCGGGGGCCGTATCAGCGGTGTCAGTAGGTGAGCCACAGGCTACTAGACCACCTAGCAAAACCACGAGTGACAAAGAATAAGCAAATCGTTTAACCGATACCATCAAAAATCTCCCTCTAAGTCGGATATTGAATGCTGTTCTGCATTTTTTCAGTTGAGAGTATACCGAGTAGACATAAAGAGAAGGTTAAAAAAACAAACTTAGTAGCTTTAAAGTCACACGAGTTCGATGGCCGATGTCGCTTGTTGGCAATACCGTTTCACAAGCCTCCCAAAAGTCGCCGTAGCAGACAGCGCATTGTCAGTAGACCGGCATTGTTCAGGCGGCGGCGACTTGAGGTGTAGAGGCAATTTCGGTGAGAGTCATGACGTGAAGCGACACAGTGAGAATAATTATTATTCTCTACAGTGAGAATAATTATTATTCTCTAATTTGCTGCCATGAAGGCCAAACTTACCCGAGGTTAGCAATGGATGTATGAACTGCTGAACAGCACATCAACCGAATTCACAGCGCAAGACATTTTTACCCAGTTACAGACTGAGGGTCGATCGCTGGGTTTGGCAACGGTGTATCGGGCGATTAAAGCATTGCAACTGCAGGGGTTGGTGCAGGCGCGATCGATTGCTCACCATCAAGCACCAAGTACCCACAACGCCTTTCTACAGTTCGCCAAAGCCTTTCTTTTTCTTGCTCTTCTTCAGTTTCTTTTTCCCGCCGCCCATTCCCCGATCGCCGCTCAACCCTTGCTGTCCACCGCCCATGTCTTGCATGCCACCCCCCTTCCCCGGAAAGCCGCCGCCCATGCCCGGAAAACCGCCGCCCATGCCAGGAAAACCGCCACCCATGCCGGGCATGCCCATTTGACCGGAGCCCATCTGCTGCATCATGCTGCGCATTTTTTGAAAATCACTGACCAGCTTGCCCACGTCTTTGTCCTGATAGCCGGCACCACGAGCGATGCGGCGACGGCGGCTGGGGGAACCAGAGAGCAGCTCCGGATTTTTGCGCTCCTCCCGGGTCATGGAATTAATCATGGCTTCGACTCGCCGCAGTTGGGTCTCCCCCTGCTGCAGCTGATCGTCAGAAATTTTGCCTGACATGCCCGGAATCATTTTCATGATGCCGCCCAGCGAGCCCATGCTTTTCATCAGGCGGGTTTGCTTAAGGAAGTCGTCGAAGTCAAACTTGGCTTCCAGAATCTTGGTCTGTAGCTTTTCGGCATCGGCAATATCGACGGCTTCCTGGGCTTTTTCAACCAGGGTGAGCACATCGCCCATGCCGAGAATGCGCGATGCCATGCGGTCCGGATAAAAGGGCTGTAGCGCTTCGACTTTTTCACCCACCCCGATGAATTTAATCGGCTTACCGGAAATTTGCCGCACCGACAGCGCCGCGCCTCCGCGTGAGTCGCCGTCCATTTTGGTGAGAATAGCGCCGGTGATGCCAATTTCATCGTGGAAAGTGCGAGTCAGGTTGGCCGCTTCCTGCCCCGTCATGGCGTCTACTACCAGCAATACTTCGTCTGGCTGAACGGCGTCTTTGATTTGCGCCAGTTCGGCCATCATCTTGGGGTCAATTTGCAGCCGGCCTGCCGTGTCCACAATCACGGTGTCGACACCCTCTTCTCGGGCTTTAGCAACCCCTTGACGAGCAATTTCAACTGGATTAGCGTCGGTCCCCAGCTCAAAGACAGGAATGTCAATCTGTTTGCCCAGGGTAATCAATTGATCGACGGCGGCGGGTCGATAAACGTCAGTGGCAACCATCATGGCCGATCGCGCTTCTTTGCGCAGGTGCAGCGCTAGTTTGGCAGTCGCAGTTGTTTTGCCGGTACCCTGCAGACCGGCCATCAGAATCACCGTCGGCGCCGTGTCGGCCTGGACCAGCGGCGCATTCGTTTCCCCCATCAGTTTGGTCAGTTCATCATTCACAATTTTGATGAACTGCTGACCCGGATTGACCCCTGCCACCACCTCAGCACCCTGGGCCTGGGCCTGAACTTCGGCCACAAACGCTTTTACCACCTGCAGATTGACATCGGCCTCTAGCAAGGCACGACGTACGTCGCGCAGCGCTTCCTGAATGTTCGCCTCGCTGATTTTGTCTTGACCCCGGAGTTTTTTCCAGGCGGATTCAAACCGTTCAGAAAGAGCTTCAAACATAAGTGAATTTACTGTTAAGTCAACAGGGAAAAACCGCAAATGGGTGTCAGAGTTTAGGCAAGATAGAAGTTAACCTTGCCAGTTTTTGCTGATTTTTCGGAATCTCTATTGTAAGGGGTTGGCGACTTGGCCACTGCTTTAATGGGAACGGGTTTCTGGAACTGGGGGCCGACCGGGTGAAGTGGCCAATAGGGAACAGTCGATAGCGGCAGGAGTCAAGGTGCATAGAGTCTTCAGTTTGGTCAACAAATTATTAGATAAAGGCTCTCTCGGCAGACGATTGCGAATGGTTCAGGTCGATTGAGAGAGGGCAGTAAGGAGACATCGCTATGACGAATGGGCAATCTGATCAGCTTTCTGCACCTAGCCGGTTTATCCCGGCCGATGCGGCTATGGTGTCTGCAGCGCCGGCAGCCGTGCCCAGTTGGTGGTCAGTGTTAGAGCGTCACAGCCGTCTGCTGGTAGCTGCAATCGACATTGCCACCCATCGCATCGAGTGGACCAGCGATCGCTTTCGGCGTTTAGTCGGCATGACGGATACTCCTCCCACGTGGGGCGACGCTGTGCTCCAGCGCTTAGTACCTGAAGACCAGCTTTGGGTGCGGGAACGCATTCGCCGCCATATATTAAACGCCATTTTGGCAGAACATTATCAGCAGCCGCACCTGTTGCCGTCGCGCTGGCTCCATGAATCCTTAATTCTTTCAGTCAGCCCGCTAGCGGACGATCGCGCTCGCTTTGTCGAATTCACCATCAGCAGCGATCGCTTACAGATTCGCTCTCTTGACCCTGCCGTTAAAGCCGCCTTGGAGGAGTGCTGGGTTGAGCCTCCCGAAACGGCTGATCTCCTGCAGCAGCTAAACAATCCGCATTCGCCCCTGCAGCGAGTGATGCAGCTGCTGAGTCCCGAGACCTATCAGGCTAGCGGCATCGTCCTGATTGAAGGGATGGACGTCAGCGATCGCGAAGTCACCCAGCGGCTTATACATCTGCTGCTGGACCGCGAATCCATTTTGCAGCCCCAGCGGTTTCAAGAGGCCAATGCGCTGCTGAAGCGGCTCTTTCGGGCAACGGATAGCTTGATTCTCACTGCCGAAAAGGGCCACGCGGCGCTCTACCTAGATCTTGATCAATCTGAGTGGAGCACTCATCCCCTCAGCGCTGAGTCTTTGCAACAGTCGGCTTTCTTCCGCGCGGCCATGGCGGGAGAAGTGCTCAATATGAATATGCACACTCTGAATTTGTCAGCTTGCGAGCAGTTCTTGCAGAAACGCGGTGCCCAGTCCCTGCTGGTGCTGCCGCTAGTGGTGAAATCCGCCAGTTTGCAAGGCCGCCCGCAACTGCTGGGGGTGGTGGGACTGACCAGCGATCAGCCAGACGCCTTTGACGCGATTGACGAGCACAACGGTAAAACCTTGGCCCCGGCACTTTCCATCGCCATGCGGCAAAGCGTTAACGAGCGGTTCGCCAATATCCATGAGTCGGTGCGCTGGCGCTTTGAAGAAGAGGCCGAACGGCGCAGTCTGGGCTTGCCCGCCGCTGCCATCACGTTCAGAGAAGTTTATCCGCTCTACGGTATTTCCGATATTCGCGGCTCTTCGAACGAGCGGAATCGCGCGATTCAGCAAGATTTGCTGACGCAATTTGAACTGGCGTTGGCGATCGCTGAGACAATTCACGCCAATCTCAAAACGGCTTTTGCCTGTCAACTGCGTGATGACCTGCTGGAAAAGATCGCGCAACTGCAGCGGGGGGTCACCGTCGATGCGGAAATCACTCTGCTGCGCTATCTGCAGGATAACTTGGAGCAGCATTTTGACTTTTTTGGCACCTGCGGGGAGGCGACGGCCACAGCGATCGCGGCCTATCAAGCGGCCAAGGATAACGAACACGGCTGCGTCTACGGGGCGCGGGCGGTCTATGACCAAACGATGCAGACTATTAACCTGTCCTTGCGGCACACTTGGCACCGCTGGCAGCAGGCGATGCAGCAGATTTCGCCCCACTACTGCGATATTGAGTCCACCGACGGCATTGACCATATGATTTATGCTGGGCAAGCGATCGATCCGCAGTTTTCGTCTTTCCATCGGCGCAGCTTACGCTACGAGCAATTGCGGGCCGTTTGTGACTGCGCCCGCATCGGATTTAAGCTCAAGGCTGACCATGCTACCGAGATGGACATCACCCATCTGGTGCTGGTGCAGGACTGCACGGTCGATATCACCCATGACGAAACGACTGAGCGTCTGTTTGAGGTACGCGGCACCCGCGATACCCGCTATGAAATTGTCAAAAAGCGCATCGACAAAGCGCTGGAAATTAACACGCAAAAGCGCATTACCCAGCCGGGCTGCTTAACGCTGGTTTATTCCACTGATGAAGAGTGGAAAGAGTATCAGGAATATTTGCGCTATCTGCAGCGCGAGGGTTGGGTCGGTACTGACATCGAATTGGGTGCGGTCGAGCAATTACAGGGGGTAACGGGCCTCAAGTTTGCTCGCGTGCGCGTGTTAGCGGCGACTGAGTAAAGGCGCTGAATTGTGGGCGATCGCCGCCACGCTGCCCCTGAAAAAATGCTTAAATACTGAATCAGCCTTGAGTTATCGAGGTCTGAGTTTTCTTTAAAGAGGAAGATGTCTCCCAATGCCTTTCTGCGATTGTGGAGCATCTTCCTCGTTAGTCTGAATTAAATTTTCAAGCTCCAAATTCGAATTCCGCCTACGGAATGTTGCTGTTCCTTGTCCGTTTCAATCGCTGTGAGGTGCTGCTGTGGAAGGAATTCAGGAGTTGGTGAGCAATAACCCGCTGGTGGCGTTTACCACGCTGCTGCTGGTGAGTCTGACGCTGCCGCCGCTGTTTGAGCGGCTGCGGTTGCCGGGGCTGGTGGGGCTGCTGCTGGCGGGGGTGCTGCTAGGGCCAAGCGTTATTGGCCTGCTGGATCCCGCTGGCGACATCGAAAAGCTATTTGCCGATATTGGCAAGGTTTATCTGATGTTTGTCGCCGCGCTAGAGATTGACCTGAAAGAATTTAACCGCAACCGCGATCGCGCTCTGATGTTTGGCGGCCTGACGTTTGCCATTCCCCTAATCGGCGGCATTTTGCTGGGGCGGCTGACGGGCAGCGGTTGGGTAGCCGCCGTCCTTATCGGCTCGCTACTGGCATCCCATACCCTGCTGGCCTATCCCATTGTGCAGCGACTGGGGGTGGCCCGTGACGAAGCGGTGACCATCACCGTGGGCGCTACCATCTTCACTGACATTGCCGCATTGCTAGTGCTGGCCATCTGTGTCTCCATCGCCGGCGGCGATTTTTCGGCCGGGTCGCTGACGCTCCAGCTCGTCGGGCTGGGACTGTACGCGGCGGCAGTACTGTTTGGCCTGGACTGGGCCGGTCGCACCTATTTTCGTCAGGCCGGCGATGAACAGGGCAACAAGTTTTTGTTTATTTTGGTCGCCGTGTTTCTCGCCGCTGTGGGCGCCCAAGTTATCAATGTGGACAAGGTGGTGGGCGCCTTTCTCGCTGGTTTAGCCGTCAATGGTGTCGTCGGTGATGGCCCAGTAAAAGAGAAAATTGAGTTCTTTGGCAGCGTCCTGTTTATTCCCTTCTTTTTTGTCTGTATGGGGCTGCTGCTGGATATCCCCGTTTTTCTGGAAGCGCTGACCGATCGCCTCGGACTGACGATGGGCATTGTGTTGACGCTGATACTGACTAAGTTTATGGCCGCGGCGATCGCTGGGGGCATTTTTCGCTACCGCTGGAGGCAAATTTTGACCATGTGGTCCCTTTCGCTGCCCCAGGTGGCAGCCACCCTGGCAGCTGCCCTAGTGGGCCTGCAAGAGGGCATTATTACGGCTCCTGTATTTAATGCCGTGATTGTGTTGATGTTAATAACATCCCTCATCGGCTCCATTACCACCAGCCGCTTTGCCAGCGCCTTATTGCCCGCCGACCCCGTCGCAATCCAGAGTAATGACCCGGGAGCTTGGGATGACTGGTTACAGGCCGAGAGCCGTCCAGACGGTCCCTTTGCCGTAGTGGTGCCGATATCAAATCCCCAAACGCAGCGCTATTTGATAGAGATGGCCGCCCTGATTGCCAACCACGAAAAAGGCTATATCGTGCCGCTGGCGATCGCGCCAGCCCATGTGCATATGGACAGTCCCCGACTGCAAAAATCCTTAAACCGAGCCCACAATCTGCTGCAGGCGGCGGCGGCAATTAGCCAAGAATGGGGCACCGAAGCCCGCACCCAAATTCGCATTGATGACGATATTGCCCAGGGCATCAGCCGCACCGCCCGCGAATATAATGCCCAACTGTTGGTGATGGGCTGGAGCCCCACTGCCGGACTGCGAGCGCGGCTGTTTGGCACCGTTATTGACACCGTGTTCTGGGGGGCCCACTGCCCAGTAGCCGTCACTCGGTTGCAAACCGCTCCGGTGGACATGCGGCGCATTCTGATTCCCGTCAAAATTCTCACCCCGCAAACGATTCGCACTATTCGCTTTGGACAAATTTTTGCCGACACTCACGAGGCGTCAATTACGCTACTGCACGTCCGCGATCGCACCCAGGCTGCCACATCCTCCAAAACCTTCACCCAAGAACTGAAACAGGTCATGTCAACTGGGCCAAAAGTCCCGCACGCGATTAAATGTGTGCATCATGATGATCCGGCGGCGGTGATTATCAAAGCCTCGCGACACGTCGATTTGGTGATTTTGCGATCGATGCGACGGCGCACTGCCGGTGGCCTTGCCGTCAGCGACGTTACCCATAAGGTGCTGGAGGGATTAACTGGCTCGGTCGTGCTCTTCGGCGAACCGCATACCTGAAGGTGATTGTGTGGGGTGGCAGGGTGGCAGGGTAGAGAGGCGTTGGGTGGCAGAGTGGCAGGATAGTAGAGGGTTGGGGCGAACGTCCGTTCGTCCGTACAGGCTAGGGAAAAATGATGGCGGCGCGATTGCTGTTCAATTTCACAATCCGTTCGCCCGTACAGGCTAGAGAGGGAAATCTGTAATCGTCTCTACAGAAGGTTTCTAAAAAAACGCCAACTCTACGGTGCGTCACGCGATGCTGACTCACACCCCACCACCCTGCCACCCTCATATCCCACTACCCCACTACTCTCACACTCCATCACCTCCACGTTCACCACACTCTGCAACAATCACTAAATAGCCACAGGAGAAAATGGGTGCTGGGATTTTTGCTGGTATTGCTGTCGTCGGTGTTTTTCTGCGTTCAGAATGTGGTGGTGCGGATTTTGTTCGCGGAGCAGCCGCTGCTGGGGGTGGGGACGACCGGGGGCTTTTTAACACCGACGCTGCACAATTCTTTTTTGCTGCTGCTGTTGCGGATGCTGCTGGCGGTGCCGCTGATGGGCTTGCTGACAACGCGGCTGCATCCGACCATTTGGCGCGACGTGCGGCAGTTGGGCAATGAGGATAAGCAACGAGCATTGGCCCATGCGATCGCGGGGGGCCTGCTGATGTTCACGTACCTGGCGCTGCTGTACGTCTCGATTGGGTTGATTGCGACGGCGATCGCCCTCACCCTGTTTTTCACCTTTCCGATTTTTACGGCGCTGTTGTCTTGGCGGTTTCTGGGCCAGCGCCCCAGCGCCGCGCAGTGGGGCATCATGGGCTGCATCATGGCGGGTAGTGCGCTCACCATTCCCGCCGAACAGTGGACGGGTGGCGGCAGTTTGTGGGGCGTGTTTTTGGGCATTGCCAGCGGGGTTGCCTACGCCACGTACACCGTCAATGCTCAGAAAAGCTTCGAGGTGCTGCATCCGCTCACATATACCTGGCTCAGCTTTGCCCTGACGCTGCTGCTGTCGGCAATTTGTCTGGTCATCTGGCCGATCGCTAACCTGCAAGACCTCGACTGGGCTCCCATCTGGATGTGGAGTCTCATCTCAGGCATCGTCACCTTTTCCGGACACATGCTCTATAACTCCGGCATCAAACACATCGGCGCCACCCTAGCGGCTATGCTCGGTTCCGCCAATCCGGCGCTGACGGTGGTGCTCGCCTGGGTCACCATCCGCGAAGTGTTGAATGCTGTGCAGCTCCTCGGCGTTGGAGTCGTCACCGCCAGCGTCGCGTCTCTAGGCCGGTTCAAAAAATAGTGAGTACAATCCGCAATCAGGTAAGCGAAAGGCCTATGAACAATGAAGACACTATGAGATCTGAATATCCAGCCGACCTCATCAAATCGGGTGTGCGTGGGAAATATACGAGTCGTTATCGAGAAGGCACGAATGTGGTGGTGATAGATCCTGACCTCCACAACATCTTCCCGGACTCAGAGTCTGTCAACCGTGCGCTTCGTCAGTACGCCGAGGAACATCAAATCTCGCAGACATAGTCCGTCCTATGAGTTATGCCGATCGCATCCTTAAAGTGCTTGCTGAAATGACTTTGGCTATTGAAGCCGCACTGTAGGGCAATTTCTGCGATCGCACACTCAAATACCAGATTCAGACTATTGAGCCGACACACTGTGATACCCCTATGCATCAAGTTCTGTGTCAAACGAAGACTGCAGGGGAGACTTGAAACCGTTGGCTCAGGGAGCGAATCTGTTGCAAGCTCAGCTCTTGCTGACCATTGAGGATTGCTGCAATTTCATATTGAGACCCCACCTCGGGCAGATCGTCTGGCGTCAAAGCCTGTTCTTCCATCAAGTATTTGAGAACATCGCCGCCGCTAGCCTCCGGAATTTCAATATGCTCAGCTTCATAGGCTTCGATCAAGACTCCTAGGGTATCGAGCAACGAATAGAGCGGGTGTTGTTCATTAGTACCGATTAAGTCAAGCAAACTATTAAGCTGCTCTACGCCGCTCTGGTACTCGGCTGCATCGCGAATCGTCAACACAGGTTCAAGAACCAACCACGACTGTTCAAGATTTGGGATAGGCGCTGTCATTGCTTCCATTCTCCTTTGTCATAGCTAGCGTGGGTCAGAACATGTCGGATATAAAGCTTTTGGCGATTGAAGTGGATTGAAGCAATAAGTCGATATTTGTTACCGCCGATATTGAAAACAGCTAAATTACCCACTTTGTCAGCCGATGGAAAGGTGTGCCTCAAGTGAGCAAAATTCTCAAATTCACTCCTTTGGACAATTTTGAACCATCGGGTCAACGGCCCTTGGCTGTCAGGATATTGATCCCAAAAGTCACGGAGTGCCTTGCGAGAAATAACATGCATAGCAGCAATATATCTCAAGACGGGATTAGACCACGCATTGGGCATTTATGTCGTGAATTGCCTGTGGTTCTTGCTAAGCCCTACGGTAACTACTGGGTGTCATACCGATCGCGTCCTTAAAGTGCTTGCTGAAGTAACTCTGGCTATTGAAGCCACACTGTAGGGCAATGTCCGCGTTGGCGCAGCCGTCCTGGAGGGACATCGCCCCCTCATCCCTTTCAACATCTGCTAAGCCTGCTCGATGCGCTGCTTCACCTGGACAAGCAACCTCGTTCTTTCGTTTGATTTACTGAGCAAATGATGAATAACGCCCTCCATTTCCAGAATTAACTATTAGATTTACCGTTTAAACCCCGAGAGTATGGAGTTAGGCAGTAAAGTTGCGGTGTAATCCCCGTAGAGTCGGGTATTATCCGTCTGATCTCGACATAGCTGCAAGTAAAGAGATTATCCAGCAAATCCGACGCTGAATATATAGTCGTACGGCTTCGGTTAAGGGTGATGGCGGCACATCCAGATCCGGGTCAAGTTTTTTAAGGTTCAATCGGTGCAGTTCGTGAGTACCGATGAGATCGGATAGATTGTTAGACGTTGCTGGAAGAAGATTCAATGAAAATTGCAATTGTCACATTCGAGGGCTTCAATGAAATCGATTCGTTTGTTGCTCTACATATTTTGAATCGGGTAAAACGCGAAGGGTGGAAAGCTGAAATCGTTGCCCCAAGCGGCAGTGTAACATCAATGAATGGAGTCACAGTTCATACACAGCAGCCATTCTCGTTTGTAAATCAAGCGGATGCTGTTTTGTTCGGGAGCGGCAAGCTGACCCGATCCGTAATTCAAGACAAAAAATTGATGTCGGGTTTTCAACTCGATCCGTCACGTCAACTGATTGGCTCACAATGTTCAGGTGCGTTGGTCATGAAGCGCCTTGGATTGGTCGAGAATACTCCCATTTGCACTGATTTAGTGACTCGCCCATGGCTAATCAAATCTGGTGCCCAAGTAATCGATCAATCCTTTATGGCAAAAGGTAATATTGCGACGGCTGGTGGGTGTCTTTCCTCTCAGTATCTTGCTGCTTGGGTGATCTACCGAAGTTTAGGGCGGAAAGCGGTTGAAGAAGCCTTGAGCCACGTAGCTCCTGTTGGCGAAGAACAAAGACTTGTTGAGCGTGCCTTTGCAGTGATAGAAGCCAGTATTGATACTTCAAGTTCTAACCGGTTGGCAGCCGTATAACAAGTGCATTGCAGCGGACTTTTGAGAGATCCTAGTGCATTGCCGAAGTTGTCAGCCGCTGCTGAATGCAATCGTTATTTTGAAAATCTAATTTTTACGGTATTTGCTTGGTGTCATGCCAATAGCGTCTCGAAAGTGCTTGCTGAAGTGACTCTGGCTGTTGAAGCCGCACTGTAAAGCGATGTCCGCGATCGCCCCTTTCGTCCCTTTTAACAACTGCTTGGCTTGTTCGATGCGCTGCTGAGTCAGGTATTGGTGGGGAGTCACGCCCATTGACTGTTTGAACAGGCGGCTGAAGTGAAACTGGCTGATGCCCGCTACCTCCGCCAGATCGGCAAGTTTGATGGGCTGGTCGAGGTGAGCGTGAATGTAGTCAGAAATTTGCACAATCTTGCGATCGCCTAAGCCCCCGTCATAAACGGCTACTTTCGGCTTGGCGGTGGAGTACTCTCGCAGCAGATTGACGGCGAGTACGTTCGCCAACGATTCCACATAAAGCTGACCGACCCAACCGTTGCCCTTGTGGAGTTCCGTCCGCAGCAGTTGCAACACCTGCTCTAGTTGCGAATCGCGGATGCGAAACTCATTTCTGAGTTCTAAGCGATCGGGGTCAAGTTCAGCGGCGGATTCGGCGACCGATTGCAAAAACTGTGTCGGAATTTGTACATGGAAGTAGTGGTCGTCTCCTTCGGCGTAGCAGGTGGCGGGAATATTTGCCGGGGTAATCGAAATGTCGCCTTTGGCGTACACTCCGGTGTAGCGGCGATCACCCACTACTTGATGAAGGCGATAGGGACGCGGTGCTAGGCACAGTGCGATCGAGTACCCTTCCCAAGATTCCAAAATGTCGGTACTGCCAGGAGGCTGCTGAAACTCTTCGGCCAGTAGGGGCTGCCAGCCTAGCGACTCACTCGATGCGATCGGTTTGGGGGTAGGGTTTGAAGACGGCGCACTACCTTTTCGAGATATCTGTGTCATGGCCAGTGTTGCCCTTTTCAAAATTGATCGCAAGATTCCGACAATTGCGCAAGATTTAGATATTTCGCTGCTTTAGATTCCCTTAAGGTGCCATTGTAGCCAACGTGGTTACGCGCCATGACGAACTGAGAATCTGCCATGCTCGGTCTTTCTCTACAAGCCAACCTCAAAACCGAAGTTCGCGAATTTCTTAAACTCGCGGTTCCGCTTGCCAGTGCCCAATTAGCTCAATCGGCCACCGGCTTCGTCGATACCCTCATGATGGGCCGCATGGGGCCGGATGCGCTCGCTGCCGGAGGACTTGCCTCCATCATTCTCTTATCGGTGATGTTGGGGGCAACAGGGACAGTGATGGGCATCAGTCCTTTAGTTGCAGAAGCCTTTGGAGCGGGCCAAAAGACTCGCATTCAGCACTTGGTGCGTCAGGGATTGTGGCTATCGATCATGGTGGCGCTGCCGATGATGATTGTGATGAATCAGAGCAATCACTGGTTGCTCTGGGTCGGCCAAGCTGAGGCAACCGTTCAGCTGGCCGATACTTATCTCAACATCATTCTCTGGGGCCTGTTTCCGGTCGTCGGGTTTGCAGCTATGCGCGCTACCGTGTCGGCGCTGTCTCATGCTCGTCCAGTGATGACCATTATGGTAACGGGCACGGCCTTCAATATTGCGGGCAACTACGTTCTGGGATTTGGCAAACTGGGATTTCCGCCGATGGGCCTAGCAGGGCTGGCATTGGCCAGTGTGATTGCCCAGTGGGGCATGTTCATCGCTATGGTGCTGTACGTCCTGAAGCATCCCAAACTGAGGGCATATCGATTTTTTCAAGAACTCCAGCGCCTGCGTCCCCGCATTCTCTGGCAGCTAATCTGGGTCGGCGTGCCCATCGGTATCTTCTCAGGACTAGAAGCGGCTTTTTTTATGGTCATCATGTTCTGGGTTGGCACTTTTGGGACGATCGCTCTGGCTGCCCACCAGATCGTCTTGCAAACATTGACGATTGTCTTTATGGTGCCGCTGGGTATTTCTTTCGCCACAACGGTACGGGTTGGGCAGTGGTTGGGCCGCAAAGATCTTCAGGGCGTTCAGCGAGCTACTTGGGTCAGCATTGGTTTGAGTACAATTTTTGCTGGTAGCATGTCAGTCCTGTTCCTTTTGTTTCCTAAGCAGGTCATTGGGATTTATCTGGATGTGCAAAATCCTGCGAATTTTGCCATTGTTTCCCTGGCCACAACACTGCTGGTGATTGCCGCGATCGCCCAGGTTCTGGATGCGTTTCAAAAAGCGATTTATGGCTCTTTGCAAGGGCTTCAGGATACCCAGGTGCCGATGGTGCTGATTGCCCTGGGCTACTGGGGCTTTGGGCTATCGGTGGCTGGCGGGCTGGGGTTTTATCTCGACATGGGGACGCAAGGTTTGTGGATTGGGCAATCAGTGGCGATCGCGTTAGTCGCGGGCCTATTTACGTGGCGACTCTGTCGATTGATTCTCCATCAAAACTCGCGCGGTAAATTGAACGTTTTCGAAAAATAGATTTACTGGACGATTAATTTAGCTGGCGGCAGCATATCAACTCAAACGCAGCAGATGGTCACACCTCGACAATGTCGGTAACTGATTTGAACGTTATGTTTGCCACGGCTTTTACACCAGAGACTGAGTTCCTTTCAAGGATTCAGAATGTCTATTTAGCCAGCTTCTGGCTTCCGAACTCCGTAGGGCTCTGCTCTTCCCGTAAGGTACTCCGCATTCTGCCCCTAAATTTCAATCGGGCGTCCCTGCTCGGTGAACTGCACTGCATCGACTCCCAGGGCCGGGTTTTGCAGCAGGGTTTCCCGCAGGCTGCCAAACAGTTCTCGCTGTTCGCACATTGAGAGCGAGACAAAGTGGCGCTGAGCCCCCGGACGGCGACGGAAATCAATGGTCACGGTATTGCCTTTGGTGTTTGGCGTAATGCGATAGCCCGCCAGCTCAAAATCCAGTAGCTGTGAGGTCTGGTCAGCAATCAAAAAGTGAACTACTTGCGCGATCGCCTTGTCCTGAGCCACCGTCTGAGTCTTACCCGCATAGGTTTCACAAGCTGCGGTTGGCGTGTAGAGCGTCACTGTTAAGGCATCGGACGGGGTCTCTGAAATCCCCTGCCATTGTGAGTCCGCCGAAGGCAGCTTAGTCGAGAACAGGGTGAAAGGCTTCACTGCCTGGGAAGTGGTAATAGCCGGCGCTTCTTCAGTAACGGATGGGGGCGGCGCGATCGCCCCAACGGTCAAAATGCCCAACCCCAGTCCTAAGGCCAGCAAAAATCGCTGAGGCAGTTTAGCAAAGCGGTGTAAGCTTACTTTGGTCATGATCAAATGCTCTCCTGATTGACACGCTAACTGGGATACTGCTGTGGCTGAGACCCGCTGGAATCACCGACATATCCTTTCGTTGTCTCGGTTTACGCCGACCGACTATGCCACCGTCATTAACACTGCTTTCAGCTTTCGCGAGGTGCTGTCGCGACGCAACAAAAAGGTGCCGACGCTGCAGGGCAAAGTGGTCACCAATTTGTTTTTTGAGCCCTCGACCCGCACCCGCAGCAGCTTTGAACTGGCAGCTAAACGACTGTCGGCAGATGTGCTCAACTTTGCCCCCGGCAGTTCCTCTCTGACCAAAGGGGAAACCATCCTCGATACGGCCAAAACCTATCTGGCGATGGGGGCCGACATGATGATCATTCGCCATGCGGCCACTGGGGTGCCCCATGCGATCGCCGCCGAACTGGATCGGCTCAAAACCGGAGTCGGCGTGTTGAACGCGGGAGACGGCCAGCATGAACATCCGTCGCAAGCACTGCTAGATCTCTTGACCCTCTGCACTGTCCTCAATCCGGAAAAACCCAGCATTGATTTACTCCAGGGCAAAAGGATCGCAATTATCGGCGACATCATTCACTCACGGGTGGCGCGATCTAACCTATGGAGTCTTGCCGCCTGTGGAGCGGAAGTTCACCTCGCGGGGCCAGCGACCCTGCTGCCACCCAAATTTGTGGAGGGATTTGCGCGATCGCCCATTGACCCTCCTGACCTTACCCGTCGCGTGGTGCAGCACGACTCCCTCGACGCCGCGCTCGAAAAAGCCGACTTTGTCATGACCCTGCGACTGCAGCGGGAGCGTATGGCCCAGCACCTGCTGCCCAGCCTACGGGAATATCACCGCCAGTTTGGCCTCACCCACCAGCGCTTACAAATCTGCTCACCCGATGTGAAAGTTCTGCATCCCGCCCCGGTCAATCGTGGCGTCGAAATCAGCTCCGAGCTGATGGACGACCCGGATCGCAGCCTCATTGGCCAACAGGTGACCAGCGGCGTAGCGACCCGCATGGCCCTGCTATATTTAATCGGTACCCGAGGCCGAGACCCTGCCGAACTTGAAGGATAGAACGCCCGTGGTTGTGAACTCAACGCTGCCTTTTACGCCCAACCTCGCACTTGTGGCAGGAGACGATTTCGCCATTACCTTCGCGCCCCTCTCGCTAGATGAGGCGTATCGCCTGGCAGATGATTCGCGCAATGGGGCGATCGTGGTGATGAGCGGCATGGTGCGCGACCACACCGAGGGCCGCGCCGTCTCCTGTTTGGAATATCAGGCGTATGAGCCGATGGCGCTGGAAGTCTTTAAGCAAATCGCGGCGCAAATTCGCCAGCAGTGGACCGACGTTACCCGCGTCGTCATCCACCACCGCACGGGCAAACTCACCGTGGGTGAAATCAGTGTGCTCGTTGCCGTCGGCTGTCCCCATCGCGGTGAGGCGTTTGAGGCTTGTCGGTATGCGATCGATACCCTGAAGCACAACGCCCCCATCTGGAAAAAGGAGTGGTATTGCGAGCAAGATGGTACCCTCAGCAGTAGCTGGGTCAGCATCGGTGCTTGTGAAGAGGAATAGCAGTGTCGTCGATAGTCGGTTATTGTCGCGTCAGCAGTCGAGAACAAAGTGACAATAGCTCTGCTCTGGAGCAACAGGTGGCCCGTGTCAGGGAAGCCGGTGCAGAGGATGTCCTGATTGATGTAGAGTCTGGTCGTTCTAGTCGAGAGGATGAAAGAACCGAGTTCCAAAAGCTCATGAAGCTGGTAGAACAGCAGCGGCTAGAAAAGGTTATCGTCACTCGGCTAGATCGATTAAGCCGATCTCTGCCCACACTCAGAAGAATCGTAGATACCTTTCAAGAATCTGAAGTTGTGTTGATCGCATTGGACAATGCGGTAGATATGTCCACTGCTGCGGGAAAATTTCACCTTAATATGTTGGGCGCTTTGGCCGAAATGGAGAGCGATCATTTATCTGAGCGTATCCGGCATGGCCATGCCCATTTCAGAAAGCAAAAAAAGGCTTGCCACGCTCCCTTTGGATACGTAGTAGAGGGTTTCAAGTTGTTGGTTGATCGCACCAAATTTATTTGCCTGATTGAAACACAAGCAGAATTCTGCAAAGCCGATTTATCGCGCTGGCTAATTGATACTTACATTAGTGTCCAGAGCCTTGGGGGTACAGTTCGTAAGTTCAATGAAGTTTATGGGTTTCCTGTATTCTATTCATCCAGCGCTTTTAGACGTTGGATAATGAGCCCCATCCTACGTGGACATTTGGTCTACCATCCAAAGTCAACCAATCCAGAGATTCACCATAACGAGCATGAACCAATCATGACGGAATCGGAGCACCAAGACATCAAGCAAATTATGGAATTTAATTCCAAAGTTGGTGGTTTTGGCTATTCTCGTGGTCGTTACGCACTTACAGGATTGGTCAAGTGCGACTGTTGTGGTAAGGGCTGCATAGTTGCCAATGGTGCTGGGGGCAAATACAAGTACTTTTTATGTGCTCGCAGTCGTACTAAGGCTTGCGAATGCTTTAAAGGGGTGCGGATGGAGGTTTTAGAGAAAGCTGTTATTGAAGCATTAGTGAAACGGTCTCAAGAAATTGCAGACTTAGCCAGTACAAAAACTCCTCAGAAAGAATCTGCAGAGTTAGCAGAGCTACGTAGCCAGTTAGCAGTACTTGAAGCAATGGGCAGTAATCCAGCAATTGTTAATGCTAGAGAGTCCTTAAAGCAGCAGATAGAGTCATTAACCCATCGTCGTGAATTAGGCACTCAGGTGGATACTAGGCTACAGAACTTACTCATGGCAGTGGCAGGTCAGGCTGATTTTTGGGAGGGTCTTCCGATCGATCAGAAGCGTCGTTTTCTGAGGGCTTTGGTGGAAGCGGTTGTGATTCGGAATGGTGTTCTTGTAGGCGTGGATCTTCTGGTTTGATCATGCCTTTTCTGAGGGCATAGTCGAGCATCGCCTGCCGTAATTCGTCAGCGATTGTCATCAGGCTGCCCTCCTTTGTTGCCCTTGCTGGGTCAGCCACTGCTTAAGATTTGGGTCGTGCTGGCTCAGCCAGATCCAAAACGCCTGCTTCTCACTTTGGGAAAGCTTTCCTAACAGATCAAGGCAATCATCGATATCAACTTTGGTGGGATTGTTCCGGAGAACTGTAGTTAACCAACGGTGAAGTTCGAGTTCAAGCGTCACCATCTTCACCTCCCGTTAGCAGCGTGGTTAACTCGTGATCGCTCAAGGGCTCAATTTCGGGTGTCGAGTTGTGACCATTCCTCGCTATCTGTTCTTTTTTGGGCTTAGAAGCTGTCCAGGTTGTGCCATCCTCCTGAAAGCCTTGAGGTCTAGTGGTTTCAAGATGGGATGACGTTGGGACAACAGGGGCTGACAGTTGGTCAGATGGCGTTGGTTGTCCGGGGGATAGGTCCGACTGTATGCCCTGTGATGCATGGCTTTCAGCTGTGAGGTCAACCTTTGGAACCGGTAACCCAATCCCTTCTGGTTCGACCCAAACTCGACGGCGTTTACCGGCAATTTCGCGACGAGTACCTGTCCATCTAAGTGCTTTTAAGACATCACTAGCTCGCATTTGGTCACCACGGGTCTGACGGCCCGTTTCGATGTTGAGGGCATGAGTCAACAACTCAGCCGTTGTAACCTCGCTCCGAGCGTTCTCTTTCAGGTAGCTCGATATGGCGACTAGCCAGGGATCTTCGGTTCGATAGGATTCGCTAAATTCAGCGGCGATCGCTTCCTCGTCCTGGCTCAGCCACCAAGCAGATTTGGATTGGTAAAGCGCCACAGCAGCGGCCCAGATGCGATCTCGTTCGGCTGCCAGTCGTTCCAGGTCAATCGGCTGTTTCACCGGAATCACCCAGAACCGTCGATTCCCAGTAGCGTCGGTGAGAAACTCATCCTGGTTGGTAGAGCCCACAATAATGGAACGCCTTTTCAGGCTAATAGCGGTTCTTCCGTAGGGAGGCCGAACGGTGTCCACACTGCAGGACAGAAAAGATTTGACCGCTGCGACATCCTTGCGTTTGAACACCGCCTCCAGTTCGCCCCACTCCAGAAACCAAAACTGGTGAAGCTTTAATCGCTCATCTCGCTCCGAGGTGGCTGCACCCATCGAATCATCAAACCAGTGAGGACCTGCGAGCTCTCGGAAGAAACTGGATTTTCCGACGCCTTGAGGGCCGTTCAGAATCAACGCCGTATCGACTTTACAGCCAGGGTCAAAAATACGAGCCACAGCAGCAACCAGTGTTTTTTTGAGGAACACGTTATAAATCGACTCGGTACAGCCGAAATACCGCGTCGCCAAGGTGTCTAGGATTTCTGAGGTGCCCCCAAATTGCGCGTGGCAAGCTTCTAAATATTCTTTCACCGGATGGTAGCTGTTGACTCTGGCAAGGCGTTTGATAATCGCTTCGCAATCATTCACCGATATGGACAGGCCATAGTCCAATGCCAGAGTTAGACGCAGGTCCGCAATTTCTTCAACGGGTTCACCGTGCAGTTCGATCTGATTAGTCAGTTCGTTCAGTCGCATATGGTTGCCCCAAATCGCCTCGATTGACCGATAACTGAGCGCGAGTCGAGGAATGTCTCCCGACGCGTTGTGAGGGGTTTCAGAGTGAGTGTTGTCGTTAGACGAAAAACTACGCCGGGGTTCAATAGCAGCCAGAATTGTCTCTACCGTAGCCTTGTTAGCTATCCAATCAGCGATGTCAAACCCACCAGACTTAGGCAAACGCTGCCACAGATAAGATACGGGGTTGGCATACAGCCAGTGAGCTTCTGGATAATCGGCGACGATCGCTTCGGCATATCCCAAGCCTTGGGTGTCCTGGTCAGGACAGAGGACGAGCTTCTCTTGAGGGAATAAACCTCTGTGGATTTCAGAATGGTAGCCACTTGACCCACGCACGGTGGTCGTTGCTGGGATACCTAGTTCCCATAGCGCATCAGCACAAGGTTCCCCTTCGACCCAGAAAACATACCTTGCTCCCTTTGCCAAAGCTTGCCGACATTCGGAAAAGCGATAGGGTGCAGCCTCTGGCTCAAGTTCTCGGGGCTTTTTATCTGAAACCAGCGACTTCTGCCAGATTTTGCGCTTGCCGTTGCCATCATCAGTCCGGTGGACTTGGATAATTGGCTGACCTTTGAAGTCGCAGTAGGTCCATTGGCGCTTCTGTTGCGGGCGAGTCGGCTTCTGCCAAGTTCGGGGTGCGATCGCTTCAATGATTTTCTGTTTACCTGCGAGCGTCTGCGTACAGTCACAACCGAAGGCAGAATACTTACCGTTCTTAACATTCACCTTGAAGTTGTATGCGCCACAGACAGGACAGTGGAACGATCTCTCAGTTCTCGTTTCACTGCCACCATCCGACTCCAGGATGTCTATGTGATCAAGGATGGAAAAGTTTTTGGAGGCTACCATGAGGCACCTCCTAGATTGAAGAACCGAACCGAACAAAACATTTTTGTATCTCCCTTGAGTCGATGTTGATGAGGGAGATTAGAATGCTGACTCTAGGGTTCTTCTGAACTTCACTAACTAAGTACATCCGCACGCATGTCACGTACAGGAATCATTAGGTAAAATACAAAGGAACGATTAGATTGAGTCAAAGGGCTGCGGGCCATCTCATCCTAATCTCTGATTAGAGCACTGTCTGTCGATCCACGACGTTGAGTGTTCTTGTTAGTTATGTACTTGGCTACTGATTCAGTAGCTTCTCTCTACGTTCAGATAAATAAGCAAGAGTGAACTCTACAACTTGACTTTGATGAATGACGTAGCAGGCACCCCCTTCTCTGGGTAGAAACAGAAATTTTTGACCCCCAACCTCGGCATATAGATGTTCTCGGTGCTGGTCTAGTTGAGTCTTACCCCAAATGACCACGACCTTTGCCATTGGTTTACGAACGCCTTTAGAACTGCCGAATAGCTCACGCTGATTTTTCCGCAGCCAGTAGGCTTGGTCGGAAAGCTCCTGCATCGGATCTGGCTCCCATCGCTTCGATCCCTTACGACCTCTCTTGTAGTAAAGAGCTTGCTTTTTCTCGTTGTAGACAATCGTGGACTCGCCAAAGGAGCGCACAGCGAACAGAAGAAACTCTTTGCCTGGGAAGCGGACAAATAAATCGATTGGTTGGAGGCCTGGCACTCTGATTAGAGGTAATGCTTCTACACCCAAATCTTCAAAAGCTTCTAACAGCTTTTCGATTAGTTTAATTAGCCTTCCTAATTTCTGGATCCGCGTGAGCGGCTTCCATGCTAAGGCTAGGCCAATGAGACCAACGATAGAAACAGCTGTCGAACCAATGAAGGCCGTTCCGAAAACTGAAGTAACCACTTCCCAAGTGGTTCTTTGGTGTTCAAGTTCCTGTAGCTTTTTGCGCGTCTCAACGGGTGCGATGTATTCCGATGCCTTCTCATTATCTGAGAGTTCTCCGTGAACAAACTGCAGCTCATCCAAAACAGCCTGAGGATCAATCGTCTCAGGATAGTCCTTGCTGGGTTTGGACAAGCTGGATGGAGAAGACATCTGCTATTTCCTGCATATCTCACCTATTCGACTCCAAAAGGTGAGGACTAAATTCGTCAGCTAGGCGATTGCTGAGAAAGAAACTACCGCTCGCAGCATTGGGTTTCGTGCTTCGATACCAAACTACGGAGACGTATTCACCTCAAGAAATCACCTTAGAAGATCAAAGAGTTCTTCACTAATCTTACTTACACAACTCGCTGTTTGATAAGGATTACCGATGGATTTGTCCTTCATCTGACTCAATCTCTATGCCTAGATAATTGATAAATAGAAGCGATCTCCTCTCTCTAGCGGCCAAGCCCAATCTTCTCATAGCTGTTTCCTCACCCTTCTACGTGCTTATCCAGGATGGTTAGGTTCCGAAAAACCTTGCACAGGTTTGACTCATCGGATAGCTGTCATCAATCCATCACAAAGTCTTCGACCCTCCCAAAGTCAATGCCGATACTTTGCCGGGCAGCTTTATCCATCATCGAGAGCGCCCTCCTTACTGTCGTCTGTAGGTAGCTCGCCAGACTGTTTAGCCGACTTGACTAATTCCTTTACCGCCTCAGTCGCGATCGCTGCTACAGGCTCGTCTCTACTCTCTGCCAGTTGTGACAAAGATTCATAGACAGGATTAGGAAGCGTTATGGTGATCCGCTTTGGCATTGTTTTGGACATCGTGCATATGCCTCAATACTACTGGACAGCAAGCTTTTAGCATCTTCATAGCATCCAAAAAGACTGAGCAACATCTCAAAAGATGCTTTATAGATTCTTTTTGGATGCTAACATCGATTTTAGGAATCGGATCAACGTTTGCAACCCGTCTCCTAACTGCATCCAACGGAATGTCATGGGTTTGCAACGGGTGAAAAGACCTGAAACGTAGTTATTGCAATAGTTGCAAGGTGTTGAAATGACGCAACGATATGTATCGCTTGGAGAATTCGAACGGATGCATGGAGTCAATAAAGGCTCTGTCTCTAGACGTGCCCGCGAGCTTGGCTATGACACTACCAATGGTCTAAGTCCAGAAGCTTATGAAGTGATGAGGATCGAATTTAACGTCGGTGCTCAAAGTGATTCCCAGGTTTCGGATAATCCCGATCAACCTACTGCCTACCGGGCTGGCGGGTTAGTGCCTGTAAAGCAAGGCACCGTAAGCCACACTGTCGGGCTCTTCGATGCCGCCTCGTACGAGGCCGACAAAGCTCAATTAGAAACCAGCACTCGCAATCAAGCAGCTTCTCTCAATGAGATGGTGGCCGCCTATGCCCAATCTCGCATTGCATCAGTGCTCGCAGACATCGATTTAGTGGCTGATAGCGTTCGGGCAAATGCTCTCCAAGCGATGGGAACAAAGCCGGGAAAGTCCCAAGCCAGTCCCCACGATGGCAACGCTGCCTGATAACAACTGCCCTACTGACTGCCGCTATTCTGCTGATTTGATCAGGACTCTACTCATGGAAAAACTGCACCCAGATATCCTTGAAAGCCTCCAGGAATATGACCTGGAAGATATTCTCGACGCTCTCCTCAGGCTTCACAATCCGCGTGAAGTGTTGACTACGATCGCTGCTACCAACATTGCCTCGCACTCTGAAGCTGCATATCCCTGGGCAGTCGAGAGCAATCAAGCGTTAGCCGATACCGTGATGGCGGCTTGCGAGCCGCTGCAAAGTTAAACCCCCTCAATTAGTTTGCACGCCGCTTGAGGGGGCCGTCCCGATATCCAATCACGAGACTTACTCATCATGACAGACATCCATTTCGGAGGGGTCACTATCCCCTCACAGCAAACCCTGTCTCCAGCTACTGCCGAAGACATCGCCTTTCGTCCCGCCTGCTCACAGCTCGTCCCGATGCAGATGGACAATACCGTCTTCTGGACCGTCACCATGAGCGATGGCGAACGCCGGGAATTGACGGCCTATGCGCCGATGCCAGAGCAGTCCGCCCATTTCTGGCTCGATGCGGAGGGCATCTGCAAAATTAACGGCGTCGAGGTGCCCCTGGTCTACACCGAGCAGGTGCCCCAGCGGCAGGTTGCCCAGGTGACCACCACGCCAGCAGTGCCTGCTGGAGCAGAGGAATCCATCAGCGACGGCGGACAGGCCGTGCAGACGGTGACGCCCTCGGTGCCCAACACTGGCTCGAATACACTCCTGATCGCCATCGGTGCGCCGATTCTGCTTATTATCGCGGGGCTGCTCGTCAAGGCGGTACGCGGGGGCGACCGGCGAAAACAGCCGTCGCGGCCAGCACCGCCCAAAGGTGAAGGCAACGGCCACACCGACACGCTGAACGACATCTTTGGGGGAGGGCAGCCATGAAAAGTCCTTGGATGTTACTCGCCTTTCCCGCCCTCGTGATGGCTGTGGGGGTTATCGCCACGTCCCTGGACCCAACGCGGGCCGAGCGCCAAAGCTGGCAGCAGTTTTCCGCTAATGCCCAAGTCAATGCCCAGATTCAAAGCGATCGCCTAGAGGCGGAATCGCAGCTCGCTGAAACGCGCTACTCGTCAGGGGCCTGCGTGCTCTCGGAGGTGCCGCTCCAGCAGGGCATGGTGGCCACCAACCTGACGCCGGGTTCTGCCATATGTGACAACCAGGGCACCACAGCGGTGGTGGCGAGCGAGGGGCGTTTAGACGGGTTTGCCCGCACGAACGACACGGCAGTCGTGAGGAGGTTTTTGGGATGGTAGTCAACAAAACTAAGCGCAAGAACGATCCGAAGAAGGTGGACAGCGTCATTGGCTGGCTGATTCTGATGGGCTTTGGGGCGGTGACGTTCTTTGCCCTCTGTCAGAACATCGCGCCTTACACCACGCTGTTCACCACGTTGGTGCAGCAGTTGCCCCTGATGCGCTGGCTACCGGGGGTGCCCAGCATTCTAGGCTTTATTGTCGGCATTGGCTGTCTGGCGGCGGTGCAGAGTGCGGAGGTGTGGCCGCTGCTGCTGCTCGATACGCCTACGGAGGAGCGGGATGCGGAATGGAATCGCCGCATTAAGACCGCCTGCACCATCGCCAGTGGGGGCTATGTCATTGATGCGTCCGCCTGCGCCAAGTTCTGGCCGCCGCTCAATGTAGACTTTGCCGTCTTTCGCTATGCCCCCACTTGGGGCGCGATCGCCTGGGGCAACATCGGCATCGCCATCTTCACGTTATTTGGGCTGGCGGCTTATGTGTGCCTCTGGCGCTATGTTCGCCGGGCGATGTGAGTCCATTGTTTCTGCCCTTCGGTTCGGGGGGGCGTTTGCTGTTTTTGGGAGGAAACCATGACCGAAGCACAACAGGCGTTACTGCTGGCCACCAAGAATCGGGCGATTACCCGCTGCTGGCTGTCTCACACCTCTTACGGGCAGGTGGCGGCGGCGACGGCGGGGCTGCTCTGGCCCATTGGCACGGTGATTGCGGGGCCGTGGGGCATCATTGCGATGGGCGGCTTTGCGGGGGCCATTCTCATTGGCTCGGTGGTATCGGCCTCGCGGGAGGCGGAGGCGATTGAGCTGCAAACCAGTCAGGGCAGCTTTGCCAAGTTGGGGGATTATCTCACCCAGGATGATGTCTTGGAGCTGAAGCGCAAGGCGATCTCGGCGGGGGTGATGGAGGAAAAAAAGATGCGCCCCGAAATGGGGCAGGCTCAGAAGCCGACATCTGGGAATGGGATATCGAACACCAGTGTTGGCGACGGTGCCAAGCTCCCTAGAGCGGTGGCGCGGTTGGATGAGGCAGCGCCGCACCTATTTATGGTGGGGCGGACGCGGGAGGGCAAGAGTGAGACGCTGAAGCATCTCATTGGAACTGAGCAACGGGTTTGGTATGTCACCAGCAAGGCAACGGACAAGGTACCGGAGTACTGGCAGGGGTTTCGGGTGGGCGGGCCACAGTTAGGGGCGCAGATGAGCTGGCTGCTAGATCAGTGGGAGGCGAGTTTTCTCAACCATCTGGAGGGCCAAGACCAGCAGCGGGAATGGTTTGTCATTGATGAGGCGGTGGGCATTCTGCAGTCGCTCAAGACTAAAGGGTTTAAGACTGTAGCGGAGCGGCTGCGGGGTTTCATCGTGGAGCTGTTGACAGCGGGGGCGGCGGTGAATGCCTTTGGCGGCATCTTGTCGCAGACGGGCAATGCCGGGCCGTTGGGGGTGGATGAGGACTTGTTGAAGAATTTCTCGATCGTCGGTTGTGGCAAGCGCAAGAAGGCGCAGATGGTGAAGGCGTTTTGCAAGCTCACGGATTTGCGGTTGACGGGGGAGCAGGAAGCAGAGGTTTTAGCGCTCTCAGGCTATTGGCAGCTTTGGGAGAACAATGGCCCTTGTCTGTCGCAAGTACCCTTATCGGAGTTGGCACTAAAGGATGTGGTTGAGTGTCCCTTTGAGGTGGAGGATTTGAGTGTACCTCAGCCGGAAGTGAAGCCGCCCAAGCTATCAGTTGAAGAGCGAATTTTGGAGTACCTCAGCAAGCAATCGGCGGGCAAAACAGCGCGGGATATTTGCCGGGCCTGTACTCGTTCGTCTGACGATCCACGGCCTAATGTAGCTCAGGTGAAAGACATGCTGGCTCTGATGATTTCCGAAGGTCAGGTGAGGCGAGAAATCGATGGATTCACTGATAGATATCGGGCAACTGGCACACCCTAACTGTCGGTGTCGGCGACTCCAAAATCAGGTTGTCGGTAGCCGATACCGAAGCTTGCCGACGCCACCGACATTGCCGACGCCGACAGTTGAATGCCGACACTACCGACACTCAACTGGCACACAGTCTTTGGATGGAAAAGCGTGGCCTTAACCGTACTGCTAGAAGGCTTATGATTAACGGCACTGGCAGCTAGTGTCGCATAAGCATCGTCAACTCACCTGATTTGGGAGCTCGGTTCTGGGGGCAGGATCATGACAATATGATCCTGCTACCCGACCACTCAGGTGGTTCAGTCATTTACCAAAACTTTCATTCTTGCAACGAAGCAAGCGGAGTCCAGTCGCCAGACTGGATAAAGGGAGCCCAGTAGTAGGGATGTGAAAACCCATCCGAGTCAATCATTTCAAGCTGCGTATTTCGAAGAGCAGCACCACGTCCCTCACCCTGAAGAAGACGGTTATAGTAAGACACCATGAGGTCTTTAGCAGAGTCGTCCTTGACTTGCCAGAGACTAATAATTTGACTCTCAGAACCAGCTAGGAGCAAGGCTCGCCTCAAGCCGTATACGCCTTCACCAACAGAAATATCGCCTGCTCCTGTTTCGCAAGCGGAAAGTACAACTAACTGAGTACCTAATAGATCTAGGCTAGCTACCTCAAATGCAGTCAAAATTCCATCTTCGCCGGGATCTATCTGACGGTCTTTGAAACCTGTCAATAGGAGAGCCGAGCGAAGCATTGGGTTTTCTGTCGGCGTAATGTCTAAAGGTGAAGTGGACTCAAAGAAACTATGCGTAGCGATATGGAGGATATTAGGTCGACTAACCTGCTTAACTGAAGATTCAGTTGCTTCTAAACCTTGCCTTAGCCTTGATGCAGGTAATATAGAGGCAATTTCAGTAGTTTCTGCTATGGTTCCTGGCAAGGGAGGGTAGAAGCCCTCAAAGGTACTAGGTTCGCTTCCATATATCGGATTAGCTATCAACAAAGGTGGTTCCTCCGCAGATACATTTAGCTGTAGGCGAAGTAAGTCTCGGCCAGAGGTTAAGTAAGTTATCTGGTAGTCCTCAATCAGATAGCGATTCGATTCACTTACTAATACTTCAAAGGGAACTAAATTTAGTGCCGCATCAGGAGAAATCAACAAATGCTGAGTCTCTCCTAAGTAAGCTCGAATAGGAGTTAGGAGAGCCTCATCTAAAGTACGCGACGTCTCTTGAACTTGAGAAGAGCGCACGTTTGGATTCCTTATTACTGAGCTGAGGTCAGCAATAAGGAGATCAATATCGGCTACAGATCCTAAGTCGATGCCCTCAATATAACCATCAGGACGAAGCAGGTATGCAGCGTATCGCTCCTCGCCAAACATTTCACCGAATTTATTCTCAGGATTAACGGGTCGATAAACAAAGAACTCGACCAGAGCAGCATCTTGAGGAATAAGAGCAGCTATATCCTCAAGATTTGTATTAATTAAATTATTATCAATTTTGGTCACTTGACTACTAGCCTGACTCTCAAGTTCAGCTAGTTGAGAATACAATTGAAATATTTCGTCAAAATCCTCCTCTAGATTAGCTTCCGGCGAATAGGATAGCGATTTGCTAGCTATCTGGTTCCTTACAGAATTCATTTCTTCCAGAATCCTTTGCCCCTCAGAATTTAGCTGTTGACGAAGAATCGTATAGCTACTTGAGAAAAAATCAACAACGCGTCCCTTACGTTCCAACATGGCTGAGAAGGCCATATTGGCCATATTTTTATTCTTAGTGTTTAGATGAACATGAATTATAGGGTTTAGTGTTCTTGAAAGAGTTTCTAAGAACTCAACTTTCTGTGATTCAGAACCATAGTAAAGTGTATATTTTGATAAACTTTGAGTTAGTTCAATGCTTGTCTTAAAAGCATCTTCAGCTTCCTGTATCTCGCCTAAGAGCCAGCGAGTTATTCCCAATAACGAATATAGGTTCGCCAGGTCTCGATGACTCCAATCTTGCCTCGATGCATAGGGTAGCTTTAGGGCGAGATATTTCTCCGCTGAGTCATAGTCTTTCTGATCAAAAGCAAGTATTGAAAGTGGAATAAGAAATCCTGGCCCCGGTTCATATTGACTTGCAACTGCCATCAACTCTAAGCGGCTTAGATTATCAATCAAGTTCTTGTCTGTGCTCAACAAATTAGCAGCTTTACTAGTGTCACCTTTATATAGATAAGTTAGCGCCAGCATAGAACGAAACGCATCACGATACTCTGACCTTTGAATCCTTGGTTTAGATAAGATGGATTCTAAAAGAGATATAGCTTGTTCATATCTCCCATCAGAAAAGTATAAATAGCTATGCAGTAATGAGACTTCATCCAATATCTCTGGTAAAAAAGAGATATTTAGTTGATTTTGAATTTCAATTTCTGGAATAATTCTTAGAAGCCTTTCTGCCTCATCAAAATTTCCAACATCTATATTTGAAACGACTAACGAAAAGTAAGTAACTATAAACGAATATTGGTCAGAATCAAGTTGAGTAAGATTTTCCTGATTTAGAAAAGTAAACCATTCATTTTGCTCTTGCTCTAACTGTTCAAGCTGTTCTATTGCCTCTGGGCTATTCCCTTCAGCTCTATAAACTCTAGCTAGTAGTGTGCGTAGATCATTGGTCACATAATTGCTTAGGTGGCTTTCTCCTAGCTCCAAAGCTGCTTCCAGAAAAAGTCTAGTTTGTGCAATATCAATTTCGACTGGTTGAAACTCATCCAAACCTGAATAATAGTTTGCCAAATCTCGATAGAGGCTCATAAACAATAGAGCTAGCAAGCCAGAATACAACCGATCCTCTCCCGCTGCAGTCTCTAAATGAGTATAAAACTCAACACCTCGAATGACTCCTGATAATGCCTCTTGCGGACTGTCATATCCACTTATTAAGTCTATCGTACTAGCAGTAATCTCAGATTCAACTACATGATTTGGGATTTCTCTGTAATCTTTGTACTCAAAATAATACAGAATTGCTAAAAACACCTTTACTGTAAGATTATAATCTGACGAGTCATAATGCGAACTTGATGTCTTTTCAAAAATTGGAAAAAGACTTTCAATTAGAGGGATCATTTCAGAATAATTTCTCTGAGTTTCAAGTTCCGAAATCATTTCGAGGAACCCTTTTACTTGTCTAAACTCAGTTTGATTGAAAGTGTAGATGTTAGGACTTATATTTGTGAAATGTGCTAGATAGGACGAAGACGCATATTCTAAATCTCTTGAAAATAAAGATCTTCTGAATTCCATCTCTTTATTGAACGTGGCAGCATAAACAAAGTTTTCCCCACTAGTCCATGTCAGGATATTCAGAATAACTAATATCAAAAAGGATCTCGAATATATCTTCATGATTTTTCCTGCGAAGTATCTGATCAATACATAATCAAGACAAAGCCATTTCCCGTCTATCCGAAAGTATGGAGGTGATCTATTTAAGGGATAACTTTTAATTATTCAGGATTAATATAGTTTTGATTAACTATTATGAAATACAAAAATTATTCCTGTTAGATTTGTATGATTCAAAATAGGTCAGCTTACTTTTATGAAATGATTTATGTTTCAAATATTTGCTCCACAAAAATTTAAGCATTGCCGGAAAATAGTTTGTCTATATCACATGACTTAAAACAACAGAAACTATTACTTGCGTCTTTTGTTGTAGCCGCTCTTAGCCCGATTAGCAAAGACCGAAGCTGGCTTATCCAAGTTGACCATTTCCGCGCAAACAGAGCAACAAGAAATAACGCCAAAAAGCTAGGGCGCACTCCATGCCAACTCAGATGAGGGCGCAACGCGGCTTGAATTTGGTTCATCTCGTTCATGGGGCAGAGAATGTTGGTATTGTGGTGATTTCTAGCTCGCCGTCTAAACCCTAAGTTAGACAAATTCACACAAGGCAAAGGCTGCTTTTTTCCGGTATCGTGGTCGCTCTTATGATTATGCTGAAAATTAATGACATTATCGAGGCAAGTTTAATGGAGTCCAATCCCCCGAAATAGTAAAAGGTGCCCAATAGTATGGATGAGAAGTGCTTTCTTGACGGAGCATCTCTAATTGAGTGTTACGCAAAGCTTCACTACGCCCCTCCCCTCGCCTCAGGCGTTCATAGTAACTCACCATTAAATCTTTTGTAGTGTCATCTCGGACCTGCCAGAGACTCATTAACTGACTTTCTGAGCCAGCAGATACTAAAGCACGTCGTAAACCATATAGACCTTCGCCTTCGGACACCTTGCCTATGCCAGTTTCACAAGCGGAAAATACTACTAATTGAGTTCCGAGTAAGTTCAAACTGGAAGTCTCTAAGGCAGTCAATATGCCGTCTTCTTGATCAGAACCACTGTTACCTGTCTGTACTCCTGCTAAAACCAAACCGGAACGGAGTAGTGGGTTTTCATCTAAATCTGCAGTAGAAGTGACTGAAGGTGTACTTGTGAAGAATCCATGCGTAGCAACATGCAATATCCTGGGTTGATTAACCTGTTTAATAGCTGCTTCTGTCGCCTCATATCCTTGTAGAATGCGGTTTTCAGGTAAGTTTAACAAGTCGGCAATAGTCTCTATTTCACTTGATGTGTTCGTTAGAGAGGGAAAGTTGCGCGAAGTAATATCGCTGAAGCGGATAGTATCTGCAGCTGAATCATTTTCTCTTGCACCAGGTCTTCCAAAAACGGGGTCAGCGACCAGGAGAGGTAAAGTTTCAGGTTCACTGCTTGATTGCAGTCGCAATAAATCGCGCCCCGACGTTAGATAGCTGATTTGATGATCCTGTACTAAATAACGTTCTGGCTCCAGCATCAGTGCTTCAAAAGGGATTAAGTTCAAAGCACCATCAGGAGAGATCAACAGATGCTCAATGTTCTCCAAATGGCTTCTTAGTGGATTCAAGATTTTTCCAGTTAGGCGCTCAGCAGCCTCTTGCAGTTGTGACACGTTGAGATTCTGATTCCTTAATCCCACTTGAAAATCGGCAATTAAAGGTTCAATCTCTGACGCAGGACCCAAATCATAGCCATATATATTGCCTTCGGAGTCAAGAAGATAGGCCGCGTAATGGAGTTTGCCAAATGTTGTGGAGGAATAATTTCCGAAATCAGCAGATCGTGAATTAAGTGATTCAATCGGTTGATATCGAATGAATTCTATCAGTACGCTATTCGAAGGTAGTATTGATTGGATATCATTCGTCGAAAGATTTGGAATTGTTGCTTGATAAGGCCCCGCGTGAAGGCTTATTAACCCCTCTAGAGTAGATATTTGTTTTGTCAGGTCTTCATACCTTTGATTGAATTCAGTCTCTGTCAAACTTGCTCTGCTATATGTGAGATTCGACAGCTCTCGCTGAGTCTCAGCAAGTTCAGTTTCTATCCGCTGTGATTCAGAATAATTTTGAATTTCCTTTTCTCTACCAGCAAGAACTTCAAGGATCCGACCTTTACGACGCAGCACAGTCGTAAAGGCTAGCCTTCCAGACTGAGTGTCTTCGGGAGATGTGTTTAAATGGAGTGATATAGCCCTGTCCAAATTGTCAGAGTTGAAGGTATTGATTATGCGTCGTCCATTTGCTTCAGGAGCAGATGACAAGCCTGAATGTTCTGAATTTATGTATACCTCTTCTAAATCTAAAGCTTCCTCTAGAGTTGATGCTGCTTCCGAAAAATTACGCCTATATCGATAGAAATCTGAAAGTTCTGTCAGTATGGGAGTTAATGTTAGCAAACCGTTTAGGTTATCACGTTCGAATAGTATACGGGACCTTGATGCAGCTTCGATATACAAAGCTTCTGCTTCTTCATAGCGTCCTAATGACCAGTTAAAATTTGCGTCTTGGAACAGAAGCCTAATCGTAGTTGGATGCGCTTCACCTAATTCTTGGCACTGCAGTAATCTCGTCTCTTCAGGACTTAAAATATCAGAAATGCCAAGAGTTTCATGCAATGAAACAGCGTTGGAACTTTGAACAGCAGCTGTCTCTGATTCACAAACTTGGGATCCAAAAACCTCTGATGAGCCAGTGATAATATCAGAGCCTGCAAAGACGACGGGACCTAAATCTTCCAGAAACAATCTTGTAAGTATGTCTGTGTCCAGTGAAGGGATATTCCATTGCTGACTATCAGCAACTACATTTCCAGGTGGAAACTGGCGAATCAGACTTTCTGCCTCAGAGTTAAATTCCTGAGAGATGTATAATTCCATTAATGTGAAAGCTACTGTAATAACAAAGAAATTATCATCACCATATGCTGGGCGAAGGATAGCTAGAGACTCTTCAAAGTACTGTGTGGCTTCCTCATATCTAGCAAGATCTTCTGACTCAAATGCTTGCCTGATAAGATTCAGTGCTTTTAGCCATTCCTCCTCTGAAGACGTCGCATCTCGCCATTCAAGAGTGTAAGTGCCAATTGAGTTTGAGCTAGAGCTGGGCACGTAATAACTTACACCTGCGTAAATAGTGTAAGCTCCGCTAGATGGGAGAGTAACAACTATTCTAGAAATACTATCTCCATCATTAAAAAACCTATTGTCTTCAACGATATATGCTTCGGCTATTTTATTGCCATTTGGGTCTAAAAGTATGAGGTAAGGTTGAAAATCCTTGCTCTTCAACTCAATTGTAATAGTATTCTGTGATTCACCATTAAACTGATGTACCTCAAAATATTTTTCATCCCTTAAAATAGCCGATTCTATGTCAAAAGCATCCGTTATAACTCCAGTTGAGTTGTCCGTTACTCCTTCCTGAGCTAAAGAGTTTATTCCAAGCACTCCATCCAGCAAACAAGCTGCCGCCAGAGATAGAATTAATCTAAAGAGCATCACTCTCATTACTTTATCGCCTCTTTCTATTTCAGTTTTTCGAAAACTAAGGGGTAGGTATACGATTTTGGGAATCGAGAATCAGCTCTTCTAAGTCGCTTAACTTTTCTTGATTCTCAGGCACGCTTACATCCAGGAGATCCTGATAGCTATCTATGGCGCTACTCAGCCAGGTAATAGCTTCTCGATAATCCTCTAAATAGTAGGAGATTTTCCCGAGCTGCTCTTGAAAATTGGCTTGATAAGCAAGATTGCCTTCGGTTTCAGCAACGCGTAAGGCATTGAGATAGCTTTCTCGTGCAGCTGTTTCTAATCCGACCTCTAGATAGATTTCGGATTGAAGTTGATGGATTGATACGTTTCCAGTTCCGTCTTCAATAGCTGCTTTCAAGACATCAATAGCACTTTGATAAAGCCCATAGTTTCGATAGAGATCTGCGATCGCAAACACTTTTGCCTCTTTCGCTTCCTGCCAAGATTCTATTTCGGCTATTCTGCGTCTGACTTCCCTTGCTTGCTCATCATTTAAGAATGAGATGATTGGGGCTGGATCTAAATTTGGACTTTCAGGAGCAGAAATGCCTGTGCTGGCCGTGACTATTACAAAATAGTCGCGATCGTTTCTAAGGTCAGACAAGTCTTGGAATTCTGCTGCTGTATCCAGGAAACGCTCTTTTAGGATCGTCCTAGCCAAATACCTAATCTCAACGTCATAGTGAGTTGCTCCATCCACAGGATTCCAGCTTAGTCTTAAGGGTTCATCCAAAAACAGAGCTGAATTCCGTGATCTAATTAGGTATGGTAGATTTTCGTTTTTTGGATCTCGCCCTGGTGCTAGATTATCCTCCGGTCGGTATGAGGTGTTAGGACAGCCTTCGGTAACCGGCACATCTTGTCTGCGGGGAACCGTCCAACGTTGTTGTGGGTCACTGTTGCAAATGACAGTAGCAGACGATTGAGTATCTCTGATCCAGAGTTTGTCTTCACGCCAAAGAGTTTCGTTCAGGTCTGCCTGACGATAACCCCACCAAAAACGACGTTTAATCTGCACATTGCCTGTTAATGCTGTGATATAAGTCCGTTCTCCAGAGGAGAATGCAGTTGGAGGGATAATAGCGCCTGCGACGACTATGACAAATAGAGAGATGGGAAGCAGTTTTGTCCACTTCATGGAGTTACGTCCTTATCTTGAGCATTCTGGAGATATTCGTCAGCCAAGTTTAGCCAGGTGTCTTCTTCTGGAATGGAAGAGTCGGCCAATTGCTGACACAACTCCCATTGGCTATGAGCATCTTTGTCACCGCCGAGTTCTAGCACCTGAGCCAAAATACAATGGACAGAAGCCCGACTCTGTACATACTTAATAATTTCAGGATTATTAGAAATTAGGATCGCCTCGCTTAGAAGCTTTTCAGCATTTTCATATTGGCTCTGTTCAAATCTCACCCACGCCAAATTTTTCAGTAAGTTGTAGTGATCCTCAGGATAGATTGAGCGAGATTCCTCAGGCAGTGTTAATTCTTCTTCAACCAATCGCAAGCCCTTGATAAGGAGACTGACAGCTTCCGAGTAGTTTTTCTCCAGAATGTAAAGACGGGCCAGATTATTGTGGGCTCTAGGGATATTAGCGCTGACAGCTATCTGGTATTCTCGCTCGGCATCATCGAAGCGCAACCAGTCTTCATAGAGGCGGCCAAGGTTATAGTGGGCTTCTGCATTATTTGGATCAAGGGAAATGGCTCGCTGATAGTTGATTTCTGCACTGCTCAGTTCATCAGCCCGATAATGATTTAGGCCAAGGCGGGAGTAGAACTGAGAAACCTGGGGTAATTTCTGCCAAAAAAACAGAAGGCCAATAAGCAGGATGAGAGTAGATGAAAATTTGGCTCTCGCATTGATAACAGCCGGTATTCTCATCCACTGCAGAAGAGTATCAAAACCTTTCTGCCCTGCTTCAGTCAAGTCGCTTTTGGCTTTTAGCAATGCGAAAAGACTTGGAAGGATGACGGCGATAGCACCCACTACATCTGGACCACCACTGAAGAAACGACTAGCAATGTTGATCAGTAGAGCAATGCTGACAGTCCAACTGCCAAATGTAAGGCCATTGAAGAACCATTCGTAACGATCTAGAAAATGAGGGGGTTGTGTCTTATCCAGATTCCACCACCAGCTCTGAGGATGTTCTGGTAGAGTTTCTCGATAGTTCTCTAGATCGATGGCTTTGAGGATCTTGGCAGCATTTTTCTTTTTCTTCAGTTGGGTATCCAGTCTATAAATTCGCTGTAAGCGTTCTGCTGCAATGGGAGCTTCAGACAAAAGTGCTATCTGTAAGGTGTCCCGAGTGCAGAGAATCTTGAGTGCTTGTTCTGTAGTCAACACATCTCTTGCATCCAAGCAGTTCAGAGCAGTGCGATAGGCAGATAAAGCAGTTCCAACTGAAGTGGGCATATCAATGATTGCTGTGTGGCTGAAATCATTTAGCCATACATCCTCTTCAACAGCATTCAAGTCTTTGATGCAATGAACTCTCAAAGCCTCCAGAACACTTGCAATATGGGGCTTTTGAGACTTTCAATCCCATCTTGCAGATGGTGGTTATGTGGAATGGTAAAACCCCTCTAAGCGATGCTTGACAGGTTAAGCACTTCCAGAAATAGTCAAGTCCCATATATAGGGGCTTCTTAGAAGAATTGGCTCTAGATATGGATTCAGCCCAAATGCTAGCTTAGTGAGCATATTTACTTGCAGAAGCTGAACACCTGATGCAGCAGCCATTTTGACGTTGGCAAAATGCCCTTGACAAAAGCGTTTTGCTCTTAACCTGTCACAAATCCCTCTAAGCAAGAACATATCTTGGAGTATCTACTCCGCGCTGCAAACGCTCCGACCGGAAAAATCAAAATTGTCCACTGGTTCATACCCTGAACAGTCAAGTCAAGTGACCGTGGAATAGCGGACTGAGCAGAGCGAGGGAGCCTATGCCGCGAAAGCACTTGACGGCCAGCCCCTTGCTACACTTTTGCATCCACCAGGGTGGGTGTTCCAGGCATTTACAATCACCAACTCTGCACAATCAACCCAAGCATCCTCACTCGCCGATCCTCCCCCAACCCATCCCCCTGGTGATGCCCAGCGGCGAGCGACTTTATTCAAGCTCAC
>ERZ1740058.328-NODE-328-length-39476-cov-8.161893_pt1 | contig 39476 bp, 28 predicted proteins | sample MGYA00581745_ERZ1740058 | MGnify/ENA primary metagenome ERZ1740058 (study PRJEB43018, sample SAMN04849742) | marine metagenome | isolation source: floating plastic debris | place: Pacific Ocean | collected 2008-08-30 | study: EMG produced TPA metagenomics assembly... | reverse complement strand
CGACCGTGGCCTCGGCGGTGTACCGCTCGTCGAAGTACGAACGCATCGTGGTGACGGGCAGCTGCTCGATCGTCTGCTTCGTGCCCAGCACGCGATGGCCCAGCGCATGGCCGCGGTAGTGCCGTTCGCTGGCGGCTTCGAGCAGCACCCAGAAGGGGTTGTCGTCGTACATCGCGATCTCTTCAAGGATCACGCCACGTTCGGTCTCGAAGTCTTCCTCGCGCAGGGCCGGACGCATCATCCGGCCGAGCAGCGTGGCGGCGTCGGGCAGCGCTCCAGGCAGCGTGTGCGCGTAGAAGCACGTGAGCTCGGCCGACGTGTACGCGTTGTTGCTCGCGCCGAGATCGTCCATCGCGGAGTTGAGCGCTTCGGCGGACAAATCGCGCGGGCCCTTGAACATCATGTGCTCAAGGAAGTGGCTCACGCCCATCGCCTGGGCCGATTCGTCGCGTGCGCCCGTGCGCACGAAGTAGCCCGCCGCCGCGCTGTGCGCTTCGGGATCAACCTCGCCGATCAGCCGGATTCCGTTGTCGAGCACGCGTTCCTGGAAAGTGATCGCCATGCCCGAGTCTAGCCCGAGGGAGCACGCGCTCCGCTCTCACTCGGGGTTAGCCGGCGGTGCGAGCCTGTGCATCAGCCATCGCGTCAACAAGCGCGCGGGTGGCTCGCAGGGGATCGTCCGAGCCGCAGACCGCGCTGCACACCGCCACGCCTCGGCATCCCGCCGCGACCAGTTCGGGGATGTTGCTGGGCTCGATGCCGCTGATCGCCAGGTGGGGCAGCCGGCCGGCGACCAGATCGGTCGTGACCCGCTCGATCAACCGGGGCCCACTGATCGTGTCTTTCCGCTTCGTGTCGCTGGGGAACATGGGCCCGAGGCCGAGGTAGTCCGCACCGTCCTGGGCCGCCGATCGAGCCATCTCCAAGGTGCTACACGACACGCCGATCGCTACGCGCTCCCCCACCAGCCTTCGCGCATCAGCGACCGCGAGATCTCCCTGCCCCAGATGTACGCCCGTCGCCCCGGCAAGCACGGCGATGTCGGGCCGGTCGTTCACGATGACCGCGACGCCGTGCGGCCGCGCGATCTCGATCAGGCGATGGGCTCGGCGGAGCAACTCGCGGTCTTCGATGTCCTTTTCACGGAGTTGGAGGCACGCGGCCCCACCGCGGCACGCCGCCTCGGCGACAGACTCCCACGGTTGCCGGCACAGCGACTCCGTGATGAGCACGCACACCGGCCATGCGAGCGAGCGAGATACACCTAGGGCGGAGACCAGGCGCTGCTGAATGTCGTACGCCTCGTACCGCGATCGCTCGAAGGCCGCGGCGTCGAGCCCGAGCACCTTGGCCGCCTCCTCACAGGCGCGGAGCGCTTCGGTCGCGCGGTTTCCTGCCGCGAGGGCGAGCGCTTCCGAATCAGCCCGGTCGCCCTCACCGGCCGCGGAGATCGTGGTGCCAACATCTCCGGGCGTATCGCGCCACGCGACGAGCCGACGGGCCCCGGTTGCCGCGGCCGCGTTCCGGACGGCGTGCCTTGCGTCCTTCGCCCTTCGCGCCAGATCGCCATCGTCGAGCAGGAATCGCGCGAGATCCTCGAGGGTGCGCAGGCCCTCGCACGCCCGGTTCACGTTCGCGTCGAGCAATCGCGCGAGCCCGCCCATGCTGGGGGGCAGTCCCGCGTCCGGGGATTGGTCAGACGTGGGCATGGACCACCACGCGGCCGCGGGCGTGGCCGGAAACGGGAGACTCGCCGTAGACGCGGGCGCGCTTCGCCGCACGAGCCAGCCGCATCGGCAAACCCATCTTCCAGACCACGCGGACGTCCCCGAACCCCGCGGCCTGGCACATCGCCACGACTGCCTTCGCATTAGGGCCGAACCAGTTTGTTGGATCCTTGCCGAGCTCCGAACCGGTGTAGAACGCGAGCGCGGGCCTGCGCGTGTACGCGAGGTCGCTCTCGGTTTCCAAGATGAGGGTCTTGCGTGTGACGCGCCGGAGCGCAACTAGAGCCTCGAAGGGGTTCGGCAGGTGGTAGAGCACGCCAAGGAAGAGCACGAGGTCGTGCTCGCCGTGAATCGACGGATCGAGATCGTGTACCGAGGCACGTACCGGGGTGGCCGAGGATTGCATCGCCGAGTGCGCAACCGCGTACCCCTCGCTGGTCGCCGAGAGTTCGGGGTTCCAGAGGTCGGCCGAGATAACGCGTTCCGCCCCCCGCCGTTCGGCCTCAAAGCTGTAGAAGCCATCCCAGGCGCCGACATCGAGGACGTTCAGGCCGTCCATGCGATGGGGCAGGTGGAGGCGGTGGAGCTTCTCGGCGGGCCGATACCGCCCACCGGTCCAGACGCCGCCTGGCAGCTCGAAGGAATGGAACCAGTGCGGCACTCGCGCGACTCGCGCCCGAAGCCTGGCGGCGTCGTCGAGGCCACCGAGATCGGGCCAATCCAGCACGTCTGGCTGAGTCACTCGGCTCTCTATTGCGAGGTGCGGCACGAAGAAATCTAGGCGGCCCGGTGCAGGTGACTGGCGTGGTTCGGAGATGCGCATACACGCAGCGAGCCAATGAAAAGAGCCCCCAACGTTTGACCGTTGGGGGCTCAAGTACGGCGATGACCTACTTTCCCGCAGGGCAGTATCATCGGCGGCCAGGGCTTAACTGCTGTGTTCGGGATGGGAACAGGTGTCTCCCCTGACCTATGGTCGCCGAAAATGCACGGATAGCTTTTCAGCCATCCGGCACTAGGTCTCGCCTGGGCAATGCCCAGACAAGATCCGGCCGGAACAAACGTCTACTGGCCCAACAAGACCAGGGTCTTGATGGTTGACGGAAGACCGTAATTCTGCTGAATAACGAATCTTCTCTTCTGTGCACTCGTACGAATCGAGCGAGTGCTTGCCCACGATCCGAAGATCGCGGCAATGGGTTGGTGCGATCAAGCTTTCGACCGTTAGTATCACTCAGCTGAGGGTATTTCGACCCTTACACCTGTGACCTATCAACCTCGTCGTCTACGAGGGGTCTCACGCTAAAGCGACCAAGTCTTATCTTGAGGGGGGCTTCCCGCTTAGATGCTTTCAGCGGTTATCCCTGCCACACGTAGCTACCCAGCGGTGGCCCGAGCGGGCCAACTGGATCACCAGGGGTGTGTCCATCCCAATCCTCTCGTACTAAGGATGACTCCTCTCAAACTTGGAACGCCCACGACAGATAGGGACCGACCTGGCTCACGCCGGTCTGAACCCAGCTCGCGTACCGCTTTAATAGGCGAACAGCCTAACCCTTGGGACCGCCTTCAGCCCCAGGATGCGATGAGCCGACATCGAGGTGCCAAACCGCTCCGCCGCTATGGACGCTCGGGAGCGATCAGCCTGTTATCCCCGGGGTACCTTTTATCCGATGAGCTACGGCCCTTCCACACGGGACCGCAGGATCACTAAGGCCTGCTTTCGCAACTGCTCGGCCCGTCGGCCTCGCAGTAAAGCTGGCTTGTGCCTTTACACTCGATGCGCGGTTTCCATCCGCGCTGAGCCAACCTTATGCGCTCCTCCGTTACTCTTTAGGAGGAGACCGCCCCAGTCAAACTGACAAGCACCCACTGTCCCCCGCCCAGGTTCATGGGAATCGGGGTTAGGCCACAAACAAACGAAGGGTGGTATTTCACCAATGGCTCCACCAGCGCCAAAACGCCAGCTTCAAAGCCTCCCACCTATCCTACGCAGCGATCGCTCGTGACCAATAGAAGCCTACAGTAAAGGTCCACGGGGTCTTTCCGTCTTGCCGCGGGTAGGCGGCATCTTCACCGCCACTACTATTTCACCGAGTCGGTTGTGGAGACAGTGCCCAAGTCGTTACACTATTCATGCGCGTCGGAACTTACCCGACAAGGAACTTCGCTACCTTAGGACCGTCATAGTTACGGCCGCCATTGACCGGTGCTTAGGTCACGAGCTTCGCCGAAGCTAACCCGCTTCCGTGACATTCCGGCATTGGGCAAGTGTCACTCTGTATACATCCTCTTGCGAGTTGGCACAGAGCTGTGTTTTTGGTAAACAGTCGCTAGGGCCTTTTCTCTGCGCCCTCCCTTACGGGTAGGGCCCCCTTCTTGCGAACGTACGGGGTCATTTTGCCGAGTTCCTTCACAACCGTTCTCTCGAGCGCCTGAGGTTCTTCACCCCACCTACCTGTGTCGGTTTTGGTACGGGCCCGTTAATGACATGGCTTTTCTAGGAACCGATTCCACCCCCAACGGCAATTGCCTGCCAATCTGATAAGGCAGGGGGCTTTCTCGATCCGCACCATATCCGGGGTGCAGGAATATTAACCTGCTGTCCATCGACTACGCCTTTCGGCCTCGCCTTAGGTCCCGACTGACCCTGGGAGGATTTACCTTCCCCAGGAAACCTTAGGTTTTCGGCGAGCGGGATTCTCACCCGCTTTATCGTTACTCAAGCTCGGATATTCACTTCCTGACGCTCCACGGGCCCTTTCGGGCACGCTTCAACGCCGACAGGAACGCTCTCCTACCACACTTGCGTGTCCGCGGCTTCGGCTCGATGCTTATCCCCAATCATTCTCGGCGCCAGACTCCTCGACCAGTGAGCTATTACGCACTCTTTAAATGGTGGCTGCTTCTAAGCCAACATCCTGGCTGTCACGGCAATCTGACTTCCTTCCTAACTGAGCATCGATTTGGGACCTTAGCCGGCGGTCTGGATTGTTCTCCTTTTGACGACGGATATTGTCACTCGCCGTCTATCTCCCGAGCCTTGGGCATTGGTATTCGGAGTTTGGTTGGGTGGGGTACCCGTGAGGGCCCGCCACCCATCCAGTAGCTCTACCCCCAATGCTTGCCACTCGAGGCTAACCCTAAAGTTATTTCGGAGAGAACGAGCTATTTCCCGGTTTGATTAGACTTTAACTCCTCCCCACAGCTCATCCCAATTCTTTTCAACGAATATGGGTTCGGGCCTCCAGAGGGTCTTACCCCTCCTTCACCCTGGCCATGGGTAGATCACACGGGTTTCGCGTCTAGCCCCTGCGACTGCGCGCCCTATTCAGACTCGCTTTCGCTCCGCCTCCGGCCCGTTAGGCCTTAGGCTCGCCACAGAGGCTAACTCCCGAGCTCATTATGCAAAAAGCACGCGGTCACCCCGAAGGGCTCCCACCGCTTGTAAGCGCACGGTTTCAGGTGCTATTTCACTCCCCTCATAGGGGTGCTTTTCATCGTTCAGTCACCTTACTGGTCCACTATCGGTCGTCGAGGAGTACTTAGCCTTGGAGGGTGGACCCCCCATGTTCACGCCGGGTTTCACGAGCCCGACGCTACTCTATGGCTAAACGGCTCACTACAGGGCTTTCACCTTCTTCGGCCACGCATTCCAACGTGTTCACTTCGCCTCATCCGCTTTCGCTCGCCGCTACTTACGGAGTCTCGGTTGATTTCCTTTCCTCCAGGTACTGAGATGTTTCAGTTCCCTGGGTTCGCTCTGCTGCCCTATGCATTCAGACAACAGTACTCTGTAAACAGAGTGGGTTTCCCCATTCGGAGATCCACAGATCACAGCTTGGTTACCAGCTCCCTGTGGCTTATCGCAGGTTCCAACGTCCTTCATCGCCTCTCGACGCCAAGACATCCACCGTGCGCCCTTAGTCGCTTGATCACACCAACCTGTCGCCGCGAACGGTTCCAGATTGGCTCAAGCGCACCTTCTACTGCAAGCGATCCACCCGAAGGCTTCACACTCACAGGCCGGGGTCTGGACATTGCGTCCATGCGCCCGGCGGCGCTCGCTCGATTCTTAATGTTGCTACCCGCCAGCCCCACACTAAACAGCACGTTCTCGAAGCCAAGCCTTGCGGCTTGCCTGCGAGCCGTTTCCGCCCGTGCGGGACGACGTTTGATCCGTGCCGGTTGTCAGAGAGCCTCGGTTTTGGAAGGGCATCCGCCCCCCGCCACCAGGGGTCGCTCCTTGTTGCCCGGCGGACCGAGCGGAGCGAGGAGATGATACCCAGTACCTCTCAGTCGTCAATCTAGGGCATCAAAAAACCGGCCACAAATTGCAGCCGGTCGGGTGTCGTCAAGGTGTTTCAAGGGCCACAAGAACGGCCGGCATGCCTCAGCCGCCGCCGCCGGGGGCAGCCTTCCCAGGGGAGACGCCACCGCTCGTCGGACGGGGCTCGCGTGGTTCGCGAACCCGAGGCCCCTCGAGTGACTCCCTGGCCTGCCCTTGGCTGCGGCCCTGCTCGGCCGAACGGGCGAGCATCTGGTACAGCTCGCCCTGGCGATCGACCGTCGCGATGCGGCGCACAAGGCCGGCACCACCGAGCTGGCTGAAGTACGCCACGGCTTGCGTCGACCGGTCGGCCGGGCCTTCGGCCTGCGTGGGCTCGAAGGTCACATCGACGAGGTAGACGTCGACCACGGCGGGCACCTCATCGGGCACGAGCTCGCCCTCGCCTTCTTCCTCGGACTCAGCGGCGGCCTCGCGGCGACCCCCGAGCGGCACGACGCCCGCGGGCGCAACACCGGGCCGTCCTACGCCATCCCGTTCACGAGGCCGATCGCCGCGACGGGCGCCGGCACCGGGTGACGCGTCTGTCTCGCTGGCGTCGGCCAGTACGGGCAAACGCAGGTCATCGGGCAGGTCGGCGTCGGCCACCACGATGTCGCCGGGCCGAAGCGTGAGCGTCGCTCGACGGTAGTAGCCGTAGTAGAAGGTGAACACCTCGACGCTGGCCGTCGGTTCGCTCGGGCCGAGCGCCCCTCCGCGCCCGTCGCTCGCGCTGGCGAGGAAGAACGCGGTCGTCGGAGCCACAACCAGCGGCTCGCTCCATGCGGAGGGCTCGCTGAGCAGCACGGGATCGGCCGCCATCGGTCGCTGCGCTTCGATGAGCACGGCCTCGCGGCCGAACATCGGGTTGTTGATGGCCAGGCGAGTCCGGTAGCGGTAGGTCGCACCGGGCTTGGCCGTCAGGTCGTGGGCCCACAGCCGCGCCTCGGTTTCTTCGAGCAGTCGAGCGTCAACCGTGTCGTCCGTGAAGCCGCTGGTCTCGACGGGCAATCCGGTTTCGGGGTCATAGCCCAGTTCGATCATCTGGGCATCGATGCGCTCGAGCTGGCGATCGATCTCGGCCAGCTGGCGCTCGATGGCCTGTGCGCGGCGATCCAGTGGTTCGTCGTCATCGTCGTCGCGCCCACCACGGCCGGGGCGTTCCGGTCGGCCGCGGCCACCGCGATCGCCCTGATCGCCGCGGGACTCGTTGCCACGACGCTCGACGTTTGCTCGCAGCGCGAGCTGGCTGCTGCGCTGGTTGAACAGCCGCTGGGCCTGGCCCTGGCCGTCCACCCCGCCGAACGAGGCGAGCTCTGCCTTCATGACGGTCGGCGGCTGCCACTCTGGGCCCGCGATCGTTCGTACCGGCAGCGGTCGGCGGAAGTCCGGCGCCTCCTCGAATGCCAAGCGGGCATCCGACGCGAGCTGGTCTCTTCCGAGCACGCCGTCCGCGGCATCCTGACGCAGCACCTGTGTGAGGCTGGGCGTGCCCGGCAGGCCCTCGATGATGGTCGTGTTACCCCACGACCCATCGGAGAGTTGCTCCTGACGCTCGAGCTGCAGGCCGAGCGCTTCCACGCCGTTCACCCAGTTGAAGGGCAACGAGCGCAGCTCGCCCTCGCCGGCTGTGCGGAAGGCCTCTTCGAGCGCGGTACCGTCGTAGGTTGTCTCGATCGTCACCGTCACGATGTCGAACGGCTGCGACGGACCGACGATGGCCGCCAGATCCTCGTTGTCGATGAGCAAGGCCGGATCGATCGTGGCGGCGTAACTGGCCGCCACAGCCGCGCCCGGCGCGGGCGGATCGATCATCGCGTACTCGACGTCGTCGGCTTGGCCCTCGAGCAACGCGTCGTCGATTTCGGCCGGCTTGCCAAACGCCATCACGCTCGGCCGGACGGAGACACGTTCGGTGACCCGATCCTCGAGACCGGCCAGCGCCTCGTTGCGTCCGTCGATGACGGGAACGTCAACATCGACCGCCGTCATGCGGCCTCTGATGTCACGCGCACGTTGCTCGACCGGGTCGAAGGCCCGCTCGGGCGGCAGGGTCTGGTTCCCCACGTTTACGGCGTTGGGGCTTCCGGCGAACTGCAGCACGACGACACCGGCCGCGACGGCGACCATCAGTCCGAGCAGCAGCTTCTCGATATGGGCTTCAAAGAAGCCAACACCCTTGAGTTTCATGGCATGCTTCCTTTCGCTGGCCCTTAGCCCGGCCCCTGTTCGTCACCAAACCCGTCCTCGGCCGCCGGCTCAGGATGGGGTTCCAACCCGAGCTCGAGGCGCACCGTGTCGGGCATCACCGGCGCCGTCCACGCCCGCAGGTAGAGGATCTCCAGCTCGATGTCGAGCCGCACCACGTGGTCCTGCCCGTAGTAGAACCCCAGTTCGAGGTCGCTCCACACGTCGATCGACGAGACGTCGAGATCGACCACGGTCATGAGGTTGTGCCGCGACGCGGCATCGATGATCTCGGGGATACGTGCCGAATCGACGATCAGCGAGAGCTCGACACGCCGCAGGTCATACAGCTGGTTGTTCCAGCCCAGCTCGCGGCCGGAGGGCGACTGGAAGAATCGCGGCTCGAAGACCTGGTTCGAGGCATCGGGCCCGGGATCGATCGTGTCTTCCCACTCGCTGTCTCCACCGCCGCCGCCGAGCTGGAGCGGTTGCCCATCAATCGTCAGCACGCGCTTAATAGGCGCGTCCACGATCGGCAGCAGCCGGCCGTCGCGCGAGTTGGCCTCAACGAAGAACCCGATGAGGTCTTCTGCGAGCCAGTAGTCGAATTGCCAGAGGAACGTCCGCCCGTGGCTCGGCGAGCCCGAGACCGCCTGACGCGGGAACGACGGCGACACATCGAACGGCGAGCCGATCGGGAACTGGTCCAGCGTCAGGTAGATCGAGTTCTCCTGGGCCGGTCGGGCGTACAAGCTCACCCGCTGGGCGACCAGCTCCTGTGTGATCGCGTCGAGCTCTTCGTCGTCGGGCTCCGATGCGCCACTCTGCGCCGATTCACGCTCGAAGAGCCTTGCCCTCGTGTCGTTGAGCGTGTCGAGGACGCGCTGCGCGTCGGGGGGCGTCGTCGCGCCCACACGTTCGAGGAGCTGCTCGTACGCCGAGTCACCGCTTCCGGGGATGAGCATGTCCTGCATCCGCAAGCGGAGCAGCTGCGCCTCGGAGTCGTCCTCGGGCTGCTTGGGGAACAGGCCCTCCACGAGCACGCCACGTTCCTTGTGGTTGAAGGCGATGATGGCCTCGGTCGCCTCGGCCAGTCGCTCGGCCTGGGCCTGCTGCGCTTCGCGGTAGAACTCGGTCAGCTTCTCGTGCGGCATGCCGCTGTTCTGCACCGGCTCCATGCCTTCGACAAGCCCGGGGAGCTCGTACGTCACCCGCAGGCCATCGAGGCTGCTGAGCAAGCTGTTCGCGGCGCTCTCCTGACGCTGCTTGATCCCGGAGTTCAGGCCGTTGCTGACGATCCAGCCAGCCGGCAGGGCGGCCAGGATCACCACGATGCTCACGATCAGCGGCCAACGCTTCTTTACGAATCCCATCATGTTGCTCATCGCAGGCCATCCTCTCGCGCATCGACGAACTGGATCACCCAGTTCACCTCGAAGTACGTTCTCACCCGTCCTTCCGGCACACCCTCATCCGGCCGTGGGACCGGGTAGCTCGCGTTCAGCGAGGACAGGCCTGGCATCTGGCTGGCGCCGCTCGTTCGGCCGGGCTGGACGTCTGGCGGCAGCGAGGCCTGGGTCGCTCCTGTTTCGATCTCACGCGCCGGCGTTGGGCGTACCCCACCGGCAGGCGTGCCACGCCGGATCGCCCGCGGGTCTCGCGCCTGGCGCCCGGCCGGCGGCGGTTCGCGTTCCGCTTGTGGCGGGGCCTGCTCGCCAACGGTGCCGATCGGATCATCCTGACGGGTGATGCGCCATCTCGGGCTCCCATCGACGATTTCGTAGGGCAGCCCCTCTCTGACCTGATTGCTGCGCAACCAGCGGTCGATCGAGTCGACGATGAAGTCGCTCGCCCGTGGGTGCTCGGTCCAGCCCGTCATCCTGATCGCGATCTGCGCGAACTCCTGGGGCTCCTCGTTGCGGCCACGCTGGGCGAAGTCCGCCGACTCGGGATCGTCGGGCCCGGTGAACTCCGTCGTGAGCGTGCGCAGCGTGATGATCGGAGACTCGATGTCCAGCGACGCGTCGCCGGCCGCAACGGTCTCGGCCCGCTCCATCATCAGGCTGACGTCGTCGACGATGCGGGCGTAAACCTCCCGGCCATCGGCGAGCGCCACCAGATTCGACAGCGTGCGATCGATCTGCTGCGCGCCCGTCACCTCACGCGCCTCGCGCCTCAGGCCCTCGCCTTGCGTCAGCACCTGCTGGATGATCGGGTCCGGCGCGAACGCATCAACCGCGGCCTGATCCATGAACGGCCGGATGAACATCGCGCCACCGGCGACGATGCCCAGGCCCGCCGCGGCCGCGAACCACGGCGTCTTGCGACGCCACACGGCCTCGCGCACCACCGCAGACGGCATGAGGTTGGCCTCAAGCGTCGCGAACTCCAGGCCCTGGAGCGCCAACCCATACGCGGTCATCAGCTGGCCGGCACTCTGGTTAAGCGTCGACTCATCAGGGCCATCGAGCGTCGCACGCTTGAACTCCTCGACGGTGTAGACCGTGAGTTGAACCTGCTGCTGCAACGCCTTGCGGATGCCCTGGAGCTCAAAGGTGGCGCCGACGCCGATCACACGCTGCAGGTCCGAATCGCTGTGCAGCGACTGGTAGTAGCCGATCGAACGCTGGATCTCCTGGCCCAGGTCGCCGAAGATCGGCCGCAATGCCTGCAAAACGTGGCGGGCGCTCTTGCTCTTGTGCACCTCGCGCTTGATCTTCTCCGCCTTGGGATAGCTCACGCTGAACTTGTCAACGATCTCTTGCGTGAAGTTGTGTCCACCAAGCGGGAACGTGCGCACCCACACGCGGCCGGCCTCGGCGATGATCAGATCGGTCGAGGTCGTGCCGACGTCGACGATGACCGTGCCGGGCGTCTGCTCGTCGAACACCAGGTCGTACGCGAGCGCGTTGTACGCGGCGATCGGGCTGAGTGTCACGATGTCGGGCACGATGCCGAAGTCGTCGTACAGCTGCAGCTGCTGGCGGATGCGCTCCTTCGTCGCCGCGAAGATGCCAACCTCGACGTCGGGAGAGTCAGGAGAGCGGAACGTCTGGAAGTCCCACTCGACTTCTTCGAGTGAGAAGGGAATCTGCTGCTCGGCCTCGAAGCGCACGATCTTGGGGATCTGCTTGGGCTCGACCGGCGGCAGCTTGGCGAACCGCGCAAACGCCGCATGCCCGGGTACGCTCACCGCGATGCGAGCCTTGCTCAGGTCGTACTGGTTCGCGAAAGCGCCAAGCGCCAGGCGCACCGCGTCGTCCTGGTTCAGGTCTGGCGTTGAGAGCACGCGCTTGTGCGGCACAACGGCGAAGTCGGCCACACGCACGTTCTCGCCGTCGAGCACAAGCTTCACGCCCTTGATGCCGCCCGCGCCAACCTCGATGCCCCAGCACGCGTTGGATGTCGCCATGGTCGAAGCCTTCCTTTTACTACTTACTACACCTGACTTGTGAGAACCTGACTTGTGAGACGTGGGTCTCGCCACCACCTGCGGCGACCCCGCGTCACGTGGGCCTTTCGAGTCTGGGCCGTCCCGTCAAAAGGAGGCCATCGTACACATCGCCTGGGCACATGTTCCGGTGGGCCGGCCGAACGGCCGCCCGATCGGGCCATCGCGTGCCGGGCGTGCCACTCCATACGACGCCCAGCCGGGGCTGTTGCCTCGACCGGCGGGCGCGTTACAGCGCGGTGACGAAGCGTCCTGGAACCTGGTGTGATCCCGAGTTGGGTCAGGCACGTCCGGTATCTGGACGAGCCGAGAGTTGCCCAGCTTGACCTATCCGGCCTGCTCGGCCGGCTCACCGGCCTCGATCACGCCAGCGATCATCGACACCAGCATGTGGCCGTTCTGGTCGATCGCGCCCTGGTAGTGCAGCGTCCGCGTGGCGCACGGATCGGCGATGCCCATCGCCGCCACGATCGGCCCGGTCGAGGACCAGCGCGTCGGGTTCTGCTGCCAGGCCATCGCGGCGACCATCTCTTCGGGCTTGCCCTGGGCGAGCAAGCCCAGCATGTCGCGATCGTGGCGCACGACCTTGTTGCGGGCCTCCTGGGCTTCGGGAGCATCGCCCATCAGCTGGACCTGATCTCCAAACATCGGCCCAACATGGCTGAGGTCGAAGCTCACGATCAGCAGCGTCGTGCCGCCGAGCTCGGCCAGGGCCTGCTTGACGGCATCGACGAACGGTTGGATGGCCACGCCGTTACCGTCGTAGCTCTCGCCGTTGTTGGCCGCGGCGTCATGGACCAGGGCCGCGAACATCTTGGGGTAGTTGCCATCGTCATCCATGCCGAAGACGTGCTGGATCCACGGGAGCTGCAGCTCAACACTGTGCTCGCGCTCGTGGTCGTAGCGATGCTCGAAGAGCTTGTCGCCCAGAGAGTTACGAAGCTTCTCGACCAACTGGGCATCGACCGCGCACTCGCCCAATGGGCTCTGGAAGCCCTTGTCGCAGCCCGCGACTCCGGATGAACGGCCGTAGTGATTAGGTCCGAGAATAATCACCCGGTCGGGCCGATCGACGACGCGCATGCGTCCGTACGCCTTGGCAAAGACCAGCCCACCGCGGGCGTAGTCGATCGCCGGCACGACGATGCCCGCCGGCAAGGCGTCGAAGCTGGGGTTCTCGTCGTCCTTCAGGGCGGCATCGATCATCTGGTCGAGGTGCTCGCGGAGGGCCTGGGGAGACTCCTCGGCAAGTTGGGCCTCGGTTGGCTCGTTGCCCTCGCCGTATGCCTTCTTGACCAAGGCCTCGGCATAATCGGCCGTATTGGACGGCGGCAGCGTGTCGGTGGAGTCAAAGGTCTGCGTGAACTCATTCCAGACCTCGTCGAAGTTCGGGCCGTGCAGCAGGGCGGCGTCATCAAGCTGAGCCACCAACAGTTCCACGCTGCGGCGCTCCAGCCCCTGGCCGACCTGCTCAACAATGTCGTCCAGCGACCGCGTGCCGTCCATCAGCGGGAGTATCTGCTGGGCCGCCGGCGAGGTGAAGACCACCTTGCGGCTGATCTGCCTGGCGTCGGCCACGCCCATGGCCTGCTGGCCCTTCACCTGGGCCGGGAAGCCCTTGATCTGGCGGAGCTTGGGCTTCTGCTGGTGCGGGGCGTCGGGGTCAAAGGCCGGCGGCGTTGGGGCGGCGGGTTCGCTCATAGCCCATGGTATCGGTCACGCGTGGGCCGGCCTGTGCCAGTAGCCCCTGAATAGACCGGATTGGACACGATTTCGCACGCACGCTATCATCGAGGCCCCACCGATCGGTGGGCACCCTGTCAATTCCGACCGCTTGGAAGGCCCCGACGATGACCGACACGCTGAACCCTGGCGACAAAGTCACCTGCACCATCACTGCCGAGCCGCGCAGCCGGGCCGCCAAGCTGACCATCGGTCGGCTGATGAAGCTCGACCCGAGCATCCAGCGCGGCCTGCGCCGGGCCCAGAAGCGCCGTCGCCAGAACATGCGGGTCTATGTCCGCGGTGGCCGCGACTGGTACGCCCGCGAGAAGTGCGGCAAGGGCGGACAAGTCAAGGTCGGCAACAGCTTCACCATGACCTACGTGCCCCACGTCGCCGCCGACATCAATGCGGTGTCCTCGTACCTCAAGCTCGAGCCCGCCAAGGGCTAACACGCCTCGGGCTACCATGCCCGCATGATGAAGAACTCCCAAAAGGGCCCGCTCTCCGTAGCGGGCCTTGTTATTGCTGCGACCGCTCTGTTGCTTCCCCTCACCGGCTGTGGCAGCGAGGAAGCCCAGCCTGCCGAACCCGACGCGAGCTACACGACACAGGGCCGCGTGGCGATGAAGAAGACGCCCGACAGCCCCGCCAGCGAGTTCCAGATCTTCCACGAGAGCATCCCGAACTTCGTCAACGGTCAGGGCGAGGTGATCGGCATGAACGCGCACCAGATGTCCTTCCCGCGCGTTGCCGAGGACATCGACGTCGACTCGCTCGAGATCGGGCAGCCGGTGCGTTTCACCTTCGATGTGACGTGGACCGACCCGACCACCCCGGTCTGGATCGTGACGGAGCTCGAGGTGCTCCCTGCCGAGACCACGTTCGCATTCGAGACTCCGGCCGAAGAGGAAGCCAAGCCTCCTGTCGACGCAGGCGGCTGAGATCGCGTCGGCGCACGAAAAAACCCGGTGACGAACATCATGTGCTCAGCCACCGGGTCTCGTGGGGGTCAGCGTTGTAGCTAGCAGTCGTTTCGCATCGATCGGCTGCCGTGTTCCAGTGCGAACAACAAATTTGGGGCCAGTGTTCCCGAGTAATCAAACAAACGTTGCGGACATCCGGGGCTTCCCGTAAGCATTTCGGGAATCTTGCGCCTTACCGGTCCGGAACGGGCAACTGGAGCCGCTCGAGCACGCACTTGAGGTCCTCCCAGACCTTGCGGCGGGTCTCGGGGGTGTAGTTCCGAAGCAGATAAGCCGGGTGGTAGGTGGGCAGGACCTGGAACTCCTGGCCACTGGGCGTCGCCATGGGCCACCACCGCCCCCGCAGGTCGCGCATCGAGAGCGTCTGCTGCGTGAGCAGGCGGGCCGAGGGCAGGCCGAGGGCGACGATGGCCTCGGGCTGGATCACTTCGATCTGACGCATGAGGTACGGCGCGCAGGCCTGCGCCTCTTCCAAGGTGGGCGTGGCGTTGTTCGGCGGGCGCACCTTCAGAACGTTGGCGATGTAGACGTCCTCGCGCTGCAGTCCCATCGCGATGATCATCTGCTCGAGTTTCTGGCCGGCGCGCCCAACGAAGGGGCGGCCGAGCCGATCCTCGTCGGCACCGGGCGCTTCGCCGACGAACATGATGCGCGCGCACGGATCGCCCTCGCCGAACACGATGGTGGTGTGTGGCGTGCCCGTCACCAAGTGCGGCGCAGCTTCCGTGTAGTCCTGGAGGATCTGGGCGAGTTGGTGCTGGGCGACCTCGGCGGGCGTGCCCGTTGGTGTTGGCATGGGCTTGGCCTCGATTTGCGCAGCCGGCGGCTGCGTCAACTTCATCGGGTTGCGCGGTATCGGCTCGGGCTGGGCCTGGGGCTCGGGCTCGGGCTGCACAGTTTCTGGAGCGCTGGATGCCGCCGGGACTCGGCTGGCATCGCCGCGCAGGCCCCAAGCCACACCGAGCTGGCCCCACGCGCGCGCATCCTGCGCGACCAAGCGCCGAACCCGATCGGGACTCATGTCGTGCTGCGCCACAAGTTCAGCGCCCCTTCCGGATGCGGTGGGCCCAGGCGGCGTACTCGATCAGCCCGCGCACAAGCTCGCCGCGCGGCGGCGTGCCCCGGCCAAACGCGGTGTGCCATCGCCAGGTGTAGTACGGCCCGCGTATGCGAAACCTCGCGAGGATCGCCATCCTCGGCAGTTCGTACAGCGCCAGGGGCAGGTCGCGCCAGAGTCCCACGTCTCGGTCCTCCCGCTATGCGCCGCCGCTCGAAGCGCCGGCCTCGAGTTGTGCGCGATGCCACTGGATGGTCTCGGCCAGGCCTTCGCTCAGCGTCGCGAAGGGGTCGTAGCCGAAGATGGTGCGGGCCCGCTCGATGCTCGCCAGCGAGTGCCGTACCTCGCCCTGCCGCGCGGGCTCATGCCGGGGCTTGAGGTCTTCGGCTATCACGCCCGGGCTGTCCTTGGCGGCCGCCTCGGCCATCATGCCGGCCAGTTGGTTCAGGCTCGTCGCGCTGCCGAGGCCAACGTTGGCGATCGCGCCGTCGGGCAAGGTGCTCGCCGATCCGGCCATCAGGTTGGCCAGCACCACATTGGCGACGAACGTGAAGTCACGCGTCTGCTCGCCGTCGCCGAAGATCGTCGGCCGTTCACCCCGCAGCATGCGCGACGCGAACGCGGGGATGACCGCGGCGTATGCACTGTCGGCGCGTTGACGCGGGCCGAACACGTTGAAGTACCGCAGCGCGATGCTCTCGATGCCGTAGCACCGGGCCCATGTCGAGAGCAGGTACTCGCCCGAGAGCTTGCTGGCTGCGTACGGCGAGAGCGGGCAGGGCGGCATCGACTCCTCGCACGGCTGGGACGAGTCTTCGCCGCGGTCGCCGTAGATCGAGCTGGAGCTGGAGTGCACCATGCGTCCACCACCAGCGGCGCGGAGCGCTTCGAGGACGCGGAGCGTGCCCGTCGCGTTCACGTCCCACGCTCGGCCGGGCTGCTCGATCGACAGCGGCACCGAGCCCACGGCCGCCATATGGAAGACCACAGGCCCGCGATCGGAGTCTGCTTGGGTGTTGGACCTCCGCGGCGTCGCGAACGCGTCGGTGAGCGCATCACGGTCGAGGATCGAGCCGTGCACAAATGAGACGCGATCGGGCTCGAGCTCCAGCAGCTCGGCGACGTAGGCGGCCGAAGAGTTCGACAGATCGTCCAGCACGCTCACATGGGCCCCAAGCGAGACCAGGGCGTCGACGAGGTGGCTGCCGATGAACCCCGCCCCACCCGTGACGACAACGCGACGGTTTTCGTACGTGGGGCGGACGCGGACGATGAGTTCCGAGGGAAAGCGGAGCACGGCCGTATCCTAACCGCCCGCACGGGCGGGCCAACTGCTCCACGGCATGCCCCAAACATCGCCCCGGCGAGCGGGTTTTGCGCCCTCGACCGGGCCGCTCACGAACACGCGACCAACCTTCCGATACGCTTGGTCGTGGGTACGACCAAGGCCGATCTTCCGATGCTGAATGTCCAGGATCTGTCCGGGAAGCCCGTCGCCATGCTCGGCGTCGGTGGCAGCGGCATGAGCGCGCTCGCCCGGCTGCTGGCCTCGATGGGCGTCGAGGTGCGCGGCTACGACGCGGTCGCCAGCCCGATCACCGATCGGCTGATCGAGAGTGGCATCCGGGTGGCGATCGAGGACGGCCGGAGCGCGGCCGAGGGCGTCGATGCGCTCATTACGACAGCGGCGGTCCCTCGTGAACATCCGGCGCTGCTCGCCGCGAATGACGCCGGGCTGCCCGTGCTGACCTACCCGCAGGCCCTGGGCATGGTTATGCGTGGGCGCACGGGCGTGGCGGTCGCCGGCACGCATGGCAAGAGCACGACGGTGGCCATGCTCGGTGCCGCAATGGTCGACGCCGGGCTGGATCCCTCGGTGATCGCCGGTGCGGCCTCGGCCCAGCTCGAACGCGGCGCGCTGGCGGAGCGTGGTGCGTGGGTCGGCTCACGATTGGGGTCGCCCGAGATCCCCAGCGGACCTCGCTTCGGTGCGACCGGGCTGCTCGTGGCCGAGGCGTGCGAGTTCAACCGCTCGTTCCACAATCTGCGGCCCACAATCGCCGGCATCGGCAACATCGAGGCAGACCACCTGGACATCTACGGCAGCCTCGATGCGGTAGTGGAGGCGTTCGCCCGATTCGCTCGCGCGTTGCCCCCGGCTGACGATGGTGGCGTGCTGATCATCGGGCATGATGGCGCGCACCGACGCGAGGTGACGGCGGGCCTAGACGCACGGGTACAGACCATCGGCTTCAGCCCACAGGCCGACTGGGTGGTGTCGTACGACGAGCATACAAGCGCAGTCTCGGTGCGCGCGGGCGATGCGATCCAGGGGCGATGGACGCTCGCGCTCCCGGGCGCGCACAACGCGGCGAACTCGGCGATGGCGTTCGCGCTTGCCGTAACCGCGGGCGGCGATCCATCGATCGTCGCGCGCTCTCTGTCAGCCTTCGGCGGCCTTGAGCGGCGCTGCCAGTTGCTCGGCGATCGACCCATCGCCGGTGGATCGGTGCGCGTGTACGACGATTACGGACACCACCCGACCGAGGTCGACGCCACGCTGCGCGCGATCCGTACGGCCGAGCGGCCCGAGGCCTCTGGCGGTCGGCTTATTGTCGTCTTCCAGCCGCACCAGCACTCGCGCACGCGATTCCTGCTGGATGAGTTCGCGACGGCCTTCTCCAGTGCCGATGCGGTCATCGTGCCGGAGATCTACTTCGTGCGCGATAGCGAGGCCGAGAAGCAGCGCGTGAACGCCGACGACCTGGTGACGCGGCTGTGCGATCGCGGCGTCGATGCGAGCCACGCCCACCCGTTCTCGGCCATCGTCGAGCAACTGGAGCGTGACTGCCGCCCCGGCGATGTCGTGGTCGTGATGGGCGCGGGCCCGGTGTGGCAGGTGGCGCACGGCTTCATGCGCGGCATGCGGGCGGTGGCCCATGCCTGAGATGCTGGCGCTCGACATCGAGAACGATGCGCCGATCGACACGTGGTTCGGCATCGGAGGAACGGCTGATCGATTGGCGAGGCCCGCAAACGTTGACGAGCTGCGTCGATGCCTGGACCTGGACATAAACCTGCGCATCCTGGGCGATGGCGCCAACCTGCTCGTTGGTGATGGCGGCGTGCGCGAGCTGGTCGTGAGCCTAGAGCGCCTGGATACGGTCGAGATCGCGCCCGACGGCACCGTCCGTGCACAGGCGGGCGCAAACCTGATGAGGCTGGTGCAGGACACGGCAAGGGCCGGGTTGTTCGGGCTGCACACGCTCGCGGGTGTGCCCGCCAGTGTGGGCGGCGCGGTGCACATGAATGCGGGCGGCGCGTACGGCAACACCTTCGATCATCTTGCCAAGATTGTCACGATGGATCGGCACGGCGTCGTGCGCACACAGCCGGCTTCCGAGTTCGAGCCGGTGTATCGCGATGGCGGTATTGGCGACAAGATCGTGGTCGAGGCCCTGTTCCGACTCACGCCGGGCGAGACCGCGGACGTGCGCGAGCAACTGAAGCGCATCATGGCCGAGAAGAAGGCAAGCCAACCGCTCTCGGCCGACAGCGCCGGCTGCGTGTTCAAGAACCCAACGCTTTCGAGCGAAGTCGACGGGATTGGAAGCGCGGGCGAGCGCATCAGTGCGGGGATGATCATCGATCGCGCCGGGTGCAAGGGCATGCGTGTGGGGGGCGCGAGCGTCAGCGAACGGCACGCGAACTTCATGGTCGTTGATAAGGATTCGGCTCGGGCGCAGGATGTCTTCGATCTGATCGCCGTTGTTCGGAGCACCGTGCTCGAACGGTTCGGCGTCGAGTTGCAAACCGAAGTCGTGGTGTGGGGGGCGGCATGAGCAAGAAGACCGTGCTCGTGCTCGGCGGCGGACCGGACGCCGAGCACCAGGTGAGCCTTGATAGCAGCGCGGCCGTGGCGGAAGCGCTGTCGCGGAGCGGTCGCTACGTCGTGCAACGGGAAATCTTCAAGGAGCTGGCGGCCGAGAGCCTCGCGGCGATGGGCGGCGACGTGGTGTTCCCCGTGCTGCACGGGCCTTGGGGCGAGGGCGGGCCGCTGCAGCGGCTGCTCGAGGCGGATGGGCGGCCGTTCGTCGGTTGCGGGTCGCATGCGGCTCGCTGGGCGATGGACAAGTTGCAAACTAAGCAGGTCGCGCTGTCGCTGGGCATCGCGACCGCGCCGGCCACGGTGTTCCATCCGCTCGATGCCGAGCCGCCCATCGACTTACCGCTGGTGCTCAAGCCCGTGCACGAGGGATCGAGCGTGGGGCTGGCGATTTGTACCAATGCCGATGACTGGCGCAAGGGCGCTGGCATGGCGCGCAGGATGCTATCCGAAGGTTCGACTGCCGCGTTTATGGTCGAGCCATTGACCAAGGGCCGCGAGCTGACGGTTGGCATCGTGGCCGGCGAGGCCATGCCGATCGTCGAGATCGAGCCGGCCTCTGGCGTGTACGACTACGAGGCCAAGTACGACCGCGACGACACGCGGTACACCGTCGATCCGCCGCTGCCCGAGGGACTGGCGCACGCTATCCAACGCGATGCGCTCCGTTTGGCTCGCACCCTCGGGTGCGCGATGCTCGCGCGCGTGGATTTCATGCTCGACGAGCAGCGCGGTCCGCGGTTGCTGGAAGCGAACACCATGCCGGGGTTCACCAGCCACTCATTGCTCCCGATGAGCGCGGCGCGTGTGGGGCTCGCGATGCCGGCGCTATGCGCAGCCCTGGTCGACGACGCCGTCGAGCGGCACACCCAGGGCAGTGCTACGAACCACGACGCCCCGGCGGTCATACGCTCCACATAATGGCCAAGAAGAAGACCACCAAGAAGAAGGCCAAGGCGCGCGCCGCCCGTGACGAGGGCGGCACGTGGGCCGAGGGCGGCACGCGGCGGCTCGTGATGGTCGGGATCGGCCTGCTGCTCGCGGCCGGCGTGGCGGTCGGCGCGGGGCTGGGCATCCCGGCGCTAGGACGTAGCGCCGCCGCTCGCATCAGCACCGAGAGCCGAACCGTGCAGATCTGGCTCACGCCGCCGGGCTGGATGCCCCAGAGCGTCTTTGATGGTGTCATGGACCGCGCCGTTGCCGCGTACGAACAGGCCAGCCGAGAGTTGGGGCCATCCGAGGCGCTCAGCTCTGAGCCCTTGCGCGCGGTACAAGAGGCCGTGGCCGCTACTGGCTGGGCCGCTGAGGCCCCGCGCGTTCGCCGTCGGCCGCCGACGATGGTGGAAGGTGAAGCGGACGCCGCTCGGCGAAACGACGTGGTCATCGAGATGGCGTGGCGGCAACCCGTCGCGGTCGTGCGCTCGACGGCGTTCCAGTTTGGGGCCCGCCCGGGCCTGCGCGATACGGCTATCGACGCCGGGGCCGATGTGCTGCCCATGAGCGGCTCGCCCGAGAGCTTCCCCGGCCTGCCGGTGATCATCAATCCGTCCCGGCTGCCGAGCCCCACCGATGCGAGCGACACGAACCCGAGTTGGCCGGGCCAGGACGTTCGCGACGCGATTGCGCTGCTGGGCGTGCTGCTCACGCAGGACTTCGCGGGGCAGGTCGCCGGTGTAGACCTGGCCGAGCACAGTGAGCAGAGTCGGCTATTGATCGTCACGACCACGGGCGGCCGAGTGGTGTGGGGCGCACCGCCGCAGGGCGACGGCGTATTCCAGGGCGAGGTGACCGACGAGCGCAAGCTCGCCAATCTGCGCGGCCTCATCGCGGCGACCGGCGCGCTCGACGGCGGTCAGGAGCGTGTCGAGATCCACTGGCCGGGCACGGTGCTCATCGGCGGGGAGGGTGTCGGGGGCGGGCCGTGACCGAGACCGCCCCGGAGCGCACGGACAACGCGAAGGCGACGAGGAAGCGCGGCGGCAAGAACGACAGGTGGGCGCATCGCCGTGCCGAACCGCGCACGCTGGGATTCCTCTGGGCGATGTTCATCCTGCTCGCTGGGCTGAGCACGATCGGCGTGCTGCTCGTGCGCGGGCCGTGGGCGCTGCTCGACGAAGAGGTGTACCAGTACGCGGCGCGCACGATGTTGCTCTCGGTCGCCATCGGCGTCGCGCTGCTCTGGCCCATGGCCCGGCTGAGCCAGGCCGTCTCGTTGCGCGAGTCGCCGACCTCGGCGATGTTCAAGGATCTGTTGGCGATTCTGCCGCCGGTCCAGGCCGTGGTTTGGGCGCAGGTGGTTGCGCGAGCGGGGTGGACGATCGACCAGATCGGTGCGATGGCGCTGGGCTTGTGGGCCTGGCCGATGCTCGTGGCCGCCGTGCTGGCGTGCTTCCTGCGGCCGTGCGGGGCGCGGGAAGATGACGCCGTGTACGACCACGGCACGGTGTTCATCGGTGCGCGTGGGCCGAGCGGAACGGCGCGCACCATCGTGATGGGGGGCATTGCCGTGGCCGCGCTCGCGCCGCTGCTCGCGCTGCGCACCGGTCCGGGCTGGGCAACGATGCTGTCGCCGGTGTCGGCCGTGCTGGACCTCGCGCAGCAACGGGAGGTCGGCCCGGATGCGCCGTCGGTGATTGATGGGCGCTGGACGGCCTTGCTGGCGCTGCTGGCGCTGTCGCTTGTAGCGTGGGTTTTCCTCGTGCTCTACGAGCCGCACGCCGCTCGGCGTCGGGCGAAGCTCGGCGAAACTGGCCCGGGCGAGGCAACCCCCATAACATCCATGGCTTCCCCGCGTGATCGAGGCCTGGAGCCCGATGAGCGCGGGGATCGTCTTTCGGGCGCGGTGGCCGTGCCCGATGTTGTTGGCGGGCGGGAAGCTCGCGTGCAGGAAGGGCGTCCGATGGACTTCATGACCGCCGAGGAAAAGGTGAAGATCAAGGCCCGGCTCGACCAGCTGATCGCCAACCGTCCCAAGATCACCGAACGCATCGCCGAAGCCCGCGCGCTCGGCGACCTCAAAGAGAACGCCGAGTACCACAGCGCTCGCGAGCTCCAAGGCATGGAAGAAGCGGAGATCCGCCGACTCGAAGACCGCCTGGCCAATGCCAAGGTCGTCGACGACGGCCTCGCCAAGGACGCGCAGGTCGTGTTCCTTGGTTCGATGGTCAAGATCCGCGAAGTGGGGACCAACGAGGACGAGATGGTCAAGCTCGTCGGCGAGTTCTCGGAAGAGCCGCCGGACGACTACGACGAGGTGACCGCCAACAGCCCGATGGGCAGCGCCCTCATGAAGGCTCGAGTGGGCGAGACCGTGCGCGTCGATGCGCCACGCGGCGTGAAGCGGTTCGAGATCATCGAAATCCTCTGAACCGCACCAAGTACGCTCCGCCGACTTCGGCAAGAATTCGACAATCTACAACCTGAAACGCCCGATGCCCGTGGCCCAACAATGAGCATTGGGTCTGTTTTCTTGCGTTGGCCTCGTGGAGGGTTCCTGCCATGCGTTCGTTGCGTCGCCCCGCTGCTGTTCTCGCCGCCCTCGCCCTGACCGCCTCGCTGGCCGGGTGCTCGTTGGTCTACCAGAAGGCCACCGAGCCCGCATCGACCTCGATGGTCATGCCCGAGGCACGGGCGGTCGGCGTCGATGCCAAGACGGACAACGGCCGCATCTTGATCGTGCAGGACCCCTCGGTGGGCGAGGCAATCGTCTCGGCCGAGGCCAAACTCGTGACCGTCGATCGGGCCGAGCGGTTCTCGATCGAGACGACGCTGGGCGATGATGGGACGCTGGTCGTGCGTCCGCTATGGCCCGATGGGAAACGCCAGGGCAACGAGAAGTGCAGCTTCGAGATCACGGTCCCGACGCTCCACGGCGTTGTCGCCAACAGCAGCAATGGCTCGATCACCATCAAGGGTGGTTCGGGCTCTGTCGAACTGAAGACGAGCAACGGCGCCATCACGATCGAGGATCGCGTTGGCGACGTGCGGGCGCGGACGAGCAACGGCAGGATCCAGGTCGCTCGCGCGTCGGGTGCCTTCGATCTTGAGACCTCCAACGGAGCCGTCTCGATCATCTCCGGTTCGCCCGCGCTCGGCGCCCCCTACGACTGGCGTGTCTCGTCGAGCAATGGCTCGATCCGGATCGACCTCGACCAGCCGCTCGATGCTCGCCTCCGCGCATCCACCTCGAATGGGAAGGCCAGGGTGGAGCGCATCAGCGGCGGCGATGGGAGCAGCACGGTTGTGTCCGGCAAGTCGATCGAAGTGGACGGCAGCCGTGGCAACATCACGATCGACACAAGCAACGGCTCGATCACGATCCGCACGCCGTAACTCGAATGGGCTGACACCGGAAAACACAACGCCGACCGAGACCCGATGATCTGGTCGGCGTTCATGTTTCCGTGAACCGGTTTTGATTTAGCCGCAGCCGATGTCGAAGGCCGTTTGGAAGGCCAGGAAGTCGAAGATCGTCAGGCTGCCGTCGCCGTCGAAGTCGGCGCGGAGATCGCCGCTGTCGAAGAAATTCTGGAACGCGAGGAAGTCGAAGATGTCCAGGGCTCCATCGCCGGTCACGTCGGCCTGGCAGCTCTCGCAGACGAACTGCACGATCTCGAACGCATCGATGGCGGCCTCGGTTAAGGGCACGGCCGGGCCGCCGACAATGAATCGCACGCGGAGGGCGTCGGTCAGATCCACGGTGTCGGCGATGCGCAGCGTCTGGAGCGACCAACGCCCGGGCAGGAGCTGCGCCGGATCGGGCACGTCGCCGATCGTGCGTGCGAGCGTCCATGTGTCGCCGCCATCGGGCGAGAGCTCGATCCGCAGCGTGTCGCGCTGGTCGCCCAGCGCGACGAACCACGCCGCGAATCGCACGAACACCTCTTCGCCGAGATCGGTCACGTCGAACACCGGGCTCGTGAGGATCGTCGGCCCGCCGCGCAAGAAGCCGAACTCTTCCAAGCCGGTCTCGAACGACGAATCGGTGCCATCGAAGTCCGCGAGCGGCTGGATAGCCGAGAAGCCCCTGGGCGACGTCGCGCCTCGCTCCCATGGCCCGGAGCCAACATCGATGTTCTCGACGGTCCAGCCGGTGTCGGTCTCGAAGCTGTCGAAGGCGATCTGGCGGACCTCATCGACGATCGTCGCGTGGAAGTTCACAAACGGCGCCGAGAGCGGCGCGCGGAACGTGCGGCCGTCGTCGGCGTGCGCCTCGAACCAATACTCGATCGTCTCGAAGCAGGGCAGCGAGGGGAAGTTGCCCTCGTACGCCCCGCCGCCGAGCGCCGTCATGGGCTGGATGAGCATCTCGCCGTCCGCGCGTCGAACGTGCAACTGCACGCTGCCGTCTTGCACCATGCCCTCGATCTCGTTGATCTGGATGGCGATCGCATCGCCGAAGGGCGGCAGGAACTGGGGCGCTTCACCGTCCACGGTGATCTCAAGGTCCGACGCGCTATCGCCGCTGACATCCACGATGAACAGCCCGCGCTCGATGTCACTGATGAGCACGATGCCGCTATCGAAGAACGGGTACGTGCTCCACGCGCCGTTGAATTCCGCTTCATCGCCGGCCGGGAAGGTATCGAACCAGGCGATCTCGGTCGGGTTCACCGGGTCGGCGGATAGATCGAAGACGCGTAGGCCGCTGCGGTAGTTAGCTTGGTACAGCGTGTCGCCGCGCACGTAGTTGTTGTGATCGACCGATCCGAGCCCATTGCCAAAGGCGCCCAGGAGCGTTGGGTTGGCCGGGTCCGAGACGTCGAACACACGCGTGTTAGTCAGCACACCGAGCTGGACCTCATCGAGCTCGTCGTTGACGTAGAGAAGCTGGCGATCGTCGCTAAGCCAACCTTGGTGCGTGTACCCCAGGTCGTCGTAGACGTTCTCGCCGATCTGGACGATGTTCGATTTGTCGGTGACATCGAGGACCGCGACCCCGTTGAAGCCGTTGAAGCAGAACGCGAGCTCTCGGCCGGCGAACGGCCCCTCGGTGTACGAGACGACCTGCGCGTCGTGCACGTAGCTCTCGGACCACTGGCCGACGATGACTGGATCCGTCGGATCATCAATGTTGACGGCCAGCAGCCCACCGTTGGCGATGTTCGCGCCACAAACGTAGATGTAGCCCGAGTCGGGGTTCGAGATGATGTTGTGCGAGGTCTGGTGGCCGAGCTGGGTCTTGTTCTGGACGAGCGTGACCACGCCGTTGTCGATGTCTCCGAGGTCCATGACCTGGATGCCAAGCCCGCCCTCGCTCACGCCGTAGGCGTACTCGCCGATGATCTTGACGTCGTGCCAGTTGCTGGTCGCGCCCGCGATCGTGTCGAGGATGACCGGGCTGGTCGGGTTGGTCACCTCGACGAAGCCGAAGCCGTTCTCGACGCCGAGGATCGCGTATTCGCGACCGCTCGGGCTTGTGTACCCCCAGCAGTCGTCGGCCCGCTTGTTCCCGCCGGCGAAGGCGCTGACGGGGATCCACGCGAGCAGCGTGGCGTTCTCGCTCTCGAACCGGGTGCTCGGATCGTCGACGCCGCCAAGGCCGCCATCAGAGAGCGACCACGCCGGTGCGACGACGGCGGGGAGCTCCGCGCTGGCCTTCCGCCAGCTCTCGTGGGCCTCGGCGGCAATGGCCACAGCGATTACGCCGGCGCCGGCGGCGGCCATGCTCGCGCGGCGCAGGCGCCGATAGTTGCTCGTCCCGACGGTCGGTTCGGTCGCCTTGAGCTTCATGCGTTGTACTCTCTCTTTCGGGATGTCCAATGAGTCCCTGACTAACTCGCCACGCCCATGTTTCGCTTGCTAGGGCTGTCCCGATGCAGGTCAACGACTACAAATGGCGGTTTGCCCGCGCCAACGTCGGGGTATTCTGCCTCTCATCAGTGATAGGGAAGCCGGAGTCGCGTTGCACCGCGAGCCGGGGCATCGATCGGTGGGGTTGGCCTGGGCCGTTGCCCAGCCCGGGCTTCAGCCGCAGCCGATGTCGAAAGCCGTTTGGAAGGCCAGGAAGTCGAAGAGCGTCAGTCGGCCGTCGCCGTCGAAGTCGGCGCGGAGGTCACCGCTATCGAAGAGGTTCTGAAACTCCAGGAAGTCGAAGATGTCGAGCAAGCCGTCGCCGGTGATGTCCGCACGGCAGCTCTCGCAGACGAACTGGACGATCTCGAACGCATCGATGGCCGCTTCGGTTCGCGCCGCTGGGCCTGCTACGAAGCGCACCCGGAACTGGTCGGTCAGGTCCACGGTGTCGGAAACGCGGAGCGTCTGTTGCAACCACCGACCGGGCAAGAGCTGTGTCGGGTTGGGCACGTCGCCGATCGTTCGCGCGAGCGTCCACGTGTCGCCCCCATCGGATGAGAACTCGACAGGCAGCGTGTCTCGGGAGCGGCGAAGCGTCACGAACCACACCGCGAAACGCACGTGCACCTCGTCGCCGAGATCCGTCAGGTCGTACGTCGGGCTGGTCAGGATCGAGGGCCCATTGCTGAGGAAGCCGGATTCCTCGAGCCCGGTCTCGAAGGACGTGTCGGTGCCGTCGAAGTCTGCGAGCGGCTGGGCGGCCGAGGAGCCGATGGGCGAAGTCGTGCCGCGTTCCCACGGACCGGAGTCAACGTCGATGTTCTCGACGCTCCAGCCCGTGTCGGTCTCGAAGCTGTCGAAGGCGATCTGCCGGACCTCGGTGACGACGGTCGCCTGGAAGTTCACGAAGGGCGCCGAGAGCGGCGCACGGAATGTGCGCCCGTCATCGGCGTGCGCCTCGAACCAATACTCGATGGTCTCAAAGCACGGGAGCGAGGGGAAGCTGGCCTCGTATGCGCCGCCGCCCAAGGGCGACATCGGCTGGACGACGACGTCGCCGTCCGAGCGGCGGACGTGCAACTGCACGCTGCCGTCCTGCACCATGCCCTCGATCTCGTTGATCTGGATGGCCACCGACTCGCCGAAGGGCGGCAGGAACTCGGGCGCCTCGCCATCCACCGTGATCTCGAGGTCCGAAGCGCTGTCGCCGCTCACGTCGACGATGAACAGGCCGCGCTCGATATCGCTGATGAGCACGATGCCGCTATCGAGATAGGGGTACGTACCCCACGCCCCATTGAACGACGGCTGATCGCCGTCGGGGAACGTATCGAACCACGCGATCTCCGTGGGATTGACCGGATCGACGGACAGATCGAACACGCGCAGGCCGCTGCGGTAGTTGGCCTGATACAGCGTGTCGCCCTTCACGTAGTTGTTGTGGTCGACGGACCGGAGCCCGTTGCCGAAGATGCCCGCGAGCGTGGGATTGGCCGGATCGGAGACGTCGAACACGCGCGTGCTGGTCGGCACTCCGATCCGGATCTCGTCGAGTTCATCGTTGAGGTAGAGGTACTGGCGATCCTCGCTGAGCCAACCCTGGTGCGTGTACCTGAGGTCCTCGTAGAAGTTCTCGCCAATCTGCATAATGTTGGCCTTGTCCGTGACATCGAGCACGGCAAGGCCGGTGAGACCGTTGAAGCAGAACGCGACCTCGCGCCCGGCGAAGGGGCCCTCGGTGTATGTCACGACCTGCGCGTCGTGCACGTAACTCTCGGTCCACTGCCCGACGATGATCGGATCCGTGGGATCATCGATGCTGACGGCGAGCAGGCCACCATTCGCGATGTTCGCGCCCACGAGATACAGATAGCCCGAGTCTGGATTCGAGACGATGTTGTGCGTGGTCTGGTGGCCGAACTGCGTCTTGTTCTGCACGAGCGTCACAACGCCGTCGTCGATATTGCCTAGATCCATCACCTGGATGCCAAGCCCGCCCTCGCTCACGCCGTAGGCGTACTCGCCGATGACCTTGGCGTCGTGCCAGTTGCTCGTTGCGCCGGCGATCGTGTCGAGGATGACGGGGCTGGTCGGGTCGGTGACCTCGACGAACCCGAAGCCGTTTTGGAGGCCGACGATCGCGTACTCCCGACCGCTCGGGCTCGTGTAGCCCCAGCAATCGTCGGCACGCTTGTTGTCGCCGGGGAAGGCGCTGGCCGGTATCCAGGCGAGCAGCGTGGCGTTCTCGCTCTCGAAGATCGTGCTTGGATCCTCAACGCCCCCGCGTTCGCCAACGGAGATCGACCACGCGGGCGCCACGACGCCGGGGAGCTCCGCGATCGCCTTACGCCAGCTCTCGTGGGCCTCGGCTACGAGAGCTAACGCGATGATGCCCGCGCCGGCGGCCGCCACGGTGACGCGGCGCAGCGAGCGGCGGCTCGTCCGGACATTCGCTTCGGTAGCCATGCACTTCATGCGTTGTTCTCTCTCTCGGGGCGTGGTACCCGCCCTTGCCGACATCGCTGCCAGCGTGGTTCGTCTGCGTTCAGTCCTACCCACTCCCTGCTCGGAGGAGGCCCAGGCCAATCGATCGCGAATATGGCTCTCCGTCATAACGCTAGGAAAAAGCCCCGGCTCGCGTCGCGAACCGGGGCCTGGAATTTCTTAGGTTGAGCTCGCGCTCATGCCAGGTACTTAGTCGCAGCCGGTGTCGAACGCCGTCTGGAATGCCAGGAAGTCGAAGATCGTGAGGCTGCCGTCGCCGTCGAAGTCGGCACGGAGGTCGCCGGCGTCGAACAGGTTCTGGTACTCGAGGAAGTCGAAGATGTCCAGCGCACCATCGCCGGTGACGTCGGCCTGGCAGGTGTCGCAGGTCATCTGCACGATCTCGAACGCGTCGATCGCCGCCTCGGTCACCGAGTTGTTGGGCTGATCGAAGGAGGTGAACCGGACGCGGAAGCGATCGGTGACATCGATGAAGTCGGAGATGCGGAAGACCTGCTGGCTCCAGCCGGCGGCCTGCGAGCCGAACGACTCGACCAGCGTCCACGTCGCCCCACCGTTGGAGGACATCTCGACGTTCAGCCGGTCCTCGTCACCGTCGTCGTTGGTGAACCACATGGCGAAGCGGAGGCGAGCCTCGTCGCCCAGCGCGGCGATGTCGTACTCGGGGCTGGTCAGCACGGAGGGGCCGCCGTCGAGATCCTCATCGGTACCCAGGCCCGTGGCGTACATCGAGCTGGTTCCGTCGAAGTCTGCCGAGGGCTCGCCGCGATCGCCGCTGGTGCGGGCCGCGCCACGCTCCCATCCGCCTTCATCAACAGCGGTGTCCTGCACGGACCAGCCGGTGTCGGACTGGAAGCTATCGGTGATGATCGGATCGATGTCCGTGACGACGAAGGCCTCGAAGTTCTGGAACGGGGCCGAGAGCGGCGTGCGGAAGAATTGGTCGTCCTCGGTGCGGGCCTCGAACCAGTACTCGACCGTCTCAAAGCAGGGCAACGCGGGCAGCGTGCCCTCGTAGCGGCCGCCGCCAACCGGCGACATGGCCACGTCGAGCACGGTACCGTCGGGAAGCCTCACGTGCGCCTCAACGCTGCCACTGGCGACCATGCCGGCCAGCTCGTTCACCTGGACGGCGATCGTCTGGCTGAAGGGCGCGAACTGCGTTGGTGCGCCGCCGGGCACGCTCATCTCGAGCTTGCCGGCACCATCGGCGGTGACGTCGACGACGAACAGGCCGCGCTCGATGTCGCTGATCAGCACGATGCCGCTATCGAAGTAGGGGTACGTGCTCCACGCGCCGTTGAACGATGCGCGATCGCTACCCGGGAAGGTATCGAACCAGGCGACCTCGGTGGGGCTGGTCGGGTTGTCAGACAGGTCGAACACGCGCAGGCCGCTGCGGTAGTTGGCCTGGTAGAGCATGTCGCCCTTGACGTAGTTGTTGTGGTCGACGGCGGCCAAGCCCGTGGTGAACGTGCTTACCAGCGTGGGCCGCGTGATGTCCGAGACGTCGAACACCCGAGTGGTGGTCACCGAAACGCTGTCGCCCTCGTCGAGCTCGTCGTTGAGGTACAGGTACTGGCGATCCTCGCTCAGCCAGGCCTGGTGGGTGTAGCGCAGGGCGGCGTAATCGCTGCGGCCAACGAGGAACATGTTGCTCTTGTCGGTGACGTCCAGGATCTCAAGGCCGTCGAAGCCGTTGAGGCAGAACGCGATCTCGCGGCCGGCGTACGGGCCATCGGTGTACGTGACGACCTGAGCGTCGTGCACGTAGTGCGTGCTCCACTGGCCGACGATGGTCGGGTTCTCTGGGTTGTCCAGGCTGACGGCGATGAGCCCGCCGTTGGCGATGTTCGCGCCGCAGAGATAGATGTATCCCGAGTCGGGGTTCGAGATGATGTTGTGCGTGGTCTCGTGGCCGAACTGCCGCTTGTTCTGCACCAGGCGGACGCGACCGTCGTCGATCTCGCTCAGGTCCATGACCTGGATGCCCCAGCCACCCTCGCTCACGCCGTAGGCGTAGCTGCCGATGACCTTGACGTCGTGCCACGAGCTGCTGGGCCCCTCGACCCAGTCGATGATGACCGGGTTGGTCGGGTCGGTGACCTCGACGAAGCCAAAGCCGCGTTGCAGGCCCATGATGGCGTACTCGCGGCCGCTCGGGCTGGTGTAGCCCCAGCAGTCGTTGCCCGCACCGTGGCCGCCCGGGAAGGCGCTCAGCGGGATCCACGACAGCAGCGTCACGTTCTCGCTCTCAAAGACCGTGGCCGGGTTGTCCACGCCGCCGCCGCCGTCCTGCATCGCCGACAGCGACCAGATCGGGGCTTCCACCGCCGGCTGGGCGTCGACCAGCTTGCGCCAGCTCTCGTGTGCGCCCGCGGAGAGCGCCAAGCCGAGCCCCGCCGCACCGGCCAGGGCCAGCGCGGTGAAGCGGAAGGTACGGGAAGGGTTCGGACGGCGTTCGTCGGTCGTCGAGGTCTTCGTCATAATCGTGGGGCTCCCAGGGAGGACACTACACCCCATCGGTGCCATCTTGTTTCAGAATCCTGTGTTAAGTCCGCCGCGTATCGCTGCGGGCCACCCCGTCGTACCGTCTGGCAGGCCTGCCCGGCTTGCGCGGGTCGAGCCAACCTGTGCTGGAGGGCCGATGCCGAGAATTCCTATCAAATACCTATCATCGAGCCGATGGCTCGGGCTGCTCGTCGTGCTGGCCCTCCTGGCGTCTCCGGGCATCGCCCATGAGGCCAGCCAAGCGGCCCAGGAGGGCCGGCGGGCCCCCGGCAGCAACTGGCCGCTGTTCATCGACGACCAATTCCAGCCCACCATCGCCATCGCCTGGACCCAGCGCGACGGCACCGAGGTCGAGCTGGTCGAGACCCTGCCCTGGGGCAGCAAGACCGAGCTCGCGGACATGGGCCACAACGTGCTCGGCTTCGCGGCCGTGGGCGGCACACGCATCGACCTCCAGCAGGGCCACCCGCTGGGCTCGGTTGTCCGCGTGGGCTTCTACAAGAAGGACAACGGCGATCCTTTCTTTGAGGACATCAAGCCCGGCTCGATCGTCCGCATCCGCCTCGAGGGCGTGCGGTTTCTCGAGCCGGCTTCGGCCACCACGGCCACGACCCTGCACCACCTCCAATACGCGCTCGAGGACGTGCTGAACTGCGGCCTCGACGGCAGCGCGATCGACCAGTACAACACCGCAAACGACCAGGACACGCTGGGCGACCAAGTGACGAACCAGAACGGCCGGCCCGGCGTGCTACGCGTCGTCGGTGATGACGATACTTCGGACGCACCGTCGATCTACGTGCCAACCCAACCCGTCGACGCACAGCGCGGCAAAGGGCCGGAAGAGCGCTACGCGACGATCCGATTCGAACAGGACGCCAAGACGGGCGCCATCGCGGTGCGCGCCGAGCTGCCCTACGAACTGTTCAGGCATGTTCGCGATCCATGGCTGCGTGCCGAGCCGGGCACGTTCTTCGAGCCCACGCACTTCCACCTCGAGTTCGAGAGCCTGCCCGTTCGCGGAGCGCCGGACACCGAGAGCGAAGAGGCCGAAGGCCAGGCCGGGCCGTGAGCGCAACGCGACTGTTCGACGGCCACCTCGACCTCGCGTATCTCGCCGAGATCGGTCGCGACATGCACGCGCCGCTGAAGCAATGCCGCGGCACGCTGCTTCCCGCGTCGATCACGCTGCCCTCGCTCGCCGACGGCAACGTGCGCGGCTGCCTGGGCACGATCTTCACCGAGCTGAGCGAGGAGGACTCTCCCGAGGGCTTGCAACTCGGTGGCTTCCAGCACACCTACCCGCCCGGCGACGCCGAGGCCGCGCACCGCGCGGGCCTTCGGCAGCTCAAGCTCTACCACGCCTGGCGCGATGCGGGCGTGATCGACCTGCTGCCGAATCAGGGCGTCGCGCCGCTTGCCCTTGGCATCCTCATGGAGGGCGCCGACCCGATACGCAACGCCGACGAGGTCGCATGGTGGGCCGAGCAGGGCGTGATCGCCATCGGCCTGGCCTGGGCACTCGGCTCGCGATACGCCGGCGGGAACAGCCAGAAGTCCGGCCTCACCGCCGAGGGTCGCGACGTGGTGCGCGCGATCGATGACGCGGGCGTGATCCACGACCTCTCGCACCTGAGCGATGCGGCGATGGACGAGGTGCTCGACCTTGCGAAGGGCCGCGTCATGGCTAGCCACAGCAACGCGCGCGCGCTCCTTGGCGGCAGCAACCAACGCCACCTGCGCGATGAGAGCATCGCCGAGATCGCACGCCGCGGCGGCATCATCGGCATCAACCTCTACGCCGCCTTCCTCGATCCATCATTCGACAAGAGCAAGAAGCGTCCCCCGCTGCAAACCGCGCTCGACCAGGTGCTGCAAACCGCCAGCATCGCCGGCAAGGACGCCGTCGGCCTGGGTACGGACATGGACGGCGGTTTCGATGCGGCGCAGCTGCCCGCCGGCGTCAACGAGCCCGGAGATCTTCACACGCTGCTGGACATGCTTCGTGCAGAGGGCTGGAGCGACGCGGAGGTTGAGGGATTCGCCTTTGGCAATTGGTGGCGGGTGCTGGGGGCTGGCTAGCGATGGTGTCCGTGTGGGGTGGGATCTACGAACTCGTTCGCCACTGGTACCCGATCGCGTTCTCGCCGCTCGTGCTCGTCGTCGTCGTCGGTTTCGTGCTGTACTTCGTGGCGAGGAATCGACCCGAGAGCCTCGCCGCCCGGTTCCTGTATTCGCTGCGACCGCTCAAGCATCGGGCGCTGCGAGATCATCCGACGATCTGCGCTGCGTGCGGCTACCCGGTCGCGAGCGGCCCCCAATGCCCGGAGTGCAGCGCGTCGTACGCCGAGCCGGGCGCGATCTTGTATCGGCATGAGTTACTCGGTCGCGCCGTGAGGGTGCCCGGGTGGTTGCGATTGGCGCTCGTCGCGCTCGTAATCGTGCTGGCGGCGTGGGCGATCGCACCGGTCGGCCGGCTCATCGGCGGCGCGATCGAGTGGGACACGCTCACGCCGGCGAACGAACTCTTCCACGCCGAGTACACGACGGCGAATGCGACGGCGGGGCCGAACTACAGCGTCCAGCTCTCGGCCGACTACGTCGTCGACGCCGCGCCGGGAAGCACGCGTGCACCGCTCTGGGGCCACGTCACCTTCATCCTCGACAACTACACCACCAAGGACCTCGGGTGGCTGAACGTTGATCTTGATCAGAAGTCGTGGGTTCTGCACTTCTACCAGGGGGGCTTCAAGCCGCCGTTCCAGCCCGCGTCGAGCGCGAACGGCACCGCGATCGACACGGGCATCTCGGAGTTGTACAGGGTCATGGGGCTCGACCAGTTCTGGGCCGGGTCGCCCGCGGAAGTGGCGGACCTGCAACGGCTGGCAGCGCTCGCTATCGGCGGGGAATTTCGGACCATCGAAGAGCTCGAGAGCCTCTCGAACGATCCGGGCGCTCTCGTCTGGACCCAGAACACGCTGGCAAGGAGCTCGGGGAAGTGGTATAAGTTCCGCCTTCCCACCCCAACAAGCACGACCGGCGGCCTCCTGGGGCTCGGCGTCCTGTCGGTTCCGATTCTGATGTCGGCCGGTTACGCGGTACTGCGCGTGATCAAGCGCTACCGCGCGTGAATCCGGCGCGACCAGCGATCCGCTAGCGTCATCGGTTCTGAGTCATCGCGGCAGATGCCACACCACATCACCGCATCCAGCAGCATCGCCGTCTCGTCGCCCACTGGTGGCGGCGGCGCGGGCGGGAGTGCCGCGAGCGGGCGCAGCATGCGGCGGGCGTAGACCTCGGGGCGCGTGACGTTCGCCGAGCTTGCCTCGGCCTCGCGGAACGTGGAGTTCAGCAGGTTGTCGATGCGCGCCACGCGGTCGTCGGGATACGGGTGCGTCGAGAGCCACACGGGTGGGCGCTGGCCGCCCTCGCTCAAGCGCGCGAGCGTCATCATCACGCCGCGCTGGCCGCTGGGCTTGTAGCCAGCGCGCGACATGTACCGCATGCCCAATTCGTCGGCTTGGTACTCGGCGTCTCGGCCGTAGCGCAAGACCACGAGCTGGCCGCCAACCTGCGCTACAGGCAGGCCGTACTGGCCGTAGCGCCGCAGCACGCTGTCCTCGTCGGCGGCACCGATGACAATGGCGCCGGCCACGAGACCGCCCTGCATCAGCATCGCGCGGCTCATCTGCCGATTGCCATGGCGCGCGGTCACGTGGCCGATCTCGTGTCCCAAGACGCCGGCGAGCTCGGCCTCGTTCTTGAGCTGCGACGCCAGCCCGCGCGTGATGAACACCTGGCCACCGGGCAGGGCGAACGCGTTGAGCACGTCCGAGTTGAGGATGGTGAACTCCCACGGCAGATCGCTAGGCACACCCTCTTCGAGATACGGCACCATCGACATACCAACCTCGGTGACGTAGTCGCGGATGGCGGTGTCGGGCACCGGCCCGCCGAACTCATCCCGGAAGCTCGGTGCGGCCTCGAGGCCGAGCGAGACATCGCTGTCCCAACTCGGCGAGAGCGTGAAGAAGCGATCGCCGGTGGTCGGGTCGGTCGCGCAGCCCGTGAGAGCCGGGAGAACCGCGAAGACCATGACCGCCAGTACCTGCTTGAAACCGGGCATCCCCAAGGCATCCCTCCTTGACGGCCGGGGCGAGGCCCGGCCCGCTCTATCCTTATGACAGTATGGATCGCGGCCCGACCCCGAATGCCCCAACCCATTCCACCGAAGCGGCCCCCGCATGGGACGGCTCCACCCTCGCCGATCCGCATCAAAGGTCCGATAAAGCAGATCGCGTCCGCGACATGTTCACGGCGATCGCGGGCTCGTACGACCTCAACAACCGTGTCCACTCGTTCCTGCTCGATCAGCGTTGGCGGAAGTACACCGTCAAGCGGGCCGAGGTGCGGCCTGGCGACGCCGTGGTCGATGTGGCCTGCGGCACGGGCGACCTGGCGGAGGCGTTCGCCCGCACGCCAGCGCAGTCGGTGATCGGCGTCGACTTCACCCACGCCATGCTCGAGCGGGCGAAGCATAGACAAAACCAATCAGAAGACCGTTCCATCACAAACATCGTCTATGTCGAGGGCGATGCCATGGCCCTTCCGCTCGCCGACGCCTGCTGCGATGTGCTGTCCATCGCCTTCGGCCTGCGCAACGTCCAGGAGCCAAAGGCCGCGATCGACGAGTTTGCCCGAGTGCTGCGGCCGGGCGGGCGGTTGGTCATCTTGGAGTTCGATCGGCCGAGCTTCGCCCCGATCCGATGGGGGCACGACCTCTACACAAAGGTCATCATGCCCCGGACGGCAACGTGGATCAGTCGTGATCGATCCGGGGCGTACCGGTATCTGCCTAGGTCCGTACAGACGTTCCTTAGTCGGGAGCGGATCTTGGATCTGATGCGCCAAACCGGGCTTGAAGAAGTCTCGGCGAAATCGCTTTCGGGCGGTATCTGCGCGTGTTATTTCGGACGTAAGCCGTAGACCATCCTCTCGCTGCGCAGGCTTTGCCGCGCAGCAAATGCACATCCCGCTTTTTTTCTCGCCGCTGCGAGCCAGCGTTGCAAGATGGCGATGTAACCCCCGCTCGCGGACGGCGACTGTCGCCGGTGCCCGCGGCAAGCGAACGACTGGCTCCCGCGCAAGGGCGGGGCGGAACAGGGGATGCAACATGTGCACGGACGCGCTCCGCGAACGGTTCTTTGATGTCCTTGTCTCGGGAGACCGGGTCGAGGCCCGGCAGGTCGTCCTACGAGCCCTGGAAACGGGCGACAGCGCGATCGACCTGATCACCGAGTTGTATTGGCCCACGTACGAGCGGGTCGAGAAGCTCTACCGGGCCGACCATCTCAGCAAGCTGGGCCATCACTACGCGACGCGCCTGCTCCGCGTGCTGGCCGATCAGACTGCGGGCCTTATCTCACCGGCTGCAAGCAATGGGCGCACGGTTATCGTCACCTGCGGCCCGCGAGACTCGGACGACCTCGCCGGCCAGTTGGCAACGGACATGCTGGTCAGCCAGGGCTTTACCGTGCACTTTGGCGGCGGCGGCATCCCCAACGACGAACTGCTCGCCGAGGTCAAGCTGCGCGACCCTGCGGCCCTCGTCATGTTCTCGTCGGGCGCGAACGACCTGCCGTTCATCCGCGAGCTGATCGACACCGTGCACGACACCGATCCGGAGCGCGATATGCAGATCGCGGTGGGCGGCGGCGTGTTCAATCGTGCCGAGGGCCTGGCCGCCGAGATCGGCGCCGATCTGTGGGGCGATGACCCGCTGGAGGTGGTGCAGGCTTTGATCGAGGAGGCGGACGTCCGCGCCGAGCCGCGTCAGCGTCGCCGCCGCCGCAAGACCGCCGCCTGAGCCACCCCAAGGACGGCTCTGGCACATACCGGCGCCAGGCGTGATCAAGATCTCGCTAGGACCGATATCTCCCGATCTGGAATCGACCTTTTCAGGCCCGCCACGGGGTGCAACCCGGTGGCGGGCTTGTGGTATAGTGATATCGCATGGAGCGTCAACAGGAACAATCCCTGATCGATTCGGCACTGGCCGGCGATCGCTTGGCCGCCGAGGAGCTCGTGCGGGCCCACCAGATGTCGCTCTACGCATTCATGCTTCGTCGCTGCGGCCGCCCCGAGGTCGCCGAGGATGTCGTCCAAGAGGCCTTCGTCAGGGCGCTGACCAACCTGCACCGCTTCGATTCGCGGTTCCGCTTCTCGACGTGGCTGTTCACGATCGCCAAGCGGCTGCACTGCAACGTGGTGCAGAAGTCTTCGCCGACGTTCGACACCGACCTGGTATCACTGAGCGCCGAGCCGGTGGCCTCGCACGAGGTCGACGTGAGCACCGATGAGCAACGCTCAATCACGCGGAGCGACCTCGACGAGGCGCTGTCTCGTCTGCCCGAGACGCAGCGTGACATCGTGATCCTGTTCCACCAGTGCGAATGGCCGATCGCTCGATTGGCCGAGCACTTCCTGATGCCGTCCGGCACGATCAAGAGCCACTTGCATCGCGGCCGGCGCAAGCTGCGCGTGGCGCTCGAGGCCGTTCGGGCCGAGCGTCGGAGCCAGCACTCTGCCCACACATTGCATTCGCAACCGAGTTCTCGGGTCGATCGTGGGGATCAGCCATGACGCATCGCAACGGGCCGAACGGCCAAGATAGTGTGAACGAACGGGACCTACTCGAGGCCTACTTCGACGGCGAGCTCGACAGCGCCGGCAAGGGCCGGCTGCACGAGGCGCTGCGCCAGGACACGGTGCTGGCCGAGGAATTCAGCCGCACGAGCGAGGCCGTGTCGATGCTGCGCCAGAGCGCGAGCAACACGAGCCTGAAGGTCGACCTGACCGACAGCGTGATGGCACGCTGTGAGGTGCGCGACCGGTTGCTGAGCAAGCGCGGCCGCCGATTCGTGCTCGCCGGACGCTCGGCAGTGGCACTCGCGACGCTGATGATCGTCGCGGGCCTTGTGCTGTGGGTGCGCGTAACCCCGCCGCAACTGCGGCTGGCGGAGAGCGAGCGGCCGCTGGGCGTGCTGCTCGAGAGCGGCGACGCCGAAGCGGGCGAGCTGCGGCTGGTGCCCTCTGAGGTCCAGCAAGATCTGGCCGACTCGGTCGACCAGAGCAAATCGCACGGCACGATCGTCTTCAACCTCGAAGCCGACTCGGCGACGAGCTTCTCGTCTTTCGGAGTTTCCAACGATGTCTTGCCTATGCCGCAACGCACGGCGATGGCCCAACTCCCGCTGCTTGCCCGGCCTGAAAACATCGAAGCGCAGCGCGCCGCGGCCGCCCGGCTTGGCCCATTGCCGATGGCCGGCCAGCACGCCGCGAGCATGGTGCGCGGCGACCTGCCCAACGCCCACGGCTGGTGGGGCCGGTCCAAGACGCCGCAGCTCACGCTGCCGGGCTTCACCGTCACCGAGCACGGCGGCCTGCTCATCGTGCGTCCCGAGCCCGGCACAACCGGCGACCGAGCTCGCGAGTAAACCCCACCATGCGCCGCTGGCTGCTCGCAGTCTTCGTGCTTGCGCTGGCTCGCGAGACGATCGCGACCGGGCGTGCACTCGATGACGACCTCCTCGAGCGATTGCCGCAGGGCGTCTCGTTTGCGATCGCTGTCGATGGAGCGGCGGAGCGACGCGACGGCGAGGCGGCGCGCGCGTTCATCGATTGGATGGCCGAGCGCGAAGCAATGCCGCTCACTCAACGCGCGTGGGGCTTGCTCGCCAATCGCGTCGACCTGAGCGAACCCGAGTTGTTCGATCGCTTGCTCGGAACGGCCGCAGCGCGCGGGATCGCGCAGCCTTCCGATGACCGCGACGCAGGATGGATCGTTCTGGCAGAAGTCGATGACTCGTTCCAGGATCGCCTGCTCCAGCGGGCACGAGCCGTCCCGAGGAAGGTCGTCCACGGCCGCACCGTGTTCGGTCTCGAGGAAGAGACGTTCCTTGTTGCCGCGCTCCCATCGCAGCGCAAGGACGCGGGCGTGCTGGCGATGGCACCGGCCGAAGCCGGCTGGATCCTGGAGCAAACGCTTGCCGCCGCGACCGGCAAGCAGCCGGCGCTTTCCAAGCGATTCTGGCCCGAGCGTGGCAACGCATTCGCGAGGGGCTTCTGGAGACCAGACGCCGCATCATCGGACGGCCGTAGCTTCACCCAAAACATCACGCGTTGGATCGTGGGGCGCGATGAGTCTGCGGCTCCAATCACGTTCGCCGTGGATGTACGAGGCAGTGAGCTGGACGCGTCGATTGCCCGCGCGAGCACATCGCTCCGCTCGCTCGCCGCGCCCGCCGAGGCGTCCGAGGGCGT
>ERZ1740058.327-NODE-327-length-39664-cov-6.908809_pt1 | contig 39664 bp, 36 predicted proteins | sample MGYA00581745_ERZ1740058 | MGnify/ENA primary metagenome ERZ1740058 (study PRJEB43018, sample SAMN04849742) | marine metagenome | isolation source: floating plastic debris | place: Pacific Ocean | collected 2008-08-30 | study: EMG produced TPA metagenomics assembly... | reverse complement strand
GATATCTACTGAGATAAAGGCAGTGAGGGCAAAGAAATTATGTAGCGATAACCAGAAGCACTTGAACCCTGAACACTTGATTTGCCACCATGCATTTCTATCAAATATTGACTTAACAACAATCCTAGCTCTTGTCTTGAGGCATCTACTTTTTGAGCAGTAGCCAGCGCTTCAAAGGCTTCACTCGGCCCAGAGGGCAAACTCTTAGCGGCTAGACGTTCTTCAGTCATCGCAAGGGCCGACGGCTCGACAAGTTGCCCATTAGAATAGTTAGTGTTGCTCTTGCTCCAGGCAATCACCGCTTGCGGTAAGTCTTCTCCTAGCCATGGATTAGATACCCACAGTGCGATATTAACGCTTTCTCCTTTACGAGAAACATGCAAGCGAATGGTACTGCCTGCCGTCGACATCTTTATAATGCTAAAGACCAGATGATAAATCAGCTGCTTAACGACGCGCTTATCAATATTCCAAATTCGAGAGCCTGGCTCCACCGTTAGCTTTAGCTGCAAATCTTGCTGTTTGGAGATATCGGCTAGTGCAGATAGTGACTGCTGACCGAGCAGTTCAATATCGGCAGCTGCTACAGACAGCTGGTAAGTATCTTCTTTAAGCTCGCCAATTTCAACGATATCGTTCACCATTGCCAGCAACTGCTGAGAACTGCTGAGGACAATTTTGGCATATTCCTGTTGCTTCTCACTCAGCGGTCCGTAAATCTCGCGGCTGAGCATACTCGCCATGCCTGTCACCGACGTTAGCGGATTGCGCAAGTCTTGTGTTAGCTGCACAATCAAATCAAAGCGGACTTGATTAATACGAGAGATTAAGGAATCTTCTACAGGTGCAACTGACGACTGAGTAGCGATGTTATTGCCCTGTTGTAGCTGGTTTTGAGCTTGCTGCTTTTCGAACTCACTTATACTCCAGCGAGCGCTTAGTTCTAACAAAGCAATCTCTTGTTTTGTAAACTGATGTGGCATTAAATCCATCACAGCTAAAGTGCCGATGCAACAACCTTCTGTTGTTATTAAAGGCACGCCCAGATATGACTGAATACCGTATTGATGAACTAGCAAGCTCCTTGAGAACGCTGGATGGCTAGTAGCATCCGCCAATACAAAAGTTTTACCGCTATCGATCACCTGTGTACAAAAAGACTCTTGCCTGGGTAAGCTGCGCTCGGACGCTAGCTGATTCATGAGTCCCAAGCTGGAGAGACCTACGACAGATTTAAATCGCTGCCTATTTGCATCCATCACACTGAGAATGCAAATAGGCATGGCCATTAGCCGAGAGATATTTTGCGTGGCCTCTTCAAAAACGGGCACCGTATCGTGATTAAGCAGATTCAGACGCAGCAGCGTTTGTGTGCGCGTTACATCTCGCTCTGCTGGAGACAGTCCTTCTAACAAGCAAGAGAGCCGTGTCTGAGCAGAATCGTCTGTTGTCGAAGCCGGTTCTTTTGCGTTATCAGAAGTCCCGTAAGTCATGCGAGGTGGATCAAAAAGGCTGTAAGTTGATTCCATCATTCCCTAGCGGGTGTCAAAGTCAACCCGTAGCTTTACAGAATCTTTTATACGCAAGGGGTTCACCTATATCGTGAGTACGTATGTTTTTGTCAAACGATTGGTAGAAACATGCACTAATATATCTATCTGTACCTAACATCTATCTGCATCTGACATCTACGCTTAAGCTTGCACCGCCGTCGGAGGCGATCGCACATCGTTTTAGATAAAGCTATTTAGATTTTATTTAGATGAAAGACTTAAGTGGTGCAACATCGTTAAAAGACGGTTTCGGCTATGCAACCCCCTATTTCTATCGGCACGCTTCTACAGAATCACTACCGCATTGTCCAGCTATTGGGGCAAGGTGGGTTTGGCCGAACCTACCTCGCGGAAGATCAAGGTCGATTCAACGAACGCTGCGCTATCAAAGAATTTGTACCGATTAAAGGGGAAGATAGTTTTTCGGATAAAGCCACGCAACTCTTCAAAAGAGAAGCGTCCGTTCTCTATCAAATTAGTCATCCGCAGATTCCTAAGTTTAGGGCAACGTTTGAAGAAGAAGAGCGTCTTTTTTTAGTTCAAGATTACGTCGATGGACCGACCTTTCACAGCGTACTCAATCAGCGCAGGCAACAGGGAAGAGCCTTCTCAGAAGCTGAAGTCAAGCTGTTTTTACAGCAGATTCTTCCGGTGCTAGCCCACATTCACGCGAAGGGAATCATCCACAGAGACATAAGTCCAGACAATATCATCTTGCGGCAGCAGGATCAGCTGCCAGTGCTGATTGATTTTGGGGTGGTGAAAGAAGTCGTTACCCGCATGCAAATGGATGGGGCAGCGCCTGCGACGACCGTCGGTAAAGCTGGCTATGCCCCTAACGAACAAATGCAAACCGGCAGAGCCTATCCCAGCAGCGATCTTTACGCATTGGCTGTCACAGCTATCGTGCTCCTGACAGGCAAAGAACCACAGGTACTGTTTGACGATGTGAACTTTGCTTGGCGATGGCAAGAGTCTGCAACAGCTAGCCCAGGCTTTGCCAGTATCTTGAACAAAGCACTGAGCTATAAACCAGGCGATCGCTTTGCCTCAGTAAGCGAAATGGCCAAGGCGCTTGCAGCAGGTGGGACTAACTTAGCGGAACCTTCAAAACCGGCGACGCCGCCAGCGACGCCTGCTAGCCCACCCCCTTCCCAGCTCAAAACTGTCGCGGTTGGGCGCGCTAACCCAAATATCGGCACGGGGCAAGCCAATACACAGATCAATAGACCAACGACCGTAGGTCAAGCTAATTCGGGCCAGCAGAATCCAGGCCAGCAAGGGCCAAGCCGAAACGACCGGCATCCCAATAGCCGTCTGGTGATGCCCTCCGAGCAGGATCGCCCCTCAATGCTCGAAAATCCGCTTGCTGTTGGTGGATTAGCCGTAGGGCTAGCTGCTGTTGCAGGCTTTGGAGGCTGGGCCGTTGTGCAGAACCTGGGTTCACCGCCTGGCCCTACACCGACTATCACCTCACTCCCCCCGCTTACTGAAGAGTCACCAACGCCAACGCCGACACCGACTCAGGTTTCCCCTCAGCCGGTCGACTACCAGCAGCCTCAGTTAGCGCTGGTTCCTGATGTGACCAAGGTAGTAGAAGGCAACATGCGTGGCGGTGATACGGTTAACTATCCGCTGGTTGCAGAAGCAGGCCAGGAACTGAGCGTATCTGTAGAACAAGAAAGCGTGCTGCTCAGCGTTTTGGACGCTGAGGGGAACCCGGTGCGGCGCAATGCTAACCGCGTTAGCCAATGGGAAGGCGAACTCAGGGATGCTGGTGAATACCGTATTCAGCTCAGCCCAGTGCGCGGCGTGCCCAACAGCGACTATCGACTAGAGGTAACGCTAGGAGCGCCACCCGCTCTTGAGCCAGATCCGATTATTCCTGAACCTGAACCTGAAGTTCCAGCAATACCGGACGAAAATACAGGAGCAGGCTCCCAGCCGCCTATTGAGGAACCCGCGCAGCCTCCAGAAGAGCCCGCGCAGATAGATGTACAGTCTCAGCGGGTGTCTTTTCCTTCTGGAGCTGACTCTATAAGAGTTGCGAATAACGTCGCACCGGGACAGGTCAAACGATATTTGGTGAATGCTCAAGAGGGGCAAATCTTAACCGTACGGATTACTGAGTCTCAGGCACCTGTTTTCTTTGACTTGCTGCTGCCGAGTGGCGATATGGTGGCAGATGCTGATAGCCTACAAACCTGGCAGGGCTTATTGCCTCAAGGTGGCGACTATAGTATCGATGTCACTGCCGATCAATTCTCAGAATTTACGCTGGAAATTGAGGCCAGTGCGACGATTCCATCTGAATAGTTGAGAGTATATTGTCAGCGTTATTAATTACAGGCACGGATACAGATAGCGGCAAAACGGTGCTGACATCGGCGCTGATTGCCTATTGGCAGAAGTACTGCTGGGCTTATCGGCTCGGGGTGTGTAAACCGGTGCAGTCGGGCGTGGGCGATCGCGAACATTACACCCGCCTTTTTGATCTAGAACAAACACCTGAACAAATTAATCCGCTTTGCTACAAAACGCCCGTAGCACCGCCAATTGCAGCTGCATTAGAAGGGACTCGGGTGGACTTAGCGAAAGCTTGGCAGGCCGTGGCGCAGCTGCAGGCTAAGCGAGACTGGGTGCTGGTAGAAGGGGCCGGTGGATTAGGTTCGCCGGTCACGGCTGAGCTGACGGTGGCTGATATTGCGAATGAGTGGCGACTGCCTGCGGTACTGGTGGTACCGGTGCAGCTAGGTGCGATCGCAGCTACGGTTGCCAACGTCGCCCTTGCTGAGAAAAAACGGGTTGACCTCAAAGGCATCGTTTTGAGCTGCACTCGTCCTTGCACGCAAGGTCAGCTAGAGAACTGGACACCGATTTCAATGATTGAAGATCTCACCAGAGTGCCTGTACTGGGCGTTCTCCCTCACTTAAAACATGTGAAAAGTCACGAAGATCTCGCTGATGCTGCTGCGCAGCTGGATTTAGAACGGCTGATGCCGAAAGCTTTCTGGGCATAAAAAATCTAATAAGACAAAGATCCAACCAGACACGGCAGGCTTGCTTGAGTACTTAGCGATATACAGCTTTCGAAGAGTTGGTGTCAGGCGGTGTTCCTATCAGTAGTAGCGTTAAGCTAAATGCAGATGCGAAAGAAGAGCTGCTACGGAGACCTTATGCTGACGCTTTCTCGGCCTTTGACGACTGACTTTTTGGCGCTACGACCTGAGATTCAGGCACTGCAGGCTGACTTAGTTACCTGGCGCAGACAAATCCATCAGCGACCTGAACTGGGCTTCGAAGAAGAACTCACCTCGCAGTTTATTTGCGATCGCCTGACAGCGTGGGGGATTAATCATCAGCGCGGCGTCGCTAAAACTGGTGTTGTCGCGATGATTGAAGGGTCAGGGACGAAAGCAGATGTAGGAGAAAACCCGCCTGTGCTTGGCATTAGAGCCGATATGGACGGCCTTCCTGTTCAAGAGCTGAATGAGGTGCCCTACTGCTCTGTTCATGATGGCAAAATGCATGCCTGTGGTCACGATGGTCACGTTGCGATCGCCCTTGGGACTGCACAATACCTGCAAACTCACCGCGATCGGTTCTGCGGCACCGTTAAAATAATTTTTCAACCTGCCGAAGAGGGGCCTGGCGGCGCGAAACCGATGGTAGAAGCGGGCGTGCTCCAAAATCCCGATGTCGATGCCCTAGTTGGCCTACACCTGTGGAATAATCTACCGCTCGGCACACTCGGCGTACGCAGCGGGCCGATGATGGCCGCGACAGAATTTTTTCACTGCACGATTCAAGGGAAAGGCGGTCACGGGGCGATTCCACAACAAACCGTTGACGCGGTTGTTGTCGGGGCTCAAGTTGTCAATGCAATTCAAACGATTGTTTCTAGAAATATCAATCCGCTAAAGTCAGCAGTCGTTACTGTCGGCGAATTTAAAGCCGGCACAGCGGTTAATGTCATTGCCGACACAGCCTTTTTGAGCGGCACGGTTCGCTACTTTGACACAGACTATGGACACTTAATTCCGGAGCGATTAGAACAAGTAATTGCCGGGGTCTGTGCTGCCCATGGCGCGAGCCATCAGCTGGATTATCACAAGCTGTATCCACCGGTTGTGAACGACAGAGCGATCGCCGACCTCGTTCGGTCTGTCGCACTATCCGTCGTCGAAACACCCGCTGGTGTTGTCCCAGAATGTCAAACTATGGGCGGCGAAGACGTCTCATTCTTCTTACAAGCTGTTCCAGGATGCTACTTCTTTCTCGGCTCGGCTAACACCGAAAAAGATCTCGCCTATCCCCACCACCACCCTCGCTTCAACTTTGACGAAACCGCTCTGGGCGTCGGCGTCGAAACCTTTGTGCGCATCGTAGAAAAATTTTGCCCAGCCGGCCAGTGAATCCGGCCAGCAATATAAGCCAGCCAGTGATATAAACTAGATCACCTCTAACTGTGAGACAAGAAATTCACCTACTAAGCCTGAAGGAGCTCCTCTCTAGAGGGGATGCCCACACGGCAGGGTGGATCTGCACTTTAAGCCACCCACTATCCTCATGGGCGACTCCAAACCGACAGATCAGACCGCCTACGACATTCCGATAGACGCCGAGACGCGTACAGAAGTCTTGGAGGCGATCGCCCAAAAGCTGGACGAATATGCCTTTCCAGACGTTGCTGAAAAAATCCAAACCGACATTCACAAGCGTCTAGATGCCAAAGGCTATCAAGATATCAAAAGCGGTACGCAGCTGGCTGAAACGCTCACCGCACAGCTACAGACCCTCAGTAGCGATCTGCATCTAAAGGTCCACTTTAGCCCCGCTGTTCTCCCTCATCTAGAACCGCAGACCGAAATTCCCGTCGCCGAACTTGATCGACAAAAGCAGCAAGGCGCTCTGCGTAACTTTGACTTCAATCGGGTTGAGCGCCTACGCGGAAATATCGGCTACCTCGAAATCTTCAGCTTTGAGCCACCTGAATTTGCGGGTGCTACCGCCGCGGCTAGCCTGCAATTTTTATCGAATACCAGCGCCCTCATCATTGACCTGCGCTATAACCGAGGCGGCTCTGCCAGTATGGTGTCTTTACTCACCAGCTATCTGCTTCCGGCCTACCCTTCTGTTCATCTGACCGATCTGGTCTGGCCAAAAGAGGCGCGTACTCAACAATTTTGGACCCTGCCCCACGTAGAAGGGCCGCGCTATCTGGATAAACCTGTGTACGTCCTGATCGGCCCTGAGACCTTTTCTGCTGCCGAAGAGTTTGCCTACAACCTTAAACATCTCAAGCGGGCTGTAATCGTTGGTGAAACGACTGCAGGCGGCGCAAATCCAGGCGCGGGCTTTCGTCTTCACGACCATTTTTGGATGTTCATTCCCACTGGCCAAGCTATTAGCATCGCCACAGGTGAAAACTGGGAGGGCAGCGGCGTTCTACCCGACTTTAAAGTACCAACAGAGCTATCTCTTAAGACCGCCCAGCTGCTGGCCTTTAGAAAAGTCCTTAGGGAAGATGCAGAAGGCGCTAATCCAAAGGCACTACCAGGCAGCTTAAAGCGGGAACTCGAAGAATCTCTGACTAAAGTAGAAGCCGACCTAGATCGGATGCAGCAAGATTTAGTTGGTGAAATGAGTAAGATTCGATAGGCGTTTTCACAAAATTCAGTAGTGCTGAAACCCCTTTCGGGCAAGGAGTTTCAGCAACTGTAAAAATAACTACGATTTCTATGGATTTTGCTGCAATCGCGTGAATACTGTTACTACACAAATGTCCTCACAAGATCTAGACATTTAACTCTGTAGTGACACGCTGCTTTTCTAGCGCAACCCTTTGATGACTTCGCACCCTTCCTGTTCCGTCCAGTTAAGGCTTCAGCCAACCAGACTTCAGCAAACCAGGCTTCAGCAAACAATCAGCCGGTTCAAGCCCGCCTTTAGCCTAGCCACTGCAACTAGCATCACGATAGGCACTATCGCACTCACAGGAATTATTGCAGGGACTGCCCAAGCTCAGACAGCGATCACTCAAACGGAGTCAGCTCAGACGGATATTGGTCAAACAGGACCTAGTCAAGCAGAACTCAATCAAACAGAACTCAATCAAACAGAACTCAATCAAACAGAACTGACACAGCCTGCCACTCAACCAGCGACCACTCAAGCACCTGGGACTATTCAACCGCCTGCCGACCCCACACCAAAGCCAACGCCTTTCGAGCCCAATATCGCAGGGGTAACTGACTTATCAGCTAGTGAAAACGCTACTTTGGGCATTGGGCACCTGCGCCCAGGCACCACAGTGTCTGAAGGCGATGCGGTTAGCTGGCTATCGTCGGTAATTTTGCCGCTGTACGGTTCGCCGGGTGGTGCGCACTGGGGCTGGATTTATCAAGGATGGTTGATTCCTGCCGGTCAAGCCTATCTAGCCATTGGTCGCGATGCAGGGTTTGCGATGGTGCAATCTGATGAAAACCTCTACACATTTCCTATTCTAGAAGTCCGTGACGACGGCTGGTTTCGAGTCCAATACACGATTGGCGGCAGCGCCTGGGCCCATACCTCTCACCTGGGTCTAGGAGAAACACCTCTGATGATCGAAAACTGGGAAGATCGTCTGGCCAATCAGGCAGCTGTGTATTTTTTAGAAACAGACGGACAGCCTTTGCGATCGCGCCCTGAACCTGCCAACAATATGCTCAGCCTGGTTCCTAACGATAGCCTGATTGAACCCTTAGACTTTGCCGGTGACTGGATGCGCGTGCGGGTCACTCGGCCTACCGCAGCCTGCAACCCTCTCACAGGAGCCACTGTTACCGAAGGCTGGATGCGCTGGCGTGAAGACAATAAACCACTCGTCTGGTACAAGCCAGACGGCAGCTGCCAGCAAGGTTAGTACGTTCAGGCCATCAAACCTCTGTAAAAACGCTGAGCTAGCGCCAGCGCCTGATCCCCGGCAGCGACCTGCGACTGAAAATATTAAGATTTTCTTATCTTTTGCCGGTCTTTTGCCGTACAATCACTTAAGCGTATGGCGTAAAATTCAGCGTGAGAAGCACACCCAGGTGCCCCCCTAAATTAGACGCTTTCCGCTATTGGAAGTAGCAGAACTTTTATATTAGGCGTCCCCGCTATGTCGATTGGTTATCTCGCACTCGTCCTTCACGCCCACCTGCCTTTTGTGCGTCACCCCGAGAGCGATTTCGTACTTGAAGAAGAATGGCTATTTGAGGCGATTACAGAAACCTACGTGCCCTTACTCACGATGTTTGAGGGGCTAAAACGCGACGGCATTGACTTCAAAATGACGATGAGCATGACGCCGCCGCTGTCGTCTATGCTCCGCGATCCTTTATTACAAGAGCGTTACGACGTTCATCTCACTCAGCTCGAAGAACTGCTCGAAAAAGAAATTGAGCGCAATGAGCACAATGGTCATATTAAGTACCTAGCAGAGTACTATGCCAACGAATTCGCCAACGTGCGCAAGGTTTGGGAGCAGTACGATGGCGATCTTACAAAAGGCTTTCGTAAGTACTACGAAAGCGGCAATTTAGACATCATCACCTGCGGTGCTACCCATGGGTATCTGCCGCTGATGAAGATGTACCCTGAGGCAGTCTGGTCACAAATTGAAGTGGCCTGCCAAAGTCATGAAGAAACCTTTGGCCGTCGTCCTAGCGGTATTTGGCTTCCAGAGTGCGCTTACTACGATGGTCTAGAGCGGATGCTGGCCGATGCTGGTCTGCGGTACTTTCTAACAGACGGTCACGGCATTCTATACGCTAGGCCGCGCCCTCGCTACGGCGCATACGCACCTATCTATACAGAGGCGGGCGTTGCTGCCTTTGGCCGAGACCATGAATCGTCTCAACAGGTGTGGTCTTCTCAGGTCGGCTATCCTGGCGCTTCTGAATACCGAGAGTTCTACCGCGATCTCGGTTGGGACGCAGACTACGAGTATATTAAGCCCTATGTGATGCCTAACGGTCAGCGTAAGAACGTTGGCATCAAGTACCACAAAATTACCGGTAAGGGGCTTGGCCTATCGGATAAGGCACTCTATGACCCCTACTGGGCCAGAGAGAAGTCGGCTGAGCACGCGCAGAACTTTATGTTCAATCGGGAGCGCCAAATTGAGAACTTGAACGGCATGATGCAGCGTAAGCCCATTGTGGTCTCTCCTTATGACGCAGAGCTGTATGGGCACTGGTGGTATGAAGGCCCTTGGTTCTTGGACTACCTATTCCGTAAGAGCTGGTATGACCAGGGCACTTACGAGATGACCCACCTAGCAGACTATATGCAGAGCAACCCTACGCAGCAAGTTGCCAGGCCTTCTCAGTCTAGCTGGGGCTACAAAGGCTTCCATGAATACTGGTTGAATGAAACCAATGCCTGGGTATACCCTCATCTGCACAAGGCCGCTGAGCGGATGATTGAGCTGGCTAAGCGTGAGCCTGCCGACGACCTGCAATGGCGAGCGCTCAACCAGGCCTCGCGCGAACTGTTGCTAGCACAGTCTTCTGACTGGGCCTTCATTATGCGCACTGGCACGATGGTGCCTTACGCTGTTCGTCGTACCCGAGGGCACTTGATGCGCTTCAACAAACTGTGGGAAGACATTCGCGCAGAGAAAGTTGATGCAGGCTGGCTAGAAAAAGTAGAAGAGATTGATAATATCTTTCCAAATATCAACTATCGAACCTATCGTCCTCTTTAGCAGAATATGTCTTTAGCAGAATATGAAAGCGAGGTGAGAAAAGGATAGCCATAGCGCCCAAAACCAACAATAAGATTTGGTCGAGGAAAGTTCCAAGAACACCAGCGTATTTACGCAACTTTCTTACAACGCACAGCACATCCAAAGCCTTCTTAACAAGAGAGCGTAGCTCCCTATATCCTGTGATCGCCCGTGTGATGATGATCACAGGATAATTTTTTGGACGCTCTCTTTTTATGTTTAGCCTTTGGCAGCTGCCGATTTGGGCCGTGACTACGCTGTATCAAGTTTTGTCATGCAGGAAAGAAAACAAACTAGCACCGCCCGGCAGGCTGATTGATGTCGGTAATCATCGCTTACATCTGCTACGCTTGCCGCCTGTCAATCATGTAGATGAAGCCAAGCCTACGGTTGTGATTGATCACAGTTTGGGTGGGGTTGAGGGCTATCTGCTGGCAAGAGAAATGTCGCGGATAGCTGAAGTGTGTATGTGTGATCGCGCTGGATACGGCTGGAGTGAAATCAGCCAGTGGCCAGCGACCAGCGAGCAAAGCGTAGAATCTCTCGATATCGCACTGAGAAAAGCTGACGTCAAACCGCCCTACATTTTAGTAGGCAACTCGCTTGGCAGCTATAACATGCGACTCTATGCACACCGCTTTCCTGAAAAGGTGGTTGGTATGGTGCTCACCGATGGTTTGCATGAGAAGGCGCTGCTCAAAATGCCCGGACTGCTACGACTGCTACAGCTGCTGTTTTTCTCGGGTGTTGTTATGAGCATTGCTGGCTCAGCCTTAGGGATGGTTCGCATTGCTGCAAATATTGGCATTTTTGAGCGCATCAAGCCACAGCTGAAGTACATGCCAACCCATGACCTGCGCCCAGTTGCCCGCAGCTTCTATCGCCCAAAGCACTGGCTGACAATGGCTCGGGAAATTGCTCGAATTGACGCTAGCGGACAGCAGCTAAAAGTGGCCAATGAGTTTGGCACGCTGCCAATCGTTTATATCAAAGCTAAGTCATTTTTTCGGTCTAGCTGGCTGACTCGGTGGTTGCCTGTGCACCAGATTGAAAAGATGCGATCGCAAATGCACCAAGACCTGATGGCCCTTTCCACCCGCTGTACTCAGCTCCCCGCCCATCAAAGCAGCCACTTTGTCTGGATAGATCAACCTGAAGTCATTATTCAAGCAGTAGAGCTATTACTGCTCCGAATCGTTGTTCGGCCACTGCACGAAGAATCTCGTTAATCAGTTTCGTTGATATAGCGTTTCCGTTGATATAGAAAAGTAAGCATGCATTCTTGCTTTGCTAGTCGAGTTGCCTGTTGTTACATATCTTTTGAAGCGTTGCTGACACCACTATCATGAATACAAATAAAAGCTTTTCCATCATCTAGCGTGGTTCTAATTTCAATCTGGTTTTCAGCAGCCGTGATATCTGAGAACGCACGACCTTGATGTCGGGCCTCTATCGCATCGCTTGAACAGAAACATCCCCGCCGTCGGGTGTTGCCCACAAAATGGCTGTAGTCGACTCTTGCTTGAGTAAGTGCCACAGATACTTTTCCATCCCTGAGGCGTTAGTCGGTAATATCTGACCGCTTGTGATCGCCGCTGATATTGACTGATTGAGCTGGTAGGGCCTGTCGAGATAGGTCAACACCTCTTGCTCGATGCGCAGAGAAGTTTCCTTACGCAGCTGAGAGGCAACATTGTTGACAGCTTTTTACCCACGTAGCAAATAGGGCCGATTCTAGCTAGTAGAATCGGCCCTGTTCAGTCAGCCTTTAGTAATACCTGATTGTCAGGCTTTGCTGACGCGTTACAGCATTTAGAAACTCATCTCAGCAGCTTGCACGCGCTCTACCTGCTTCTTCTTCAGCACTAGCAAAATCTGAGAAAGACTGATGGCAATCAGGAAGGCAATCAAGCCCTTGATGCGGTTAGGATTCTGCAAGACCAGCTCACGCTCAGTTTGGCCAAAACCACCAACGTTGGGATTCGTCGTTAGCGGCGCACCTGCTTCAACAGTATCGCCTTGACTCACGACCAGAGTTGCGCCCGGTGCAATTTCGTCGGTTACCGATGAACCATCAGCGGTAGAAATGGTCACGTTGTAGCCCGAGCCGGTTTCTTCAATCGAAGAGATTGTTCCAGCTTCAGAAGCGTTGTACTGAACGTTGTTAGAGGCCATACCCGTTGGATAAACCTGACCGCGACCGCGATTGCCGCCAACAAACACCAGATTCTTACCAAAGTGAATCTTTTTGTCTGTTGCTGGATCGGGAGAAAGGACAGGGAAAACAATCTCCTGGTACTGCTCACCGGGCACTGGGCCGACAAGTACAATATTGGGTTCTTCTTCGCTATATGGCATGAAGTACGTGATGCCGACTTCTTCCTTAATCTCTTCAGGAATGCGATCTTCAGGTGCGATTTTAAAGCCGTCAGGCAACATCAAAACAGCGCCTACGTTCAAACCGCCCTTGCTACCATCGCCCAATACCTGTTGAGAATCAAGGTCGTAGGGCACCTTAACAACCGCCTTGAAAACCGTGTCAGGCAGAACTGACTGAGGCACTTCTAGGACAGTATTTTTCGCACCCAGGTGACAGTTGGCACAGACAATTTTGCCAGTCGCTTCACGCGGAGAGTCGTAGTTTTCTTGCGCCCAAAAGGGATAGGCATTGGCGGCCTGAGGCATTACCCAGCTGCTGGCACAAAGGATCAAAAATGCAGCGAAAAAGACGCTCGCGCTTTTTCCCCACTTTGGCAGGGTCGCTTTGAGCTGACTTTTTAGCCCAGAGAAAGTGAATATGGAAAGTAGTGTTTTCATGCGTGCTAGCAAGTGAATAGTTCTGATTCGAGAAGGAAAAAAGCTTTACCACTAGAGCGGGTTGTCGGCTTTACCACCGGCTTTACCACCAAGGCTGGTCGCCTGTACGGAAGTCAGTTTCTTCCCAGTTAGTCAATACGACGTTGTCATCTTCGGTGACATCAGCATGCGTCAGCGCTAAAGATAACGGCGCTGGGCCACGAACCACTTTGCCCTGATAGTCGTATTGAGAACCGTGGCAAGGACACATAAATTTATTGGCATTGGCGTTCCAGGGAACGACACACCCTAGGTGCGTACAGATGGAGTTGACACCGTAGCGCTCGATGCTACCGCCTTCATCAGTAACCACCAGATAGGTCGGGTCACCCTTTAGGCCTTGTACTAGTACTCGCTCACCTGCGCCGTGCTCGTCCAAAAACGCGGTGATATCAACGTCCATGCCCAAAGCGTCTTTTGCTGTGACGCCACCCCCTGCGCCGCCACTACTTGGAGGAATAAAGTACTTGATAATAGGGTACGCAGCGCCTAACACGGTTCCTGTAATGGTCCCGAAGGTTAGCAGGTTCATAAATTGGCGACGCCCTAAATCAGGAACATCGGGGTTTCCAGAAGCTTGAGTCATAGGTCAGCTGTCTAAACGCTACATTAATAGGATGAATTGAAAACTGAGAGGGGTTTGCCGCTGCATTACAGCAGTAATCCTTTTGTCACAGAAGGTTGCAGTTTCTCTCAACATTATTACATCGTTCAGAACCTTCACTTGAGGTCAATACTCAACTCACTCGAAATTTTTGACCTGAGGATTTCTGGTGCTCACGCCAAAGCTTCGTATGCGGCCGCTTTTAGAAGAAATCGCATGCGCCAGTTTTTTCAACGGTTCCAAGGGATTTCGATAGAAGAGGACAGACTGTTTTTATACGGGCGATCGCACACAGCAGCCACCGCACGTTCCTCTAAAATAGGGACAAGCATTTTGTAAACAAATGTAAAATCACCGAGTAGAGAGCTCATGACCGGTCAAGACTTACACGCCCTGCTAATAGAGAAATGGGGATACTCTTACGATGTTCAGCTGCGCAGACTTCCCCGTAAAGTTTTCTTTCAGGTAATGTGGCGCTATCTCGAACAAGCCTCTTTCCCTATGAGTGAAACCGACTACTTCACTCATCTCGATGAAATTGTTGCCTATCTTAATGCTTGGGGTGCAACGGAACAGATTCAAACCTTTATTACCCAAACCAACGAAAAACCTCGCCTGGGTAAAGCTGTCAGTATCCCCGTAGACTTGGGTTCTAGGGCATCAGAATGGCTGCTAGACGAAGCTTAGCGCCAAACTGTCAGCGCTGTGTTTTTTGTAATATATGTAGCGTATTAAGAACATACATCCAACATCATCTTGGTATGCCTTGCTACTTGTAATACAATTACGAATGTTTTGATGGCCGTTTTGAATATTTTGACTGTGAATGTTTTAACGCCTTGAGTTTTAAGACCTTGGTTGGATAGCGCTTTTTGAGTCGCGTTTTATTCTTTAGGAGTCAGAACTTTTCAGACCGGCCCACCACTACTTTAAGACTATCTTCACCTTTAAAACAGACCGTTTTCAAAGCAACTAAACAATAACTATCGATGGCTTCTGCTGGATAGCTTTTTCTCTATTGACAGAACTCTCTACACGTTTTGTGTGTGGTCTGTTTGGTACGAGTTTAAAGAGCCGCGCAGGAAAGAGCAATCCATAGTCAACCCCAAAACAAACTCTACGGTGAAGCAGATGTATAACAAACCTGCCTAGCCTGTCATTAAACTGCTTTTGGACTTTACCTGATGCATTAGGCGGCGGTAGGCTACCGAATCGAGAACATCAAATCTCACTAATCGTACATCCATTTTTTGTGTACTACAGTGCGTTTTATTTCTGAAGGAAGCAGCCGTAACCAAGTGTTAAGGTCTTTGTGATCATCACCACGCTTTGAGGCTCTGCTGCTGTGATTAGTTCTGCAACGCTGCCGCTGAAAACGATGCTTTCACGCATCGAGACGAATAACCGTCTCAAGTTATTTTCAGGCTCGTCTAACCGAACGCTTTCTAGAGAAGTTGCCCGCTATTTGGGTACCGATCTAGGTCCAATGGTGCGAAAGCACTTTGCCGACGGAGAACTCTATGTTCAAATTCAAGAATCTATTCGTGGCTGCGATGTCTATCTGATTCAGCCCACCTGCCACCCGGTAAACGACAACCTGATGGAGCTGCTGATTATGATCGATGCTTGCCACAGAGCATCAGCCCGTCAAATTACAGCGGTGATTCCGTATTATGGCTACGCCAGGGCCGACCGAAAGACCGCTGGCCGCGAATCTATTACCGCCAAACTGGTCGCTAACTTAATCACCCAAGCGGGGGCCAATCGCGTTTTAGCCCTGGATTTGCACTCGGCACAAATCCAGGGCTATTTTGATATCCCCTGCGATCATGTCTATGGTTCACCGGTTCTAGTTGAGTATCTAGCCAGTAAAAATATTGAAGATCTGGTAGTGGTTTCGCCAGATGTCGGTGGGGTTGCCCGCGCCCGCGCCTTTGCCAAAATGCTGGATGACGCGCCTCTGGCCATTATTGATAAGCGCAGACAGGCACACAATGTGGCCGAAGTGATGAACCTAATTGGCGATGTAGAAGGCAAGACTGCTGTGCTGGTCGATGACATGATTGACACGGCTGGCACTATTTGTGAAGGTGCGCGCGTTCTTCGAGAAAATGGGGCTAGCCGTGTCTATGCTTGTGCTACTCACGCGGTCTTTTCACCGCCCGCTGTAGAGCGGCTTTCGAGCGGTCTCTTTGAAGAAGTGATTGTGACCAACACAATCCCGGTTGTTCCCGACCGTCAGTTTGAGCAGCTCACAGTACTGTCTGTTGCCAATATGCTAGGGGAAACTATCTGGCGAATCCACGAGGAAAGTTCTGTAAGCAGCATGTTTAGAGGCTAGTGTGGCTACAGATCGGCCTGATCTAGGCTCTTTTGCTAGCGCTACCTTCTAAAAAGGGGTGCGAAAGCACGATTAGCGATCGCACCCCATTTTTATAAAATTAGAAACCGAGAATTAAACCAAGCGCCCGAAAGGCGGCTTAGCGGCGAGAACGACGCTTACGCTGACGTTGACGAGCTAGCGCTTTACGCTTGTGCTTTTCGGGAGGTGTCTCAAAATAGCGGTTTTTCTTGATGTCTTGGAAAATACCTGCTCGCACTACCTTACGCTTGAACCGTCGTAGGGCTGCTTCGAGATTTTCATCTTGTCCGAGGACAACTTGAGCCATGTGTTTTTCACCTCCTTGTATTTAACGAATAGACCGAGGATACAGTTTACCCCAATATCGGCGCTTATCGAAGGCCAATATTGGGGTATCTGTGATATCTATACGCCGCTAAATAAGGTGGTACTTAGGAGCTGTAAGCCAATGAAGAGTAAAGCTAACCCTAGCTCCACCCACCGCTAGAAGGACGATTGCGAGGCTCACGGGGCTTAGCTTTATTGACGCGTAGCTCTCTGCCCATCCATTCAGCACCATCTAGCGCTTCGATCGCCTTTTCCTCGTTAGACTCTTCCTCCATTTCGACGAATGCAAATCCACGAGGTCTGCTAGTTTCGCGGTCGGTTGGCAGGGTAATGCGCTTTACCTTACCGTATTCAGAAAAAACGCCTTCTAAGTCTTCTTCTGTTGCACTGTAAGACAGGTTGCCTACGTAGATTGACATGGCCCGTTGGCTCTCCAATAAAATGAGATGTTTTAATTTAAAGATGAAGTATTTTTAACGGGCTTAGTCAATTGTTATCATAGCTAAAGCAGAGCTTACTTCAATTGATAATAAATTGAACTAACTCCCTAATTCGACATCTGTAATTGTGGTTAATCACCAACATATCATAATCAATCTTGATACGTGTGTTTCATAGAAATCACTAATCGCTAAAGAAGTATCAACCCGCTGCAACAGATGCATACGGACGTTTCATTCATTTTTTTGTTCCCCTCATAGCGCCCTACAAGCAGTTGACATTTCTATCTCTGAGAGAAAAATATACTGCTCATTGGCAATGCTTTTTGCCTGGGTTGACGACTATTCTCAGAGGCCCATTTCCCTCCTCCAAGGGTTGAGGAAGTGGAAACGAAAAACTGTTAACTTTCGCAATTATTATTTACAGTCGCAAGCTCAAAAAGCTTCTATACAGACACCTAATTAGTCGTTAAAACTATTAGGCTATTTCTATATAAAAGCTCTAAGAGATACTGTTTTCTCAGATTTTAGTACTGTTATCGTGTTTTTTCGGCCCAGACGCGTGTCGGCAACCCCCAAACATAGATAAAGCCTTCTGCGGCCTTATGATCGAACTTGTCATCGGCGGTGTAGGTAGCCAGCTCTTCTGAATAGAGAGCGCTGCTGGATTTACGACCGGCTAGGATCGCGTTGCCTTTGAATAGCTTGACGCGAACCACACCAGAAACGCGCTCTTGAGTTTGTTGAATAAACGCATCTAAAGCAGACTTTAGCGGGCTGTACCACAGGCCGTTGTAAATCATCTGAGCGTAGGACTGCTCGATACCGCGCTTATATTGGGTGACATCCCCAGTCAGCGTCAAGCTCTCCAAATCGCGGTGAGCCGCGATTAGCACCAGTAGAGCAGGGGCTTCGTAGATTTCGCGAGATTTAATGCCAACGAGCCGATTCTCTAACATGTCGATTCGACCAATGCCGTGGCGTCCGGCGGTATCGTTGAGCTGAGTCATTAGCTCAATAGGCGAAAGGGCATTGCCGTTAAGGCTAACTGGACAGCCGCGCTCAAATCCAATCTCAACGTACTCTGGTTCATCTGGCGTGTCAGCGATCGCCTTGGTCATCACGAAAACTTCTTCGGTCGGCTCCGTCCAAGGGTCTTCTAGCGGGCCCGCTTCAATGGAGCGCCCCAGCAGATTGCGGTCGATGCTATAAGGCGAAGATTTTTTTACCGGAAAAGTCAGACCAAACTTTTCGCCGTAGGCCATTGCTTCTTCGCGGCTCATTCCCCACTCACGCGCAGGCGCTAATACTTTTAGGTTAGGGTTTAAGGCGGTAATGGCGACGTCGAAGCGGACCTGGTCATTGCCTTTGGCAGTGCAGCCGTGGGCAACCGCGTCCGCGCCGTACTTCTCGGCGGTATCGACTAATAGCTTGGCAATTAGGGGCCGAGCCAGCGCGGTGGACAGAGGGTAACGGTTCTCGTAAAGTGCGTTGGCCTGTATCGCTGGAAAAGCGTAGTCCGTAATGAAGGGTTCTATGACATCAGTAACGACTGACTCTGCCGCGCCGCAATCTAGCGCTTTTTTGCGGATGGGCTCTAGCTCATCGCCTTGACCGAGGTCTGCTGCTAGCGTAATAACTTCCTTAACGCCGTATTCTTCTTTGAGGTAAGGAATACAAACGGTAGTATCAACACCACCCGAATATGCCAAAACAACCTTATCTGCGCGGCCCATATCTGATCTTGTCCGTATATGAAGTGATCCGCTTCATATTATGGCAGGCAGAGGGGATTGAAGAAGCTCAGTGTTGACTGACAGTGGGCACAAAATAAGGCTGCCATCGATTGAGTGAAAATAAAATATCATACAGGTATAGATAGAGTGGACACTTAACCCTCAAAATAGCTCTTGCAAATCGCCCTTGATGTACCTATGTTTTTTAGCATTGTTATCCCGACGTACAATCGCAAGCCAATTTTGGAAAAGTGCCTGCGTGCAATGGAGCATCAGGTAGTGCGCTCTAACAGCTCGTCAGAAGATTCAGCGGGCGATGCCACAAAAAGTCATGCTGCTGAGGGCTACGAAATAGAGGGCTATGAAATTGTGCTGGTCGATGATGGTTCGACCGATGGCACAGTCGAGTGGATTCAGAGCCATGCGAATGAGTTTCCGCATGTGGTGCTTTACGAGCAGAATCACGAAGGGGCTGCGATCGCACGTAATTTCGGGGTTCAGCAGGCAAAGGGCGACACCATTATTTTCATCGACAGCGATTTGGTAGTGCTTGAAGACTTTTTGCAGTATCACGCGGATGCTTTAGCCACAGCCTACGCGCAGGGGAACGAGCGCGTTTTCACCTACGGGCGTGTCGTCAACACCTGCAACTTTGAAGCGCCGACATCAGAGCCCTTTAAGGTGACAGACTATTCTCGGGCCTTCTTTGCGACCGGAAATGTAGCGATCGCCAAAAAATGGCTGACAGAAGCGGGCCTATTCGATCCGCAGTTCACTCAATACGGATGGGAAGACCTAGAGCTTGGCGTTCGCCTCAAAAACATGGGGCTGTCTTTAATTAAGTGTCCAGAAGCCGTTGGCTATCACTGGCATCCGGCCTTTTCGGTTGAGGAACTGCCGAAGCTGATCGATCAGGAGATTCAGCGGGCCCGCATGGGTGTAGTTTTTTACCAAAAGCATCCGACTTTCAACGTGCGGATGATGATTCAGATGACCTGGCTGCACAAAGTCTTGTGGGGTGTGCTTTCTCTGGGCGGACTGCTGAATGAAAAGACGCTGGGCCCAACCCTACGCTGGCTAATTGATAAAGGCTATCCTCAGCTTTCACAGGAGCTGAGCCGGGTCTTTTTGAACTGGTACAACGTTAACGCGGTCCATGATGCGTACCGAGAGGCCAAGTCATCTTGACGATCAAGCTGGACTACGCTCGGTCATCCGGCAAGTACAAAGCGTTCGCCACTTGGCTCTATACATCTCCAGTAGGTGAAACCGTTGACGCGTATGAGGAATATTATGTAGAGAGAGCTAAGTGGTCAGCAGCGGTGGGACCCTGCGTCGCCTTGCGGCGCTAAGGAAGGCCCACCGAGACAATTAAATTGCCAAATGCATCTGGCGATTGCTATACGTCGATGCTGTATGGAGCAAATCACTATGGCAGATGATGCGGTTCGACTGTTTCGAATGCTGGTAGAGGCAGGCGCAAAACCGGGAGAAGATTTCTCCTACGATAGACAAACTGGCTCGGCGCAGATTACAGATCTCGCCTTTGAAAAGCTGAAAAACGCTTATCCTGACGTCGATTGGGCTAGCATCTGCAAGCGCGTGGAAATTGACCCGGCACTTCCCGCTGAATATCTTGATAGCTATCTAGGCGTTGATTTTGTCGAGCGAATTTTGACCCGCGTAGAACAAAGGCTAGAAGAGCTAGAAGGAGGCGAAGCAACCTGGTATTTACAGCAGGTTTTGGGCGGGGTAGAACACCGAACCAATGTGTCACTCTACGTGCTTTTGCAAAGACGTTTGAGCCTAAGCAAGCAAGCCCGGCTCGAAATGCTGCTGAGACAGTCAGCAACCCCTTGTTACATCTGGATGAGCGATTTAGTAGAGGCCGCAGGTGGAGAACATACAGATATTGAGCTTTGCGGTGATGAAGCCACACTGACGCAGCAGGGGCTAGCACTGCTCACAGCAGTATGGGACGGGGAGTACGACCTGTTGGAAGAAGACAGTTTAGAAAGCGAAGACAGTTTAGAAAGCGAAGACAGTTCAGGAGGTGAAGACAGTTCAGAAGGTGAAGACAGTTCATCATCGAACGAGCCGCCAGAGACGCCGTAAGAAGGATCAACAATCAAACTGTGGCTCAGGCTACTCGGGCGCTGCAGGCTATTCACGATGTGGATTCGAGCTGACCAGTAGCGTGTATCCCTGCAACTGATTATCGCAGGTGGCCAGATACAAAATAGCGTCACCGACAGCGGCAAACGCGGTGTTGGCCTCTTCATCATTTCCTTTCACCAGGTCGGTGCCTGAATGCGGTAAAGGCACCGGACCATAAAGAACATTTTCAGTCGATAGTATCGGCGTACTCAAAACATCTGGCGCTGCCACAATCAGATTGGCAACGACACCCTGAGCAGAAAAATGCGCTGAAATCGACTGAGTTAGTGCAACCAACCCGCCCTGACAAATGCCAGAAACAGTGTAGTCAGCCGCCGGCCCATCGCGCTCTACCAAATTGATAATGCTTCCCTGCCCAGCATTTTGGAGAAAGGGCAGGGCGTACTGGCAGCAGAAAAAGGTGCCCGTGAGGGTCGCTTCAACGATTCGCGCCCAGGTATTTTCGGTCACGCTGAGTAGGGTGCGATCGCTCTCGTGAGAACTACTGGCATTATTAAATAAAATATCTAAGCGGCCATAGGTGGCAATAGTTTCATCAATGGCCGCTTGAACATCAGACATCAGCGCAATATCTGCCAGGATAAAACTGGCACGCCCACCTGCCTGCTGAATTTCGGCGACCGTTGCCTGTCCTTGCGCCGCGTTACGGCCGCAGATCATCACGCTAGCGCCCGCTGCCGCTAGCTGCCGAGCCGTCTTCGCGCAGCGGCCTCTTTGGCTGCTAGTAATTAAAGCAACCTTACTTGCTAGGCGCATGGCAACGCCCTAGAACAACAAAGACAAAAACAGCATAACGACAACAACCAGCGTGACGAGGAACAGCGATCGCAAAACATAGGAACTATATGAATAGTGGCAAGATGTCACCACTCAAAAAGGGTGAAAGCAGCAAAAGCCACCATTTTCACAGTAAAAATTTATACCTCAAAATAGCAATCGGTCAATGGAAATCTAACAATGTCCGCCGACAAAAATGCTGTCAGCAGCCAGCAAAATCGATAGTTCAATGAACAATAAAGCCTGTAACCCTACCGCTAGTAGCTGAATGCAGTCAGTAGCCGACTGTAGTACTTCGCTTCGCGGAAAAACAGCCACATATAGCCAATTGAGCGAAACCAAAGTTTAGATAGCCATACTACCAAGCACAGGATTCTTATCACGCTGGGAGAGGCCAAAAGAAAGCCGCCATAGCCCATTGACAACAGGCAGATGGTTAAAGTTTCTGAATGCTGAAAACGGTCATCTGTATACAGCGATACATCATGACACGGACTATTCGCTGACTGTTTAAAAAAATCATCCATTAGCAGAGGCTTCGATTAAAGATCGTAATAAAGCAACGGACCTTAATATCCAGATGTCTCAAATCACCAAAATCGCCCTATCTTCCCCTTTGGTGCACCTAAGACCGACTGAAGTAGCTGATTTACCTTTTGTGATGGATGCAGAACAGCACTCTGATAATGCACCCTACGTCAACCAGTGGACGATAGAACAGCATAAAGATGCGATCGCCTCTACTAATGACGGGCATTTCATTGCTCAGACTAATAACGCGTCGGGAACCGCCAGAATTGGCTATCTCATCCTGACGGGGTTAACAGATCCTCATCAGGTAGTACTGCTCAGGCGCATCGTGGTTACAGCAAAGGGACAAGGATATGGACGACAAATACTGCAGTGGGCAAAGCAATTTACTTTTGAGCACCTTGGCTACCATCGACTGTGGCTAGATGTCATTGTTAGTAATCAGCGGGCTCAGGCGCTATACCTCAGTGAAGGGTTTGTAATTGAAGGCACCCTGAGAGAAGCCTATAAAAATGAGCAAAGCTTTGAAGATATGCTGATTTTGTCGCTGCTGCGCCCAGAATATCTGAGAACCCAGCGCAGCTGAGCACCCTAAGCTCACAGAGCGCTAGCTAAACTCACAGAGCGCTAGCTAAACTCACAAAGCGCTAGGGAGATAAGTCTATACAGCCCTGTAGCCTGACAAAGGGTCCCATGATAGGCCAATAGCAACTAGATGGTGCGCTACACAGCAACGGCAACCGGTAGATACGTGAGGACTTCTACACCAGATTTAGTCACCGCCAGGGTGTGCTCAAACTGGGCAGAGAGCTTGCCGTCTTGCGTCACAGCAGTCCACTTATCATCTAGCAGGTCCACCTCATGAGTGCCTTCGTTTAGCATGGGTTCAATCGTAAAGACCATGCCCGGACGAATCTTTTTTCCCTTTCCTTTCACGCCGTAGTGAGGAATCTGAGGCTCCGCATGAAACGTTCGATGAACGCCGTGGCCCACAAAATCGCGAACGACAGAAAACCCCTCTGACTCAGCATAGGCTTGAATCGCCGCACCAATATCACCGATCCGTCCGCCAACTTCAACCGCTTCAATCCCTTTCCAAAGCGCCTTTTTGGTGACTTCCACCAGCTTGCGAGCTTTAGGCGAGACCTCTCCCACCATAAAAGTACGCGAACTATCGCCGTGATAGCCGTTTAGCAAAGGCGTAACGTCAATGTTGATAATATCACCGTCTTCAAGAACATCTTTCTTGTTTGGAATGCCGTGACAGACCACTTCATTGATACTGGTGCAGATAGACATCGGAAAGTCTTCGGCCCCTTGAGCACCTGGATAGCCGAGCGGTGCACTGGTCGCACCATGGGCCTGGGTCCATTCTTCAGCCGCATCGTTGAGTTCTAGCGTGCTGACGCCAGGAACGACCATCGGAGTGAGAAAATCTAGCAGTTCAGAAGATAAGCGACAGGCAGGACGCATCGCATCTATTTCTCGGCTAGAAAGTAGCGTAATGCCTCTGAAAGGCGTGTCATCGGATTTTGATTTTTGTCTCACCACGGCGTAAGTATCTATTATATGTAGGGCTGCTTCTACTCTAGCGTTATTGTCCTCAAATTGAGATTTGAACCCAAAGTTAACAGACTGTTTTCCCCATGAGGTAACACAGGTTCGGATGTTCAAGGAACTATTGTAAAGTCCATCAGCGGCCTAAATTCAGCGGCCTAAATTTAAACTAATTAGGGTACGGTAAGGGCCCGGGTGCAATAAATGCAATAGGAGAAAATAGACATGAGGGTGTGGCTAGCGGCGTTTGTCCTGCTATTTGCGGCAATAGAATTATTCGAATGGATAACGCAGCTGGGTAGTTGGCAACCAACAGGTGTCTGGCTGATCCTCGGCGGCATGGGCCTAGCGGCCTTGAGCAATGCGAACCATCTGCCAAAGCTTGATTCGACAGCAGACAGTACATCCGAACAGTCCAATGAAAAGACTGCTAAGAAAAAAGCTGAAGCACAAAAAGCAACCAGCGCAAATGAGCCAGTTGCACTGAGATCGGCCGCTCAAGGGGAAAAAATCGCCCCTCAAGCGGCCGATGAATCAGACAAAGACTCTATTTCTTTTAAGGTGAGACCGCTCAAACGCTAGCGTCTGGCACGCTAATTTCAAAGAACAGATAAACGATCTTTTGTTTGCAGATTTAGCCGAAACGACCAGAAACATAGTCGCGGGTGTATTCTTCTTTAGGATTACTGAAGATGTCCTGCGTGTGGTTGTACTCAACCAGATACCCCATCTTGCCGCCTTGGTCGGTCGCAACTGCGTTGAAGAAAGCAGTGCGATCCGAGACGCGAGAGGCCTGCTGCATGTTGTGAGTCACGATCACGATAGTGTATCGCTCTTTCAGCTCATGCATTAGTTCTTCTACCTTGATAGTAGAAATCGGATCGAGCGCTGAGCAGGGTTCATCCATCAGGATCACTTCGGGTTCGATGGCGATCGCCCGCGCAATACATAGTCTTTGCTGCTGACCACCCGACAGCCCCAAGCCACTCTCTTGCAACTTGTCTTTAACCTCGTCCCACAGCGCTGCGCCGCGCAAAGACCGCTCTACTAGCTCGTCGTAATTGCCTTGATAGCCATTGATTCTGGCACCAAACGTAATATTGTCGTAGATAGACTTGGGAAAGGGGTTCGGCTTTTGGAAAACCATGCCTACACGACGGCGGAGCTCAACAGGGTCAACGCGCTTGCCAGTGATTTCCTCACCATCAAACAAAATGCGGCCATCAACCCGAGCGCTAGGGATGAGATCGTTCATTCGATTAAAGCAGCGCAAGATGGTGCTTTTACCGCAGCCAGAAGGTCCGATGAATGCAACAATTTCATGCTCAGGAATTTCAAGATAGACATCTTTAACCGCTAGGTTACTGCCGTAATAGACGGAGACCTTCTCCATCTGCAACGCAATTGTTTTAGAATCGGAAACTTCTGAAATCGAAGTAGACGGAAGAGGCGTAGGCATGATGAGACCGTGTGGAATGACAGTTAGGAGTGAAAAGGTAAACCGCTGAACGTAAGGTCGATTAAATATACCGACCTCCTAGATTGCCGTTTAGAACCGGCCCTTTAAAGCAGGCCCTTTAGAACAGATTTATGTAAACAAAGGGGCTCAGATCTTCTTAGAAGTCTTTTTGGAAATGATTACGGAGATAAACGGCAACGCCATTCATTACCAGTAGCATGGCCATCAGCACAATGATGCCGGACGCTGCAATGTAATGAAACTCTTCTTGAGGTCGTCCAACCCAGTTATAAATTTGAATAGGCATTGCCGTGAACTGACTCTGCAATCCTTCCGGCAAGAAGGAAATAAAGACAGCTGCACCTACAGCAATCAAGGGAGCAGTTTCGCCAATGGCCCGAGAGAGCGCCAAGATAACACCCGTGAGAATTCCTGGTACCGCCGCGGGCAGTACGTGGCTCCAAATTACCTGCCAGCGTGTCGCACCCAGCGCGTAGCCAGCTAGCCTTAAACTATTGGGAATGGCTCTGAGCGCCTCTCGGGTAGACACAATGACGACTGGCAAAATCAGCAGCGACAGCGTCAGTGAACCAGAAAGTACGCTACGACCACCGGTAATGGGCTGCATGATTCGAGCAAACACTGCCAAACCCAGCAAACCGTAAATAATAGAGGGAACGCCTGCTAGGTTACCGATGTTAATCTCAACCAGCCGGGTAAACCAGTTGTCCTCAGCGAACTCCTCTAGAAAAATGCCTGCGCCCACACCAAGGGGAACGGTGAACAGCGCGACTAAGCACATTACCCAAACCGTGCCAACCAAGGCGGCGATAATGCCAGCATTTTCGGCCCGACGAGAAGGGAAGCTAGTGATAAAGTTCCAGTTGAGCGTGCCTATGCCATCAGCCACGATAGTGACCAATAGCCACACTAGGATGAGGATCGAAACGCCCGTAGCACCCCAAGCTGCGTATTTGAATATCCTATCTATGGTGTAGCGGCTGCCTAAATTGGCAGTGAAGTGTGATTGCTTTTGCCCCTTGTCAACAACACGAGAAGAAACGTCTGTTTTCATTTCCAACCCTCAGATTTGCGCGCTTGTCTAACTACCATCTGTCCAATTACCGCTTGTCTAATCTACCGTTTGTCAATCTATTGCCTGTCTAGCTAGCAGTTGCCTAATCACATCCTTGCTGTGCTTTAGACTGACCCCAATTTAAGGTCGCTTGCTTAGTCGTATTGTTTAGTCGTATTGCTTAGTCGTCTTGCTTAGTCGTATTTCTCACGGAAGCGGCGGACAAACCAAAAGCTGAAGATATTCAACGCAAAGGTCATGATGAACAGCGTCATGCCTACGGCGTACAGGGTTTTGTACTCAATGGTGCCGTAAGGGGCATCACCTTTCGTAATTTGTACGATGAAAGCTGTCATCGTCATCACTGGCACGAAAGGGTTGAACCCCAGTGTAGGATTAGCACCTGCGGCTAAAGTAACAATCATGGTTTCTCCTACCGCGCGTGACGTCGCCAGAATAAGCGAGGAGACAATACCTGAAAGGGCAGCCGGTAAGACAACTGAAGTAACGGTCTCTCGCTTGGTGGCACCCAGCGCGTAGGCACCATCCTTCAAACTACGGGGTACCGCATACAGCGCGTCTTCACTCAAAGAAGCCACCATAGGCGTGATCATAATGCCCAAAACTAAACCGGCGCTGAGCGCGTTGAACCCCTGAAGGTCAGGCAAAAATATCTGTAGAAAGGGCGTAACTGTGAGCAGTGCAAAATACCCGTATACAACGGTGGGAACGCCTGCCAATATTTCAAGCATGGGCTTAAGAATACGTCGGATCCGAGGCGTTGCATATTCACTTAAGCAAATAGCAGAGAGTAACCCTAGCGGTAGCGCCACCATAATGGAGATGACCGAGATCATCATGGTGGCACTGACGAGAACGAAGATACCAAACTGCTTACTCGCAAATAAGGGTGTCCATCGGGTATCGGTCAAAAACTGGCTGATGGGAACCTCTTTGAAAAACTCAATAGTTTCAAAGATGAGGGTCGCTAAAATTCCTATCGTAGTGAGGATAGAAATAGCGGCAAATGAGCCAAAAATGATTTTGACGATGGTCTGGATTGCTTTCGCGCGATCGCGTTTTGGACTCCAGCTACCTGGAGCAATATCTCCAGTTACGTTGTCCGTCATAGAGAAAGCCTCAACTGTACGTGGATAGACAAAGCGTGAATGAATGGAGCTGATAGGTTGATGGAACTCTCAGCATCTAGCATTAGCTGCTGACTGAAGCTGCTTATACGCCAGCTTCAGTCAGCAAAAGCCGTTAGCTAGGGTCCTTTCCCAGCTTGCCTTCGTCAACGCGAGCCTTGGAAGCAGCCAGGTCTTCATCAGGCAGAGGAACATAGCCCACTTCCTGAACCAAATCGCCGTTTGCAGGGTCTAGCTTGTAATCAACAAATGCTTGAACCTGTGGCTTGGTGTCGTAAGCCTCTTTCTTCACGTAGAAGAACAGCGGGCGAGACATAGGGTTGTAAGATCCGTCCGCAATTGTTTCGAGCGTGGGGGCGATGCACTCACCGTCTTCGTTCTCAATCTCTAGAGACTTCAGGTCGCCCTCATTCTCTGCGTAGTAGGCATAGCCGAAGTATCCCAGACCACCGTTAGAAGATTCAACACCTGTCACCACTACGTTGTCGTCTTCACTGGAGGTGTAATCACCGCGGCTAGCACCTTCTTCACCGTTCACTTCTTCGGTAAAGTAATCGAAAGTACCAGAGTCGGTACCCGGACCGTAAAGAGCTAAAGGCTCGTCAGGAAACTCAGCTCTGACCTGATTCCAATTTTCTACACTGCCTTCTGCTTCAGGAGACCAAATCGCATTGAGTTCATCCACAGTCAGGCACTGAGCCCAATCATTAGCTGTCGCCGTTACAACGGTAATACCGTCGTATGCAATAGGTACTTCAATGAACTCGATACCGGCTGCTTCACAAGTGGCCACTTCCTCGTCCTTGATGGCACGAGAGGCGTTAGAGATATCAGTTTCACCGCCGCAGAACTTCTCAAATCCGCCGCCAGAGCCAGAAACACCCACCGTTACACGGGTCTCGGGGTTGGCAATTTGAAACTCCTCTGCCATGGCTTCAGAGATAGGAAAGACCGTACTAGAACCGTCGATTTGAATATCACCAGAGACGCCCTCACCAGCAGCGGCAGGCTCGCCATCAACAGACGTATCAGCACCGCCACCACCACAAGCCGCAAGGCCAACTAACGCTAAAATAGAAAAAGAACAAGCTAAACGGCGAGCAGAACGTGCTCCCAATTGGCTGACAAATTGCATGGAACCTATCACTCCTAAAATACTGGTTGAAAATACGCTAGTTGAAAGTATGAGTCGCAATCGCGATGGCCTTAAATTGACTCATAGTCGCATTGTGACTGAAGCGTAGCGTTTTTAAGTAAAGGCTAGGTTAAGGATTGGCCCGTCAAAAGTGACTGTTGTGTCATTTTCAAATGTATTTTAGAGAACATTTATTTAGTATCAGGCATAACTTTTTCCTATGTACAAAGTTATTTACGACGGCAACTGCAACCTGTGTGTCACGCTCGTACAGCTACTCGAAAAACTCGATCGCGGGCAGCAGTTTAGCTATGTGCCGATGCAAGACGAAGCAACGCTAGCTCAGTTTGATGTCACTGCTGAGGACTGCGAAATGGGAATGATTTTGATTGCACCGTCAGGCCCAGAAGGCAGCTCAGAAAGTAGAAGAGGCCAGCGATGGCAGGGCAGTGATGCAGCTGAGGAGATTGGCCGACTGCTACCGATGGGCTCAGTGTTTGTGAACGCCTACAGAGCATTGCCAGGGGCTAAGCCTTCAGGCGATCGCGCCTACGAATTCATTCGCGACAACCGCTACAAGCTTTTTGGTAAGCGAGAGCAAACCTACACTGCTCACTACCCCGTATGCGAAGACGACAGCTGTAGTAAGGCTTTCTAAAGTCTTTCTATAGGGGCTTTTTGAACGATGATTAAGGCCCTGAGAAAATAACCTGCTCTAGATCTGCCCGGCTTAAGGAATATTTGAAGCTACGCTGCACAGCTTTACCCTGACTGCTGGCGTAGTACACCACAATTGAATCCACATCTAGACGTAGTTCGGCGGTCCAGCCTGTGCTAGAAAACCGCCACTGACTGATGTCATTGTCGTCGCGCTGGCAGCCCTTGTCACGAAGCCAGGCTTCGATTTCGGGGAGAGGATGGCTGTAGAGAGGAGTAGAAGCAGGAGGCATAAGGCTTTAGGGCGGTTTGGGTTAGGGCGAGAGGGAAGATTGATCAGCGCGGTCGAGGGAAGGGGCAGCCGCTGAGGGCGCAGCGTTAACTGAAGGCTGAGGGTAAATAAAACCTGGTGATTGCCTGGTTGCTGAAGCAGTAGGCTGAGCGGCCTCTGTATCTATGGATTGATTTAAAGCATCCGTATCGACGTCTTGGGTCACTGTTATCGCAGGCTGAGCGGCACCCAGATCTGGCTGGGTAATGGGCAGCTGGCCTTTGGTTAGGCCAATGGTGAAGACCAAAATTAGACAGCCGACAAAGGTGATTCCTAAGATGAATAGCGCAAACAGTTCCCCAGCAGAGAGCGGGCGATCGGTAGGGTCTAGATAGGCGCTGGCGGTGGGGTCGTAGGATTTCCCATCAGGGGCCACCTGGCTAAGCGGCTGCATGACTGAGAGCCGAGAGTAGCCAATTTTGTAGTCGTAGGCAATACGCTTTTCGGGGCTGCTGAGGGTGGCGTAAGCTTCGTTGAGAGCCTGAAATTTTACGGTGGCGATCGCACTTTCTAGCTCAGTGGTATCTGGATGGTACAGCTTGCTCAAATCTCGATAGGCCCGGCGGATGTCTTGCACTGAAGCGCCAGGACGTAGACCCAGAAGATCATAAAAATCAGACTCCGAAGAAGACGTTGACATTGGAAAAAGGTCTCCTCCTTTTTAAGCGGGTGAATAGGTCAGTGACGCGTGATCGAAAGCGCTGCGAGTGAGACGAATTTGAGCAATCGTAAACACCACCGGAATCACCCGGCTGTAGTTTGTTGCTACCGCCCGCCAGCCTAAATCGGCTAAAAACCAGGTCCACAGCGCTGGACCCAAGCAGGCTAGTAGACCCCGCATAGCGCCATAACGTGCAGAGGTGGCAACCATGCCGCGAGACGCCATTTGCACAGTCACTCTTGACTGAACCTGCGCGGCGGCGGTTAGCCCACCTTTAACCAGCGCCTGTTTGGCAACCTGATACCGGGCCCAGTGCAGCGCAAACTGCTGAGCGATTTGTTTTAACAGCCAGGGCCGAACCATGGCGCTAAGCGCGATCGCACTACCCCCTTTTGCCAATAGGGCCATGGGATTATTTTGCAGCGTCTCTGGCAGCTGAGCAAACTCTTCGGCGCTCACAATGCTGCTGTGCACCTGCTGCTGCATCTGCCGCTGCTCACGCTCAGGCAAACGCTGCCACGTTTTTTCTAGCAAGACTAAAAAGACTTCCGATTCTAAGTCGGCTGTGGGGAGCGTCTCATAGCGGCGCATCTTGAGATAGCGACATACTTGTAAAAGAGCTTGGCGGTAGCTTACCTGCTGCGTCTGACTGCGTAATACTGTAAATCCGTCAGCGGCCAAATAGCGAAATCGCTGCTCTAGCAAGCGGATTTGCTCTGAGCGAGAATGCTTACTAATGTCTACTGGCTGCGGTGTATACAGATAATCTAATGGATTGAACTTAGGCTGAAATAGCAGTTGAGCCATGGCGTCTAGTTCGTCATCAGTGGCAAGATCTAGGCCGCTTCTTAATTCATCCACTTGCTTTGCTCGCTGCGTTTTCAAAGTGTTTTTAACTAAATGCATTCAGAAAAATTGCTATATCAATCAGTATAAGAGGAGGCCGGTGCATTATGTGGGACATAGCTATTATCGGGACAGGACTAGCGGGGCTGAGCTGTATGCGTCAGCTCAAAGCCTCTGGGCAGCAGGTTTGCATACTCGATAAGTCGCGTGGTCTGGGTGGACGAATGGCGACCCGCAGAGTGACAGGCCCCATCAGGGTGGACCATGGCCTGCGCTACTGGCCCAGTGAAGCGTCAGCCCCTGAGCTAGCGCCTTTGACCCACGAGCTGATTGAAGCAGGTGTGCTGAAGCCCTGGGCAGTGAGTGCCTATGAGCTACAGGCGGACGACCGGCTGGTACAAGTTGAGCAAGATCCTGTGTATGTGGCAAGCAGTGGCATGAGTGCGATCGCTAAATATCTTGCGCAAGGATTTGTCCCCGATGAGACGCTGCTAACTGAGTACCGAGCCATTGATATCAGCCCCTATGGCCAGCCCGATGACATAGGCTGGCGAATTGAGTGTGAGGGTGGCAAGGTTGTGATGGCCAGAAAATGTGCGATCGCAATTCCCGCCGCTCAAGCCGCCGATCTGCTGGCGACCTGTCCTGCTGAAACGTTTTCAGAGATGGTTCTAGAAAAGTCTTCAACGCCATCGGCTTCACCAATTGAGCAGCTTAGAGCCGTTGACTACTACCCAAGACTTACTGTCCTAGCGGGCTACGGACAGCCCGACAAAAACCCGCTAGATATGGGCAAGCTTAACCCCGACGGTTGGATGGTCACCGATACCATTGGCACCTCGACCGAATGGATTGGGCTCGATAGCAGCAAACGGGCGATCGCCGCTGACGGTAGCAAACCCGAAACCACCTTGGTCATTCATAGCAAAACAGGCTTTGCTGAAAAATATTTAGACGCAGGCGACCTTCAGCCTGCCGCATCCGCACTCCTTAGGGCTAACGCTCGCAAGTATGGCGACTGGATCGCTCAGCCCAGCTGGTTTCATATTCATCGCTGGCGCGACGCTGTTGTTCGCCAGCCTCACCCTGCGGACACACTGATCGCCGCGCCAACCTTAGTGTGTGGAGGCGACTGGTGCGTCTCCCGGCCCGTTGCTTACCCAATCACTGCCGCCTACCGCTCGGGGCAGGCCATGGCTCAGGCACTGATTACGTAAATAAGATTACGTAAATAAGTCTTCTATTCTCTTCAAGTAAGAAAAGTTGGTTTAGTCTTGATCTGCGAACAGTAGCCGGGAAATCTAAAAGAAGGGTTCGTTATCTGCCAGCCACCTTTTATTCAGACGATATGCGATCGCTTATCTCCTTACTTCAGCGACTCACATCTCGCTGGCTACACGTCATCCATCACAGCCTAGCCAATCAGTCACAGCGACCCAGACTCCAGGCTTTTTTGAGCACGCTGCCGGTTATCGCGCTTTGTCTGGTGCTCACCCTCTGGAGCCCAAGCCAGCAACCTAATGAAACACCCAACGAGATATCCAACGAAATATCCAAAGAAACACTCATTCAAACTCAGCTAAGCGCACCCAAGCCGGCTCAGGTCTCTGTTCCCCGTTTTGCTCAAGTTCCTTCGGAAATTCGCGGCGTCTGGATTACCAACGTCGCCAGCACCGTTCTATTCGCGCCGTGGGGCATTCCTCGGGCCGTCCGCCAGCTGTCCGACCTACAGTTCAACACGGTGTATCCGGTCGTTTGGAACCGGGGTAAGACCTTTTACCACAGCCCTACCCTCCGACAAATTACGGGCCACGATATTGCACCGGTCATCGCGCTCACGCACCCGACCGAAGATCCGCTAGTGGAGATGGCCCGCGTAGGTCACCGGGCCAACCTGCGGGTCATTCCCTGGTTTGAATATGGTTTTATGGTGCCGCTTCACTCTCGGTTAGCCCGTGAACATCCAGACTGGCTCACGACCCGCCGCAATGGATCTCAGCAGCTACACGAAACTAGCCTTACAGGTAACCGTCCAGACAAGCACAGTTTGCTTAGCCATCTGCTGAACCCCTTGCTCAACAGCGGCGCTCCAAAATCGTTGGGCTGGCTCAACCCACTGCACCCAGAAGTGCAGCAGCTCGTTCTAGATCTGGTCACAGAAGTCGTTAGTCAGTACGATATCGAAGGCATTCAGTTTGATGACCACTTCAGCCTGCCGGTAGAGTTTGGCTACGACCCATACACCGTAGCGCTGTATCTGTCAGAGCATGAAGGTCAACGCCCGCCAGAAGATGTGGCCGACGAAGCCTGGATTCGATGGAGAGCCGATAGGTTTAGTCAGTTTGTCGGTGTACTGCACAGCCGCATCAAAGAAAACTGCCCGACCTGTTTGGTATCGCTCTCGCCTAATCCGGCCAAGTTTGCCTATCGCTTTCATCTGCAAGACTGGCGTACCTGGGTCAGTAATCATTGGATTGATGAGCTGGTTGTGCAAGTTTACCGAGATGAGCTGACCCGGTTTGAAGGTGAACTGGCCAAAGAAACGCTGCAATCAACGCGAGATCAAATTCCTGTTAGCATTGGCATTTTGACGGGCACTTGGCGCAGGCCAATTCCGTTTGAACAGATCAAAGAACAGGTGATTAGCAGCCGAGACCACCATTTCTCGGGCGTGGCTTTCTTTTATTGGGATACGCTGTGGAGCTACTTTACGCCGGAGTCGCCGCAAAAGAGACGACAGAATTTTCGAGAACTGCTAGCGGAGAGATAAAGATGGCTTTCTCTAACTTTTCTGACTCTGTTCTTGATCGAATGACGCCGCGCTGGATTGAATTCTCTCGGCGGTGGGGCTTAAAGTCTGTTCCGCTCGTAGCGGGAGCCACAGTATGGCTCAGATGGACTGGATTGACCTGGCTCGCGTTTGTTGGAAGTCTGCTGTTTGTTGAAGTGGGTGAGCGCAGCGATTTGTCGCTGATGGAAGGGGTGCTAGGTGGGGCGCTGATTGGGCTGGCTCAATGGCAAATATTGCGATCGCATCTATCACATGCCCATCGCTGGCTAATTGCCAGTGTACTGGGCTGGGGCACGCTGACCCTGTTTCATATTGGGGCCCTAGGGTGGATGGCACCGGGTGTGGAAAATCTGTTGTTTAGGAGTTTGTTGGGTCTGGTGTATGGCGCGTATGTAGGCGCGGGGCTAGGGGTAGCGCAGTGGTTGGCGGTGCGCAAGCAGGTGGTGCAAGCCTGGCGGTGGATACCGTTGAACAGTGGCATTTGGGCGGTGGCGATCGCATTTGGCTGGCTCGTGGGCGGCAGCTTGCGAGCGGTGAGTCACTTGTTTATTAGTGAAGTGTTTGGCCTGATGGTGGCTTGGGGTGCGATCGCCGCTCTCTCTGGTGTTGGCATTGTGGGGCTGATATATCAAGAGACGTACTCAGAAAAAAGCTAAGGCTTGCCAACACAACCTGATGCCAGCACTGATACTGATACCTTTGCTGGCATCGGATAAGGAGAGGACTATTTCACGCTAATGCGCTTGGTCAGTATGGCCATTACTTCGTTTGCACGCCCGGTTGAAATGGGTTGGCTCCAGTCATTGGGTTCGGCGTAGCCACGCTTGTGCAGCAGCTTGATGGTTGATTGCACGGCGGTGAGGCTGCCGAACAGCATATGGCGGATGGGGTCGGCGTCTGCTGAGGGATGGACGGATGGTCGGTCTGATGGCTGGACAAAGGAAAGGGTGGACGCGATCGCGCCCTCAGTCGGAAACGTAAACATGGTGATCTGGGTTCCACATTAGGTTGAAAGGAAACCCAGAACCCGCGAATCCTTAGCTGCCCTAGAAAGTGAAGTGCAAAAGGGAAGCTAAAGGGTTACATTTACCCATAGCGCCCGAGATTGCCTTGGAATCTTGGGGGTTAGCTATCGGTATGGTGTTGTAGCACCTGCCGATAGCGCTAAGCATTGTTGAGTTCTGAGAAGGCAAACAAACAGTATTGTTTCCTTAGAGAAGATAATACGGGTATTTTTACGGAGAATCAAGCAGCGAATTGTTACAGCGTGCTATTTTCTTCCGCCGTTTTCTTGATGTGAGCAATGGCCACAAGCAGCGCATCAAGCATTACTTCGTAGCTAGCGTCAGAAGAGCGTGAGAGCGTCATTAATTCCATCTGCTCTCTGTTGAGAAAGCCATAGATAGAGGCATTTACCATACGCATGCAGTCAATCAGGACGGCTTCGCTGAGCCCATCTAGCTGCAAAGCCTGCTGAAAGAAACGAAGAGAACGCTGAATGATCACCGCTTCTTCTGAATCGGTAGGTCTCATTTGGTATTGCATCATCACCGCATAGCGGCCAGGGTAGTTTTGTGCGTAGCTACGCGCGGCTTGTGCCCCCGTGTGAAACAACGCTGCCGTATCGGCAATCCCCTCTACCGCACCCTGGCAGCATTGCAGATAGTCATTCCAAATGTTGAGCACAACGGCCTTGCGAAGCCCAGCCTTTCCATTCACGTGTTTATAAATAGCAGGCGGCTTAATCCCCAGCTCTCTGGCCACTCGGTTAACGCCTAATGCCGCTTCGCCCTCTTTGTCTATGCAGACTAGCGCTGCGTTAATCACGTCTTGCTGAGCTAAGGAATCTTCCTTTTTGGGTCGGCCCATAGTTTATTTAGTTAACACTATTAACTAAAGCGAGTACAATCGATCCTATCAACTCAACTGCTGGTCAGCTTACTGCTGGCCAACTGAACCGCTATCCAGGTGCTTCATGGCTGATTTAGTCTTTATCCCTGCCTATCGCCTTGCTCAGATGATTCGCGATCGCACCATTTCTTCAACAGAAGTCGTAAACGCCTACCTGGCGCAGATTGACAAACACAACTCAGCGCTCAATGCTATTTGCACATTGAATGCAGACAGTGCTTTGAGTGAGGCAAAAAAAGCAGATGAAGCGCTAGCCAAAGGAGACAATTGGGGCCTCTTGCACGGTGTTCCCATCACGATTAAAGATTTCTATGAAACAGAAGGCGTGCGCACAACAGCCGGCTATGCGCCCCTGAAAAACAATGTTCCAAAACAGAATGCTACGGTCGTCTCTCGTCTACTCTCAGCAGGCGCTATTCTGCTGGGCAAGACCAATCCATCTGATGTCAATGGGACTTATCAGAGCAACAACGACATTTTCCCGCGCACCAACAATCCTTGGAATCTTGACTGTACGTCAGGAGGAAGTTCTGGCGGTAGTGCGGCTGCGATCGCCGCTGGATTTTCAGCGCTGGACCTTGGCAGCGATGTCGCTGGCTCCATCCGACAGCCCGTCCACTGTTGCGGGGTCTACGGGCTAAAGCCCACGGACGGCCGTATCTCTTTGGCTGGTCATATTTTAGAAACGCCCGGAAGCCCTCACTGCATTCGTCAAATGCTGGTCCCTGGCCCCATCGCCAGATCCGTAGAAGACTTACGCCTGTGTTTCACGCTGATAGCAGGTAGCGATCCGCGTCGTCCCACAATTCCACCAGTCTCTGTGAAAAGAACAATAGATACAACAGAAGAGAAACCTCTCACTAAGCTACGACTTGCCTGGTCAGATGACTTTAGAGGGCCTGTTGCCACCGATATTCAGAAGGCACTGCGTAGCGGCATCAATCAGCTGATTGCGGCAGGCGCTACTGTCGAACACTGGTCTCCGCCTGACTTTGACTGGCCAGCCGTGCAAACGCTTTACTATCGTTTAGCAGCTCATATCTATCGGTATGCGCAACCCGTCACTTTCAGCGCAATTAAAAAGTCACTAACCTTCATTTGGAAAGAGTCGACTCAAGGAGACCCCAAACTGCGTCAGCTAGGAAACCCCAGTCAAGTGATCAAAGAGATATTCTCTCCAACGTTGCGCAGTTACTTTGAAGCGTTGAGTGAACGCGATTCCGTCATAGCCCAAATGGATCAAGCGCTAGAACCTTGGGATGCTTGGCTAATACCAGTCGCCGCAACCGCTGCTTTTACCCATCGCGCCGCCTGGCAGGCTATTGACGTTGATGGAATCTCTTATCCGCATGCGATCGCCAATGGCGCATACCTTATGCCATTGAACCTTACGGGTCATCCAGTTGTTGTTATTCCAATTGGATACACCCAGACTGGACTGCCCATAGGCATGCAGATTGTGGGTAAGCGCTGGAAAGAAATGGAGTTGCTCGCGATCGCACAGAAAATAGACAAAGCAATCGGTGCTTTTCAGCATCCACCGGGCTATCAGGCTATTTGATGGTAGCTGTCACAGCCTGATGCGACTTATAAAGGAACAACAACTATCAGTCACGATGTTTGGATGAGGCATGGTGCAACAGTTCTCTCTGATGTGAACGTTGGAGTTGGCTTAACGCTAGAATTGCCTCTAAACCTTAGAGCTGCTGTATTCAAATCCGAACAAATGGCCATATGACCTTCACGTCGATAAAACGCAAAACGGAACTCTCAACTTAACAGAGGCCAGCTATCTCGACAGCGCAGAGTAGCTATATCAACGAATCAGAAAAACTTGAAAGTTGGCCACAAGTTAACTGCAAGATTGAGTTTTTCTTGCTCTAAAAGGCGGCACCCAGATTCGAACTGGGGATAAAGGATTTGCAAACGAAAAAGCACCCGCTGCATCCCTCTCCTCACAGGAGATTCAGCGGTTTTCAAAAAAATCGTTTAGCTTACAGCTTCTTTATTTTAGCGATCGCATAGGGAACGTTTGAACTGCAAACCCAGTAACCACAATTGATATGCAGTTCGCTCCTGATATGATTCCGCCCGGCGTCGATACCTTCGAGAAATTAGCCGCTTGGGCTGGTGCTAACTTGACTTTCAACGGATTCAGCCTCACCTACCAAGAACGGCAACCCAGCGTTGCTATTGGAGACCAAGGCATACAACCTGAGTTCGAGCGTACCGGACCCTTTCGGGCGTGGGATGACACACCACGCCTCATATTTAGGCACGCTCTGAAGCTAAAACCCGATCATGAAAGTTCTCTATATGCTGCTGATTGGGAAGCGGTAGAGGAACACATTACCTCTTCTCCAAACGTCAACTTTCTGAACCCCAGCTATCAGGCTTAAATCATGCCGACAACTCCATCACCGGGGCAAACCCCAGGGTTTCAGTATTGGGGGCTCTCTCCTGGAACCGCCCCTGCAGGCGGTGCAGGTGTCACTAACTCTAAATTTTCTGGCATCGCCCAGCGGGTTAAATCCGCAGGTCGTGGCCTGCAAGCTCGTGCCCGCAGTGGCGTAGGTAACTCTAGCCTACAAAGCCAGTTCACTCAGAACTTACGTGCTAGGGGGCTATACCAAAAAGTTCCCGCTGGCGGCGCTGGTGGTGCCAGTGGTGCAGCCGCATCACAGGCATGGTGGGCGGCAACACCTGCCAGCGCTGGACCCGTTGCAACCGGTGCTGTTGTAGTGACAGGCGGCGCGATTGGGCTTGGAGTTGGAAACAAAATTTATGAGGATGTGCTTAATCGTCCATGGGGGCCGAGCTTAGGCGATTATCTATCGCCACAAGAGCGCCCTCAGCGAGACGGTCCAACTGAAGCCTATGAGGTACCTGGAGAGTCGCTGTATTACGGCGGCCAAGACAACACTGTCTATGACTGGGTTTTGCGATACAGAATAGTGTATGACGATCCTCAGTTTACCGACCGTGACAGTTTTGCCGCTGCGAGGTCTAGCGGTCCGTTTGGTGGTGTTACTTTTGAATCGAATGCAAATGGAGTCCAACGCATTTCTATTTCAGCTACAGGTGGTGGTCAGCCTGCTGTTGGATGGGATTCAATTTACCCAGGACATCTAGAATTCATTTCTTTTGAGCCAACTCGCGCTGATGGTCAGCCAGACAATAGCGGTTCTGGTCCTGCTGCTCAGCCTGAAACGGTCAACCCAACGGCACCCTATCGGTCATCTGTAGCGCCTCAGATTCAGACTCAACCATCACCTAGAACAGAGGTTTATCCACAGCTACAGCAAGCACCGCAACCCTCGGCACCACAGCCGCAATCAATACCCACACCGTCACCACGGCCAGGACGACCGACACAACCACAGCCGAACCCAAGCCGCCAACCAGACGAGAGCCCATATGAAGAAAATCGGCCAGCGGCCACCGGGCCAGCTGCACCAAGAAGCCTGCCACCGTTAATTCCTGGACTAGCACAAACGCCGAGGGCAAGACGAACACTACAGCCAGGACTGCAACCACAGCCGACAACACCAAGACCTAGCACCAAACAAAAACCAGGCTGTGGTTGTAGCCCTGGAATACTGGCAGGTGTAGCAAAAAATCTAAACCCAATTGCGGCCAACGTCGGCGCTGAGGGAGCATCCACAGCTGCCATTCTGGCGAAGTTAGGCACAATGCAAACGTTCGCTGAGAAGGCCTGGAAAGCGACCCGTTTAGATAAAGCAATGCAAGCACTCACCCTGTTTACGGTGCTGCACAATGGCGCGCATCTATCGCGAAACTTAGCAGAGACGCTAGGCGATGTGCTGAGCAACGGTCTAGCAGTAGTCGGGCTCAAAGACGAGAACGACAACCGCATAGATGTGAATGAGGTTGTAGGTTCAACCGTTAGCAACTGGCTTAAATCTCTGGTAGGAGAAGAGATTTATACCAGCACTAAAGAGAGCTGGCTGAAG
>ERZ1740058.326-NODE-326-length-39734-cov-6.820384_pt1 | contig 39734 bp, 37 predicted proteins | sample MGYA00581745_ERZ1740058 | MGnify/ENA primary metagenome ERZ1740058 (study PRJEB43018, sample SAMN04849742) | marine metagenome | isolation source: floating plastic debris | place: Pacific Ocean | collected 2008-08-30 | study: EMG produced TPA metagenomics assembly... | reverse complement strand
GCGTGTGTCTCAACCGATGTAATCAATATAGCCTTTGTAACGAAATATTGCAAGGGTTTAAGACTCTTTTTGACAAATCTACCTCTAAATGAGTAAAGGCTTAATGTTTGCTTTAGATTAGCGCATGGCACCCATTGTGCTCTTCCAAGACATCTCTTTGCGCAGGACTTGTAGTGCCCTCTGCTCCGCCCCAGAAAATAGCTCTGTTGCAATCAGCTCACCAAGGACCTGCTGTGTCAGCTGTGGCGCAAATGCTCCGCCTGAACGTAATAGATGACCGTAGTAGGTGAACTGAGGCTTGCCGTCAGCAGAGCAATGAAAGCTATGGACTTCTGTGATGTCCATTTGAGAAACCGGTGTGTTCGCTGGAATAACGACTCTTGGAATACCTTGTAGGCCATACGTGCGGTTTTTCTCGGACTGTAAGCTTCCGACAAGGGCAACATTTAGCAAAATGCAGGTGTCTTGAACCAGATCAGGTGTGAATACAGGATCTGGGGAACTGGTGAGGCGCGGCCCGCTGTTGAGAAACGAAGCGTTAAAGAGCTGAGAGTCGTAGACGATGCCGACAGCCCAATGGCGAGAGCTTTCGAACTTTACAAACTGTCCAAAGCCGTAGTCTTCTGTTTTTGGCGGATTGTTGACGTCGTTTTGCGTGTCCAGCTGCACTACGTAATCGCAGTGAGAGTTAGATTTTACGACTCTTCCTAGCTGGCAGCTGTCGGGTTTGGGTTGAGAGAGAGCTTGGGACGCAGAAGAAACCATGGGCGATCGCACACGTACAGCTAGGGTTCAGTCAAAGGTTGGGTTTAGAATACCGCAGATAACCGTACAGATGTATTAACTCGTTCAAACGTAAAAATGAGAGTGTGCATCTAGCTCACTCTCATTTTTAAAGCCTTGCAACGATAAAAGGTGTCGCTCTAGGTGTCGCCCTTATGGATCTTAGGAGGACATCGCTTGAATAATGTAGTCGAAGTAAGGTTCTGCTTCGTTAGCATCTTCTTCAGCCATTAGTGCTAGAGAAGCTGTTTTAAGACAGCGGATAGCTTCTACCATGCCAGGGACGGGCACATCAAGCGCGTTGTACATTTCGCGAACACCAATCAGACCAATGCTTTCAATCGGTTCCTTATCACCGGCCAGAATGCTGTAGGTAATTAGGCGCAGGTACCAGCCATAGTCGCGTAGGCAGAGCGCTCGTTGCTTTTGTCCATAGGCGTTTCCGCCCTTAGCGATAAAGTCAGGGCGTAGCTTCCATAGCGCGCTGCTAGCTTGCTCTACAACTTTTTTCTCGTTGTCTGCAAGCGTTTGAGCAATCCGCATGCGCTGATTGCCAGTTTTCAAAAAGTTTTCAATACCTTTAAGTTCGCCGCTAGTGGGGTAGCGCAACTCGTCATCTGCATTAAGGATTACTTGGCTAACAACAGACATAGTTTTAGATTGCGGTAACTCTATTTATATTGCCAGTTTAACGACTCTATGGGGGACAAGGAAAGCAATTGACCCAATTAATTAAGTATTTTATTGGCGAGAGATAAACCGAAACGCTGCTAAGCCACGACTGAGAAAGACCTTAAGAAATATTACGTGCCTGGTAAGCAACCTTAACGATCGCTGCTTTAACCTCGCTTAATTGCTCAATCTTGATTGCTTAATTTGATTGCCTAATTTGGAGCGCTTGATAAGTCACAAAAATAATAACCGGCAGAATGAGAGAAATAGTCCATACTAAGAAGCTCACTACTCATGCCTCGTTTAGAGTCGTCGTCTAGCCGCCATGCTTCCTGCAATGTCTTCCCCCCAGAACTCATCTGACGCTGAAGAAAGTATCTGGCCAACCCCTCCAGATGCTTCCTTTGAATCCGAAAGTTTCTCTGAAAGCGCCTCAGAAAAACGTTCAAAAAATTCTTCACACGGCACTCAGTCTGAACAGGCCTTCGATTCGCCCGCGCCTCGGACCGATCGCTCTCAGGTCACCATGTCAGCGCCCAGTCAGACAGAGACGCCTTGGGCTGAAACGCAACAGGCGCCTAAGTGGCAACAAGACGAGATTATTAGAGTTGATATTACTAGCCTAAGCAATGGCGGTGACGGCGTAGGTCGATGGGATGACAGGGTTGTCTTTGTGCCGAATACGGTGCCTGGCGACGAAATGCGGGTCAAGCTAACCAAGGTGAAAGCCACCCATGGCTTTGGTAAGCCAGCCGGTATTGTGAAGCCTTCGCCTGAGCGTGTGCGGCCCGCTTGCATTGTGGCGGATAAGTGCGGCGGCTGTCAGTGGCAGCAGGTAAGCTATGAGGCTCAGCTGGTGGCCAAGCACCATTTAGTTGTTGATACGTTGGCGCGTGTTGGTAAGTTAGAAAATATCCGTGTTGACCCGGTATTAGCGGCTGATGAGCAGCTGGGCTATCGCAATAAGGCGACCTATCCGGTGAGGCGATCGCAAACCAAAGCTGTTCAGGCAGGCTACTACCGCCAGGGCTCTCATCGCCTGGTAAACCTCAATAAGTGCCCTGTTCAAGACAGTCGGCTCGACCCTCTGCTGGCCGAGGTTAAAAAAGACATTCAAGAGAGAGGCTGGAAAATCTACAATGAGAGAACGCACAAGGGGCACATAAAGCATCTCTCACTTCGCATAGGCCAGCGGACAGGACAGATTCTGCTCACGCTAGTCAGTCGTTCGATCAAGCTCAAAGGCATTCACGAGCAGGCGCAACAGTGGATGGAAAGATATCCTGACGTAGTCGGCGTTCTGATTAACCTCAACTGGAAGAAAACAAACGCCATTTTCGGCCCGGAGACCTTCTCTATTTCAGGCGAAGCTCATTTAGAAGAGCTTTTTGCTGGGCTGACTTACCACATTCAACCCGCTACATTTTTTCAGGTAAATACTACGCAGGCCGAACGTCTGCTCGAAGAAATACAGAGCGAGCTAGCTCTAACTGGAGAAGAAACGCTGGTCGATGCCTACTGCGGCGTGGGCACGTTCACGTTGCCATTAGCCCGCCGGGTTAAGCAATGCATCGGTTTAGAGGCTTTCACAGAGTCAGTTGTGCAGGCTCAGGCAAACGCTGCATTGAACGATATCAGCAATGTTGATTTTAAGATTGGCGACGTCGCTACACTGCTTCCCGCCATAGAAAGCACGCCTGATATTCTCATGCTTGACCCGCCTAGAAAGGGGTGTGAGCCTGAAGTACTCGCGGCGCTATTGGCTATAAAACCGGAGCGGGTCGTCTATGTGAGCTGCAACCCAGCGACGTTAGCTCGTGACCTACGCATCCTTTGTGAAGAAGGTGGCTACAAAGTCTCTAGGGTGCAACCTGCCGATTTTTTTCCACAGACATCTCACGTCGAATGTGCCGTATTTCTGGTAGCTTAACTGCCAGCAGACACAAGCATCCTGCGACGCATAGTTAGTGGCGTGTGTCTAAGAGTCATATAACGAAGAAGGTATCCATGAAATTCAGCCAGATTGTCGAAGCATTGGCGGATCAGGTAACGGCATCAAGCCTGGATGCTGGATTAGATCCTCAAATCGAAAAGATAGCGGCTATTCAAGATGCGCCTAGCGGTTCCCTTAGCTATGTAGAAGGTGGGAAGTTTGCCGCTGCTATAGAAACCACTCATGCGAGCGCTCTAATCTTGCCAGACGATAGTGACTTGCAGGCTAAAGCCGTCGCTAGAGAGCTGGCCTGGGTCAGTGTAAAAAATCCTAGAATTGTCTTTGCTCGGGCGATCGCACTTTTTTATCAGCCCTACCGTCGCGCCCCGGGTGTTCACCCCACTGCTGTCATTGACGATGCTGCTAGCTTGGGCGAATCGGTAGCGATCGGTCCTCGCGTGGTTATTCATGAGGGGGCCATAATCGGAGATCGGGTATGCATTCATGCCGGCGCAGTTGTGTATCCTGGGGCCCGTATTGGTCCTAATACGGTGCTTCATGCCAACTGCGTGATTCATGAGCGATCGCAAATCGGCGAAAACTGCGTGATTCATAGCGGCGCAGTGATTGGCTCTGAGGGCTTTGGCTTTGTCCCTACAGCGACTGGCTGGGAAAAAATGCATCAAGCCGGGATCACCATCCTGGAAAACGGCGTAGAAATTGGCTGCAACACCACGGTTGACCGGCCTGCCGTCGGCGAAACTCGCGTGCGGCAAAATACCAAAATTGACAACCTGGTCCATATCGCTCACGGCTGTCAAATTGGAGAAGCCGTGGCAATGGCTGCTCAGGTTGGCATGGCCGGCGGCGTCACCATTGGTAACCGGGTGATTTTGGCTGGGCAAGTTGGCATTGCGAATCAGGCAAAGCTCGGTGATGGCGTCGTCGCTTCAGCCCAGTCTGGCATTCATAGCAATGTCCGCGCTGGCGAGGTTGTTTCTGGGACCCCTGCTTTTTCGCACAAGGTCTATCTCAAATCGGCGGCTGTATTAAAGAAACTGCCTGAGATGGCAAAATCACTCAAAGCGATTCAAAAGCAGCTGGCGAAAGAGTAATCGTGCACTGGTAATAAGGGCCGCCGATTGGATGCATGATTACTAGATTCGAAGGAAGAAATCAAGCGTGAATATAGGGATGATTCATAGGTTCATTCAACGAATCGTTAATACAGTAAGAACTTCTGTAGCGCTCTGTTAACTTACGATCCCCGTCGCAGTATCCCTATGTGTTCGTGCTAACTTAATAAGTAAGCAAGACAACTGAATAACTCGCATTCGGGCCTCTCCAGATTCCTTCTGAATATAGAGCCCAGGCGGCATCCAAAAAGCTTAAAAGCTTTGCTGTTACCTGATATGTAACTTGGGCCTGACGTCTTATTTTTGTAGACTGAGCCAAATCCAATTGGATATCACAAAACAGGTGCCAGCAAGCGTTGTAAACTTCTCCCGTGAAAGATTAAACATCGTTCATTAACCCGGAGGCTGTATTAACGACTGTTTGTACGAGTTGAACCCCATTTAGAGCTGACCACCTCTGGTCGGCTCTTGCGTTTTTAAAGCAAATCGTTAGTCTCCAAGCTAGCTTGTTAAAGCTGTGAGCCAAAGAAGTGGAATCACCCCAGCGTACTGGTTGGCCTTGGTCATCGGAAATACTCGTCTGCACTGGGGATATTTCTGCCGGGAAAAGTTTTTAGGCAGCTGGCACACACCTCATTTGACTGAGGCGATCGCTACTCAGCTACAGCAATCGAACTTTCGCCTAGAAGGCTGGCAGGCCGTGACAGCGTGGGCCGAGGGCTATACGCCCTTTGAATTAGACCTGTTGCCTACCGAAGATATTGCGTCCTCGTCGATTTGGGTGGCTTCTGTAGTGCTAGATCAGAGTGACCTATGGCGTGGCCCGGCTCGATTAGCTCAGTTTGTAGAGCGATCGCAAATTCCCCTATCAGGTCTCTATCCTACGCTCGGTATAGACCGTGCCATTAACCTACTAGGCGCAGGCGATCTAGAGGGTTGGCCCGTACTTGTCATTGACGCTGGTACCGCAATCACCTTTACCGCTGGCGTTGATAGCGCCATCTACGGCGGTGCTATTTTGCCAGGGCTAAAATCACAGCAAGAAGCGCTAGCGCAGAAAACCGCCGTCCTAGCACGCTTTATGCCAGCAATGAATGCTCTATCATTAGACTCTTTATCACTAGACTCTTTATCACTAGACTCTTTAGATGCAGAGGCAGATGCAGAGGCTGCTTTGCCGGAGCGATGGGCAGGGAATACAGAAGGTGCGTTCGCCAGCGGTCTGACATATGGAATCACAGCCACTGTCATAGACTACTTACAGAGCTGGTGGCAGCAGTTTCCTACCGGTAAGGCGGTAATTACAGGCGGTGACGGACCTGCTATTCATCACTATCTACAGCAAAGAACCCCAGAGATAGCCTCCAGGGTTCTGCTCAATTCTGACTTAATGTTTTACGGGATGCGTGCCTACAAAAAAGCCTTCACTAATCTTTAGCTACTAGAATCTTTCGCTACTAGCGGATGCGACTACCGAAGCGAGCTAATTTGGCTGTCATATGCGGCTGCGTTAGTCCCTAATGTCGCATCAGGAATCGCATTTTCTGTATCTAATTCTTGTAGCGAATTGACGCGGTTACGCGCATCGGGGTGTGTGCTCAAAAACTCCGGGGGCGATCCCTCACGAACCAGCTTTTGCATAAAGCTGACCATGCCAGTTTGGTCGTAGCCAGCACGGCCCATGCTGTGAAAGCCGTGGCGATCGGCCTCATATTCATCGCTGCGGCTAGCAGGAAGCTGAAGTGCAATCTGTGTTCCGATATTAACCAAACGGTCTCGGTTTACACCCAATGCGCCAGTAATACCCTGTGTGATTGCTGCCTGGCGCATTTGCTGTACCGCATGACGCCCGGCGATGTGACCAATCTCGTGGCCGATGACCCCAGCGAGTTCCGCTTCGTTATCCGCAGCGGCCATTAACCCAGTTGTGACATATACGTAGCCACCCATGGTTGCAAATGCATTGACCGCGTCATCTTCAACAATCTGGAACGTGTAAGGGATATCGGGGCGATCACTTACATCTGCCAGCGTTTGACCGATGTCGTCTACATAAGCATTGAGACTACTATTTTCGTGAATCCTAATCTGGCCGCTTTCTATGAGCTGCCGATTGATACCGCCACCTAAATCTACTTCCTGAGAATCCGACATATTAGAGAGCTGATACACTCTCACACCATTAATTAAGAGATCTAACCATCCAGCCTGAGACGGCTGTGCGGTAGCCACGTTAATGCCGACTACCAAAGCTAAAGCAGCTATGGCGTAAGCTACCCGACGGTAGACCCTACCCTTAAAATTCAGCAAATTAGTCATAGGTCAGTAGCAGTTGTGTGGAGTAACAGATCGCAAGGAATTTGTCGGCGGATTGCCCCTGCATAAGTTGCTTTTAAATTGCTCTTATACGAAGTTGCAATCGCCTGCATAGACGCTAGCGATTGAGCTAAGCGCTCAGTGTCTAAATTGTGACACTTTGAAAATCGAAGCTCCTCAGCATACGTCCGGATTAAAACAAAAGTTATATCCGATGTGCCTTTATACACATCTATCTGGATACTGATTCCCGAAATAGCTGCACCTACGACGCTGAGGGAAAAGTGTGGTTAAATACTGTGGTCTATTGAGAGGCTATGAGTCTCTTCAGGGCGACTCAGGTACTTAGTTAAGGTGACGCAATGGCAATTCTAGATTCTAAAGGTCGGCTCTTTGGCAAGCTGAGTTTACTGGACTTGGGCGCTGCGCTCACTATTTTGATGGTCGTGATTGGTATCTTTTTCTATCCTGGTGCGGGGGGCTCTGTTGCCCAGACGGGTGGTCAGCCGGTAGAAGTGGACGTAATGGCCAGAGGTCTCACGGTTTTGAATCCCGAAGATTTCTTGGCTCAGTTGGCTGAGCCCGGTCAAATCAAAATCGTTGTGCGCAACCAACCCTACAGCGACCCAGTTGACGTCAAAAAAGTAGAGTCCCTACCTCGTAGCGTTGCGGTCCCTCAGCCGGATGGGACCGTTAAGTCTTACCCAGATCCTCGCCCCGAACTCGGCTACACCGTCGACATGCTACTTACCCTGGGTGGCAATGCCCAAATTGTTAATGGTGTACCCGTTTTAGGGGTTCCCGTGAAAGTTGGCACGCCTATTGAAATAGACGGTGCCAGATACAACTTTAGAGTTTCGACAGTCGCTGTTCGTATTTTGGATGACGCCGCAGAATAAGCGACCCATCCGGCTCTTCTAACCGCTGTTGAGTCGCTCCTGTTGAGTCAGCGTATCTGCTAGCTTATCGGCAATACCTGCTATCCAGACCTCGTCTTGCTTGGTATAGCTACGCGGCGCGTTTGCTCCCAAAATTAAAACACCATTGTTACCCAGGGGCTGCACAATCAGCCCCTGGGTATTTTTCGGCAGGTAATCGAACTCGACTCGACCAGGATACAGCGCCAAATTTACTAGGTAGATAGGTTTTTGCTTATCAAGCACTCTTTGAACGATGGTGCCTGGTGTCAGTATTGCTTTCGGCCCTAGCACGCCGCGCCTTAACAACACTTTGCCGTCGTAATACACCAGCACGCTACGGGTGACGGTATTGGTTAGCAGCAGGTGAGAAGACCAGGCTAGCTCTGTTTTTACAGTCTGTGGCAGGGTTTCCTCTAGCTCGAAGCCTTCTTTGCCTTCTAAGACTACGGAGTCTGGTGTTTTAGGCTGAATCCGCTGCCATAGCAGTCCGGTGAGAATTAAAACAGCGCTTAAAATGACGCCCAACGCATCTGCTCTTGACTGTGAACCACTCAGCTGTGGGGTTGTGAGTCGGTTTACAAACAGCAGCGTACCGCCGATTGCCCCCACTACAATGGGTAGACGGCGCAGTACCTGGTCTTGATCGGGTCTTGCCATAGCAAAAAAAACAAAAACAGAAGGCGAGAAAAGGACGTTAGCAGAAAACTTCTGCTGTTTAGAATGTCTACACTTAAAGACAATTGATTCGGAGAATCTAACCACACAAAGGCCTTATCTATAGTGTATCTTTGGCAGGAATCGATTTTCTGGATGGGCTGGTTGAAGAACGGGGTTGTGCGATTGCAGCTGGTTGGATGGGTGGCGGTAGCCAGTAGTTTTGGCCTTTTGTTAACGGCATGTTCTCGGTTGAATAGTGCGCCACGAGTTGCGCCTTTAAATCTGAGTGCGGTGGATATTCGGCCTCAGTGGGAGTCAGCTTGGGTGAGTGAAGCGATCGCTAACGATCCTGCGGCAAAAAATATTGTTTCCAGCTACGTTTCAGGGCTTTCTTCCGCTGGCTATGAGGCGAGTAGGCAAGGCGTTTGGGTTTCGGTCGGTCAATACCCAGTGGCCGATAACCAAGGAACGGTGCCTATCCCAGCTGCTTCGCTGACCAAGATTGCTACGACGCTGGCTGCACTGGCGACCTGGGAGCCCAATCATCGGTTCGAAACGTTGGTCGGCTGGCAGGGCAATTTTGACGCGAGTAGTGGCGTGGTTGATGGCGATCTGATTGTTGAAGGGAGTAGCGATCCGCTGTTTGTCTGGGAAGAAGCGATCGCCTTAGGAAATAAGCTTCAGCAGATAGGCGTTCGCCGGGTCACAGGCAACTTGATTGTCACAAACGGGTTCAATATGAACTTTGAGACCGACCTTGGTAAGTCGGGCGCATTGCTCAAGCAAGCATTGAATGCCGATGAGTGGACTTACGAGGTAGAGGTGGCCTACCAAAATCTTCCGTCTGGTACTCTGGCACCCCGCATAAAAATTGACGGGGGGGTTAGGCGTGAAGCTGGCAGCCGAAAAAATCGCATAAGCGGCTGGCTACTTCGCCACGACTCTTTGCCGCTGGTGGCGATTCTAAAGGCTATGAACATCTACAGCAACAATCCGATGGCAGAACAAATAGCCAATTCCGTTGGTGGGCCAGCGGCTTTGGTGTCAAAAGTCGAGACGGCTTCGGGGGTAACGCCTGGAGAGTTGAGGCTAACCAACGGCTCTGGCCTGGGCGAAGCTAATCAGATATCACCTAGGGCGGCTGTGATTATGCTGCAAGAAGTTCAAGACATCTTGAGATCGCACAGCTACACCATTTCCGATATCTTTCCGGTGACCGGTGCTGACGGCGGCACTATCACTGATAGAGGGCTGCCCGCTAACTCCGTGGTAAAGACAGGCAGCCTTGCGGTCGTCAGTGCGTTAGCTGGCGTATTACCCACAGAACAAAAAGGACTGGTGTGGTTCTCTTTGATTAACTATGGGTCTGGGCTCGATAGATTGCGATCGCGTCAGGATCAAATCATCTCTGCGCTAGAGCGGCAGTGGGGCCCCTCATCAAATATTCCGCCTGAGCTGAAGACGACAGTCATTATTGGCCAGTCGCCCTATCAGTTTGGTGACCCCGCTCGAAACTTTTCTATGTTGAATTAGTTCTATATCGGGTTAGTGGATAAACCCAGCGGCAGAGATGGCTAAAACTCTTCTGGTACGATTTCTGTCACAACATCTCCTTCGCTGCCCCCTTCAATCGCCAGCGTGCCCGCCTCTATATTGCCGATGGCTCTAGGGCCCGCAATCGAAATATCTGGGTCATCTGCCTGTTGATAGCGCACATTTCCTTCCGCCTCAACCTGCTGAGTGGTCGTTTCCCAAACGACGCTATCAGCATTGAGCCGAGCATCGTTTTTAGCACTCACAGCACGCACATCGCCGGTTAAGTAAATAATTTGCTCTGCTAAATCTAAGCTAGCCTGGTTGGCTGCTGCTGTTATCTGTCGCTCTGGTTGCTTGATATCGACGGGCTGATCCATGGCCACCGTTTCAGCGTCTACGTCCCAAACGGCCTGCTCACCATTAACAGTCAGTGATTCAGTCAGTGAATCTAGCTGCACACCCTCGCTCAGCGTCACTATATTCTCAGCCAGTTCTACCTGCCCCTTCTTGCCGACTAAGCGATCGCTCACGACCTCATAGGCCTCGCTTTCAAACTGCTCAACCTTGAGCGGCTGATTAGCCTCAATAATTTCTCGCTCTGTAAACCAAAGCAGCTCGTCAGACTCAAAGAGCAGCCAAGGCGCTTCTTTGCTTTCGGCCAATACACCACCCGTAAGTTCGACTCGGTTTTCCTTATTGTTTACCTTAATCAGCCTAGACACCGTTTTAATTTGTGGATTAAATCCAGTCACCGGTGCATTCTCTAGGTCAGGAGGCGTGGACTCAGTTATTCGTGATTCGCTTGGATCGGCCTGCTCACCTGCCGGTTCTATAAAGGCAAACGGCTCAGAATCTTCAGTATTGCTCTCCCCTTCCGTATTGGGTCTGTCTTCGGCCGTTGTCGAATCCTCAGTTGCTGACTCCTCACTGACTGGCGTCTCATCGGGTATCGCGGGGAGCTCGAACTCGGTATCTTCAAATTCCCCCATGACCAGCAGGTCCTGCTTAGGCAGCCACTTCAGCTTTTCGCCTTCCAAGGTAAGCTCGTTCTCACGTCCGGTGGCTATCAGATTTCCTCTCAAAAACAGAGTATTGCCGTTTTGTAAGACCTCTCCTCGATCGGCCTCTACGGTATATACAGGCTCTCCATCCTGAAAAAATTCACCTTCCAACGAGACGACATCTGCTCGTTGTGTATCTGGCGTGTAGTTAACCGATTCAGCAGTAAGTTTCCACAGCAAGGTTCCATCTTCATCCGGCTGCTCTAAGGTGACGGAGCGCAGCGTAAGCTCTGCGGCAATCTCTTCTTGCGGCTCACTGTCTACTAAATCATTGTTAGAGAAGCATGTTCTTAGACCGAAGAGGAGAACGCCGATAGCGGCGATCGCAAATAGCCACTGATACCAACGTTTATTGCCAGACAACTTACTCACCAGCGACTCTCAATCCAATCCTCAACTGTGTAATACCTTATAATCGTGTCTCCTTAAAGCGCTGTAAAGATTAAAGCGGTGTCAAGAGCTTTGTTCTTCAATTGGGCAACCTGAACCGATGATGTGAACTGGGCAAATGTGTATAACAAGTTGCCTACGGACGAGCCGGTTCAGCCTCGTCCAGCACAGATAGGGTAGAAAGTGGGCGGTAAGTGTAGTTGTGGCTAGCGGTGCTATTACTGCTGCCACGAGACGTTTTGCGGATATCGTCTTTAATGCTGTCTAAGTCAATGTAGCGATCAGATACATTAATCAAGCTGTCGCTGGTCATTGCTCTTAGGCTGACGACTTCAACGCGTACGCCTTTATAGCTAGCAGCATCAACAGCATATGCCAAATCTCCGTCGCCACTGACTAACACAGCCGTGTCGTAGCAGCCAACAAGGGCCATCATATCCACGGCAATTTCTACATCGAGATTGGCCTTTTTCGATCCGTCAGGGAGCTGTACTAGGTCTTTCGCAATCACTCGGTAGCCATTACGACGCATCCAGAGCAAAAAGCCTTGCTGCTTTTCATTAGCTCGGTCCACGCCAGTGTAAAAGAAAGAGCGAAACAGCCGCGATCCGGACGTTAGTCTGGCAAGTAGCTTGGTGTAGTCAATTTCGATGCCTAGCTGCAAGGCCGCATAAAAAAGATTAGATCCGTCAATAAAAATTGCAACACGGCCTCTATTCTCCAGTACTTGCTCTGGCGTGAAAACTGAATCGTGGCCTAAAATCTGATGACTATTTAACATACTTTTCCCAAGTGAAATCTTTGTTTTTGTTATGTATAAGCTGCTCTTTTAGTGGGCTTTTGATAATGTCCAGGCGAGCAGCAGCAGTATTAATAAGGAGGGCAGGGTCAAACTAAACAAGTGTGGTAGCGATAGCCTTCTGCGCTTTTGTTTGATATGTGTTTTTCATACCAGTAGACGCTTTAGAAACAAGCTACTCACATATCACGCTAGCAGTTTCAACCCAGTATTCGAGTGAGATAAAAAGCACTGATTACTATTCTTAACGGAACGCTACAACTACCGCTGTCCGTATGAACTTTTTGTACGTATGACCTTAAAGCAGCGTACTGGCTTAAGCTTGGCCTGAAAGGTTTTCTCTACTGCTATTTACCTTATTCTCACTTGCAATGTAGTGCCCCTTATCACTGTCCTTCATCATCAGTAACAATCGGCAGTAAACATAACTCTCAGCTGATTTGCCTAACATAAAACGACTGACTAACACTGTCATGACAAAACAGCTAAGCACTGATACTTACGCAAGGTTTGAAAGTGAAGAGATATTGTTATCTCCGAATGCCCTAGTTATTTTCCGATGATACCGTTAAACTTTTGGGCCGTGGGCATTCAGGAAAGATTTTAATCTCTTCTCAAGAAATAGAAGGATTTCCCAAGGTTTCTAACAGATAGCAGCCTTCGATTCAGTTCGAGTAAATGCGAGGCGTCAAAAGGCCGAACTTTGCAAGTGAGATGACTATGAGGCTGGTGAGCCTGCTAGACTGTGTAGGCATCTTTACAGGTGTTCTAGGCGTCTTGTACGGATGCCAGCTAACAATTGAACGCAGGCTATGGATGGGTGCTTCAAGAATTCATGGCAGGCGCGTTCATATTTTGTTACAAATAGAAGTGAACTTTCTGAGCAGGTACTCACCTCAAGCATGTTAGGCGGTCTGCTAGGCTCTCAATCATCCTCAACGGATTTCGGCGAAAACATGCTGAGTTCCGTTGCACGTCAAGCTATTGCACAATTATTTACCCGGAGTGAGTCTGTAGACGTTTCGGTCAGATGCTCACCTGCCAGCAAGATTTTGCAGGGCGTGGTCGACAGTTTTCAGATGAAGGGCAAGGGCCTGGTTATCAAGAAAATGTTTGAAGCCGAAGAAATGGAGTTCGAGACGGACGCGGTTTCTTTGGATATGTCGGGCATCATGGGCGGCAAGATTCGCCTGAAGCAGGCAACCCATGCGATTGCAACAGTCACCATGACCGAATCGGGCATCAATAAAGCCTTTACAGCCGACCTGGTTGAGAAGCATCTGCGCGATGTTACCAGTGAAGAAGCCACGAGTCTTTCCGGCGGCGATCCGGTTTCTTTCCGAGACGTCAAGATGGAGCTGTTGCCAAACCAGCGAGTGAAGATTTCCGCTAAGACCGATTTGCCAAATAAGGAGGACCTGCCGATTCAGCTATCGGCGGAAGTAAACGTAGAAAGGCGGCGGCGAGTTGTTTTTAAGAGCATAGAATTTGAACCCGAAGGCATTCCAGAAGATATTCAATGGCTTTCTGAAGCAATGATTCCAGGCTTCATCGGTGTATTGAATAAGATGGTGGACTTGGAGCGATTTGATCTAGACGGCGTTTCTTTGCGCGTGAACCAGCTAGATGTAAAAGGCAAAGCGCTGTTATTTAATGGCTACGCGGAAATTGAGCATTTTCCCGGTATGTAAGCTGTCAGTTTGTAGACCTCTGGCCTGTAGATTCTTGGTGTTATGCGCCTTGGCCTTTTCACCTGCACTGCGCTCGCTGTAATGTACAGACCTCAGCTGCACTGTCAGATGTGCATAGAGTGAATGTAGCGGGGAAGTGAATGTAGCGGGTAAGTGGATGTAGCGGGGGAAGTGAATTGGGTCTGATAGATTTATTTCGCTCGGGTGGAGTGGTCATGTGGCCGCTGCTGGGCTTTTCGATATTGGCTACGACGCTGATTTTTGAGCGAGGATTGTTTTGGCTACAGCTCTATCAGCAGCAGGACCGATTTATCTTGCAGATATTGAGCCTATACAGCACGCAGCCTCAAGAGGCGATCGCCCGTTTGCGAAAGCAGGTCAACTTTCCCATCGCCCGCATCTTCTTGGCGGCGCTCACCCTAGAGCAAGGCACCCCTGAAGACTTTCGTCTGGCGCTTGAGAGTGCGGCTCAAAGCGAAATACCGCTACTGAAGCGATTTAATACAGTGTTTGATACCATTATCGGCGTTGCGCCGTTGTTGGGATTGCTGGGGACGATTTTGGGACTGATGGAATCGTTTTCGTCGCTGCGAATTGGTGAGGGCTTAGGCGAATCTGCTACTGACGTGACAGCAGGCATTGGCACGGCGCTGGTCTCTACCGCAGCGGGATTATTGGTTGCGATCTCAACGCTCTTATTTGCCAACTTATTTCTAGGCCTCTACCGCCGGCAAAGAGCTGCTATAGAAGCTTACAGCGGCAGGCTAGAGCTGCTATATCGGCAATACTATCGGCAGTACTTATCGCGTCAGGGTAGCCCTCGATAGGCTCAGAGGCTGTATGAAAGGGTGAGATACGCTCGGTAAAAAATATGTGAGCTGGGTTTCCTAGACAAGAAATCAGTAGCTAAAACTACGGAATTTTATTCTTTAAGATAATTTGATAGGTATTACGGCCCAAGCCTTCCTGCTGAGGGATAATATGGGCGTAGCACTATCTAAGTTTTTCAAACTACTTCTAATCCTCTAACCACTTCTAACCCTCAAACCTTTGTGAGTCGTCCTATGCGCCAGTCCTGGTTAATTTGGGCTACTAGCACTGCTGCGGTTTTCTTAACAGCTGTTACCACCGTTATTTCGGGTACCAGCCAAGAGTCTGCGCGGGGAGATCAGCCCATCAACCATTTGAGTGGTCTAACCACCGAATATCAAAACAGCTCACCCATACAAAGTCAATCGCTCGGACACTTGTCAAAGTCGTCTACAGGCTATCAGCCTGTAGAAAAGGTTCACTTGGCCCATCCTTCTAACTATGGGGAGCGCTTTTCTGCTGATGTAAGCGGTAATGCTTTGAGCAACCAGTACATAGTGGTCCTGCATGAAACAGTGGGTTCGGCTTCTAGTGCGCTCAACCTATTTCAGACTAATCATCCTAACGATGCAGATCAAGTCAGCTATCACACCTTAATCGGGCTAGATGGCACTATTTACTATGTCGTTCCCCCAGAACAAAGGGCCTTTGGTGCTGGCGATTCGACCTTTATCGGAACTGCAGGCGAAGAATCGGTATTCACGAATGCGAGCTTTCCTAGCTCTGTAAACAATTTCGCCTACCACATTTCGTTAGAAACCCCACCAGACGGTCAAAACAATAACAACGCTGGTCACAGTGGCTACACAGAAGCGCAGTATCAGTCTTTAGCGTGGCTACTAGCACGTACGACCGTTCACAATGGCCGAATTACGACTCACGAAGCGGTCGATCGCTCTGGTACACGTACAGATCCACGCTCTTTTGATGCTCAGCGGCTGCTTGATCTTTTGAACCAATATCCCAGCCGAGCAGGACTCTAGCTCGCTGCTGGTAAGCATTGCTTACGCTCAATAATTGTTCTGCGAAGCAACTCGGCAGAAGCCCTGTTATTCAAGCTTTTATGCCAAGCGATGGTTACCTTATTTTGTAAGGTTTTTTCAGCGTCGCTCTTAGTTTGTCTTTTACCCCTTCTGTAAGCCGTCTGAAGCTAGAAGGTGGCTTCGGTTGGTTGGCTGCTGCATAGGCCTTACCTTCGGGATCGTTGAGGTATCGATAGTACGTCCATAAGCTGCGATAGGGACCTCCTGGTTCCATAGGCGTTCCTGCCCAGTGCAAGTACCGTAAGGGACGATTGTCGTCAAATAGTTGCTCACCGCGCTGCTCAAATTTGGGATTGCCTCCCCAGCTGCCAGGCTCACCAGGGTTAGCCTTAACAATATTCAAACGTCGGGGGATGGTCTTTAACACCAGATAGTTCATGATGGGCTGATCGGTACAGCCGCTTGAAAAGTCGAAATACGCTTTATGCGATGCGCATTCCTTTAAGGTCTCGTACAGCTGCTCTATTGTTAGGGCGCTTTTTCGAGAGCCCCACAGTCCGCTGTTGAAAACGTCCTCTAAGGCGCGGGGCTCAAAAATATTTTGTGCAAGCACCACCTTAGAAAATACATCCTTAAGCCCTCTTTTGAACTGATAGTCGCACCAGATAAAGTCGGCCTGTTCTAGGTAGCTAAGGGTATCGGTTACCGTCGTGAAAAAAAGAATGTCGGTATCGATATAGAGGAATTCATCTAAGGGCCCAAACCAAGCGGCAAGCTTGCGCATTTTGTTGGGTAGTGCCAAAAAATCTTGAGGAAAGATCTCACCGATAGTTTGAGTGAGCGTATTTAAGAACGCTAGGTCGGGAAAAAGCTGCACGCCGTACATGTCGGCTAATTGCCTGGCGACGTTTTGATGGTGATCGTCGAAGGGAATGAGAAAGACGGGAATGTCTGGGTCGTGACTGCGAAGACTGCTCATTAGGGCGATCGCATTTTCGCTGACCTTGTCATTGGCCACTATGTATACACCCCGCATCCGTCAGTCTCCTTTTAGACCCCTCGGTCAATATCTAACTGGTAATTAAAACTAGGTAATCAAAACTAAGCGAATAGACCTAAGCGAATAGACCTAAGCGAACAGACCTAAGTGATTAGACCTGAGCAATCGCATCAAACCGACCACTGACTGGGAGCGACCGAGGCTTATCAAAACTGACTGGATGTTTTTCTGCCTGATTTCTCTAGCGACTCAACCACCTTCAGTAAGGTCAAGGTCGTTTCGTAGGCCGAAGCTGTCAGCTCGTCGCGCTCTTTGTCGTCCCGCATCATAGTGCCATCGTTGAGTAAGGTCAGACTACCCAAAACGCCGTTCAATCTAGAGCGCAGCTCGTAGGAAACGTGGCTGATGGTTTCATCGCGTTCAGCGCGCTCATCGTTGTACTTTTCATCTTTGACCTTTTCAGAAAACTGAATAGCGCATAGCTGCGAATAGTATCCGCCTTTGTTTAGCAACTCTGTATGGGTGCCAGTTTCAACTACTTTGCCCTGATCGAGCACAGCGATTTGGTCAGCGTTTTGCACTGTAGAAAGTCGGTGAGCAATGACAAGTGTGGTGCGATCGCGGCTTAACTCATCAATAGCCTTTTGTACCAGCCGCTCCGAAATGGTGTCGAGTGCACTCGTAGCCTCGTCGAGAATCAGGATATCGGGGTCTTGCAGCAGGGCGCGAGCGATGGCTAATCTTTGCCTTTGGCCGCCTGAGAGCATAACGCCGCGATCTCCGATGAGCGTCTCTAAACCCTCTGGTAACTCTTGCACAAAGGTGTATGCATTAGAGCGACGAAGCGCATCTTCAATATCAGCGTCGCTGGCTTCTGGGCGACCATACACCAGATTGTCACGTACCGATGAATTAAACAGAAAAGTGTCTTGGCTGACAATGCCGAGTCGCTTACGAAAACTCGACAGTTCGATTTCCTTCAGGTCAATTCCGTCAATTTCAATAGAGCCCGAATCTGGATCGTAAAATCTGGGTAGTAAGTCTGCTAGCGTTGATTTACCGGCCCCTGAAGCCCCTACCAGCGCCAGGGTTGTTCCCTTCTTTAACGTCAAATCGACGTTGGAGAGAACAGGATGATCCGCGCCAGGGTAGCTGAACGTGAGGTGGTTAAAGTGGATGCTATGTCTTAGTTCGTTGTACTGCCGGTGCCCGTGAGTCATAAAAGGCTTATCGTCGCGGCGGAGGAAATTACTGACAACTGAAACGCTGGGTAGCACGTTGGCCAGCTGAGACCGGGCGCTGTTGAGCTGCGCAATTGCTGGCAACATGCGAAAGAGCACCAGCAGATACGTGAGCAAAATAGAAGAAAAACTCTCTATCTGTTCGCCCATAGCAGCTCGGCCGATGGATGCAATGCTGAGCAGCGCAATAATACTAGAGACTTCATTGATTGGGGCGATGCCTGCAAACAGCAGCTGTGAACGGTATTCAGCAATTTCTCGACTAGCGATGAGCTGACTGACCTCTGCATATTCTTGCTCTTCGTTGGCAGTTGCTTTAACTAGACGAATACCTGCTAGGATCTCGACCAGCCGAGAGGAATAGTTGCGAGAGAAGCGTGACAGTTCTCCCCCCAAAATTTTTGCCCGCCTAACAGCTGACTGATTGATGAGTGCAACCAACCCTAATGCCAGAGTTGCAATGATCGTGAGCTGCCAGGATGTCCAAAGTAAAAAGCCAACGAACACTAATATTGTGATTGCCGAAATCGCTAGTCTAGAAAGCTCGCGAATCGATTTTGTCGTCCGGCTAACTTCAATGTTGAGATGGTTTAGCAAATCGCCTGCCTTCGTCTTTGAGAAGTAGGCTAAATCGACATCTAATAGAATTCGCAGCCCATCCAGGCGTAGCTGAGCAGCTAGCTTGCGGTTTAAGCTATTAGAAGATAGAGAGCCTGCATAGACGGCTGCATTTTTAAGAACGATTAGGGTAACGACCGCAGCTGCTAGGGTCACTAGTCTATAGCGGTCGGATACGCCATCAAATAAGCCGAGAAGCTGCTGCAAAATGTCTGGTAGCTGAGTGGAAAACTCCGTGGACTGGCCTAACAGTTCTAATAGGATAGGTACCAGCAAAACTGTACTGACACCGTTAAATAAAGCGCCCGAAAATCCAAGCACAATGGTTAGAAAAACCAGCACCGGGTATTGAAGCAGTGATTGTGTGAGAAGTTTTCTAGAATGCATAACCCTTGGCTTAATCGAAATCCTGTATAACCTTAAAAACTGAAATTTAATATATAGCCTTGATGACTTGGCTCTTGGCTCAGGTGCCGGCTAGGTGCCGGCTGTAAGTGCCAGCTACAAACATATAGATGGTGCACAAACATATAGTCATATAGTGAACAAAGCGCTATGACAAAGACGCATGACCGTAGCATGTACCCAAAGTGCTTGCCTAAGACAAGTGCTTACCCAAGACGCTATGTCATCGCCTGAATGCATTCATACGATGGTTGGTCGTTGAAAAAGAGCTTGCCTGCTGGGACCTGCCGCTGATTTCAAAGAAACGCTACTCACAAGAAACAGCTGAAGAAAGCATTACTGTGAAAGCCGGTTTCTTGGCATAGCTATACAAGCTTATGTCACGAATGGTGTCTGGCGATTTGATCTACATCGCTCCTACCAGAACTCTTTACTTATACAAAGCTGTCGGGCATTTTCCCTAACACTTACCACATAGACTTGTTCTATTCTCAAGCTGACACTAGGTATCCTTTCTGAATCATCAGTGCCTGCAAGCGGCTAGCCATTGCGTTTAGGCTGTAGTGCTCTATGCATCGCGCTCTGGCCTTTAGCCCCATATGAACGGCGTCTTCCCAGTTTTGAAAGATTGTCGATAGCTGTGCGGCCAGCTGATCGGGTGATTCTGGTTCGGCAAAGTACCCACATCCGATTAAGATTTCAGGAATATCGCCTACGGTTGTGGACAAGATGGGTTTAGCCATGGCCATGCCGTCAGTGAGCTTGAGGGGAAACTGAGCTTTCGCCGTTTCGTAATTTCGCTGTGGAACGACAACAACGTGAGCTGCTGAAACTACTTCAGCCATTTCAGCCATTGAAAAGCGCGGCAGTTTGATCAGCCAGCGTCCCCAGCGAGCGAGCAGATCATCCTCATAGCTATCGGGTTTGCGGCCACCAACGATAACCAGGCGGAGGTCCGGCTGGTTAAGCTTATCTAGCGCGATCAGCATATCTTCTAGGCCCTTGTGTGGCCTGGCTGTACCTGGAAACATCAGGACCCGATAGCCCGATAGCCCGTATTTTTCTCGGCTAGCTTCTGGATTAAAAGTGGCCGGATTGAACAGCTGAGTGTCTTTACTGTTGGGGAGGTAGTATCCGTTGAATTTCTGTTGTAAGAATCGGGTGCTAGTCGTTACAGCATCAGCACGGGTGATCAATGATTCCATCCATTCAATGCAGATGGGATGCTCAGGGTTGTGTAGGGCACCGTTGGGTTTGAGCAGGTCGCGGAGTAGCTGTTTGGGGGTAGGACGGTAGCGTTTGCCCTGCCAGCTCATTTCCCAGTCGTCAATGTCGAGCAGTACCGGCCGACGACGGTTAGTAAGCTGTTTGAGTAGCGCCGTACCTAAACTTGTGGGTCTGGGTTTGATGGCGTAAATTAGGTCTGAGTTGAGTGAGGACAGGATTGCTTTAAGGGCGATCGCATATTTCAAAGACCGCTCTGCGGGAACCGCGCAAACGTTCAGATTTTTAGGTGGCTGCGGATAAATTGGCGATGAAAACTGAGGTCCTATGACGGTGACCTGAAAGCCTAATCGCTGGAGTGCGTTTGCAACGAGATAAACGCGTGTTGTTCCGCCGCCAGATAGATCGGGCGCGATCACGGAAACGCTGGGCCCACTGCTGTCTGTTTTGGTTGCGGGCAGTGATAGTGCTCGATCTTTAAAGTAACCAGACGCTGGCTGAAAGGTGAACATAGAGCTGTTGGCCTGTGTGTCGGTAATTGTTACGTGCGGTTGCAATTAGGATTTAGCTCTGTGCTCTCTGGTTGCATTTCCTTGAAAAGAAGGCATGGGAAAATGCCTGCCGAACAACGTCAGCAGTATTCGTCAAAATCAAAATTGAGCACCCGGCTATCTTTACGTAGCGGCGGGTGCTCTATAGTTTGCGCTTTAACTTGTGCTTGAAGAGTTTTGTAAGGCTCAAGTCGGCACAGAAGAGAGCACAGAGCGATTGTCATCAAGAGTGGTAGTTGGGGGGAGTTCTAAACTCAGGTTGCCCAATACCCCCTTCCGAAATTCAATCAGCAACTTACGAGCTGCCTGCTCTTGAGATCCTTTAAACTTCGCCTCGGCGAGCCGAAACAGGTAAGTTTCCCCGCTACAATCCATCGGATCGAGCCCATATCGATCTTTTAATGCTTGCGTACGCTGCTCAGTGGCGGTGTCTGTTTCGTCTAGCTGTTTGATCAGATCAACAAAAGCGGCAGCTACTCGCTGCGTGTCGTAAGCTGCTTGGCCAATATCGTCGCAGATAGCAAGCTTCAGGGCGGCTTCCTGGTCGGTTAAGTGCGCGGGAATAATGCCTGGTGAATCGAGTAGCTCTAGTTCATCTGAAATGCTAATCCATCGCAGCTGACGCGTAACCCCAGCTTTGCGCGCGCTTTCTACAATGCGGCGGCGAAGCAATCGATTGATCAAGGCGGACTTGCCGACGTTAGGAAATCCAATGACAACTGCGCGAACCGGGCGGCTGCGCATGCCTCTGTCTTTTCGCCTTTGATTCATGGCCGCGCCCGCTGCTTGAGCGGCTTTAGCAATTTGGCCGACGCCTTTGCCCTGGTTAGCGTTGGTGTAGTAAGCCGTTTTACCTTGGCTTTTGAACCAGGACTGCCAGCGATCGCGCATCTCTGCCGACACCATATCTACCCGGTTGATGACCAGCACCCGCTTCTTATCGCCTAGCCATCGATCCAAATCTGGATGCAGCGTCGAGAGTGGAATTCGTGCATCGCGTACTTCTAGTACTACATCTACCCGCTTGAGCTGCTCTTGCAGTGCCTTTTCCGCCTTGGCAATGTGGCCTGGATACCACTGAATAGAAGGTAGTGCCATAGGTTAACAGCGCGCAACAAGACTAATAGCTTACGGCACTAGTCGCTCATTGGTCACTCATTGGGCCTAATTGGCCTTTACTCATCGGACCCAATTCGCACCCTAACCGTTGGTCCTGACTGAACCTAATTACTGGCCTGGTTACGAGCGCATCGCTCAATTCCTGAAAGCACCACTTAGCGCATTACTTACGGCACCACCAGCACAGGACAAGGCGCTAAATTAATCACCCGATTGCTCACACTTTCCTCGCAGCCGTCTTCAATGAGTCCAGTGCCTCGACAGCCCATCACAATGAGATCAGCGGCTATCTCATCAGCCACATCACAGATGATAAAAGCCGGATTACCCTCACGTTCTACCGTTTCAGCCGTGAAGCCGCGCTGCTCAAACACGGTTTTGCTTTGAGAAAGCAGCGCAGCTACTGCTTCCGATGACGTTTGCTCAGGGTGCGCCGGATCGCTGTGCTCCTCTGTTTCGACGACAGAGAGCACAAATACCTTTGAATCACAGAGCTGAGCCATATCAAGCGCGGTTTGTAAGACTTTTTTGGCGCTAGGGCTAGAGTCAATCGAAAGAAGAAGCGTCTTATACATGTTGGGCGGAGCTGGTTATCTTTTTGGAGTCCGTTACAGATTTACTTTGGGTTTGGGACAGAAGCGATCACAAACTTCTGTAAACTGTTAGACACATAGGCAATTCTACGCACCTATCCGCTTATCTGTATCTATTGATTTGCGAAAGTCGTAGCGTAAACCCGTCTTAACAGACACTTTTGACAGCCTTACGCATCCGCCAAAAGCGAGCCTTATCCACATAAGAGCGAACTTTATCAACAGTAGACAAGCTTTGCCCCGCTTTCAGCGCTGATGCACATAAACGTTACATATTTTTTAGGAGAGTATTTTCTGTGGCCAAGAAAGCGCTAGCTGATTTATCTGCGTCTGATGTCTCTGGACAGCGAGTGTTGGTACGCGCTGACTTCAACGTTCCCCTTGCCGATGCCGGCACCATCACAGACGACACCCGTATCCGCGCTGCGTTACCTACCATCCAAGACCTAACTGCTAAGGGTGCCAAGGTTATTTTGGCTAGCCACTTTGGCCGTCCCAAAGGTAAGGTCGTTGACAGCATGCGTCTTACACCGGTTGCTAAGCGTCTGTCTGAGAAGCTTGGCAAAGAGGTTATCAAGTGCGATGACTGCATTGGCGATGATGTCGCTAGCAAAATTGCAGGCATGAACGACGGTGACGTTGCTTTGTTAGAGAATGTTCGCTTCTATGATGGCGAGACCAGCAACGATCCTGAGTTTGCTAAGCAGCTAGCTGCAAACGCTGACCTGTACGTAAACGATGCATTTGGTACGGCTCACCGCGCTCACGCTTCTACCGCAGGTGTCACAGAGTACCTCAGCCCAGCGGTTGCTGGTTCTTTGATTGAGAAAGAGCTGAAGTTTTTGCAGGAGACGGTCGATAATCCTCAGCGTCCGTTGGCTGCTATCGTCGGTGGTTCTAAGGTTTCTTCTAAAATTGGCGTCATCGAAACGCTGCTCGATAAAGTCGACAAGATTTTCATTGGCGGTGGTATGATTTTTACCTTTTACAAGGCGCGGGGTATGGATGTCGGTGCTTCTTTGGTAGAAGAAGACAAGCTGGATTTGGCCAAGAAACTAGAAGCTAAGGCCAAGGAAAAAGGCGTTGAGTTTCTGCTGCCTACCGATGTGATTGTGGCTGACAAGTTTGCCGCAGATGCGAACACTCAGACCGTGAGCGTCAATGACATTCCTGATGGCTGGATGGGGCTAGACATTGGTCCTGACTCTGTGAAAACTTTCCAGGATGCACTTGCTGACTGTAAGAGCGTCATTTGGAATGGGCCTATGGGTGTGTTTGAAATGGAGGCATTTGCCAAAGGCACAACAGGTATTGCAACGACACTTGCTGGTCTTACTGGCAAAGGCTGTACGACTATTATCGGTGGCGGTGACTCTGTGGCAGCCGTTGAGCAGGCGGGCCTAGCAGACCAGATGAGCCACATCTCCACTGGCGGCGGTGCTAGCTTGGAATTGCTTGAAGGCAAGACGCTTCCTGGTATTGCTGCGCTAGATGAAGCGTAAGTACTGCCTGGATTGATCGTTAAATATATTGAAAGTCCCTATGTCGTGAAGACGCACATGGGGACTTTTTTATGCCCTATCCGTATGTTTACAGCTACCCGTCTAATGTGTGAACTGGACAATAGGTGAACTAGATAATGTGTAGATTCTGTCAGTGCAAACGGGTTTGGGAATACTTTAGCCGATAGATCGAGGACGCTATCACAATCACATCGTCTGTCGATTCACTAATTGTATTTCCGGATAACGCCGACCATATTCATGCTTACTCGACCTCTGCTGATTCGAACCGTTCGCCTGTCTAGTACATTAGGGTCTCGCACATTAGGGCTGCTGTTGAGCTTTACGTTTGCATTGGGGGCAGCTACTGGTTGCGCTGCCGGAAGAACGTCTGAGCTAACCAAGCCAAAAGATACCTTTGTCGCATCTAGTGCCTCTCTTGAAGAGGTAGAGCGCACAGAGTCACAATCGCCCACTGCAGCCAGCTTTAACACTGATAATTCTCCAGTAGAAGCAGCTAGTGCTAGCGCTGCTAGCGATTCATCTGCTGTCTCTATTCATCATAAGCGTAAAGCATCCTTGAGTGCTTCGGCGGATCCGATGGTGGATACGATTGAACCAGCAACCCTGATGAGCGTTAATGTTCAGGGGTTAGAGGTCGGTATGCTCTATAGCGAAGCGCGAACTAGACTCTTGGAACAGGGCTGGATACCCCATACATTTGCAACGAACGGTGCGATCGCCGATTGGAATGATAGCAGCATTCAACAGATGTCCGAGCTAGGTTTTGCGGAGGTCAAAGCTTGCTCAGGCACTGGGGCCGGCCTTTGCTCTTTTGAATTTGTTTTTGGTCAAGATAGAGCCGCTGAAAATGGAGCCGTGTTGAGTGTTTCGGCCTCTCGGGGCGGTCAATCTGAAACCGGAGAACCTACGCTGTGGTCTTGGGGAATGCGAAACTCTGTTAACACCATCTACGAAAACCAATTTTTTGACAAGGCCATTTACGGTCAGCTTCGCGCCGAAGGTTTTTGTCCAGACGCAGGCCGCTGTGAAAATCAAAAGTATGCGTTTAAAGATGTCTTGCTGTGGTCAGCGCTCGGTGACTTTGGCACCACAAAAGTATCTATATTTCCTCGATATACCGGTAAAAGCCTCTCTAGAGATGAGGCCTTGGCATATGCGCGTATGCTCGATGTTGATAACGTAATTGACTTTGACGACCGCCGATTGAGTCGCTTCGATAGCAGCGAAACATACTACGAATTTGGCACACCTCAGGAAAATATTGCTGATGGCCGAGGGGGCGTCACTCTGGTACAGCTCTCTTATCAAGAAAACGGTACGCTTTCAGAAATCTCTTTTAAAAATGTCGTGTTCTAACCTAGATGAGAGAAACCTTAGCCTTTAAAGTTCTATCCTGAGAAAGTGGCCTGTATGGATAAGAGCGATTGAATAGTTCAGAGCAGTTGCAGCAAATCATTGCGACAAAAATTCAGCACAGTGAAAAGCAGCGCATTACCTTTGCTGAATTTATGGAAGTGGCACTGTATCATCCGCAGTTTGGCTACTATTCGACACCAGATAGCATTATTGGCCCACAGGGTGATTTTGTGACGTCGCCACATATGGGGCATGACTTTGGCGAAGTGGTGGCTGAGCAGTTTGCGGATATGTGGGTGGTGTTGGGTGAGCCTGACGACTTTACGGTAATGGAGATGGGGGCTGGGCAAGGGTTGGTAGCGGTGGATGCGATCGCTCATCTCAAAACCCACCATCCCAAATGCTTTCAGGCCCTTTCCTACCTCATTGTTGAAAAATCACCTGCCCTTAAATCCGAGCAGCAAAAGCGCCTTGCCCACTGGCAGCAGGAAGGGCTTTCCATCACCTGGAAGACACTTGATGAAATACCTTCTAATTCCCTTACAGGCTGCGCTTTTTCTAATGAACTCGTCGATGCCTTTCCGGTGCACTGGCTAGAGCTGCACAACCAGCAGCTACAGGAAGTCTGGGTGACCTATAGCGAAAACGGCTTGAAAGCCATACCCGGAGAACTTTCAACCGAGCAGCTGGCTCAATATTTTAAGCGCTTAGATATTGATTTAGCGACGGGGTATCCAGATGGCTATCGTACAGAAGTTAACTTAGCCGCGCTCGATTGGCTGATACAGGTCGACTCTAAGCTACGGCGTGGCTACATTCTCACTATTGACTATGGCTACACTGCTTCACGCTACTACAGTTTGGCTAGGCGTGAAGGAACGTTGCAGTGCTACTACCGTCACAGCCATCACAATGACCCTTTTATCCACGTTGGCGAGCAAGATCTGACGGCACATGTGGACTTTACCTCGCTCGAAAAACAAGGAGAAGAGTTGGGTTTGGCAACGTTGGGGTTTACACAGCAGGGATTGTTCTTGATGGCTTTGGGATTAGGCGATCGCCTACAGCAGCTATCTCATTCTACTGAGCCCAATCAGCCGGTTACTGGCCAAGCTATTCAGAAAATAATGATGCAACGTGAAGCGCTGCAGCAGTTGATTAGCCCAATGGGGTTAGGTAACTTTGGCGTGCTTATTCAGGGCAAGGGACTAACCCAAACAGAAATCGCCAGGCCGTTAAAGGGTCTGACGATTCCACCAATGTATTAAATACTCGCTTCAGCCTGAGGCTGATTATCATTGCCGTTTACAAAGGGCGGAAGATGAAGGGGTAGCGATAGGCATTGTCTGGATCGCTAACGCTGCTGAGAATTGCGAATATAGGCATGATGACCTGAACTAGACCCAAGAGTGCGACTAGCGGTAACCCAATGATTAGCGCAGCTGGAATAATCAGCAGTACGCTGTAGAGCCACATATTGAAGTGAAAATTAAGGGCTTCTTTTGCATTTTCCTTGACCACAGGGTCATCGGAAAGGAAGAGGAGGGCAAACGGAATACCTGCTGAGAAAACAAGCTGGCTCAAGAAAATAGAACCGTGAGAGGCAATTGAAAAAAGTTTTCGTTTGTCAGAATCAAAAGTAGTTTCCATTAAATAAATCCTCAAAATGCTCTAATTTTCCGAGTTTAGAGAGGACCTTTGGCGGTCTGCTCTCACCGGACATCCTTATATTAGCCGCTAGCGTAAAAGTTGAAATACAGGTCGATTTCGTAAATACCGTCACTGGACAACACAGGATAGATCTAAGACAGATTTCCCTTGCTGCACACCGATCTTGCCTCCTCTAAAATGGAAACTAGAGACATCAACTTTTGAGGAGCGTTGAGCAAATGAAAATGAAACGATTAGGCCATGTAGCAGTCTGTGTAGAAGATGTGGCTAAAGCAGCTGAGTTTTATAAAAACCTGGGGATGAAACTGGTTTGGCAAGATACTGACTGGGCCTACCTGAAGGCGGGCAATGATGGCTTGGCGCTGATGAGCCCTGAATATGACCAGGCGGGGCCACACTTTGGTTTTGTGTTTAGCGATAGAGCAGAGATTGATACCGCTTACGAAAAGCTCAAGGCCGAGGGCGTCAAAGTCGGTAAAATTCACGATCACCGCGACGGTACAGCCTCCTTTTATGGCCGCGATCCGTTTGGCAACTGGTTTGAGTACTTGTATGAGCCAGACGATTTGTTTGAAGGAAAAGATCTCCAGCCTTTAGCCGCGCAGGCATAGAGATCGTCTGAATGCAATAGCGCTACCTGTTGAGCACTGTAGAGATAATTGCGTTTTGCTTGCTCTATGCGAGATAGGTTGCCGTCTGGTGTAGAAGGCGTAGAGTCCGTCATGAATTACTTTTAATGGCTTCTTCTATCATATTGCTGATAAGTCAGTGATTTGAGAGGCGCGGAAGCCATACTCTTGAGGCCATACTCTTTTAGTTGATTTATTAGGGACGAGTCAGTACTGTCGTCCTGGGGTCGATAATCTTTTTGCCAATGCCGGGGAAGTGAATGGCCAGGCAAATTTTGTTGCCTGCGCCGAAGATATGGGTGACTTTGCCATCGCCAAAGGCTTTGTGCGTGACTGGATCGCCGACGGCCCAGTCGTTTTCGTGCGTATTGGGTTTGTTGAGGTTGGGTTGAGGGTTTTTGAGTTTGGCTTCGCGGTTAGTGGTGGCCCAGCGTTCGGGGAGGGCGCTAGGAACGGTCGCCAGGATGTAGTCGCGTGGTAGTTCGCTGAGGAATATCGACGGCGTAGAGATTTCTCGCATTTGGCCATAGGTGCGGCGCTCTCTGGCATGAGAAATGAATAGCCGGTCTTGGGCGCGGGTGATACCGACGTAGCAAAGACGGCGTTCTTCTTCGATAGCAGCGGCGTCTTCTAGGGAACGGAAGCTGGGGAAAAGCCCCTGCTCTAAGCCCACCAAAAAGACAACGGGAAATTCTAGACCCTTGGACGCATGGAGCGTCATCAGAGTGACCTGGTTGCCTTCGTTGTCATCGTCTTTGTCAGAGTTTAAAGAGGCATTGGCTAAGAAGGTAAGGAGCGAGGCGTCTTCGTTTTCTTCCTCAAACTGAACGACGGCGTTGTATAGCTCTTGAATGTTTTCTATGCGGGTCTCATCTTCATCGGTGCCCTTTTCTCTAAGCTTTTCGATGTAGCCGGTTTGCTCTAGGACTTCTTGAACAATGACGGTTGGAGAAACGGTTTCTGCCCTTGCTTGCCAGCTGCTAACCATTTTGGCAAAGCCAGTGACTTTCTTGCCTGCCCGACCTGCCAGGGTTTTAACAGAGGTTTCGTCTTTGATGATGTCCCAAAGTGAAACGTCTAGCTCGCTGGCTGCTTTGTCTAGATTGTCTAGTGTCGTTTTGCCAATGCCGCGTCTAGGCGTGTTGATGATGCGTTTGAGGCTGACGCTGTCGGCAGGATTCACTGCTAGGCGCATGTAGGCAAGAATGTCTTTAATTTCTCTGCGATCGTAAAAGCGCATGCCACCAACAACACGGTAAGGGATGCCAAACCGATTGAGCACTTCCTCCATTGCCCGTGACTGAGCGTTGGTGCGATAGAGAATGGCAAAGTCTTTCCAGTTAAGCTCTGGGTTTTTGCTCTCTAAATTACGAACTTGGCCGACCACATATTCAGCTTCCATAATCTCGTTATCGGCCCGATGACAGAGAATAGCTGCCCCTTCGCCTCGGGTGGCCCGTAGGACTTTGTCAATACGCTCTGTGTTGTTTTCAATCAGGTGATTGGCAACATCGAGAATGTTGGATGTCGAGCGATAGTTTTCTTCTAGCTTGACCAGGGTTTGGGTCTCGTCGTCAGCTAAGCCGTCACCAAATTCTTCTTGAAAGCCCATCAGAATAGTGAAGTCAGCAGCCCTGAAAGAATAAATGCTTTGGTCTGCATCACCTACAACGAAAACAGAGCGCTTTTCCCAACTCTCGAAGTGTTGACCTTGACCGTTGGTGGCCAATAGCTGAATCAGGTCGTACTGTGTGCGATTAGTGTCTTGATATTCGTCAACTAGGATGTGGCGAAACCGGCGGTGCCAGTAGTCGAGTACCTGTTCGTTTTGACGGAAGAGCTGAACGGGCAATCGGATGAGGTCATCAAAGTCGAGAGCGTTGTTCGCTGAGAGCCCTTTTTGATAGTGACGGTAGACTTCTGCAATCGTTCGACCTTTGAAGTGAGGATTTTCTTGTTCGTACTCGTCAGGGGTAAAGCCCTGATTCTTCGCGTTGCTAATGGCAAACCGCACAGATTTGGGGTTGAACTTACGATCGTCCAGGTTCATTTGACCGATGACGATACCTTTTACCAGGCTCTGAGCATCGGACTCATCGAAAATAGAGAAGCTTTTGGTCCAGGTTTGACCGACGGGGCTTTTGTACTTTTCGATGTCGTAGCGCAAAATGCGGGCGCACAAGGCATGAAAAGTACCGACCCAGAGGCCTTTGGTGAAGTTTTTATAGACGTACGAGCGCAGCTGTACCTGTTCTCGCTCGTGAAGCATGTGAAGCGGTTTCCCGTGACGTGCGAGGGCTTCTTGTTCGGCAAAGAGCTTTTCGATTCGCTCTTTCATTTCACGGGCGGCTTTGTTCGTGAAGGTGACCGCGAGGATGTTTTCGGGGTCAACGTTGTGGTTGAGGATGAGATTCGCGATGCGAAAGGTCAGGGCTCTCGTTTTCCCAGAACCTGCTCCGGCCACTACCAGTAAGGGCCCGCTGAAGTGCTCGACGGACTGACGCTGTGAGGGGTTGAGCTGGCTGAGAAAATCGACTGTGGTGACCATACTGTATGAAAAGTGGCGAGTCTCATCGGTACCATACTCATGTATTGGTACGGCGGCTATATAAGTATGGCACTTGATATAAATACCGGCTGGATGAAATCCGTAATTACTCTGTAATGGCAGACGAGGTGATGATAGACAAAACGATGGCAGATGAGACTAGCGAAAATGAGAATATCGGCAGTTTACCAGTGGATTTGCTTTCTGAGTGGGCCTTGCCGACAGATTTGCCATTTGAGATTTTGCCGCCTGCTATTACTCATCCTGTTTACTTGCGCCATCGGCAGTGGATGATGCGGGCGATCGCATTAGCCCATCGCGCAGGCCAATCAGGAGAAGTGCCGGTGGCGGCTATCGTTGTTGGCCCCGATAATCAGGCGATCGCCCATGCGGTAAACCGTAAAGAGCGTAATCACGATCCGACTGCCCACGCTGAAATACTGGCTTTGCGCGCGGCTGGCAGTAAGTTGGGTAATTGGCACTTAAATGACTGTGTGCTCTACGTCACATTAGAACCGTGCATGATGTGTGCAGGCGCAATTGTTCAATCGCGGCTGGGATTACTAGTGTATGGCGCTGACGATAGAAAAGCGGGAGCGGTTCGCTCTGTGTTGAATCTACCGGATAGCCCATGCTCTAACCACAAGCTGACAGTGGTTGGCGGCATTTTAGAAGATCCCTGTCGGCAGCAATTGCAACACTGGTTTCAACAGAAGCGACAGCGCTAATCGCATCGGTACGTCCAGCAAAATGCTCTCTATTTACCAACCACCCATAAAAGTGTCAGTTACCAACTCGAACAAGGCACCTTGTTCCCTTACGCTCTAAGGGCAAGCGTCTCTTGGAAAAGTTGTTGTCTTTTTCTTAAAAACGTTTACCTGGTGTCTTCTTCCCTCCATGCATATAAATTCTCCCGACATGGTGTTCCCTGCCGATGATCGTTGCCTGGTTACGTCATCACGGCTTTCTCCCTGGCTAGCACCCATAATGTACGGTTTGGGCGAGCACCTTGTACTCCCTGCCTTTTTTAGCAAAATTGACATGATTGGGGAGGAAAACATTCCTCAAACGGGCCCAGTTGTTTTAGCGCCTACGCATCAGTCTAGATGGGATCCTCTTTTGGTGGGGTTACTGGGCAAAAGAGCCGGTCGCTATTTACGATTTATGGTGACTGCTGACGAATGTTTGGGGCTTCAAGGCTGGTTTATTAGACGACTAGGCGGCTTTCCGGTGCATGTGCGTAAGCCGTCGGTTAAGTCGCTACGCCATGGCGTAGAGCTGCTGCAAGAAAAAGAAATGCTGGTGATTTATCCTGAAGGGGATATTTTCTTAGATGGGATTCATCCTCTGAAGCCAGGACTGGCGAGAATTGCGCTGAGGGCTGAGCGCAGCCGACAGAATTTGAACGTAAAAATCGTCCCCATTAGCTTAGAATACAGCGAGCTACATCCCAGATGGCGAGGCACTGTGACTGCTCGGGTTGGTAAGCCTATTTCAGTGGCTAACTACAAGAAAGGGGCTTGTAAGCTTCAATCTAAGCAGCTAACACAAGACTTGCAAGCTGCACTACATGCTCTGGCTGGTTGCTAATTGCTGACGACGACTAAACGCCGACGATTAGCTCCCATCGCTTCAAGCGTCCTACGCTGCCTGGAACGTGGTCGATGACCTGAAGCTGCCAACGTCCTTTGACTTCTGTTTGTAGCAATCGGCGTAGCGCAGGTGTGCTGACAAATGAGTAGGTTCTTTGTAACCGGGTTTGGCGGCCTAGCGTGCGCCCTTGAATCAAGATCTTCTGTCCTTTGGGACTTAGCAGGGTAAATGAGACGTCGCTTAGAAATTCATGCTCAGCTTGAATATAGACTTTAATGTCTTGCAGCTTGCCGCTGCCGGAGAGCGTGACCGGGCTAAAGATGCCTCTGGGGTCGTCATCTGGAATCGGGAAGGCTGTGTGGTTGTGGGCTGAAAGGGTGTTGTGTAGGGTGCGATCGCGTTCACTTTTCTGCACCGCTGCCTTTACAGCCTCATATGCATTGACCTTGCCGTAGCCAAACCAAAAAGAATGCCCGTTGCGATCGTAGCTGCCATAGCTTTGTCCGAGCTGAGGATCTGGGTTTTTGTCGATAATTTTATCGGTGGTGCCTTGCAATAGCTGCTTGACTTCGCGAGCTGTGAGGTCGGGATTGGCTGAGAGCATGAGCCCAACAATGCCCGCAACCAAAGGGCAGGCGCTAGACGTACCGCCGAAGCCAGTGTAATCGCTAGGCGTGTAGCCGTCGGGCCCAGTGCGATCGCTCGTAATCACTACCCGCCCAGGTAAATTGGTGCGAATCGGGGGGCCCGTATCGAAGGTGCCACTAGAGAGTGCCATAGACGGTGGTGCATTATTACTGGGCGCTGCGACCGAAATATGCCGGCCCCAGTTGCTGTAGGCTGCTTTCCGGTTCAAGCTTGTGCAGGCCGATACTGTAATGACATCGGGGTGAATCGCAAACCCGCTGAGCCAGCTAGTGAGCCCACCTAATATATTTTTGGGCCAGCCCGCTTCTTGCACTTTGCCTTCCACGGGCCGGTTGGCATTGCCAGCTGAAAAGAGCACAACGCAGCCCTTGCCCTCTCTCCCTTTTGTAGCGGCTTTGTTAACCGCTCGGCTCATGCGGCGGGAGAGGGGAAAGTACACAGACGCAGGTGACCAGCTGCAAGAGATGACATCTGCGCCCTGGTTAATGGCCCAGTCGAATAGCTGCTCAATAGAGGTATCGTCCAGATAGCCGGTTGTTTGAATCGGCATGAGGCTACAGCCCGGTGCGATGCCGACAATCCCTTTGCCTGTTTCTTCGGCAACGGCGACGCCAGCAACGGCAGTTCCGTGGTTTTCATTGCCGATGGGGGTTGGCAGCGTGTCTTTGATTTTGAGATCTCGGGGGGCGACAATTTTGCCTGCACCTTGCAAATCGGGGTGGGCCAGGTCGAAGCCGTCGTCGGTAATGGCGATGGTGACTGAGCGGCTGCCGCGGGTCAGGTCCCAAGCCTTTTCTGCAAAGACGTGGGAGTTGGCAGCTAGGCTGGGCCCGCCTCGGTGGTACAGGTGCCACTGGTCGGGGTAGCGATCGTCCTCGGGGCGGTAAAGCGGTGCGATCGCCATGATGATGTTTGGCTCAGCCATCAGCACTTCGGGTTTTCGGATGATTGCATTGGCGATTTTTAGAGGATTCTGGCGAGCGGTGGGGCCTACTTTGAAGCAATAGGTGTTGCTGTCGTCGCCAAGGGCATGGGTGCGGATCAGGCCAAGCGCATGGGCGATCGCGTCTACTTTTGTAACCGTGAGCGATGGGACGAACTGTACTGTCAGCTGATTGGCCACATACGCATAGGTTCCAGGGCTAGCCTCTAGCTGATAGACATGGCTAGCATAAATCACCGCTTCAGACGTTCTTAGCTGAGCGAGTACGTCGTCTAACCGCGATGCCTGAATCTGCCATTCCACCACAATTTCTTGTGCTTGATCCTCTGGCGACTGAACGCCTTGGGGGGTGATGTTACGAGAGCGCTGAGGTGTCCACTGCTCAACCAGCCTGGAGAGCACTTTTGCGGTTCGCAGGCAAAGCGTCAGGCGATCGCGAATTTTTTTGAGCTTAAGCTCTTCTCCACCGCGCTGCAAAATGACGCCTTCTAGGCCCGGCAGCACGCCCTTATTACCGTTGGACTCTATGGGCTCGGGTTGACCCTGACGACTGGAAGAATGTTCAGACACGAATTTTCAGATACGCTCTCGGCTATTGGTCTATTGGCTACTGGTATTGGCTAGCGTCATTCTTATCGGTATTGCATTTGCAGTATTGCATTAAGGATTGATGGTATCTCAAAACAGACGATAGCGATGTTACGTAGCGCTTTGACGATTCTTATGTTTTGCGCTTTTTAGCTTTCTTTTTAGCTTTCCAGGTGCCGCCGTAGCGATAGTAAGGATTATTTGGCTGCACCTGATGCCAACACGGCGGGCAGACTAAAACCCATTTAGCTGATTCATCGTACTGAATGCGGTAGCGGATGCTGACAAGCTGATGACACAAGTCGCAGGCTTTGAGTTTTTCTTTGGTTTTCTCTGCCGGTTTTTCTTCGGTTTTTTCTCTGGGTTTTTCTTTGGTTTTGTCTTTGGGATTTTGCTTGGTCACGATAAGCACAAGGGAATTACAGTTCCTATGTTGGGTATATCCACTTAGCTAAGAGTCACATGAAAACGCGACAGAGGCGATCGCCGTATCCTACTCTAGGTTAGATTACCTAAAGATTAATCTTCCTTTGAGCTATGGTTTCCATCGTTAAAGCCTTATTGTCTGGTCTGTCGCCTAAGACAGCAGCCCTGGTCGCAGCAGGTGCGATCGCCGCTTCATTGCCCCTGGCTGCTCAGGCACAGTCCACTGACATTCCTGCTGACGCGCCAGAGTCTCCAGCTGAAGCATCTGGTGCTACTCGCGCGATTGAAGGTTCTAATAGCCCTATCGGAATTTCGGCAGGTCAGGCTTTACTGAATGAAGCAGAAAGCGCGATCGCCTCTCAAGACTACGACCTCGCCGCGTCCAAACTGGTGGAAGCTCGCAAGGCGCTCAACGAGGTTTCAACCCATTACCAGAGTCTCTCGGGCGTTTTTGTCGGTGTCGATAGCCGCGTTAACAGTGACCTGCGATCGCTCGCGTTAGAGTCGGCTGAGGTCCGCGATCAGGCAAGCTATCAGCTAGCGGTGGTATACCGAGCTCAAGATCGCCCGGACCTGGCAGTTCCGCTACTTGTAGAAGTTGTGAACTCTCAACAGCCTACCCGTCCGCTAGGACAGCGGGCCTACCAACAGCTATACGAATTGGGCTTTGTCGGTGTGGCTTATGAAGCACCTGGCCAGTAATAGAAGTTGCTAACGAAGTGAGCAATTGCGCCTAGCTATATAAACATTGCGGCATAATAGGTGGGTCAATTCTCTTAGCAACTAAAAATACAAGGAGGCGCAGATGATCAGCCCCGACCAGGTAGAAGCCATGATTAAAGCAGGCCTGCCCGATGCGGAAGTCGCAGTTCAAGACCTCACAGGCGGTGGTGACCACTACCAGGTTGCCGTTGTTTCTGGCGCGTTTGAGGGGTTGAGCTTGGTTAAGCGCCATCAGCTGGTTTACAAGGCCGTGAACAGTGCTATGAGTTCCGAAGCGATTCATGCGCTTTCGCTTGAAACCAACACACCCAGCGAAGTGGCTGCGGCTAGCTAGCTAGCTAATTTAGCTGAGTGCTGCACTAGTATGAAATAAGCAAATGTCTACTTTTTAGGATTAGTGATGTCTCCAGAAACCAAAGCAAAGATCGACACCCTTGTGGAAGAAAACAAGATTATGGTGTTTATGAAAGGGACCAAGCTCATGCCACAATGCGGCTTTTCTAATAACGTCGTACAAATCTTGAATATGCTTGGAGCCCCTTACGAAACGCTAGACGTGCTAGCAAATCCTGATATTCGGCAGGGGATTAAAGAGTACTCTAACTGGCCTACCATTCCTCAGGTGTACATCAATGGCGAGTTTATTGGCGGTTCGGATATCTTGATCAAGATGTACGAAGACGGCAATTTGCAAGAAACGGTTGAGGTTGCACTAGCCTCGTAGTACAAGCGCCTGCGCCTCTCCTGCGCCTCTACAGACAAAAACACCCGTGGGCGTTTGAACCTGCGGGTGTTTTTAGTGTAATTAGTTTAAGTGGTTTATCGCTGCTGAGCTGGTAGCAGCGTACTACGCATATTTTGCGTATATTGTGCGAGCATCCTTGAGCTCATTGGCATTCAGCTCATTAGTATTTAGATCATTAGTAATAGTCCCTTTCTACTTCTGGCTGAGCGAGTATGAAGTTGGAAGTGTCATACAAAAAGCGGATGGCTTCTTGCTCTAGTTTGTTGATTAAGTAGGATTCAATCGCCCCAGAGTGGCGTAGAGAAGTCACGTATCCTTCAAGATAAAGTCTGAGTTCGTCAGAACGATAGCCTTTATTCCAGTAGTCTACGAGAGTGTCAGTAATCCGTTGATAGTAGCGAATTACTCTGGCGTCCTGAAGCATGTGTTGGCTGGCCTCACTCGGTTACAAACAGTTACAAAGAAGTCAAGGGGCGCATAGGGGTGGCTACATCTGTCAGGTGGTTAATTACGGTGTGATTCCGATACTGCCTGGTAGCGCTATCTTTGCGACGTGCCCTTATAACGATCAGAAAACAATGACGATAGAAAAACGACAGCGAATGTTGTTGGAACTAAAGTTTATTGAATTTGGAGTCTGAACAATTGTTGCTTGTGTCGCAACTGAATCTCAACTGATTTTGACGATTGGGGCAGTAGGAGAATTACACGAGATGCCTGTGAACATTGGGCTGCGTTGGATAGAGGTAACTCGCAACAAACACAACAAAAGTGGTGCAGACAGAAGTGCAACAGCACTGTTCATGAAGCAACATGACGAAAGCTGTGTTTGTATTTTATCAGGTCGGCTCAGCATATGCCGAGGGGGTAGAAACCCCGACAGTATTTTTGGGCAATATTTGTAGGTAATTTTTCTCGTAGCTTCGATTACAGAACTCCCTGAATGGCTCTGTTACGCTCTGAGACATAAATCACCTGTAGATAGTCACATTTAGTGTGCCAGTTGTCCTGTGAGCGAAATAGCCAGATCCCATGCTCAGCAGAGTGCTCATCAGCAGCGTATTCAGGTGATTGAAAGCAATTTAAATTTGCGTTCTTTGTTGAGCTGGAACTTGCAGCAGTCAGGTTACAAAGTCAGCCAATGTGCTGACATGATTTCGGCTAGGGACAGCTTTCAAACCCACCAGCCCAGCTTGGTGGTGCTAGAGGCGGAATTTGCAGGCGGACAGGGCGTTCAGCTATGTCACTGGCTACGCAACCAGGGCTATCCGCTGATTTTGATGCTGTCGGCCCGTACAAGCGAAAAAGAGGTGGTCGCTGGGCTGCAAGCAGGCGCAGATGACTACTTGAGAAAGCCATTTGGCATTCAAGAGTTTTTGGCGCGTATAGAGTCATTGGTTCGCCGGAGCCGTCATAGTACGACGCCTTTGGCGATTGACTATGGTGATTTACATATCGATCTGGTACAGCGCCGGGTGCGTTATAAGGGTAGCTTTATTGATTTGACGCCGCAGGAGTTCAGCCTGCTGTACATTCTGGCGCAGGCAGAAGGTGAGCCGCTTAGTCGGATAGATTTGCTGCGCCGGGCGTGGCCTGATGCGATTGATAATCCGCGCACGGTGGACACGCACGTGTTGTCTTTGCGGAAGAAGATTGAGCTTGATCCTCGCCATCCCGACTTGATTCAGACGGTGAGAAATGTAGGCTATCGAATTTGCGCACGCAGGCCAGCAGAGATCGGCGCGGCAGTGGCGATCGCTCACAGTCGCCCGGCCTAAATGGCGCGCTCTTCAAATGTAGCCGCAGACAGACAGACCGCAGACAGACAGATCGCAGTCAGACAGACCGTAGCCGGTTCAGGCAACGGCTAACCCCACTCGGCCTGAGCCTTTTGTTCGGCGTCTATCAGTGACTGACGCAGTGCCCCCCAGTTCACATTTTCTGCGGCTTTGTCGGCCAGCAGCTGACCGTCTTGTAGATGCAATAGCCGAGTTGCATGATGAGCGACTAGCTCGATTTGGTGGTTGGCCATGACGATAGCCGTTTGCGCTTGCTGAGTCCAATCGGTCAGCTGCGACAGTAAAAATTCGCTGTAGCCAATGTCTTGAGCTGATGTGGGTTCATCGAGCAGAAGTACGGTTGGGCGAGCGATCAGGGCGCGGGCGATCGCAACGCGCTGCCGCTGACCCAAGGATAGGCTTACAGACTGCCGACCCATCCAATCGGTCGGAATTTTCAACCGCTCTGTCCATTCGCTGACCGCATCTGTAATTTCTCCTTGAGAACATTTTCTTAGGCGTAGCGGGTAGCCGAGCGCTTCTTGTACAGTCATGCCCAGTAAGCGGCTCTCTTGATTAACCAGTACGATCTGACGCCGCAACGAGACAACGGGCAGCGCTTGAATATCTTGACCCTTTAGCGCAATGTGTCCGCTACTAGCTTCGGCCAATCGGTTCATCAGTCGAAGCAAACTCGTTTTGCCTGACCCAGAGGGCCCGACAAGAGCAACAAAGTCACCGACGTCTACTGAGAATGTGAGTGCTTTGAGTATTTCAACAACGCCTGCTGTTGCTCGCATTGTGACTTGATCAAACGTCAGCAGTGGCACAACAAAAATAGCTCCTGCTCAAGGTCAAGTCTCCGATTGCGCCTCATTACTTGCTAGCTCTCCTAAATTGGCCCCAATTAAAATGCCTCGATAAAGCTGCTAGCTGTCGTGATCGTCCAGATATCCATCAGTAGTAGCAGCGCGGTCAACCCCAGTAAAATTAGGTACATCCATGGCTGTGCTAGGGGCTTGACGTCGCGGGTGTCGATATCCGTTTTGGCTTCTACATAGCGTACCAGTCTGGCAAAGCCAACGACCCGTATGGGCAGTAGGTATGCGCGGTCCTGCGCCTGATTGAGAAAGTAATAAACGATGCCCCCCTGGCCCGTAGAGCGAGGCTTTAATGCGGTGATATCGGCCCATTTTAAGGACCAGCCCTTGCGCCCAAAGGCTTGAACCCACTTAGGATAGGTGACGGCAATACTGGTATTGTCTACCTCTACGGTTTCGCTGAGTGCGCCAAAAAGTGCGATCGCACCCAAAGCCAATGCCATCCAAATCACAGAAGGCGGCACCGGTGCTTCTGTCGCTTTTGCTAAAAAGGGCAGCGGTATCATCAGCGCTGTGTAGAACGACAGCAGCGTAAGTTTAATAAGCGGGGAAATTTGAAAGCTATCTGTTTCTGGCAAAGAATCTTTTGAGTTTTTTTCGGCAGAGCTCCGTTCATTCGATATTGTTTCAGCAGTCATGAATTGATTTAGAAGCCGTCGCTACAGGTACTTTTGCTTACAGATATGCTTATAACAAATATGCTTACAGATACTTTTGGACCACACTCCAACCTGTAGCCGTGACAAAGGCAAAGGCCAGAAAGAGAATACCATTCAAAGACAGGTGTAACTTTCGTGCCCAGGGCCTTTTGGGGCTGATGCGTGTGGCGCTCCAGGCAGAAGCTAATGTCAGCGACACCACAATGATGCCTGCCGGTAAATGAATAGAATGACCCAGATGTCCATATTCACCCAGCGTGCCGATCACCCCAATCGCAAGCAACAGCAGTACAAGCGACACCATAATAGCGCCTAGCGTGAAGTGTACAGGCCGTAGCCAGCTGGGCCGAGAGCGTCCTTCTACCCGAGCAAAATAAAGCGTGCCGCCGCTAATAGTGAGAAGAACATAGGCGGTAAGCGATAAACCCATAGACCAAGCGGCTATTCTCCATAACCAAATAAAAGATGGAAGATCCATAAGCGCTTGCCTCTATCGGAAAACCAACAGGACGGAACCCAACC
>ERZ1740058.325-NODE-325-length-39739-cov-8.199652_pt1 | contig 39739 bp, 30 predicted proteins | sample MGYA00581745_ERZ1740058 | MGnify/ENA primary metagenome ERZ1740058 (study PRJEB43018, sample SAMN04849742) | marine metagenome | isolation source: floating plastic debris | place: Pacific Ocean | collected 2008-08-30 | study: EMG produced TPA metagenomics assembly... | reverse complement strand
GAAGGCCTTGAGATCTTCTACCGCGAGGCGGGGTCGGCCGACGCGCCCGTGGGTCTCTTGCTCCACGGCTTCCCGACCTCGAGCCACATGTTCCGCGAGCTGATTCCCGAGCTTGCATCTGAGTACCGCGTGATCGCGCCCGACTACCCGGGCTTCGGCGAATCGGCGACGCCACCGCGTGACGAGTACGACTACACGTTTGCGAATGCCGCGGACATCGTGGGCCAGCTTATCGACGAACTCGGCGTCGAATCGTACAGCGTCTACTTGATGGACTACGGCGCACCCGTCGGCTTCCGCCTGTTCGAGGCCGAGCCGGAGCGTGTGGATGCGTTCATCATCCAGAATGGCAACGCGTACGACGAGGGCCTTCGCGAGTTCTGGGATCCGATCAAGGCCTACTGGGCGGAGCGGACCGAAGCGAACGCGGCGCCGCTTCGTGAGTTCCTCAACCTCGAGGGCACCAAGTGGCAGTACACCCACGGCGTGCGCAACGTCGAGAACATCAGCCCCGACACCTGGAACCACGTGCAGCCCAAGCTCGATCGCCCGGGTAACAAGGACATCCAGCTCGACTACTTCTACGACTACCGCACGAACGTCGATCGCTACGACGAGTGGCAGCGTCTCTTTCGTGAGCACCAGCCGCCGACGCTCATAACCTGGGGCACAGGGGACTACATCTTCCCAACCGAGGGCGCGCACCCGTACCGGCGTGACCTGGAAGACGTCGAGTTCCACCTGCTGGAGACGGGCCACTTCGCACTTGAAGAAGACGGCGATGTGATCGCCGGACTGATGCTGGACTTCCTCGGCCGGAAGGTGGGGTCCGCAGATCGGTGAGCCTCAGGGGCAACCGGTGTCGAAGGCGGTCTGGAACGCCAGAAAATCAAAGATCGTGAACCGGCCGTCGCCGTCGAAATCGGCGGCTGGATCACGTGCGTCGAACAGGTTCTGGAACATCAGGAAGTCGAACACGGTCAGCCTGCCGTCCTCATCGAGGTCGGCGCCGCATTCGAGGGCGACGACGCCGAAGAGCTCGAACGCCCACTCCTTTGGCGTTGGATGGAAGTCGGTCATCGGTTGCCACGCGTCGAGCACCTCTCCCGATTCGCGTGCCGAGAAGTTCCACTGCGCGGTCGCGTCGCCGTTGATCCACTCCGGATGCAGCGGCGCGTTGACGGGCTTGCCCGGGCCGGGCGCACAGTGCGTGCGGAAGCCGAGGAAGTACCGGCCGGCCTCGAGAGGGACATCAACGTTCATCGTGTTGCGATAGATCGTTCCGAAGCTCGGATTGCTCAGTCCGCTGTCGACGACATCGATCGAGGCGTCGGATTCGCCCACGATCAGATCTCCAGGCGCGCCGGTCGCATCGTCGTACTCGTAGATGTACCAGTCTCCGCCGAGGATCACCGGAGGGTCGATCCACACGGAGTAGAAGACGATCTCGGTGAGCGTGGTCGTGGTGGGGGAGCCGATGGCAAAATCGTCTGCGGCGATGCGCAGCGAGTCGGGCATGCGCACGGCGCTCGAGGCGAAGCCGGTGGCCTCCAACGCGGCGTCGCCCTCGTGGTTGATCCACAGGGCGTCTTGGGCCAGCGTCGAAGCCGGGAACACGAGCGCGGCGACGAGTGTTGACCGTTGCATCCAAGCCCCCTTCTCCGCTCCTCGCGGCTTTCCGATGGAATCCTGTAGCTACGGCCCAGCCAGTCTCAGCGTTGCGCTCGGAGGGGTTCGGGCCGACCCGTTTTTCGCCGGACCGACACACTCTTGAGATATACTTGGAGTCGGAATCAGAGTGAACTCAAAAGGCCGCCCGGCCCGATTGCCCCTGCCCCTCGGGCCCAGGAGACGACCATGACGACCGCGAACACGAACAGCACGAGCATCACCGGCGCGGGCCTGGACGCCAACGGCGCGCCCGCCGAGGTCGATCCCGTCTCGGTCACGATCTCCGGCATCGTGCTCGACGAGAAGTATGGGCCCGATAAGCTGCCGACCTCGCTCGAGAATTTCGATCGCGACATCGCCCAGCCCGGCTCGTACCCATACACGCGCGGCCTGTACCCGCAGGGGTATCGAAGCCGGCTGTGGACCATGCGGCAGTTTGCCGGCTTTGGCTCGGCCGACGACACCAACCAGCGCTTTAAGTATCTGCTCCAGGCCGGCAAGACGACCAAGACCAAGGCCAACACCGGGCTGTCGACCGCGTTCGACCTGCCCACGCTCATGGGCCGCGATAGCGATGATGCGCTCAGCGTCGGCGAGGTCGGCAAGTGCGGCGTGGCGATCGACACCATCGAGGACATGCACCGGTTGTACGCGGACATCCCGATCGACAAGGTCACCATCAGCCAGACGATCAACGGGCCGGCGTGCGTGATCTGGGCCATGTACCTGGCGATGGCCAAGCAGCGCGGCTTCGACATCGCTGATCTTGGTGGAACGCTCCAGAACGACATCCTCAAGGAGTTCCACGCCCAGAACGAGTTCATCTATCCGCCCGAGCCCAGCGTAAAGCTCGTGGTCGACACCATCGAGTTTCAGGCCCAGCACATGCCCAAGTGGAACTCTGTGAGCATCAGCGGCTACCACATCCGCGAGGCTGGCAGCACCGGGCCGCAGGAGCTCGCCTTCACGCTGCGCGACGGCATGGAGTACGTCGAGGCGTGCCTGCTCCGTGGGCTGGACATCGAGAAGTTCGGCCCGCGTCTGAGCTTCTTCTTCAACAGCCACAACGAGTTCTTCGAGGAGGTCTGCAAGCTGCGTGCGGCCCGCCGCATCTGGGCCCGGATGATGCGCGAGCGCTACGGCGCGCAGAGCGAGCGCAGCTGGTTCATGAAGACGCACGTTCAGACCGCCGGCTGCAGCCTGACCGAGCAGCAGCCGCTGAACAACATCGTGCGCGTCGCTTACCAGGCGATGGCCGGCGTGCTTGGCGGCTGCCAGAGCCTGCACACCGACAGCATGGACGAGACGCTGGGCCTGCCCACCGAGCAGGCCGTCACCGTCGCGCTCCGCACGCAGCAGATCCTGGCCCACGAGACCGGCGTGACGCGCACGGTCGACCCGCTGGGCGGCAGCTACTTCGTCGAGGCGCTGACCGACGAGGTCGAGGCCCAGGCGCTGGCGTACATCCAGGAGATCGACGACATGGCCGGCGGCGCGTGGACCGGCCAGGACGCCGGCCGGCCCACCGGCGGGTACGGCGGCGTGGTCGAGGGCATCCACCAGGGCTACTTCCGCCGCAAGATCGCCGAGGCGAGTTATCGCTTCAGCGAAGAGTGCGAGGCCCACGACCGCATCATCGTCGGCGTTAACGAGTACGTCGAGGACAACGAGGACCGGCCGATCGACATCCTGCAGATCGGCCCGGAGGTCGAGGAGACCCAGCTCGAACGTCTGGGTGCGTTCAAGGCCAACCGCAACGCCGACGAGACCAAGCGTGCCCTCGACGCCATCCGCACCGCCTGCCAGAAGGGCGAGAACGTCATGCCCCACCTCATCGAGGGCGCCCTGGCCAACGCCACGCTGGGCGAGATGGTGCAGGCGATGGCGGATATCTATGGGCGGTATGCGGGTGGGCCGGAGTGGTAATGGGCCGCTACAAGACTCCATCCGAAGGCGGGACCGGCGGCCAGCGAGGTCACTCCAACATGAAGCACCGGGCGTATTCCCATGAACTCAAGGAAGCCACGCGCCGTGGTCGTCGGATCGAAGCCGTGAACGAAATCGAAGAACAGCTCTACGCCGCCGCTGACCGAACCGCGCCCCCGCGTATGCGACAGCGCGTTGGGCGTGGCTAACACCGCGGTGGAGGATGAGCGGTGCTTGGAAAGCTCTTTGGGCGTAAGAAGAACTCGGCTCCGGGCAAGTCGTTCAAGCTGGCCCCAGACGAGATCCGCCAGCTCGTTCCACCGATGGGTGCGTGCATCGCGACCGACAAGATCACGGTCGAGGGCGAGCCCGTTGGCTGGATGTACCGGGAGCCGCCCGGCTTCCAGGGCGATAGTGGTTGGAGGTTCTTCTCTGGAACCGAGACCGAGGCATACCTCGACAACGTGCAGAACTCGGGCATGTATGAGGTCAACACGATCGCGAACTACGACCCCGACATCGTCGAGTTTCTCACCGCGCCCACGAACTCGGCTTTCGCTCGAGACTCGGTCGGATCACCGCTGCGGCCCGCGGATCCGCCCGTCGCCAACTGATCCTTCAAATTGAGTCACCTTAGTTCGGCGGCGACTCATCAAACCCCCGAGCCTCCTCCTCCGCCAGCCGCCGTTCGACTTCCTCCGCACTCGACAACTCACCCTCCGTGCCCGCGACGACGGTGGCGACCATCGCGTCGCCGGTGACGTTGCAGGTGGTGCGGCACATGTCTAGCAGGCGGTCGACGCCAAGGATGGCGGCGATGCCCTCGAGTGGGACGCCCACGCTCTGGAGCACGATGACGAGCATGACCACGCCCGCGCCGGGCACGCCGGCGGTGCCGATGGACGCCAGCGTGGCGGTGCCGACGATGGCGAGCTGGTCGCCCAGGCCCAGGTTCATGCTGTAGAGCTGGGCGATGAAGACGGCCGCGACGCCCTGGTAGAGGGCCGTGCCGTCCATGTTGATGGTGGCGCCCAGCGGCAGCACGAAGCTGGAAACCTCTTCCTTGACGCCCAGCCGCTTCTCGACGCACTCCATTGTGACCGGTAGCGTGGCGCTGCTGCTGGCACTACTAAACGCGAGCAGCTGCGCGGGGGCGATGGCCTTGTAGAAGCGGCCCGGCCCGACGCCGGTGAAGAGCTTGAGCACCAGCGGGTACACGACCACGGCCATGAGCGCGAGGCCGCCGACGACGCACAGGCTGTAGACCAGCAGCGCACCGAGGACATCGAGCCCGAGGTCGGCGACCACGATCACGATGAGCGCGAACACGGCGACGGGTGCCGTGCGCATGAGGATCTCGACGAGTTTGATGATCGCGTCGGTCATGCCCTCGCAGAAGGCGATGACGGGCCCGGATCTTGCGGTGGGCACGAGCGTGAGCCCGATGCCGATCGCGAGGCTGAGCACGACGATCTGGAGCATGTTGCCGCCGGCGATGGCGCCGAAGGGGTTCGAGGGCACGAGGTTCACCAGACGCTCCCACCCGCTCTGGGCCTGGCCTCGGGCGGCGGTCTGCTGGTCTTCCTCGGCCTCGGCCTGGTAGGTGAGCAGGAGCTGGTCGCGCGTTTCCTGGGGCACGAAGTTGCCCGGGCGCACGATGTTGGCCAGCAAGAGGCCGAAGGAGATGGCGACGGCCGTGGTGACGAGGTAGATGCCGATGGTCTTGCCGCCGATGCGGCTGAGCTTGGCGATGTTGTTCAGGCTGCTGACGCCCACAATGAGGCTGAACAGCACGATGGGTACCGCGATGAATCGCAGGCACCGCATGAAGAGGTCGCCCAGGAAGTCCACGGAGTTGCGCACGAACCGGACGGTGCGGGCGACGACGCTGGGGTCGGCGTTGGCGGGGGAGCCGTCCTCGAGCACGGCCGCGGCGTCGCCCGCGAGGAACGCGGCTGGGTTGTCGACGCCCATCGAGGCCCAGGTGTTGCTGGTCCACGCGACGTTGACGATCAGCCCGACGACAATGCCCAGGACCAGGCCGATGATGATCTGCCAGTGCAGGCCGAGCTTCTTGCGGCGTGGGGTGTTGGGCGCGTCGGCCATGGGTGCCTCCCGGGACTGGGTTCTTGCATCGATGGGTTTGCATCGAGCGGATGGATGGATCCGCCAACACTATGCGGGTGTGTTCGCGATCTGTGAGAGTCGCTCGTACAATGGCTCGTGGCGAGGAAACGGCAGGTCAGCAGCCGGCGATACCGGCGGTACATCGAGCGAGAGCGTGAGCGGCGGAGCGAGGCGGACAAGGTCTCGGACGACCCGCTAGCGAAGAAGGGCCGGCGCAGCCGAGGCTTTGGGACGCTCGCGCGCGAGTTCTGGGGGCTCTTGCGTGGGCACCGAGGCACGGTCGTCGCCTCGCTGGTCACCCTGACGATCGCGACGGGCCTGGGCCTCTTGCTGCCGCTGTCGACCAAGGTCGCGCTCGACTTCATCCTGAGCACCGAGCCGGGGCTTGTCGGGCTCGCCGAGTCGCTGCCGCAGCCGCAACGCGAGGAGGCGCTCGAGCACTTGGGCTCGCTCGATGAGGACGGCATGCGATCGCTGCGATGGCGGGCGCTGCTGGTGCTGTGCGGCGCGATGATGTTGGTCGCCACGCTGGGCGTCGCATTCGGGCTCTGGGGTCGCTGGCACATGACGCGGCTGACCAAGCGTGTGCAGGCGATGCTGCGGCGGCGCACGTTCGAGCACGCGGCCCGGCTGCCCTTGCACCGTGTGCACGCGATGCGGAGCGGTGGGGTGGCGAGCATCCTGCGCGAGGACGCGGGTGCGGCGGCCGAGTTGCTGTTCGGGCTTATCTATAACCCGTGGCGCGCGGTGGTCACGCTGCTGGGCGCGCTCGTGGCGATGACCATCGTCGATTGGCGGATGCTCGCGGGCGCGTTGCTGCTGCTGCCGGTGGTGTGGATCACGCATCGCGCCTGGATTGCACGCATCCGGCCGATCTATCGCGACGTGCGCAAGACGCGCAGCGATATCGACGCGCACGCGACCGAGGCCTTTGGCGGTGCCCGCGTGGTCCGCGGTTTTCACCGCGAGCAGCAGGAGTCGGCGAGGTTTACCGGCGGCGTCCACCTCATGGCGCGGCAGGAGCTGCGCGCGTGGTGGTGGAGCCGGAGCGTCGAGCTCGTGTGGGCGGTGATGATCCCCGCTGCGAGTGCGGGCGTGCTGCTCTATGGCGGGGCGGCCGTGCTGGGCGACCGCATGACCATCGGTGATGTCATGATGTTCTCGGTGTACCTGCTCTACCTGCTTGGGCCTGTAGAGGCCTTGGCGGCGAGCGCGACGCAGATCCAGAACGCGCTCTCGGGCCTCGATCGCTCGCTCGATCTGCTCGAGGAGCCGATGGAGTTCGCCGAGACCCGCGATGGTGCGACGGCGATGCCCGCGGCAGTTCACGGCCGGATGAGCATCGAGGGCGTGTGGTTCGCGTATCCGAAGTCGAACGAGAACGGCGATGGTGATCCAGAGGGCGAAGAGCTTGAGTTCGTGCTGAAGGACATCAACCTGGACGTGCCGGCAGGCTCGACGGTCGCGCTCGTGGGTCGCAGCGGCTCGGGCAAGACGACGATGTGCAACCTCGTCGCGCGGTTCTACGACCCGACGCGCGGGCGGATCCTTCTCGACGGCGTCGATCTGCGCGACATCAACGTCGATCGCTACCGGGCGCTGCTGGGTGTTGTCGAGCAGGACGTCTTCCTCTTCGACGGCAGCATTTACGACAACATCGCCTACGCGCGGCGGTGGGCGACGGAAGAAGACGTCAAGGAAGCCGCGAGGATCGCGAGCGCCGACGAGTTCATCGAGGATCTGACTGAGGGCTACGACACCATCGTCGGCGAGCGCGGCGTGCGCCTCAGCGGCGGGCAGAAGCAACGCATCGCGATCGCGCGGGCCGTGCTCGCCGACCCGAAGGTGCTCATCCTCGATGAGGCGACGAGCAACCTCGACACGCACAGCGAGAAGCTCATCCAGCGCGCCTTAGCCCAGCTTACTAGCGAGCGAACGACCTTCGTCATCGCCCACCGTTTGAGCACCATCCGCCACGCCGACGCGATCGTGGTCATGCACAAGGGCGCGATCACCGAGGTCGGCACGCACGAGGAACTGTTGGCCAAGGGTGGGGCGTACGCGGGGTTGGTGCAGGCGCAGGTTGAGGATTTGGAAGAAGACGCGAGTGTGAGCTAGGCGTGTTAAGCCTGGGCTTGCGCCCGGGCCTCGTTCTTTCCATCGCCTATTGCTCGATGCCCATTGCCTATCCCTCGGCCTCCGCCGCCATGTCCTCGTCGAGGTTGTGGTAGACCTTCTGCACGTCCTCGTTGTCCTCGATCGCGTCGATGAGGTTCATGAGCTTGGTGGCTTCTTCGGGCGTGGGCTTGGCGATGACGTTGGGAATCTTGTCGATACCGCCCTCGCTGACCTCGATCTCGGCCTTCTCCAGGGCCTGCCGCACCGTGTGGTAGTCGGTGCGCTCGGTCGTGATGACCCACATGCCCGCGTCGTCGCCTTCGCCTTCCGGAGCCTCGATGTCTTCGGCCCCTGCTTCGAGCGCGACCTCCTTGAGCTGCTCTTCGGTGGTCTTGTCGGCCTCGATGAAGATGCGGCCCTTGGTCTCGAACATGAACGCCACACTGCCGGCGTTGCCCAGCGTGCCGCCAGCCTTACTGAAGATGAAACGCAGGTCGTTCACCGTGCGCGTCTTGTTGTCGGTCAGTGCGTCGACGATGATCGCGACACCGCCGGGGCCGTAGCCCTCGTAGGCGTTCTCTTCGAAGCCCGCGCCGTCGGCGGCGCCGCTGCCCTTGTCGATGGCCCGCTGGATCGTGTCCTTGGGCATGTTGGCGTAGCGGGCCTCGTCGATGGCGTAGCGCAGCGTGAGGTTGGTCTCGGGGTCGCCCCCGCCCGAACGTGCGGCAGCCATGATGGCCTTGGAGCACTTGCTCCAGATCTTGCCCTTCTTCTTGTCCTGCCGCTCCTTGCGGTGACGGATGTTCGCCCACTTGCTGTGTCCGGCCACGTCGTGCTCCCTGTGCCCTCGATGCTCCGGCCAAGGATCGAAGCCCGGCCCGCGGTGGCATTGTAGTGTCGGTGTTCGTGTGTCCTACACCCGGGCCAGCCGGCCCGCGGCCGCCTCGAGCCGGGCGTACGCGTCCCGCGCGTCCTCGGGCTGGCAGACCCGGGTGAGCAGGTCGGCCGCGTCGGTGTCGGGCGTCTCGGGGCCGACGATGCCCTTCTCCGCTAATACGCTCCGCAGCCGATCGTCGACCGGGATCCGCGGCTCGCCAATTGCCAGCAGCATGACGCGATCGATGACGAACGCCGGCAGTCCCGGGATGTCCTCGAGGAACGTCCGTACTTCCAAGGTGCCGGCTCGCGCGACACGATCGATGCTCACGTCATCCTCGGCATCGAACACGCACATGAGCGCGGTGGCGATGAGGTCGGCCCGTTCGGTCGCATGCGAGTCGTCCAGGCCGATCGCCTGCTCGATCTCATCAACCAAGGCGACTCGGAGCTCGTTGAGGTCCACGAATTGCTCGGCGAGCCGGCGTGCGGCCGACGCAGCCTTGGGCTCGCCGGCCTCCCACACGAGCAGCGCGAACACGAACTCGGCCGTTGCCGCATCGGGCGAGCCGGGCAGTAAGGCCGCGGGTTCAAGAGGCGGCGCAGCCGGCACACCCTCGAGCCACGCCTCGAGCGTGCGCCTGGCCTCGGCCACGGGATGATCGATCGGCGAGTTCACGGCTCGCCCCGATCAGCGTCGGCGTCATCAGATGCCGCTTCGGGCTTCGCGTCCATCTCCTCGCGCACCTTCGCGAGCTCGCCGAGCACCTCGGCCTGCTTCTTGAGGCTTCCGTCCTCGACGAAGCGGAGCTCGGGCATGGTCCGCGTGCGGATCAGGTCGCCGACCTCGCGCCGGATGTGCCGTGCCGCGCTGCGCAGCCCATGCACGGTGAGCGCCTGGTGCTCCTGCGGCAGCACGGAGATGCCGATGGTGGCCTGCTTCGAGTCGGGCGTGATGTCGACCTTGGTGACCGTGATCAGCCCTCGCACGCGCGGGTCTTGCAACCCTCGTGCGAGCACCTGCTGCACGCTCTTCTCGATCGAGGAAGCCAGTCGCTCGGTCTTCGTGCTCACGACGTCTGATCCTCTGCGTGGTGTTCGTCGTTATGGGCAAAGTGCGCGAGCATCTCGGCCGCGATATCACCCTCGTCCGGCCCAGTCACCGGCTCGGCCAAGTCCTCGCGGCTGGGCACGATGATCTCTCGCCGCACGTTGCCGATCTGACCATCACGCAGCTCGGTTAGGCGATTCCATGTGCGATCGAGCAGCTCGTGGGCCCGCGGCCCATCTTTCGCCACGATCGCCGCACCCATCATGGCGACCGAGAGGTTGTCGTGCGCGCCAACCTCGGCGATGCTGATGCGCAGCTCGCGGCTGAGCTTGTCCCGAACGCTGCGAACCACGGCACGCTTGTCTTTCAAAGACTCGGCGCCGGGTACAAGAAGCTCAAACTGGAGGACTCCAATGACCATGTGCTGAAGTGACGCGGTATCGCGATCACGAAGCGACGAAGGGGGTCGTGATTGCGGCGGTTCGGGAGCGCTTCGTCGCGCAATCGCTCCGTCACTTCAACGCTCTCTCAGAGCGTCCGCTTGACCTCGACCTGCTTGTAGCACTCGAGGATGTCGCCTTCCTTGATGTCGTCGTAGCCGTCGATCTTCATGCCGCACTCCATGTTCGCGCGAACCTCCTTCGCGTCGTCCTTGAAGCGCTTGAGCTGCGACAGCTTGCGGTCGTTCTCGATGACGATGTCGCCACGGGTGACGCGGATGAGCGCATCGCGCTGCACCACGCCGTCGGTGACGTAGCAACCCGCGATCGTGCCGACCTTGGACACCTTGAACACCGCACGCACCTCGGCGTGTCCGAGGACCTCCTGGCGGAGCTCCGGTTCGAGCATGCCTTCGGCGGCCTTCTGCATGTCCTCGGTGATGTGGTAGATCACGTCGTAGCTGCGGATCTGCACGCCCTTGCTCTCGGCGAGCTTGCGGGCCTTGCCCGAGGGGATGACGTTGAAGCCGATGATGACGGCCTTGGACGCCTCGGCCAGCAACGCATCGCTCTCGGTGATGCCGCCGACGGCCGCGTGGATAACGCGGACCTTGATCTCCTCGGTGGAGACCTTCTCGATCTCGCTCTTGAGCACGTCCACCGAGCCCTGCACGTCGGCCTTGAGGACGACCAAGATCTCCTTGAGCTCGGCCTCGGCCATCTGGCTGAACATGCGGTCGAGCGTCATGGCCGGCTGGGCGAGTTGCTCCTCACGCTCGCGGGCGCGACGCTGCTCGGCGGCGTTCTGCGCGTCCTTCAGGCTTGTCGCCACGAAGAACTTGTCCCCCGCGTCGGGCAGGATGTCGATGCCCGTGACCTGCAATGGCATGGGCGGCTGGGCCTCGCGGATGCGCTTGCCCTTGTCGTCGGTGATGTCGCGCACGCGGCCGAACGCACGGCCCGCGACGATGAAGTCGCCGACCTTCAGCTCGCCTTCTTGCAGCAGCACGTTCATGACCGCACCGCGGCCCGGCTCCATCTGGCTCTCAATGACCGTGCCGCGGGCCGCTCCGCCGTAGTCGGACTTGAGCTCGAGCAGCTGGGCCTGGAAGTCGAGAGTCTCGAGGAGTTCCTGGATTCCCTGGCCCGTGTGGGCGCTGGTGCGGATGACCTCGATGTCGCCGCCCCAGTCGACGGGGTTCAGCTCGTGCTGGGCGAGCTGGCCCAGGATCTCCTGGATCTTCGCGTCGGTGGCCTGGGGGCGATCGACCTTGTTGAGCGCGACGACGATGGGCACGCCGGCGGCCTTCGCGTGGTTGATCGACTCGATGGTCTGGGGCATGACGCCGTCGTCGGCCGCGACGACCAGCACGACGATGTCGGTGACGTTCGCGCCGCGCGAACGCATCGAGGTGAATGCCTCGTGGCCGGGCGTATCGATGAAGACGACCTGCTTCTCTTCGGCCTTCTTGTCGTCGCCGACACGCACGGGCACGCGGAAGGCGCTGGTAGCCTGCGTGATGCCGCCGGCCTCGCCTGCCGCCACATTGGCATCGCGGATCTTGTCGAGCAGGCTGGTCTTGCCGTGATCGACGTGGCCCAGGATCGTGACGATCGGGCCGCGCGAGCGTTCGTCGACGCTGGCTCGTTCCTCGAACTGCGCGGCGACGGCCTCTTCGGCGCTCTGCGCCTCGGTGACTTCGAGCTCGATGTCGAAGTCCATCATGATCTCTTGGGCCTTCTCGACCTCGATGCCGCTGTTGATCTGGGCCATGATGCCCTGCATGAACAGCTTCTTGACGATCTCGGCGCCCTTCACGCCCGTCGCAGCGGAGAGGTCCTTGATCGTAAAGGGCGCGGCGATCTTGACCGTGCCGCCCGCCTGCGCGGGGCTCTGCGGCCGGTTCTGCTGGCCCGCGCCACGGGCGAGGTCCTGGCGACGCTTGCGCAGATAGCCGCCAGCTTGCTGGAGCTTGGCCTCACGCTCGATGAGGTCCTGCTCGCGCCACATGCCGCTGCCGCCGTGCTGCGGCTCGTTGCGACCGCGCCGGCGAGAGCTCGGCCCGCCGCGACGTCCGCCGCCGCCATCGGGGCCGGGAGGCATCGGGCCCATCGGGCCGCCGAAGCCGCCACCTCCGCCGCTGCCATCGCGCGGGCCGCCGCGGCCGCGCGGGCGAGTGTCCACCTGCTCGGGAGCCTCGACACGCACGATCTTCGGCCCGCTCAGCTTCACCGGCGTCTTCTTGTCCAGCATGCGGCCGGCGGGCTTGACGACCTCGGGACGCGTGGGCACGTTCTTCGGAGCCGGCGCGGGCGGCTCGGCGGGTGCTGGGGGCGCGGCTGCCGCGGCCTGCTGGCCGTCGCCACCAGTCTGGCCGTCATCGCTCGAAGATTGGTCCGGCGCTGGTGCTGCTTCGGAGGAAGCCGGCTCATCAGCAACGGGCGCTGCCGGCGGCTCAGCAATCGGCGCCTCCGCCGCGGGTGCTTCGGAGGCGGGCTTCTCCGGTTCGTCTCCGGCTGGCGCGGCTGCGGGCTTCTTCGCGGCCCGGCTTGCGCGCTTTGGCGGCTCGGCAACCGCCGTACCGGTATCGCCGCCGCCGTCTGTCGTCGTCTCGGTGGTTGCGGCCTTGGACGTCGCCTTCTTGCGGGCGCGCGGCTTTGCCCGCGCCTTCTCGAGGTTCACCGGCTTGGCGGTCTCGACGGCGGTCGCTGACGGGGCTCCGGCCTCGCTAGCCTCGCTGAACCACTCGCGCACGGTGGCCTCAAGCCCGACCGAGACGGTGGACATGTGGTTCTTGATGACAGTCTCTGGGATGCCCTCGTCGCGGCACTTCTGCACGATCGCCTTGGAGGCGACTCCCAGTTCCTTCGCAATCTCGAACACACGCTTAGCCAAACGTCACTCCATGCGCCAGGGCCCGCACCATCGCGAGGCCACCCAAGGGCGTCACTCTGCACTCTCTCAGCCGCCGAGGATCTCCGCGGCCCGGCTGTCGCCGTTGCTCTCGTTCTCTGAACCGCCCGTTTCCGAACCATCCGCCGAATCCTCGGGCTGCGCTTCGGTCGAGCCACCGTCTTGCGAGGGAGCCTCGCCTTCGGCCGGCGCCGATTCCACTGGCGCCGTACCGCCAAGAATCGCGGCCGCGGCGCTGTCGGCGTCGGGCGCACCCTCGGGGCCGAGCAGATCCTCGCCCGCGGCGATCCGCGCCTGCTCCTCGGCCCGGCGCTTCTCGGCCTCTTCCTTCTCCTTGGCCTGCTGCTCGGCCACGATCTTGGCCTGCTCGCTGGCGAGCTCCACGGCCTTGGCCGCGAGCTCTTCGGAGATCTCCAACTCGGTTCCCAGGACCTCGGCCCCGATCTCCTCGACGTCGAACACGCTGATCATGCCCAGGGCGGCAAGGCGATCGACCTTCTGCTCGTCGATCTCGTCGATCTGCTGCAGCGTGGTCGAGAGCGTCTCGAGGTTCTTGGTGAACTCCTCGGGCGTGAGGATGTCGACATCCCAGCCCGTGAGCTTCGCCGCGAGGCGGACGTTCTGCCCGCGCTTGCCGATGGCCAGGCTGAGCTGGTCATCGCGCACCACGACCGTCGCGCGGCCGAGCTCGAAGCACAGGCTAATCTCGGCGACCTCGGCCGGCTTGAGTGCGTTCTGGATGAGGATCTGGCTGCTCTCGTTCCAGCGGACGATGTCGATCTTCTCACCGTTGAGCTCGTCGACGATGTTCTTGATGCGGCTGCCACGCACACCGACGCACGCGCCGACCGCGTCGACGCGGCTATCGATGCTGCTGACGGCGATCTTGGTCCGCTGGCCGGGCTCGCGGGCCATGGCCTTCACCTCGATGATGCGCTCGGCGACCTCGGGAACCTCGACCTCGAAGAGGCGCTTGATGAAGTCGGTGTGGGCCCGGCTGAGCACGACACGCGTGGCCGAGCCATCGCGCTTCACGTCGAGGATCATCGCGCGAACGCGATCGCCCGGGCTGAACTGCTCGCCGGGGATCTGCTCCTGGCGTGGCATCTCGCCCTCGCCGGCGTCGAGCGCGACGATCAGGCGTCCGCCGCGCTCGTAGCGCTGCGCGGTCCCGGTGATGATCTGGCCGACACGCGTGTGGTAGCGGTCGTAGAGGCTGGTCTGCTCGTCCTCGCGGAACTTCTGGATCATGACCTGCTTGAAGGTCTGGGCGGCGATGCGCCCGAGGTCTTGGGGGTCGAGTTCCACGGGCTCGCCGTGGCGTGTGAGGGCGATCTCGCCGTTGAGCTGGTCGACGCTGCACTCGAACTCTTCGAGGTCGAGCGAGCCGAAGTGCTTGCGCGCGGCGCTCACCATCGCCTGCTCAAGGTCGGCGACCAGCTGCGAACGCTCGACCTTGCGGTCGCGTGCGATCGAGTCGAGGATCCTGAGCATTTCGGGGCCGTTCACCGTCCGCATCCTCCAACGCCGTGCATGGCGTGCTGGGTCGAAACCTCGACCCGACAACAACAACCCGGGCCACAAGACGCCTCATGCGCTCGTGACCCGGCCACTACCCGCTCGCCGAGGGCATCCCGCCGCTCGCCGTTGGCCGCTCGATTGTGCCGAAACCTCACATCATCGGCAGCAACCCTTGCAGGCCCAAGACCCCGCCGCACGCACGCCCACACGCGTCGATCGCGTCGGGTCGCCGTTCGGATGGGTCCAGGCGTGGCTCATCGCAACACGATGATAGCGGATCGCGACCGAGAGAGTCAATGCCTGATGTGGACGCGGGCACCTAGAAGCGATCGGTGGGGGTCACCGAACGGATGACCCTTAGGGCTCGTTTGTTGCGGTGCTGCCCGATGTGCGCCAGGAACTTGTGCTCGCCGCCGATGCACAGGACCATCGGCTTGGTCACCGGGGTCTCGGTCATGATCAGATCGCCTGGGGCCATGTTGGCAAGATCACGCAGGCTGATAGTCGTGCGGGCCAGCACGCCCGAGACCGGCACGCCCGCGGCGGCCAGCGAGCCCCCGAGGCGGTTCTCATAGCTCGGATCTCGGCCGACCGAGCCCGAGGAGAACCAGTTCTGGGCGCTGACGGCCTCCATCACCGGCTCGATGACGTTGTATGGGATGCACAGGCTCATCGTGCCCGCGCGGTTGGACATCTTGACCTCGAAGCCGATGACCACCACCACCTCGTTGGGCGGCACGATCTGGACCAGCTGCGGGTTGCTCTCGGTCGAGCCGATGGAAAACGCCATCTCCTTCACGCCCGCCCAGGCCTCGCTGAGGGCCTCGAGACCGCGATTGGTCACGTTGCTGATCAGGCGGCTCTCGATCTGCGTCATGGGCCGCTGGGGGATGAACAGATCCTGGCTCGTGCCGCCCAAGAGTCGGTCGATGATAGGGTAGATGATAAGCGGGCTGAGCTCCATGCACATCTGGCCAGCCAGCTCGTCGGACTCGATCAGGTTGAAGCTCGTGGGGTTGGGCAGCGCGCTGATGAACTCGCCATACGTCATCTGCTCGCACGTGGCGACCTTGACCTCGACGATCGTGCGCAGAAAGCCCGATAACGACGCGCCAAAGTTCCGTGAGAACTGCTCGTGGAGCGTCTGGAGCGACCGCATCTGGTCCTTCGAGACGCGCTCGGGCCGCTTGAAGTCGTAATCGCGGATCTCGACCTGGTCGAAGTCCCGGCGGTGGCGGCTGAAGACCTGCGCCTCGGTCGCTTCTTCCTCGACCTCGCCGGTGCCTACCGCCGCGAGAAGGGCATCAACCTCGCTTTGGTCAAGGACGTCCATGGCGCTCCCTGCGCGTGCCGACCGGGCTGGAGCCGGGAACGAACCCGGCGCAGCGACTGCATCGGACCCTTGCCGAGCGCCGCTTGAGGGCGGCCCGCAAGTTTGGGGCCAAGTTTGGGGCGGGCATGCCGGGAACATGCTCGCAGCGCAACGGATTACACTGCACCAACGACCGAGACCATCGGCGGCCCAGCGAGGCCGTGGAGGCTGCGATGCGGATGACGAGCTTCTGGGCCCTAGCGGCGGTACTTATCGGGACACTGGCACCCTCTTCCATGCTGGTGCCCCGGGCGAACGCCCAGATGATGGGCTTCGATGATCCCGCCGTCACCGTATCGGCCGAGGCCTGGTGGGCACCCCGCCAAGCCGATGAGGGGCCGCTCGTGGCTCTGGTCGCCGTGACGCTCGATCACCCGCCCGGTCTGAAGAGCTGGCCGAGCTCCGACCAGGACGTGCTGCCCAGCGAGATCGCCGAGTTTGCTATCCGCACCGAGATCGCTCTGAAGGACAACGCCGCGATCCTGCACGGCGCGGACATCCAGTGGCCCGAACCCAAGCCCTACCCGGTGCCCAACCCAACGGGCTTCGGCGATCCCGTCGAGGTGCCCGTGTACACGGGGCGGGCGACGGCGTTCGTGCCGGTGCTCATCGATCGCGAAATGGCTGCCGAGGCCCGGACGATCGAGCTGGTCGTCAGCTACCAGGTGTGCGACGAGACCCTCTGCTACGCGCCCGAGGATACCGACGCGTTCGCGTCACTCCCTGCGTTCGGCGAGGGTGCGGCCCCCGCGATCGCCTCGGGCGTCGAGTCCTCGACCATCGACAATGCCATCGCCGTTGCGGTGACTTGGGATGGTGCCGGCACCAGTGATGAGCCGGTTGCGTCTGATGCTGGCTCCGACGAACCAGCCGGTGCCAGCGGATCCCCCGCGGCATCGGCCGAGGTCGATACGCGCAATAAGTTCCTCGGCTTCATCCCCGTCCCCAGCCCCGACTCGGCCGGCGGTATCGCCGTTGTCGTGCTCATGGGCATCGTGGGCGGCTTCGTGCTGAACCTCACGCCCTGCGTGCTGCCGGTGATCCCGATCAAGGTCATGACGCTGTCGCAGCACGCCGGCTCGCCTGGCAAGACGCTCATGCTGGGCATCTGGATGGCGCTGGGCGTCATCGCGTTCTGGATGGGGCTCGGCATTCCCGCGGCTCTGCTGGGCACGGTCGTCGGCGCGATCTTCGGCGTGTGGTGGTTTACGGCTGGCGTGGGCGTGATCATCGCGATCATGTCGCTCGGGCTGATGGGCCTGTTCACGATCCAGCTGCCGCAATCGGTGTACAAGGTGAACCCGAAGGCCGACACGCCCTGGGGCTCGTTCGTCTTCGGTGTGATGACCGGCGTGCTCGGCTTGCCTTGTTTTGGGCTTGTGGCCGGCGCACTACTGGTCAGCGCGACCGAGATCCCGCAGATCGTGACGCTCATGATCTTCACGGCGCTGGGCATTGGCATGGCACTGCCCTACCTGATCCTCTCGATGAACCCCAAGTGGGTCGATGTCCTCCCACGTACGGGGCCGGCGAGCGAACTGGTCAAGCAGGTCATGGGCCTGCTGCTGCTCGGCGCGGGCGCATACTTCCTGGCGAGCGGCATCCAGGCGCTCATCCTGGACATGCCATGGATCGGCCGCCAATTGCACTGGTGGGCGGCGGCGATCTTCGTCGCGCTCGCGTGCCTCTGGCTGGTGTTGCGCACGCTGCAGATTACCAAGAGCGTGCCGAAGCGCGGCGTATTCGCCGTGCTGGGTGTGCTGGCCGGTGGGGGCGCAATCCTCTTCGCGGTCGACGTCACCAACGGTGCCAAGGCCGACTACCAGGAGCGAGAGGCGCAGCTCGCCGCCGCGGCCGCAGAAGCGGGGGCCGGCGGCATCATCACGAGCACGTGGGTCGACTACACGCCCGCGCTCTTCGAGCGTGCCCGCGAGGAGGGGTACGTGGTCGTCGTGGATTTCACCGCCGACTGGTGCATCAACTGCAAGGTGCTCAAGAAGACCATCCTCGAGGTCGATCCGGTGCGCTCAAAGCTGCGCGGCGACAATGTCGTGATGATTAAGGCCGACCTCACAAGCCAGAGCCAGCCCGGCTGGGACCTCATGAAGGCGCTCGGACAGGACGCCCCGCCGGTGCTCGCCGTGTACGGGCCGGGGATCGACGGGGATACCCCCTGGATGGCCAATACCTACACGAGCGGCATCGTCATGGACGCGATCGCGCTCGGTGAGGGCGAGGGTTCGGGAGATGTTGAAGCCGCCGACGGGCCGGGCGTCGCCAGCGCGAACTGACGCGGTGCGGCGCTACGGGCAGCCCATCGTGAATCGGGTCTGGAACAGCACGTAGTCGAAGACGCTCAGCAAGCCATCGCCATCGAAGTCGGCGGCTATATCGCCTGCGACGAACGAGCTCTGGAATGAGATGAAGTCGAAGACGCTGAGCGTGCCGTCGCCGTCGAAATCGGCCCGGCACTGCTCGCGCGTCTCGCCGCCGCGGATGACCAGGGCGAAGTGGGCGTCAATGCCGGGCGTCGCCAGGTTCGCGTCCTCGTTGAGCTCGCGTGCGATGACGTCGACGCTCCACGTCCCGGGCGTGGCCGACTGGACGAATACGTTCTCGACGGTGTTCACCCGATCGAACCTCCCGCGCGGTTGCGTGAACAGGCTGTCGTTCATCCCCGAGTTCCCCCGGTATGGCACGCCGTCGGGCGATAGCACGACCAGGTCGAGGTCGTTGATGCGGTGCACGGTCGATGCCGGATTGCCGGCTGGATCGAGGTAGGCCATCGTGATGTGCAAGGGGCCACGCAGGCTGCCGACGTCGACGGTGTAGCTCGCCCGATCGCCCGGTTGCAGCAGGCTGAAGCTCTGGTCGACGACGAACAGCTCGTCTCGTGCGCTGTACAAGTTCCAGACATCGGGCGCACCCCAGCCCTGGTGGCGTCGCTGCAGATCGTCGGCGAGCGCCCACGGGCGCGCCGTGTTGATCATGATCGCCTTGGCGGTGATCGCGCCGGGCCGACTGTCAAAGACCTCCCCGGTTGTCACGATCTCGTTGCCGAGCACACCCTCGGCCCAGAGCTGGTACAGGATGCCGAAGTGGCCGGCGACGATCGGGGTCGATGCGCTCGTGCCGTTGAAGATCGTGTACTCGCGGGCGCCAAGGCCGCTGGTGGTCTCGATGCTGTCGTAGAAGTGCGCTAGGTCGGGCTTGATGCGCCCATCGGCGGCCGGGCCCGTGCTGCCAGCCAAGTGCGAGTCGTCCTGTCTCGTAAGCGTTCTGTAGTGGTCGATGCCGCCGACAGAGACGATGTTCTTGGCCCACGCCTGCGGGCGCGACGGCCGGGCGCCTGAGTTGGACTGGCTCTGCGTGATCAGGATGTCGTAGAGGAACGCGATGTCGTCGATCTGCGCCGAGATGGTCGTGTAGTCCGTGGTGCGCGGGTCGCCCCAGCTGTTGGACTGGAACACGGCTCGGTACGGGCCGGCCTCATCCACCAGTTCGGCCGTGTGCTGGTATCGCGTCTGGAGTCCGCCGAGCAAGCCCAGTTCTGTGTAGCTCGCGAAGATGCCCTGGGCTTCGGGGAGCATGCCGCGGTAGCGTGCGTCGCCGGTGCCATCTCCGAAGAGGATGCCGTAGACCGGTGTGCCGTGGCTGGTGATTGGACCGTTCGAGCCGTGGATGATGGGGGGGCGCTGCCGGAAGTCCACGTGATCGGCGAGCAACCCGGCGTCCAGCACCTCGCCGCGCACGCCGCGGCCGCTGAAGCCAAGGTCGTGCAGGAGGTCTGCGCCACTAAACAGACGGACGATGTCCATGTCGTCTTCGGGGGCGCCCTTCTCGTCGACGAACAGGACTTCGGGCCGATGCGCCACCTCGACGAGCTGGGCGAGATCGAGCGAAGCCTCGATGCGTGAGCCCTGTGGTTCGCCGCCGTGCACGGTGCCACCGATGCGGGTGATCGCGTCCGACAGTGCGGCCTGAAGGTTCGGGCCGCGCTCGAGCAGCTGGATCGAGTATCGCACGGGTGGCCCAGCGCTCGCGCCAAGGGAGAGCGCGTGCAGCATCGGCTCGTCGAGCTTGTACGCGGGGTGATACGCACCGACCCATCGCACTTCCGGCAATGTGCGCACGACGTTGGCGATGCGCGCTCCCATGCGCACGATGTACGCGTTCTCGGGCAGGAAACGCCCGATGTGCGCGCCGGCATCGCGGAGCGCATCCATCGAGGCGGCGTTCGATCGCTCGTGGAGTTGAACGATGTACACGCCCGCGTCGCCCGGCGAACGGAGGTTCATGGGTATTGCCGGCGTGAAGTGGGTCGGGTCGAACTCGGCGTATCGCAGCCGGATGGGCTCGCCGGGATCGGGCTGCGCCGTTGCGCTGCCCGCGAGTGCGAATGCTGCCGCCGCACACGCCAGCGGCGCTGCTCGCAGGGATGAAGCTTTGGGCATGGGTGTGTACGTCCTTGTTGCGGGGCCTTGTCCGGGCATCCGAGCCCTGGCTTTCTCCCGCAGTGTCCGTCCTTGGTCGTCCGCCCCGGCTCGTGGCCTCTGGGCGGCCCCCAGACTGGGAGCATGGTCGCATCCCCAGAGCCGGGGGGCCAGAATGTCGCGCAAAAATGGGGTAAATCGACCACCTGTCCGGCCAATTTGGGTGGAGTCCGACGAATGTGCAGCTGGGCCGCGCGGAGGTTCCTCACCCGGGCGGAGACCAAACCGCGAGCTCAACCGATTCGGCGTGATGAGAGCGCGTCATCAAGCTCCGCGTTGAGCCGTTCTACTCGGCATCGAGCCGCGACCGAGCGGCGGCTCGGGCCTCGTAGACGCGCGCCGGAGCCGTGCCGCCGAACGCGACGCGCTTGGCGAGCGTGGCCTCCAACGTCAGCACGTCGTAGGCGTCGGCTTCGATGGCCGGGTGTACTCGTTGAAGGGCTTCGAGCGGGAGGGCCTCGATGGGCCGGCCGGCGTCGAGCGCCGCGCGCACGGCCCGCCCGGCGACCTCGTGGGCCTCGCGGAAGGGCACACCCTTGGCGACGAGGTAGTCCGCCAATTCGGTTGCGTTCGCGTAACCGGCCGACGCTCGCTCGCGGCAGCGCTCAAGATCGAACTTGGTCGTCTCGACAACAAGCGCGGCGATGCGGAGGCACATGCTCAACTCGTCACTCGCGTCGAACAGCGCGGCCTTGTCTTCCTGGTTGTCCTTGTTGTACGCGAGCGGCTGGGCCTTCAGCAGCATCAGCAGCTGGCCGTGCGCACTCGCGATGCGGCCGGCTTTGCCTCGGATGAGCTCGAGCCCGTCGGGATTCTTCTTCTGTGGCATGAGCGACGAGCCGGTGGTGACCTTGTCGGACAACTCGACAAGCCCAAATTCGGCGCTGTTATAGATGATCAGATCCTCCGCCAGGCGCGAGAGGTGGATCGCACAAGCCGCCAACACCGCGAGGACCTCGAGCGCAAAATCGCGGTCGCTCGCGGCATCGAGGCTATTGGTGCTTGGGCGCGCAAAGCCAAGGGACTGCGCCAGGCGGTGGCGGTCGATGTCGTAGGCCGTTCCCGCGAGCGCGCCGCAGCCCAGGGGGCATTCGTCGACGCGATGGAGGGCGTCCGCCAGCCGCTGGCTATCGCGCGCCAGCATGGCTTCGTAGGCCAGCGCCCAATGGCCGATGGTCACGGGCTGCGCGGGCTGAAGGTGCGTGTAGGCTGGCATCGGGTCGTGCGCATGGCGGTCGGCGAGGTCGATGACGGCGCGCCGCAGCTGGGCCAGTTCCCGGCGGCGGTCGGCCACGCACGCACGCGCCCAGAGGCGAAAGTCGGTGGAGACCAGGTCATTGCGGCTGCGCCCCGTGTGGAGTTTCTTGCCCAACTCGCCAAGGCGTTGCACGAGTTCGTGCTCGACCCAGGTGTGGACATCCTCGAGGCCGCTCTCGACTGGTGGTTTGGCCAGAGACTCCGCGTGCTCGGCGACCTCGTGCAGCCCGGCGGTGATGCGCTGGCACTCATCCTCGGTCAGCACACCGACCGCGTGGAGTTCTTGGGCCCAGGCGATGGACGCGGCGATGTCGTGTTGCACGAGCCGCCAGTCGATCGGCAGGGAGTCGTTGAAGCGCTTGAAGAGCGCGTCGGGCGGCTCGTCGAATCGCCCGCCCCACATCGCTGCGGGTTGGCCTGGCCCGGTCACGAGTCGGCCTTGGCACGAGGGCTGTTCTCGCCGCGTTGCAGCCGGAGGGCCTCGACTCGTTGCGTGAGGGTCCACAGGCGGATGAACCCGCCGGCGTCGCTCTGGTCATAGAGCGGGGTGTCGCTGAACGATGCGAGGTCATCGTCGTACAGGGCCGCGTCGCAGCGCCGCTGCTCGACCATCGCGTGCCCCTTGTGCAGGCGAACGGTGATCTCACCGGTGAGACGCGTTGCCATGGATTCCGCAGCGGCGCTGATCGCCTCACGCAGCGGCGTGAACCACTTGCCCGCGTAGACCAGCTCGCCAAAAGTTGTAGCCATGTGCTCTCGGTAGCGACGCGCGTCGCGATCGAAGGCGAGCTCCTCCAGTGCACGCAGCGCGTTCACGAGTACCTCGCCCGCGGGCGTTTCGTACAGGCCGCGACTCTTGATGCCGACCACGCGGTTCTCGATGATGTCGACCCGACCGACGCCGTGACGCCCCGCGATGTCGTTCAGCCGCCCGATGAGCTCGACGCCGCCGACGGGCTGGCCGTCGAGGGCGACCGGGCGGCCGTTCTTGAACGACAGGCGGACGACCTCGGGCTCATCGGGCGTGTCCTCGAGGTTCTGGCTGAGCATCCAGACGCCGGCGGGTGGCGGGTTCCACGGGTCCTCGATGGGCCCGCCCTCATGGGAAATGTGCCAGAGGTTGCGGTCGCGGCTGTAGATCTTGGTTGCGCTGGCGGTGGTGTGTATATTGCGTTCACGCAGGTACTCGAGCAGATCCTCTCGCGAGTGCATGTCCCACACACGCCATGGCGCGATCACTTCGAGGTTCGGCGCCAGCGCGGCGAAGGTCGCCTCGAAGCGGATCTGGTCGTTGCCCTTGCCTGTGCAGCCGTGGCACACGGCATCCGCACCGACCTCGAGTGCGCGCTCGACCTGGGCCTTGGCGATTGAGGGCCGAGCCATGGCGGTGCCAAGCAGGTAGGTGGTCTCGTACTGGCAGCCGGCGATCAGCGTGGGGAAGACGTAGTCGTCGATGAACTCGGCCTTGAGGTCGGCAACGACGCAGCTCGCCGCGCCGCTCTGGCGTGCCTTCTCTTCGACGCCCTCGAGCTCCTCGGCGCCCTGGCCGACGTCGGCGACGATGCAGTGGACCGTGGCGTCGAAGTTCTCGACGAGCCAGGGCACGATGGCCGAGGTGTCCAGGCCGCCGGAGTAGGCCAGCACGATCGAGCGCTTACTCATGGCGTCGCTCCCTTGGTGTTCGCAGTGGTGCGCCCGAGCAGTGTCGTGATCAACGCGTTCTGGGCGTGCATTCGATTCTCTGCCTGCTCGTAGACGAGTGACGTCGCGCCATCGATAACGGCGTCGTCGACCTCGACGCCGCGAAAGGCGGGCAGGCAGTGCATAAAGAATGGCACGGTGCCATTGGTGGCCGCGGCGGCCATGCTTGCCGCGGTGACGCGGTACCGCTGGAACGCCTCTACGCGTTCGTCTCGTTCGCTCTCGCTGCCCATCGAGACCCAGGTGTCGGTGTACACCACGTCGTGGCCGGCGATCGCCTCAGGATCGGTCGCCAGCTCAATGCTCCCGCCGGTGGCGCTGGCCCGCTCTCGCGCGGCGGCCAGGATGTCGTGGTCGGGCTCGTAGGCGCTCGGGGCGACGACCGTAACGCTCGAACCCAGGGCCGCCATCGTGAGCAGCAGGGAGTGGCACACGTTGTTGCCGTCGCCGATGTACGCGATCTTGACGCCCTCGAGCCGGCCGCAGGCGGCGCGGATGGTCATCGCGTCGCCCAGCGCCTGGCAGGGGTGCTCGACGTCGCTGAGCGCGTTGACGATGGGCACGCTGGCGTGGCGGGCCATCTCCTGCAGAACCGTGTGCCGGCGCACGCGGGCGACGATGGCGTCGGTGTACCGCTCGAGCGTCATCGTGAAGTCCTTGATCGACTCGCGGTCGCCCAGCGGCGAGGCGGACTGATCGAGGTAGGTGACGTCGGCGCCAAGGCGGCTCAGGCCGACGTCGAAGCTGGTGCGGGTGCGCAGCGAGGGCTTCTCGAAGATCAAAGCGACGGACGTGTTCTCGAGCGTGCGCGCCGGCGTGGGCCAGTCGCGGCGCATTGCGTCGGCGAGATCGAGCACGCCACGGGTTTGCGACGCGTCGAGGTCGGTCGACGACAGGAAGTCGGTCGTGCTAGCCACGGTCGACACCGCCTATCGCGCTGGGCTTGCCATCGACGATGACCGTGCCGCCGGGGGCGTTCGGGTCTCGCCACCACGGGGCGTCGGCGTCGGCCCACGAGGCGATGCGCACGGGGGCGTGGAGCTTGGCGGCCATATCCACTGCTGCGCGTACCTTGGGGATCATGCCGTCGACGATGATGCGTGCGTCGATGAGGCGCTCGATCTCGTCGCGGTCGAGGCGATCCAGCAATCCGCCGTTGGCATCGAGGACGCCCGGGGTATCGGTGAGCAGCACGAGCTGGTTGGCACCAAGTGCGCCCGCGACGCCAGCCGCGGCGTCGTCGGCATTCACGTTCAGCGGGCGGCCGTCGTCATCGGCTCCGACGCAGCTGATCACCGGGAGCACGCCTGCGCCCAGCAGTGCGAGTACGCCGTCGACCTGATGGGCGTTCTCGTCGCTATCGACCACGCCGACGAGCCCGAGATCCACGCCGTTGATCGGTGGCCGTCGGTGGCAGCCGATGCCTGCGCCGGCCAGCGTGAGTCCCGCGCAGGCGACGTCTCGCGATATGAGCGCGCCAACGAGCGCGTGGTTGACGTTGCCCGCCAAGACCGCGACCACCTCGTCCATGACGGCCTCGGTCGTGACGCGAAGGCCCTGCACGCGATCGGCCTCGATGCCCAGACGATCGAGCCTCGCGTCGATGGCACCGCCGCCGCCATGGACGATGACTAGGCGCTCATGCGCGGCCATGCGGGCCACCGCATCGATGATGGGCTCGCGGGCGACGGCCGCGTCGACGCCCCGGCCACCGAGCTTGACAACGACCACGCTCATGCGATGCCCTCCGGGCTCGGGTGACTCGCCCGCGCGCGGTCGGCATCGCCCGGCAACAGGCCGAGCCGTTCGTCGAACCCGAGACGGATGTTCACGGCTTGCAGCGCCTGGCCCGAAGCGCCCTTGAGCAGATTGTCGATGGCGCACGCGAGCACGGCGTGGCCGGTGGTCTCATCGAACGCCATCGAGATGTCGGCGAAGTTGGTGCGCTCGACGCCGGCGACGCTGGCCCACTGCCCCTCGGGGAGCACGCGGACAAAGGGCGTTTTCGCGTATGCGCGCTCGATGGCGGCACGCAGGTCGGCCTCGAAGGTGCTTGGCTTCAGATCGACATGGATGAGCGAGAGCATCCCTCGGAAGAACGGAGCCACGCTGGGGGTGAAAAGCACGCGTGCGCCGGCATGCACCGAGATCTCCGGTTGGTGGCGATGCGCGAACACGCCGTAGGGCTGGAGGCTGACCTCGCCGAAGGTCGTACGCGCTGACGGTGCCCGGCCGGCTCCACTGATTCCGCTGACCGCGTCGATGAGCGGGGTGCATTCTTCGCGGAGCAGGCCGGCTTCGATGATCGGGCGTAGCGGAAGGAGGCTCGCCGTGGGGTAGCAGCCGGGGCAGGCGAGCAGGCGTGCGTCGGCGATGGCTTGGAGGTTGTGCTCGGGGAGCGCGTACGCCGCCTCGCCCAGGAGTTCGGGAGAGGGATGCTCGAAGCCGTAGGAGCTGGGATAGTGCTCGGCGGGCAGTCGGAAAGCACCGGAGAGGTCGGCGACGATCGGGCAGCTGCCCAGCAACTGGCGCGCGAGTGAGGCGCTCGCTTCGTGGGGCGTGCAGAGGAATGCGACCTCGGGGCTTGAGCTGGCGATGGCCTCGGGTGTCCCGGATTGCAGGACCGCGTCCGATCGGCCGCGGAACTCGGGGAAGACCTCGTCCAGGCGCCGGCCCACGGCGCTCCCGCCGGGCGAGGCGAACACGCCGGCGAGCTCGAGCTCGGGGTGGCCGAGGACGAGCCGGATGAGTTCTTGCCCGGTGTAGCCCGTGGCGCCGGCGATCGCGACGGGCACGGTCATCGCGGTGCCGCCACGGCAGTCGGATTGGTGCGAAGAGGATTCACGAGTGCAGCATATTGGCGTCGGGGGGTGCCCTCAACCGGTGGGAGCTTTGGATCGGCTACCCTGCGGCAGCGCTCGCAGGAGGAACTCGCGTGAAGCACTCAGCCAAATTCCTGACCATCGTGGATGACGCCCGCTCGCGGATCGAGGAGTGCGGAGTGGAGGATGTTCGGCGGATGCGTGAGGCCGGTGAGGCGTTCGTGCTGGTCGACGTGCGGGAAGAGAGCGAATTTGCGAACGGGCGCATCCCGGGGGCGATCCACCTGGGTAAGGGCGTGATCGAACGCGACGCCGAGGAAAGGCTGGCGGATCCGGACGCGACGATCGTGCTGTATTGCGGCGGGGGCTATCGCTCGGCCCTGGCGGCCGACAACCTGCAGAAGATGGGCTACACGCGCGTGATCTCGATGGATGGGGGCTACCGGGGCTGGACCCAGGCGGGCCTGCCGACCGAGGGCGGTTGACGGGCTTCGGCTTCGGATTACTGCGTTGGCGGCCTTTAGCGGTCCTGCGCCACGCGGGTGTTGGCGAGGTCGGCGGGGGTGCCGGACCAGACGGCGGCCGAGTAGCCCTCGGCGCGGGGAGGGCCGTGGTAGCGATCGGCTGAAGCACAGCCGCCGAGCAGCCCGGCCGCGAAGGCCGCGGACGCGAGGCAGAGTCCTGCCTTGAGGGCCGAGCGTTGGAGTTGTTGGCGTGCGTGCTTCATGACTGGGTATGCGAGGCTGGGGCGCAGGCCGCGCAGCGATCGCGTGCAAAAAGTGGGGCCGTTCTCAAGTTTGCCTTGCCGGCGGCGTACCTGCCAGCTTGGGATCGCGCGGGGGCGGGGCTATCGGGCCCGATGGGCCGCGGGATCGGTCCAGGTCACCCAGTTTGCCATGGGCTCCCGGCGTTGACCGGCTCGGGCCCGGCCGTACGATCTCATCCGACCTCGTTTGGGCGACCGTTGCGGGTGTTTATCCGGTCGTAATCCGAACAAATCGCGCCGGTCGGCGAGAGGATTCCTGAATGATTCGCACGGCGTTCAGCACGGTTGCCTGTCCGAAGTCAACGCTCGGCGGCGTGGCCCGCATGGCCGCGGAGCTCGGCTTCGACGGCGTCGACCTGCGGACCTTCGGGTATGACTCGCGGCAATTCGTGTGCGACCCGCTCATGACCAGTGCGCGGAAGGTCGCGGACACGTTTGGCGATCTTGGCGTTGATCTGTGCTGCCTTTCGACCTCGATCTCGCTGCACCACCCCATCCGGCCGCATGTCGTTGGGCGGACGTTCCTATTCGATCAGGAGCGTGTCACACGCCAGGCGACGCGACTGGTCGATTACGCGTCGATCGTTGGGGCGCCGTACGTCCGAGTGTTTGGGTTCGAGGTTCCCGAGGGCGAGACGCGAGCGGCGTCGGTGAAGCTCATCTCTATGCGGCTGGCGACCATCGCCGACCATGCTCGGCATCGCGGCGTGACGCTCTTGCTGGAGAACGGTGGCAGCTTCCGCACGGCCGAGAGCTTGCGCGAGCTCATCGATCGTGTGGATAGCCCGCTGCTTGGTGCCTGCTACAACAACGCTGTCGGCCTGGCGGCTGGTGATGACTACGCCCAAGCCATTCGCACGCTTGGCCGGCATCTCAAGATCGCGCGACTCAAGGACTTTGGTGAGCATGGTGCGGTCGAGCTTGGCAGCGGGCAGAGCGACGCGGAGGGCTTTGTCCACGCCTTGGCGAACTACGAGTTCTTCGATGGCTGGCTGAGCTACGAGTGGGACGCGGCATGGGACGAGTCGCTCGCTCCGGCCGACGAGGTGCTGCCCAAGGCGATCCAGACGGTTTATGGCTGGCTTGGCGCTCGCGGGGGATCGAACCCCGCGGCGAAGCAGGCCGCCGGGGCGGTGTAGGGCCACGAACACGCACGAGCGCACGCGGTGGGTGCTGGAGCGTTGCCGGGAACTCGGCTTCGCTTTGGCCGGTGTCGCGCGCGTTGGGCCGATGCGGCACGCCGATGAAATGCGCGAGTGGCTCGCGCAGGGCAAGCACGGGTCGATGGCGTACCTTGCAGAGCACGCGAGATTGAAAGCCGACGCCTCGCAGATGCTCGAGGGTGCGCGGTGCGCCATCATGGTGGCGGACTTGTACGCGACTCGGAATGAGCCGACGGATCCCGTGCCGAACGGCCACGGGCGCATCGCGCGGTACGCTCGCGGCGGGGACTACCACAAGGCGATCAAGAAGCGGCTGCATCGGCTGTGCGACGAAATGGCGGAGCGGTTTTCGGAGTGCCAGACTCGGGCGTTTGTTGATACGGCGCCTGTGCATGAGCGAGAGCTCGCGCTGGCGGCGGGTCTTGGCTGGGTGGGGAAGCACACGCTGATGATCCACCCCAAGGTGGGCAGTTGGATGCTGCTCGGTGGCGTGCTGACCACCCTCGATCTCGAGGTGAACGAGCACGAGGAGCCCGACCATTGCGGGACGTGCACGCGGTGCATCGACGCGTGTCCGACCGATGCGATCACGCCGTACAGCGTCGATGCGAGCCGGTGCATTAGCTATCTGACGATCGAGCGGCGTGAAGAGATAGCCGTAGACCTGCAGCGGGGGATTGGCGAGTGGGTGTTCGGCTGCGACATCTGCCAGGAGGTCTGTCCGCACAACTCGCCGCGCGATGGCGATGTCGGCCAGCGGAACGTGGCGTATGAGCCCGGGCGTGCGTCCTTCGATCTTGTCGATGTGCTCGGGTGGGACGAGGAAGCGCGGCGGGCGGCGTTCGCGGGGACGGCCTTGAAGCGGGCCAAGCTCGGCATGATGAAGCGCAACGCGGTGATCGCGGCGGGCAACGCGGTTTCCCGGATGGGTCGCGGCGAACCCACCTCACGCGTGCTGCTGGATGCCCTTGTGCGGGTCCGTGCATCCGAGTCGGAGGAGCGGGAGATCAGATCGCTGGCCGATCGGACTCTTGCGGGACTTTTAGATAGCCTTGCAGATGAGTAACGCTCAAAGCGGGCCCTACGTCGTGATCGTTGGTGGTGGTTTTGCGGGCATCGCGTGTGCGAGAGCGCTGCGAAAGGCCGAAGCCAGCATCGCCGTGGTCGACCGCAGCAACCACCACTTGTTCCAGCCTTTGCTGTATCAGGTGGCCACTGCGGCGTTGTCGCCGGCGAACATCGCGACGCCGATCCGCAAGCTCATGCGGAAGCAGGCGAACTGCACGGTCGTCATGGGCAACGTCGACTCGGTCGATCTCGACGCGAAGACCATCAACGTCGAGGGGCACGTCCGCCCGTTCGATTACCTTGTGCTGGCTTGTGGCATGACGCACAACTACTTCGGCAACGCCGCGTGGCAGGAGCACGCGCCGGGTCTGAAGACGATCGACGAAGCGCTCGAGATGCGTCGGCGTGTGCTGCTGGCGTTTGAGGCGGCCGAGCTTGAGACCGATGAGCGGGCTCGCCAGGCGCAGCTCACGTTCGTGATCGTGGGCGGTGGCCCGACGGGTGTGGAGCTCGCCGGCGCGATCGAAGAGATCGCGACGCTGTCGAATAGCCGGGATTTTCGCCGGGAGGACACGCGCGAGGCAAGGGTCGTGTAGGTCGGGGCGCAGGGCCGGTTGCTCCAGGCGTTCCATCCCGATCTCTCGGCGCGTGCGCAGCGGGATCTGGAGCGGCTGGGCGTCGAGGTTCGGCTGGGCACGATGGTCTCGCAGATCGACGACGGCGGTGTTTCGATTGGGAAGGCCGACGGCGACGCGCAAAATGATACCGAGACGGAGCGGATCGACAGCACGTGCGTGCTCTGGGCGGTCGGTCTCAAGAGCGAGCCCGTGGCCGATTCGGTCGGCACGCAGCGCACGAAGGACGGGCGGATCCGCGTGAATGCCGACCTCTCGATTCCGGGCTATCCGTACGCCTTTGCGACGGGCGACCTGATGGCGTACGTGGATCCGAAGCACGATCGGGAGGTGCCCGGCGTCGCCCAGGGCGCGATCCAGTCGGGCAGTTTCGTGGGGCGGGTGATCGCCAAGGAGATCGCCGGCGGGTCGAGATCGTCGCTCGGCGCCTTCCGCTACACCGACAAGGGCTCGATGGCGACGATCGGGCGGGCGCGTGCGGTGGCCGAGGTGGGCTCGCTGCGTTTCGGTGGGTTCTTCGCGTGGCTGCTCTGGTCGGCCGTGCACATCCTCTTCCTGATCGGCTTTCGCAACAAGGTGCTCGCTGTGCTGGAGTGGTCGTGGCTGTACGTGTTCTGGAGCCGCGGCGCACGGCTGATCACTGGCCGGAGCGTAAAACCAAACCCCGTCTCGCCGATGGGCGCGATCCGGGGCTGATCGACGACGGTTGAGGCTTGTTCTTAGTGACCCAGCGGTGTGGGTGACGGTTCGTTGGTCTGCTCGAGCCTGAAGGTGCGCTCGATGTTCTGGGCCTTCTCGGCTTCGTACCGCAGCGTGAACGTCTGGCCCTCGGCTCCGCTGATGATGTAGCGGGCGATGGCTTGGTCCATGCCGCCGATGCCGCTATTGAGGCCGATGCGGTCGGGCTCGAAGCGGACCTCACGCATCTGGCGATCGTTGAAGTCTCCGAGCAGGCCCGCGGTGACGAGCGTGGCGTCGTCCGACTCGAAGATCATGAGGTCTTGCTGGCCGATGTTGTTTCGGCGTGCGAGGCTCAGACGCGTGGGGATGTGCCGCTCGTTGCGCACGGCGACGTCGACACGCCAGAGGTTCTCGCCGATGGGCTCGATGTCGACGCGGCCGAAGCGAAGAAGCGGCATCTGGCGGGCGTGGAACATCGTGAACGCGAAGTTGCGATGGGCCTCTTCTTCGAGCAGGAACGGCGGGGTCTGGCGTGAGCCCCAGCGGTTGGGGCCGCCGACCAGGATGGTGCCGAACTCGGGATGCTCGACCTCGGTGAAGTCGCTGAACTCGTTGCCGAACACGACGTGGTCTCGCCAGAGCCATTGCTGATCTTCGGTTTCGCGGGCGGCCTCGCCCTGGAATCGCTTGGCGTTGATCCACAGCTCGTTGGTGAAGCTGACGATGGCTAAGCCCTCGGCCATCCAGGTGACCTGTCCGCCGTGGACGTTGTAGAGGTCCTCCCAGATGACCCAGTCTCGGTAGTAGGGGAGGATCTGGGCGCCCGCGCCGGCGATGGCGTCGTACACCTGGCTATCGGCGCGGTCGTAGAGATTCGCGCGGTAGTTCGTGCCCGGGCCGCGGAGGATCATGCCGCCCGAGTTGTGGTAACTCTGGCCGGCGGCGATGTTGGGATGGTCGATGATGAAGCGGCCGATGCCGCGGGTTTCGGGGGCGCTAAAGGCGAACGGGCCCGCGCCGCGCTGGACGTAGGTCGGCTGCCAGTCGCCCGGCCAGTTGCGGTTCATGTCGTCGGCGAAGACGGTGTCCTCGTTGATTCGACCGTCGCCGTCGTTGTCGATGCCCTCCATGCCGAGGTATTCCCAGTCGCCCTGCTGCTCTGGCCCGACGCGACGGAAGCGGCGGGGATCATCGGGGTCTCGACGCCAGCCGCCCCCAACGCGCTTGCGCCACATCTGGGTGATCGAGCCGTCGCCGTCGAGATCGTCGTAGTCGTCCTCGTCGATCAGGCCGTCGCGGTCGTTGTCGACGGGGCGTTGGTTGGTGCGGCTCGAGTTGGGCGTGTTGGGCTCGGCGAACCACCACGCGCGGCCGTCGGGGTTGGCGACGGGCACGAAGTAGAAGCTGGCACGCTCGAAGAGTTCGGTGAGCTGCTTGTTGGTGCCCTGGCTCTCGAGCAGCTTCCACATCGAGTAGAGGACGGTCTCGGTGACCTGGACCTCGTTGCCGTGGATGTTGCCGTCGATGTAGATCGCGGGCTTGTCGGTGTGCGCGCCGGTGGCGGGGTTGTTGACGATCGCAAGCCAGACGTCGCGGCCCTGCAGGCTCTTGCCCAGGCTGCGCAGCTCCACGTACTCGGGGTACGCCTCGGCAAGGCGTCGCAGGATGTCCTCGACCTGCTCGAAGTCGTAATAGCGGTTCCACGCGATATCGACGGTGTAGTTGGGGTTATGGCGGTGCGTGCCGTCCTCGGCGGCGGCCCGGCCGTCGTTTTGCGCGACGGCGGTCGAGCCGAGCGCGAGGCCACAGATCGCGGCGGAGGTACTCAAGAGTGTTCGCATGTTCATATCAGTTGCCTCCCGCCGAAGTTTGGGCGAGTTCGATCTCGATGTCTGTGGTGCCGTACTCCTCGGTGCGGAACTGCACGAGCACGGTGCTGCCCGCGTCGCCGAGCACGAGCCACTCGGCCCGCATCACGCCACCGGGGGCCATGCTGTTGGCGCGGACGATCTTCGAACCGCCGAGAAGGCGGTCCTGATCGACGTCGATCGCCATGACGAAGGGCACGAGCCGGCGGGCCTTAACGCCCATGGCCGTGCGTGTGGGCATCTCCCCGTCGTTGCGCGCCTCGACGCTGATGCGCCAGACGCCGGTGCCGACGCGCTCGACGACCGGTGGCTCGACCTCGATGCGGGGCATCATGCCGAGCACGTCGGCGATGAAGTCGGCCTGGGCATCGACGATGCCGTCGATGGCGTCGGCGGGTGCGTTGAGCTTGAAGCCGGGGACGAAGCCGCCGATCTCGACCTCGCCGAGCTGCGGGTGGTCGAAGGTCTGCCAGTCGACATAGCCACTCCCGACTTCGTCTGCGTAGGCGAGCCACTTGGCGTCGTCGGACTGGCCTGAGCCGCCGCGTCGCGAACGGCGTGCGGGCTCGGGCGCCGCCTCGGCTTCGGCCGCCATCGGGTCGGGTGCGCCCTGGGCGATGGCCATGACGCGCTGCTGCGTCGCGGCGGGCAGGGCCTGGAACATCTCCATGCGGGCGGCCTGCTCTTGCGGGCTGAGGCTCTCCATCTCGGCCATCGCGGCCTGGATGCCCTCCTGGGTGAGCTCGAGTCGGAAGTCGCCGATCATGACGAAGGCCGGAGCATCGTCTTGCTGGTCGGCCATCTCGGCACCGGCGGCTTCGTTCGCGTCACCGTTGCCTTCTTCCTCGTCCTCTTCCTTCGGAGGCTCGGGACGCTGCCAGGCGGGGCTCGCGATGGTGACCAGGCCGAGGTGGGCGTAACTCCAGCCCACGAACGAGCCGTCTTTGCCCACGCGGCTCGCGCTGCTCAGGCCAGTCGTGTCCTTGTACATCTCGCTGAGCCGATCCATCAGCGGCTTGTCGCCCGACTCAATGCCGGTGGGCACGCGGTTGGTCTGGTCGAAGCGGCCGGCTTCAGGCACGTTGACGATCGTGTCGTGCGGACCATACACGATCGCGGCGTGGATGTTGGGGCGGCCCAGGAGCCACGTCGCCAGGGCCATGCTCTCGGCCTCGCTGAGCGGATAGATGCCGTTGCCGGTGGCGAACTCGGGCCAGCGGTACGGGAAGTTGTGGTTGAGGTCGACGCCGCCGAGGCCGTCCTCGGCCATCTGTCCATCACCGTCGGCGTCCATCGACTCGGTGACCATGGCGTGCGTGGCGATCTCGCCCTTGCTCGTGTCCGCGCGACGCATGAGCCTTGGGTTGTCCGGATCGACGATGTGCGTGAGCGAGAGGCCGTACTTGGCCGGCGGATCGGCCACACGCATCATGGTGACGAAGCCGTCGCCGTTGAGGTCTATGGGGCCGTCTTCATCGATGCGGCCGTCGCGGTCGGCGTCCTCGGGCGTGCGTGTGCCGCCGGGCGTCTGCATGGTGGAGTCATCGCGGCCCGCGGCGTCGGGGTTGGCGTGCGCAACGACGTAGAGCGTCGAATGTTCGAGCGCGGCGTTGCCCTCGAGGCGGTCGACCAGCGCCCGCGCGATCGTCGGCCCTGCGGTGTGCCGGGCGTCGAGGCCCGCAACGATGAGCAGGCCCGGCTTAGAGTCCGCCTCGCCGCCGTTGCCGCTGACGCGGTAGACGTAGATGGGCTTGCCCCCGGCGCTGCGGCCGATCTCGAACCGGTCGATCAACGCGGCGGCCGGGCGAGCGGTGTTGGCGGTGAACGTCGAGGCGGTGGGCGTATCGGTCAGGACGGCCCGCGGCGGCTGGCTGGCCTGCGGCGGCTGGGCGTCGTCCTGTTCTTGCGTGGACGTGCAGGCGGCGAGCCCGGCGCAGGCCACGAGTATCGAGGCGGCCAGGCACGCGTGCGCTGGCGTGGTCGGCGGTGTGGTCAACATCTTCATGGAGGCACGATACCCCCGAGCCGTGGCGACGGTTACGGGTTACCGGGCCCCTGGGGGCTTCTACACTGCCTCATATGTACGCCGCCGTGCTGTCCCGGAAGTACCTGACGACCAAGGCCATCCCCCTCTTGGCCGCGCTGGCGGTGACGCTGAGCGTCGCGACCGAACTCATCGTGTGGTCGGTCATGGGCGGCTTCCTCACGATGCTGGTCGACGAGGGCCGGAAGACCGACGGCGATCTTCGTATCACGTGGGAGCACGTGGGCTTCGGCCACTACGAGGATCTTGTCGAGCGGCTGGAGGCCGACCCGGCGATCGCGCACGCCACGCCCATGATCGAGACGCTGGCGATCCTTGGCATGCCCGACGATCGCCCGGTGAGCGTGCAGCTGCTGGGCATCGAGCCCGCGAGCTACGCGGAGGCGACGGTGTACGGGCAGAGCCTGTATTGGCGGCCAATGGAGATGGATGGCGAGCAGCCGCTTGTCGACGAGAACGGCGACCCGGTGCCATTCGACCCGCGGCTCGCCGCCGAGGACCACCCGGTGCTCGAGGTGTGGCTGCGCGAGGGGCAGACGCTGCGCACGCCCGAGGGCGAGGCGGCGATGGTCACGGGCATCGCGGCGACGGGGTGGAACTGGCGCATCGTGCCGGGCAATTACTACGTCCCGCAGTTCATGGAGACGCGGCTGGCCAGCGGCGGGTTGCGTGTCGATCGCTCGTTCCTGCCGCAGCGCAACGTGCGCTTGACCGTGCTGCCGCTGGGCCAGCAGGGCACCGGCGCGCTCGATCTGCGGACCGTCGAGTTCCCGATCGCCAACGAGCTGGCCACGGGCAACTACGCGTACGACTCGCGCATCGCGCTCGTGCCGCTGGACGCGCTGCAGGACCTCCTGCAGATGGGCGCTGCGCAGCGCGTCGATCCGTCGAGCAATCCCTTCGCGTTCGAGGTCGGCCCCGACGGCGTCGAGCGTCCGGCGGCCCCGACGATCGTCGGCGAGGCGCCCGCGCGCGTGACCGACGTGCTCGTGCGCGCGGCCGAGGGCGTGGACACCGTGCAGCTGGAAGAAGCGGCCAAGGCCGTGTACGCCGAGTTCGCCCAGGCGCACCCAGGTGCGGTGCCGAGCACGCGATCGATCGCGATCATGACGTATGAGCAGCGCAACGCGATGTTCATCGGCGCGGTGCAGAAGGAGACGACACTCGTCCTGTTCATCTTCGGCGTGGTCAGCCTGACGAGCGTGTTCCTGGTGCTGGCGATCTTCTGGGCGATGGTGAGCGAGAAGACGCGGGACATCGGTGTGCTGCGTGCGATCGGCGCCTCGGGCACGGGCGTGGCCGCGGTGTGGGTGGGCTACGGCCTGGCGATCGGCATCGTGGGCAGCCTGCTCGGGGCGGCGCTGGCGGCGGTGGTCGTCACGAACATCAACCCGATCCACGAGTGGCTGGGCACAGCGCTCAACGTGCAGGTGTGGGATCCGAACGTGTATTACTTCACGACGATCCCGACGGACCTGGATGGGTTCAAGTTCGCGGTGATCATCACGGGCGGCATCGTCGCCAGCGTGGTGGGGGCGTTGGTGCCCGCGGCACGCGCAGCGTGGATGGACCCGGTGAAGGCGCTTCGATTCGACTAATGTAAGAAAGGGCTGGCGATCGCCAGCCCTACCCCCTCTACCAATCCTTCAATCTACAAGGCTCTACCACTCGCGCCGAGAGGGCTCCGCCCGAACAAGCGAACTCCTCATGCCGCTTGAGCGACCGTCTGGCCGTTTCCGCCGATGGCGAAGCGGACGGTGATGGGGGCGGTGCCGGGGGTGATGGTCTCGCCCTTCTTGGCCTTGACGACGTAGCTGGCCCGCTGCGTGCCCGCGGGGATGGTGGTGTCGACGAAGCGCTTCTCGTCGGCGAAGCCCACGTCCTGGAAGGCGGTCTCTTGGCCGCCGGCGGGGGTGAGGGCGCGGCGGACGATGTAGGTCGTGCCCGTCGCGACGCTGCCGTCCCACTCGAGCTCGAGCGTGCCGTCGTTCAGGAGATCGAAGCGGACGTTGCTGGCCTCGACGGGCGGGATGGCCGAGGGGTCCTTGGGCTCGGGGATCTGGGCGATCGCGAACAGCTCGGGGTTGGACGTCTGCTGGGCGGCGACGCGGATCTTCTTGATGAGGTCGGCGCCCAGGTCGCGCATGGCGGCGATGGCCAGGTCCTGCTCGGCCGTGGCGCTCTTGGCCTCGTCGGCCTTCAGCTGGGCCGCGTCGTACTTGGTGCGCGCCGTTCCGGTGAGCGCGTCAGCTGCGCGGTTTCTTCAGCACTCAGATTGAGCGTTGCCGCGTTGGCCTCCCAGATGGGGGCACGCTGCTCGAAGAACTCGATGTTGTCCTGCTTCTTTCGTGGTTGGACGGCCATGGCCATGATCCAGAGCACGCGAACCCCACGGCGTGCGCGCGGGCGTCGGGGCGAGTCCCCGTCGCGCTCTGGGTATCGAGCAGCCGGGAAGGCCGCTTGAGCAAAACTAAGAAACAGTCGGGTGCGTGTCGCAATCACGACACTTGTTGTTATGTCGGCGGATACTCACGACGCGCCCGTGTACTGGGCCTCACGCGGCTTGAGGAGGCCCGTTGCCCCGGCGATGATGACCGGGACGAGGATGAGGTTGAGGATCCGCATGATGGCGGCGTAGTTCTCGTAGGTCAGGGCGATGCCCTTGCCTTCGACGCCACCGCCGAACATGGCGCGGTCGGCGGGCTTCCATTCGGCGTCGAGGAACAGCTCGACGGGCGGCACCTGCACGCGCATGGCCATGAAGAAGGCGCGCTGGGGGCCCCAGTGGTCGCGATTGCCGGGCGTGCCGCCATCGCCGGGCCACGCCGGATTGGCGGGATTGGGAGCCGATCCGGCCTCGACGGCCTGCGTCTCGAAGCTCAGGGGCCGCTCGACGGCGGCTTCGGGCAGGAACACGGCCCAATTGAGCAGCCAGAGCAGGCAGAAGACGTTGATGATGCGCGCCGGGCGAACGCCGTAGCCGAAGAGGAAGTCGAGGACAATCTCGCGCCAGAACCACACGAACGGGTGCTGGGTGCGCGGAGGCGTCTTGTCGCTGGCCTCGCCCGGCCGCTGGTCCTTGCCGGTCCTCAGGCGCGTCTCGCCACGCCTGCGCTTCAGGAAGATCTCGTCGGCCCGCTGGTCGTCGCCCTGGGCGCGGGCCCAGCGCTCGGCGTCGATGTGGAAGGCGGCGCTAAAGCGTGTGGCGTCGAGGAAGTCGAGGACTGGCCGGTTCGGTCGGCGGCGACGGGCCAGCACGTTGCCGTGGTGGACGAGCCCGGCGATCGCCGCGTAGGCCAGGGCGAAAGCCGCGACGACGATCCACCCTGATGGCCTGCTGCTCACGGCGAGTGCGAGGATCGGCAGCCACGCGAGGATGATGAATCCGAAGAGCCGATACTCGTCGCGCGTCGAGTTCCATGGGAACGCGTCGCTCTCGAAGCCCTCGAGTTCGAGATTCTTGAAGACAAGACGGTGCACGCTAAAAAGCTCCGTCTCATTGCGGGATAGGTAGCCCAGCACGCGGAACGTACCGGCCGTCGCGCCATCGAACAGATAGGCTTTAGCGAGTTTGCCGCCCTGTCGAACGGCGTCGCCGAGCCGGATTGTCACCGACTCGAACGTGCCACCAGATCCGTCAATCGTGCCACGCACGATCGGGGCGGGCTCGCCCTCGGCGACGGGCTCGGCCGAGAGCTCGCCGGTGATAGTTGCGTCGCGCATCACGAGGTTGCCGTCGAGCAGAGTGCGATCCAGGCTGGCATCGCCCTCGACGCGGGCGAAGGTGGCGTTGACCTCGCCGCGGACGCGCTGGCCGCAAACCCACAGGTGTCCCCGGACCTGCGCGAGTTCGAGGTCGATGGCCGGGGCGGCGGAGTTGGCGGGGGTGCTGTCGGTCTCCCAGGACCGCCAGCCAAGGTCACGTTTGCGCGGGGACGGCCGGGCGAGCCAGTCGGGTTGCTCAGAAGTGAACTCGACGAACGTCGGGTCTGGTGCTTCGCCGGCCTCGGGGTGGCGGCCGACGGCGCGGAGTGCACGACCGAGTTTCCGTACCCAGTCTCGGGCCTCTTGAAGCTTGGTCGCATCGGGTGCGCCGACCACGCCCCCGCATAGGTGCAGGTCCCCCTCCACCTTCAGGTGACGGGCCCTGATCCTGCCCAGAACGCTGAGGCCATGCAAGACGACGGCCTGCTTGGCGGTGGCGAAACTCAGATCCAGATCCCCGTCGATGAGGCACTCGCGATTCACGCGATCGGCGCTGGTCGCCATTTCGGGACAGTCAAAGGCGGTCTGGTCACGATTCGAAAACGTCGTCACTCCGCCACGCAGTGTGGCCTCTGACAGGTCGAGACCTCCTCCGAGGACCGTGCCGTGGCATAGCAGTACCACTTCGCCGACCGTGGCTGCCGTCATGTCAACGGCGGTGCGGCCCGCCGCGACATCCACCATGGCGTTGCTAAATACGACTTGCCCTTCCACATTGCCTCGTAAATCGATGAGCCCGGTGATGCGCATCCCGTTACCGACCAGAACCGACCTCGCGACTTTCGCAAAGTTCATATCGATGGCCATGCCACCCACTCCGGCGTCGACCGTGGCGGAGTAAAACTCCACGTTGCCCTCGACGCTGGCCCGCAGATCGATGGTCCCGTTGATGCGCGTGCCGTCCGAGAAGAGCACCGCCTCACCCACCGCCGCAGAGACCATATAGAACGCTTTGCGGCCCTTGCCGGCGTCGATGGTGGCGTCCCGGAAGGCGACCTGACCTCCGATGCTGGCTCGCAGATCGATGGACCCGATGACGCGCGTGCCGGCGCGGAAGAAGACCGACCCGCCCACGGTCGCCGATTCCATGCTGATGGCCTCGGAGTTCGAACCCGCGTCGACCGCGCAACCGTTGAAGGCGACCAGTCCCCTCACGCTGGCCCGCAGGTCGATGGCCCCGGTGACGCGTGTACCGCCGGTGAAGAGGACCGCCCCGCTCACGGTCGCCCTATTCATGCTGACGGCCTGGTTTTCGATTCCGGCGTCGACATTGGCTTCGGTGAAGCGGACAACACCCTTGACGCGAGCTTGCAGGTCGATGGCCCCTGTCACGCGCGTGCCGTCGATGAAGAAGACCGACTCGCCGACGACCGCAGACTCCATCGACACTGCAATAGCGCCCTTGCCGGCGTCGACGGTGGCGTCCTGGAAGGCGACCTGCCCTCCGATGCTGGCCCGTA